>Ga0181530_10000099_pt1 | contig 102619 bp, 87 predicted proteins | sample PEATcosm2014_Bin_42_FD_119769 | JGI IMG/M metagenome (GOLD analysis project Ga0181530, IMG submission 119769) | Peatland microbial communities from MTU Mesocosm Facility, Houghton, MI, USA - PEATcosm2014_Bin10_60_metaG | ecosystem: Environmental > Terrestrial > Soil > Wetlands > Peat | place... | reverse complement strand
ATCGTCGAAGGCCTGGCCCAGCGGATCATCTCGGGCGACGTCCCGGAGGTTCTGAAGAACAAGCGAGTGGTCGCGCTCGATCTTGGGGCCATGCTGGCCGGGGCGAAATACCGCGGCGAATTCGAAGACCGCCTCAAAGCCGTTCTGAAGGAAATCGAAGACTCGCAGGGCCAGGTCGTTCTGTTCATCGACGAACTGCACACGCTGGTTGGCGCCGGCGCGGCTGAAGGCGCCATCGATGCTTCGAACATGCTGAAGCCCGCTCTGGCCCGTGGCGAACTGCGGGCCATCGGCGCCACCACGCTCAACGAATATCGCAAGTACATCGAAAAAGACGCCGCTCTCGAACGTCGCTTCCAGATCGTTTTTGTGGGCGAGCCGAATGTCGAGGACACGATCGCCATTCTGCGCGGCCTCAAGGAAAAATACGAAGTGCACCATGGCGTGCGCATTAAAGATTCGGCCATCGTGGCCGCAGCGACGCTCTCGCACCGCTACATTTCCGACCGCTTTCTTCCCGACAAGGCCATTGATCTAATTGACGAAGCTGCTGCGTCGCTGCGCATCCAGATTGACTCGCTGCCTACCAACATTGACCAGCTGGAACGCAAAGCCACGCAGCTTGAAATCGAGAAGCAGGCGCTGAAGAAAGAAGATGACCCGAATTCCCGTGAACGGCTTGCGTTCATCGAAAAAGAACTGGCCGAGATTCGCGAGAAATCCAACACCCTGAAGGCCAACTGGAAAAAGGAAAAGGACCTCATCGCCCGCGCTCGTGTCCTGAAAGAGCAGATCGAAAAGCTCAAGCTGGACCTTCAGGCGGAAACGCGCAAGGGAAACCTGCAGCGCGCCTCCGAGATTCAATATGACCTCATTCTCCGAGCCGAGCAGGAACTTGCCAAGCTTACGAAGCAAATGGAAAGCCAGGGCAAGTCGCGCATGCTGAAGGAAGAAGTTGACGAAGAGGACGTCGCGCGCATCGTCTCGAAATGGACCGGCATCCCGGTTTCGAAGATGCTGGAAGGCGAAGTCAAGAAGCTGGTCAACATGGAAGAACGGCTGCGCCTGCGCGTCATCGGCCAGGATCCCGCGCTCGAGCGCGTCGCCAACGCCATTCGCCGCTCACGGGCCGGCCTCAGCGATCCCAAGCGTCCGATCGGTTCTTTCATCTTTCTCGGCCCAACCGGCGTCGGCAAAACCGAACTGGCCCGCGCTCTCGCCGAATTTCTGTTCGACGACGAGCACGCCCTGCTCCGCATTGACATGTCCGAATACATGGAGAAGCACTCCGTCGCGCGGCTGATTGGCGCGCCTCCGGGCTATGTCGGCTATGAAGAAGGGGGACAGCTGACCGAGCAGGTCCGCCGCCGTCCTTACGCCGTAGTGCTCTTCGACGAAATCGAAAAGGCGCATCCCGACGTGTTCAACGTTCTCCTGCAGATGATGGACGACGGACGACTCACCGACGGCAAAGGCCGCGTGGTCGATTTCAAGAACACCATCATCATTATGACGTCGAATCTTGGCTCCAGCTATCTGCAGTCCGACCACGTCCGCACGCCCGAAGAATTCGAGAAAGCCAGCGAGCAGGTCATGAACCTGCTGCACACGCACTTTAAGCCTGAGTTCCTGAACCGCGTGGACGACATTATCGTCTTCCGCCCGCTCGGCAAAGAACAGCTGGTCAAAATTATCGAGCTGCGCCTGGAGGACGTGCGCCGCCTGCTCGCGGACCGCAAGATTTCCCTTGAGCTGACGGACGCGGCGAAAGACCTGCTCTTCGCCCAGGGCTACGACCCGAACTTTGGCGCGCGTCCGCTCAAGCGCTCCATCCAGAAGCTGGTGCAGGATCCGCTGGCCATGAAGATTCTGGACGGCGAAGTCCTGCACGGCGATCACGTCATCGTCGAGGCCGACAAGAAGGCCGGCAAGATGAAATTCGAAGTCAGCCAGCGCGTCGGACAGAAAGAACCGGCCAAAACAAAACGCTAAACCGCCACGGATTTCACGGATCGGCACGGATAGATCCATTATTTGGAGTTGATCCGTGTGAATCCGTGCCAATCCGTGGCAAAGGTTTATGATGTTGGCCGACGAGGCCACACTCATGCACAAATATCACCTACCGTTGGTCGCAGCTGTCACGCTGCTCACTCAACTCTGCGCAGCGCAGGTTTCCTCCCAGTGGAAAATTCACGATCTCAACCGCCCGGTGCCTCCGGTGATTGATCCCGGCACTGCCAGCACCCCGGACGTTCCCGGCCGTGCTCCATCGGACGCGACGGTGCTTTTCGATGGCAAAGATCTTTCGAAATGGAGCGACAAAGCAGGCAAGCCGGCCAAATGGAAGGTCGAGAACGGCTATATGGAAGTCGTGCCCGAGACGGGATACATTTTTACGCGCGCTGCTTTCGGCGATTGTCAGCTGCATGTTGAATTCGCCGAACCAACGCCGCCCACAGGAGAAAGCCAGGACCGAGGCAACAGCGGGGTCTTTCTGATGGGTTTGTACGAAATCCAGGTTCTCGACTCGTACCAGAACAAGACTTACGCCGATGGCCAGGCTGCCGCGGTCTACGGGCAATATCCGCCGCTGGTCAACGCCTCGCGGCCGCCGGGCGAATGGCAAACCTATGACATCATTTTTCACGGGCCGCGTTTCACCAAGGACGGCAAGCTCTTGCACCCCGCGCGCGTGACCGTCCTGCACAACGGGGTGCTGGTGCAGGATAACGTCTTGCTCACCGGCCCGACTGCCAACGGCAAACGTCCGCCTTACAAGCTGCATCCGGAAAAACTACCGCTTTCGCTGCAAGACCACGGTGATCCGGTGCGCTTCCGCAACATTTGGATTCGTGAACTGCACGAAGACTAGGATAGCGCCACGGATTTCACGGATAAGAACCAGACGACAGAGTTGAGATCCGTGTGAATCCGCGCAAATCCGTGGCTAAGTGTTTTTCTGTTTCGCAGAGAACGCATCCACGACAGCGGGCGCCTGCGCGAGATACCAGCCAACTGCAACGCGCAAGGCGATGTGGAGTCCATACCAGATCACCGGAACACCGAGCTCTGCCATCGAGATTTGGGGCACGAGCGAGACGACGGCGAGCACCATCGCCCAGCGGGCCCAATGATGCAGCCGGAGTAATCCCCAGCCAACGAGCGCCCAACCACTCCCGACGAGCAACGCCATGTACGGTCCTGCCAGTTCCGATCCGTACATGAACTGGGATCCGCTCATCATCGACACTGTGCCGGGCACGAACAACATCAGGATGCCGATTGCCCACAGATAAGCTCCTGCCAGGAAGAACAGGATGGCAATGACGCTGACTCCAAGCGGCCGCTGCATAAGGCGGAGATTAACAAAACGAACGCCACGGATTTCCACGGATAACCCCGATGATTGACTTTAATCAAGGACGATCCGTGTAATCCGTGGTCGAGGTTCTTTGTGGCACACTAGTTGCATGCACCTGCTCACGCTTGGCGATTTCGAACTCAGCATTTTTTCTGACGGGACTTACCCGCTCGATGGCGGAGCGTTCTTTGGTGTGGTCCCGAAAGTCATGTGGTCGAAAAGAGTCACGGCCGACGAGAAGAACTATGTAAGGGCCGGGCTTAATTCGCTGCTGATCCGCACCGGCAACGAGGCCGTGCTGGTTGAAACCGGCATGGGCAATAAACTTTCCGAGCGCATGATGAAGTTCTACGGCCAGCCAGCCAAGTTGCTCGATAACCTGGCAGCCGGGGGCGTGGCGCCGGAAGACATTGACATCGTCATCAACTCGCATTTGCATTTTGATCACTGCGGATGGAATACGGTCCGCGACAAGAACGGCAAGATCGTACCCACGTTTCCGCGCGCGAAATACTATGCGCCGGAGGGCGAATGGCAGTACGCGCGGCGGCCGAGCGAGCGCGATTCGATCAGCTACATCGCGGAGAACTACGACCCGCTGGTCGCGAGTGGGCAGATGACGCTGCTGAAAGGCGGGGAAAAAATCGTGCCGGGCATTTCGGTCGAGACTTTCCCCGGGCATACCGCGCATATGCAGGCGGTGATCATTCGAGGAGGTCAAAATCCCCACCCTCTCGCACAAAGCGCGAGAAGGGTGGGGCACCCTCAGGATTCCCCTCGCGCTCCGGTGGCCTGCTATATCTCTGACCTGATTCCCACGACAGCGCACATTGACATTACCTGGGGCATGGGATTCGACCTGTATCCGCTGGATACGATTGAGAGCAAGAAGCGGTATTATGCTCAAGCGATCGCGGAGAAATGGCTCACGGTTTTCACGCACGATCCCAGGACGCCGTGGGCTTATGTCGAGCGGGATGAGTTGGGAAAGATGGTGGCGAAGGGAGTGTAATTGAAATGCCGAAGAGGAACCTTGCTAAGGTCTGTCGAATGTTGGCGAATAACCGGTTGCCAATCTCGTGCCTCATGCTCGTACTTTGTTGCGTCGCACTGGCGCAGCAGGGCAAGAGCGGGGCCACCAAAACAGACTTGTCGGGCCGCTACGAGGGCACCGCGAAGAACAAGGCGGAAGACGTCATAACCGTGACCATCGATCTGACCGACAAGGAAGGCACGCTCTCCGGAGCAATCCATTCGTCGCACGGGGATTTCACCATCACCGGCGGCACTCACAAGGGTGACGAGGTCACGATCGAATTTGACGCCGGCGGATCAGCTGGCACCATTTCCCTGCGCATGACCGAGGACAAGTTAGTCGGAACATGGAGCGCGGGAGACGATGGCGGCCCGGTGGACGTTAAGAAAGCTGACACCCAGGAGGGCGGGGCGAAGGGCAAGTCCTAGCCGTGCTGGGGCTGGGGATCCGATCTGTATCCGCTGGATACGATCGGGAGCAAGAAGGAGTACTCTTCAGCTTTCGCGGGCGAGAGCGCCCGCGCCACATAGCCTCGCTTCAAAGAAATCTTCCACTCGGCTGAGAATCTCGACGGCACTTTTCGATTCGTAGATCGCTTTGCGCAGGGCAGCGCCGCCGGGGACGCCGTGGGTGAACCACGAGGCAAACTGCTTCATCTTGCCGGAGGCGTCGGGGAGTTCTTCTTCGATCAGCATCTGGAAGTAGGTGCGGATCATCTGGTAGCGGTCGGCTTCGGTGGGGTGGTCGTATGCTTCGGCTGTCCCCACATGAGCCTCGTTCATCCCGGCGCAGTACTGCTGAATCTGGCGGAAGATCCATGGGTTCGAGGGGGCGGTACGGCCGATCATGACGGCGTCGCAACCGGTTTGCGTGACCATGGTGCAGGCGTCTTCGGGCGTGCGGATGTCGCCGTTGCCGATCACCGGAATCCTCACCGCATCTTTGACCGCGGCGATCCACTCCCAACGGGCGTTTCCGCTATAGCCCATCTCGCGGGTGCGGGCGTGCAGCGCGACGGCGGCAAGGCCGGACGACTCCGCCATCCGGGCCAGTTCAACGCAGACAATTTCCTCGTCATTCCAACCGGCGCGGAATTTTACCGTGAAGGGAATCTTCACGGCGGCGCGTACTGCTTCGAAAATCTTCCCGATGACAGGCAGATCGCGCAGCAGGCCGGAGCCCCCGTTGCACTTGACGACTTTCTTCGCCGGGCAGCCCAGGTTGAGGTCCACTAGATCGAAGCCCAGGCCTTCGACCATGCGCGCGGCCTCGGCCATGACGCGCGGATCGCTGCCGAAAAGTTGGGCTGAGATCGGGTGCTCGTCTTCGTAGAAGTGGAGATAGCGCTTGGCCTTCTGGTCCTTCTTACGGAGAACGCCGTCGGCCGAGGTGAACTCGGTCATGATGAGGCCGCATCCGCCCAGGTTCCGGATGAAGCGGCGGAAAACCGTGTCGGTCACGCCGGCCATGGGGGCGAGGACCGTGGCAGGCGCGATGGTCACGCTGCCGATGGAAAGGCTGGCGGGAACGGGCCGCAGGGGAACACGTGCGTGGACAGGAGTGTCCGCGCCACAAGTGTCCGCGCCGCCCGAACTGTCCCAGAATTTGCGCACGAAGTGACATCCTCACGGCATCTCACGGATGGGACTGGTCGACAACACACTTTTCTTCGTAGTCATCCGCTGGTCTCAGCATAAGGTCTGCATGCACCTTCTCGTCTTTCACAACCGTTATCCTTACCCTGCGCAGCGGAACTAGACACTCAGGCTTCGTCTTCTCCGGCTGCAAAATGTAAATACCAGGTTCGAGACCATCGAACTCAAAGTGTCCATCGGAATCGCTGACCCCCGCCCGTCGCCACTTGCCTTTAACGATTTCAACCCGGAACTTAATGAAAATGGCATGTTGGCGACTAAGCACGAGCCCCTCGATAGTCGCCCCTTTCGGCTCTTGCGCCCTGGGGCGCGCCAACGCTAGAAACGTGATCGCCAAAAGGGCCACAATCGTGGCTAGCTTCGAATGCGTCCGCACACCGCTATTCTACCTTGCAATCCAAAGTAGAAGCCCCCGCCAAAGCGAGGGCGGAATCTGGGTTTGTCCGTGCGAGTGCGGGGCTTACTTCTTCGCGCCTTCGGCCTTCGCCGCTTCGACCTTGGCGTACTTGCGGCGGAAGCGCTCCACGCGGCCGGCGGTGTCCATCAGCTTCTGCTTGCCGGTAAAGAAGGGATGGCAATTGGAGCAGATTTCTACCGCGATGTCGCCCTTATGGGTCGAGCGGGTCATAAATGTATTGCCGCACGCGCAGTGCACGCGCACTTCATGGTATGAGGGGTGAATAGCTGCCTTCATCTGGGGTTCAACCTCGGTCCGAATCATTAGATTCTACAGGATTCATGCGGGATTCAGCAAACGGGCGAGCCCCGGTAGTGGTCAGTTAGGCCCAGCAAATCTCCGTTGTGCGCGCAAGATCCTTCGCTCCGCCTGAAAAACGGCTTCGCTCAGGATGACGCTGTCGGAAACAATCGCCAAAGTTCAAACTGAGCAATTATCAGCCGTCCGTCATCAGCTCTCAGCGCTCAGCTTCTAGCCCCTTCGCATTGCCTTCGCTGACGGCTGAGGGCCGACAGCTGACGGCTAGAACAGCGTGCTCTGCCTGCGATTCGGTGTAATTCCGAAATGCTCGTAGGCCAGCTGGGTGGCGACGCGCCCTCGGGGAGTACGGTTGAGAAATCCGATCTGCATCAGGAAAGGCTCGTAGATTTCTTCAATCGCGTCCGGTTCCTCGGCCAGGACGGCGGCTAGCGTGTTCACGCCCACCGGCCCACCCTGATATTTCTCGATGATGGTCAGCAGCAGCCGCCGGTCGGTTTCATCGAAACCATACCGATCCACTTCCAGCATTTCGAGAGCGGCCATCGCGGTGGGGTGGTCAATCTTGCCGGTACCGCGAACCTGGGCGTAGTCGCGCACCCGCCGCAGCAAACGGTTGGCAATTCTGGGCGTGCCGCGCGAGCGGCCGGCAATTTCCGTGGCGCCGGCGTCATCAATGTTCACGCCCAGGATTTCCGCCGAGCGCTCCACGATGACCCGCAGATCCTGGGGGGTGTAGAACTCCAGCCGCAGGGTAATGCCGAAGCGAGCCCGCAAGGGTGACGAAATCAGCCCCGCCCGGGTGGTCGCGCCGACGAAGGTGAACGGCCTGACATCGAGCGTATGCGTGCGTGCCGATGGCCCCTGCCCAATGATGATGTCGAGCTTGTAATCCTCCAGCGCTGAATAGAGCAGTTCTTCGAGAACCGGCTGCAGGCGGTGAATTTCGTCAATGAACAACACTTGCCGGTCCTGCAGGTTGGTAATGATCGCGGTCAGGTCGCCCTTGATCTGCAGCAAGGGCGCTGCTGTGGGCTGAAAGTGGACACCGAGCTCGTTGGCGATGATGTTGGCCAGCGTTGTCTTGCCCAGTCCGGGAGGCCCGTAGAGCAGGACGTGGTCCATGGCCTCCCCGCGCGAACGGGCGGCCTGGATCGCCACCTGCAGGTTCTCTTTGATCTTCTTCTGGCCGATGAACTCGGCCAAGCGCTGCGGGCGCAGTTTCAGCTCAAACGAGGAATCGTCCTCGACCGGGGCGGCAGAGACCAGCCGGTCGCGGTTGGGGTTCAGGTTGGAATTGTCCTTCGCGGCAGCCACTGGCGCGATACTACCAGTTTCAGCTTAGCTCCTGCCAATACACTCTTCCTCTTCGCAGCCAACTCGTCTTTACTTCGGATACCACTCCAGCAAACGCACCTCGATGCCTGTGCCTTCCAATCCTTTCTGAAAGACCGTGAGATCAGAGCCGCGGTAGTGATACGGGATCACAATCTTCGGATGGAAGGCTTTGACCGCGTCCGCAGCCTCGTCGGGCGGCATGGTGTAAGGCAGATTCATGCACACGAAGGCCACATCGATGTTCTTGAGAGCGCGCATCTCGGGGATGCCCTCGGTGTCGCCTGAAAAGTAGAAGCGCTTGCCGCCGAAGGTGAGGACGTAGCCATTGCCGCGTCCCTTATCGTGAAAGAACTTTCCTGGTGCGGGCCCGCGTTTCAGGTTGTATGCCGGGATGGCCTCGATGGTCCAACGCTGCCAGGTTTTCGTTTCTCCGTTGGCGATGGGCTTGGCGGTCGTTACCGTCTGGACGACCGCTGGTGCGCCGAAAATCTCCGTGTCGGGCTTGCTGGCGTCTTTGATCGCATCGGGGTCCATGTGGTCCCCGTGAATGTCGGTGATCAGAATGAGGTCGGCCTTGGGAAGCTCCGCGAACTTCACCGGCTTGGCGGGATCGAGATAGATCGTCTTCCCGCCTGCCTCGATCAGGGTGCTGGCGTGGTTCAGCGGAGTGATCTTGACCGGGCCGGCGGAAGTGGGGAAGGCCTGCATTTGGGCTAGAGCTGCCACTGACGTCATGGCTACAAGTAAACAGATCAAAATCAATGCGACTTTCATAGGTGGCCTCGTTCACTACCCACACGACTTATACGCTGCGATCACGACCCAGGCGACCTTGCTTTCATCGGCCGCATAGAAAGACAGCCAATACGGACGACTCACTACCACCATGTATGTCTCGTGGTTCCCGGCGGGATGCCAGTCGTAGACTACGCGTCCGCGACTTTTTCGTTCATCGAGGCCCGTGATGGTTTTTTGGTCGATCCGCAATTCTTGTGCAAGAAAGCTCAGCGCTACTCTCTTCGGATCGTCCAGAATCCACGATCCCTCCCCGGCCTCCGCCCTGTGCTGAATATCGAGCACCAAGCGGTCCGACGGTTGGGGCCCAATATCCTGAAACGTTCCGCACTTCAACTTGTCCAGATCGGGCTGGTCCTCGGATGCTCGATAGTCTAGGTCCTCGCGGTCGTGCGGGTCGACTGAGATAACTTGCTGTATCACGAGTAAACTGCAGCACCCGAAGTGTCCGTAGCCGCCCCAGTTTCCGCTGCCATTGGCGCTGGGTTCTCTTTCCCCCGGGAAAAATCGGCCGACCACCGTTGCGTGCGCAACTGTGTCGGCCTCGTCATGGATAAGCTTGTCAAACCGCCGGAAGAGACTGTTATCGACTAGTGGAACTGAAACGCCTTCAACCACCAACTCCTTCGCTCGGCTTCTCGCATCCGATGGCCCCCAGCAGTAAATTGTTCCCGATGCGACAGTCCCGCCGTACTCCAGCCAGATCATGGGCGAATACGGACAGTTAGGATCGAACAAAGTGAAGTCCTCGAAGCCGTGGGAGGCAAAACCTTCCACCTGAACCAGCTTGTGGCGATGAGCGGCAGGATCGTTTTTTAGCTTGCAGATAGTAATTTTCTCTGGCGTCTCGCCACGCAATAAAACGGAGAGCGTGAGTACTACAATGGACGCGCACCAGAACCGCCGCACGAGAAGCTCCTTCGTTGCTACTCTTCCTCTTCTTTCACCTCGCCGCGCTCGGCCTTCGCCTTCTCGATGATCTTCTCCTGTAACTGTCCTGGGACGATGTCGTAATGGTGCATTTCCATGTTAAAACTGCCGCGGCCCTGGGTCATCGAAGTCAGGTCGGCACCGTAGGTCAGCATTTCGGCCATGGGCACTTCGGCCTTCACGATGGTGTTGCCCGCTCTATTGTCCATGCCCTGGATGCGGCCGCGGCGGCTGTTCAAATCGCCCATGATGGAGCCGGCGAAATCGTCCGGCACGGTGATTTCAACCGCCATGATGGGCTCCAGCAGCGTGGGCTTGGCGACCTCCATCGCTTTCTTGAAGGCGATGCGGCCGGCCATCTGGAACGACAAATCGTTGGAGTCGACGTCGTGATACGAACCGTCGTAGAGCACGACGCGGAAATCGACCACCGGAAATCCGGCGAGATACCCGCGCCCCGCCGCATCGCGCACGCCTTTTTCCACCGCCGGGATGAAGTTTCTGGGAATCGCGCCACCGAAAATATCGTTGACGAATTCGAATTCTCCACCGCGCGGCAGGGGTTCCATCTTGATGCGGCAATCGCCGAACTGCCCGTGGCCGCCGGTTTGCTTCTTGTGGCGGCCCTGCACGTCGGCCTTGCCGCGAATGGTCTCGCGGTACGGTACCTTGGGCGCTTTCAGGTTGACCTGCGTGTTGTAGCGCTTCTTCAGCTTCGAAACGGTGACTTCAATGTGCTGCTGGCCGGTGCCCGCGATCAGAAATTCCTTGGTCTGCGCATCGCGGAAGAAACGCAGCATGGCGTCTTCTTCCATGAGCTTGTGCAGGCCCGGTCCGAGCTTGTCTTCATCGGCGCGGGTCTTTGGTTCAATGGCAAACGTAATCGCCGGCTCCGGCAGCTTCACGCGCGGATATTGAATCGGCGCCGTCTTGTCGCCCAGCGTGTCGCCAGTGAGCGTGTCTTTCAATTTCGCCACCGCGCCGATGTCGCCCGCGTGCAACTCGGTCACCGGGATTGCCGTCTTCCCCTGCATCAGCGAAATATGCGACAGCTTTTCCGCCGTACTGCTGCGGAAGTTCACCACTCCGGCTTCGTTCTTCACCACGCCGGAAAAAACCTTGAAGTAGGAAATCCGGCCCGCGAAGGGATCGGAGACGGTCTTGAACACATACAACGAAACCGGCTCGGCATCGGTTTCATGCCGCTTGGGAGCGTCGGCATTGTCTCCGGCCTCCCCCTGCACCCACTCGTGCTCGGAAGGCGCAGGAGTGTAATCCACGATGAAATCCATCACGCGATCGGCACCGATGTTGCCCAGCCCGGAGCTGAAAATCACAGGAAAGATCTTGTCTTCGCGGATCGCATTGTGCAGCGCCGGAACCAGGTCTTCTTCGCCCAGAGTTCCCGCCTCGAAGAACTTCTCCATCAGCTTGTCGTCGCCCTCGGCCACCAGTTCCACCAGCCGTTCGTGGGCCGCCTGCGCCTGCGCTTGCAGATTGGCGGGAATCTCCGTCTCTTTCCCCTTGCCGTTTCCGCCGAGGTCGTAGGTGTAGGCCTTCATCCGCACCAGATCAATCACACCCGATAAATTCTTCTCCGCGCCGATGGGCAACTCAATGGGAACCACGCTGCGTCCGAAGGCGTTACCCAGCGACTCCAGCACGCGGGCCGCGTCGGCGCGCTCGCGATCCATGCGGTTGACCACGATCAGCCGCGGCGTCTTGTATTCTTCGCAGTAGTTCCACACGCGCTGGGTGACGACTTCCACTCCGGCTACGCCGTCCACCACCACAATGGCCGCGTCCACCACGGGCAGCACCATCTTGGCCTCGTGGACGAACATATTGAACCCGGGCGTGTCGAGGATGTTGATCTTCGTCTTACCCCACTCCACCACGGCCACCCCGGTCGAAATGGACATCTGGCGGGCGATTTCTTCGTCGTCATAGTCGGTGGGAGCCGAGCCGTCGTCCACGCGTCCCAGGCGCGGAACGGCGCCCGCCGTGTACAGCATCGCCGATACCAGCGAGGTCTTGCCCGCATGCCCATGCCCCACCAACGCTACATTACGGATGTTTTCTCCAGAATAGACTTTCAAGTTCGGCTCCTTCGGCAGGCGTGGGAAGAGAAACGGCCCATGAATGAGGATAAGAACAGGTACAGGCCAGCCCAACATCCATTGCCAAAACCTACGATGCTAACACGCGGCAAGCGGGCGCCTCAACAGCATGGTTTCACTGGCGAATGGTACAGTTTGGTGGCGGGGACGAACTGCGCTGTCGAGCTTCGCTCGACTGGACAGCCGACGGCGGCTGTCCCCACACAGAACGCGCCAAGAAAAAGGGGCGGGTCATTTGCCCGCCCCTGCATCCTAACTCGCAACCTTATAACGCTACATCGCCACATCCTTGATGTGGGTCGCGATGTACCACGTATTGCCGAAGTTATCCTTCACGCCGGCGCTGCGGTCACCGTAGAACTGGTCGGTGGGTTCCTGGAAGGAAGTTGCACCCGCCGCCACCGCCTGACGGTGAACCGCATCCACGTCCGGCACGTACAGGTAGAACATTGCGGCCATGGTCTCGTACTTTCCTTGTGCTTCGCCCATCTCGACCACTGAATCGCCCACGCGAATCTGGGCGTGGTGCACCACACCGTCCGGCGACGCGTACTTGGCCAGCTCCTGTGCTCCGAAGGCACGCTTCAGGAAGGCGATCAACGGCTCGGCACGCCGCGGATGCAGATAGGGATTCACGTTCTGCAGACCTTTGGGCTTGAAGCTTTCGCCTTTCGCGGTGGCGATGTACCAGAAGTTGCCGGCAGCGTCTTTGACGGTGCCGGAGCGCTCGCCGTAATCCTGGTCGCGAGGCTCGTCGACGAGCGTGGCGCCTGCAGCGACGGCCCTCTTGATGACGGCATCGGCGTCTTCGACGTAGACGTGCAGAGCGTTGGGCTGGAGCGATCCGGGGAACTTCTTGCCCGGGACGCCGCCGCCGATCATCATCACGGAATCGCCAATGCGGACTTCGCCGTGCACTCCGGGCGCAGGCGTTTCGACGCGGAGCAGTTCTTCTGCACCGAAAGCTTTGCCGACGAAGTCGAGCAGGGCCCCTCCGTCGGCGGCGACGAGATAGGGCGTGACCATGCGGAAGCCGCGGGGAACGGGGCTCACGCCTTTTTCTTTCGTTGGCATCTTGCCGGCCTCGGGGCCGGTTTCGAGGCCTTTCATGCGGCGGTGCATTTCTTCGACCGACATTTCTTCGATCACGGTCCACACGTTCCACGAGTAGCCGAAAGGATCGACGAGCAGCGCGTCGCGGTGCCCGTAGAACTGGGTCTGGGGCGCGCGCACCAGCTTCATTCCGTGCGCGACCGCATTATCCGTGAATTTATCCACGTCGGCGACGTGGATGGAGAGCGAGATGGGCGAATTGCCCAGGGTTTCAGCGCTGAAGCGGCCGCCCTCGGGCCACTCTCCGGTCACATCGATGATGGAATCGCCGATCATGATTTCGGCGTGCGGAATATTTCCCCCAACCTCGAAGCGGAACGTTTCTTTCGCGCCCAAGGCCTGCTTGTAGAACTCGATGGCTTTGGCAGGATCCCGGAACGCCATCCTTGGTGACGCAGTCGTGCGAACGGCTGCAACCGGCTCAGCAATAGCGGACATAGGACTTCTCCCCTCTAGTCTGGATTTCAATCGGGCCTTGAAGCTTTCCCGCGGCCGATTGCGCAATTCCGCCGCGAGGCGCACCAGTGGCTCGATTTCGGCGTTCACCTTCCCCAGTTTGCCGTCGCTCCGCGCCAGCATCGCGTCAACAGCCCGGTTCAGCTGCTCGATCTTCTTCTGGTCGATCCTGTTCTGGTCGCCATTCCCTGGATGCAGAGAGCGCTTAGGCATCGGCACCCTCCATGCGCGTACGCAGACTGCTGAGCGCGCGGAACTGCAGCTGCTTTACCGCGCCCTCCGTCTTGCGGATCTCCCGCGCCACTTCTTTTATGCTTTTCTGCTCCACGAACCGCATTACGACCACGCGCCTTTGCTCGGCGGGCAACGTATCCACCAGCTTAAACAGCGTGGCCCGGCGCTCGACTTCCTCAATCTCCGCGGGACTGACGTGTGCCGATTCGATTTGCGAGTCGTCGGTTATTTCGCGTCCTGACCGCTGCCACCGGTCTGAAATCAGGTTGGCCGCGATCCGGAACAGCCACGCCGCGAACGGAATCCCGCGCCACTCAAAGCGCTTCAGGTTGGCCAGCGCCTGATGAAAGACCTCGGCGGTCAGATCTTCCGTATCCGCGCGGTCGCGCACTCGCTGCACGATGTAGGCATACACACGCTCGAAATTGATTTCATAAAGCTCGGCAAAGCGGGCGGGGTCCTGCTGCGCAGCCTCGATCAGAAGCCGCTCGTCCGCTTCTTTCTTCAGAGCCTTCAACGAATTCTCCGCGGTTTTTGCTTACGTAGGAGTAACGGGTGAGATAGCGAAAAGGTTACGGACGCAGATACTTGTTCCCGCGCCAGACGATCACCGCTCCCACGGCAGTTCTGAATTCTACAGAACCGGAGCGAATCGAGAGTGAGAAAGCTACATAGTCTTAGACTCCGGCCGACACCACCTGCCCTGAAACTGCCCTAAGTGACTCTCGCTGATCGAGTTGGCGCCGGTACCGGACGTGCCGCCAGCGCGTCATCTCGACCAACGGTTTCCACACCGGATTGACCAAGTCGTGCTTGATCAACAGGTGCCAGAAGCGGTTGGAGCGCTTGTAGAGGTATGACATGGCGAGATAAAGCGGGATGGCCTGCCATTGTTCCGGCCGCCGGCGCCAGATGGACGCGTGTGAGAACAATCGCTGGTAAATCCACGCGTATCCCTGCTCCAGTTCTGCGGGACTCATGTACTTTGGGCGAAAGACGGCGTGGCCGGTATCGTAGAGCTTCCAGTCGCGATGCAGGATTCGTCCCTCCGTTTCCATCTGCCGAAACAGCGGCGTCGCCGGATACGGCGTCAGGATGTGAAAGGTGGCGCATTCGAGCCGGTTTTCTTCGATCCACTCGGCGGTGCGGGCGAAGACGTCTTTGCGGTCATGATCGAAGCCAAGAACGAAGGACCCGTTCACCTGGATGCCGTGGTCGTGCAGAATGCGCACCCGCCGCGCGTAGTCGGAAGTTTTCGGCGTCTTCTTGTGCGAGTCGGCGAGGTTGTCGTCGGAAAGCGATTCGAAGCCAATGAAGACGCCCGTGCATCCGGCCAAAGCCATGTTGCGGATGAGGCTGGGGTCGTCGGTGACGTCGATGGTCACGGCGGCGCTCCAGATCTTGTTGAGCGGGCGCAGCGCGGCGCACAGCGCGTGCAGGTAGTCGCGACGCGAGCCGAGATTGTTGTCAACGAAGAGTGCATAGGGCTGGCCGTTTTCCTCAAACTCGGCCGCGACTTGCTGCGGATGCCGCATGCGGTAGGGAATGCGCAGGCCGTCGGTTGTTAGATAGCAAAAGCCGCAGCGGTTGTGGCAGCCGCGGGTGGCGATCAGGCTGGTGGTGGTGAGGAAACTGCGGCGCGGGAGAAGAGACCGCCGTGGCGGCGGATCGTCACAGTAGTCGTTCTCATACATGGCGACGTAGCGCGGCTGCAGGCTGTTTTTCTCTAGGTCGCGCAGGATGAGCGGCCACAGTTGCACCCCATCGCCGAGCGCGAGCGCGTCCGCGTGCGGTGCGCATTCCTCGGGACACGACAGAACGTGCAGCCCTCCGAGGACCACCTTCGATCCCCGGGCACGATACCAATCTGCCAGTTCGTAAGCGCGCCGGGCGAAAGTCAGATGTACCGTGATGCCGACCACTTGCGGCATCGGCCGAAACGGAGGTCGCCCGTCGAGCAGGTTCTCGTCCCAGTACTGCACGCGCCAGTGCGCGGGAGTGGTTGCGGCGAAGCTGGTCAGGGCCAGGGTCGGGGTAAGCACATGCTTGCCGAAGCTCGCATTTGCATCCTTGGGATAGAAGGGATTGATCAGGAGCGCATAGTTCCGTTCGACGGCGCCCTGCTCGACGACGCCCGGGTCGACCGGCTGGCCGCCCTGGCTGGAATCGAGCGCGGGAGCGGTGGTCATTTCACGGGGGATCCAGCGCTTCTGAACGGGGCGAAGGAAGGGTTCGTCGGGCGGGATCATGAATGTACTTTACATTACAAAGTACTTCATGTCAATCGCGAAGAGGACCGGACTTTGGTGGCGCTCGCTGCGCTTCGCGGGCGGACGAATGCGTCCGCCCCTACGTATGGGAAGCGATTCTTGGGATCGCCTGCTCGATCCGCGCCAGCGTCGTTTCCTTCCCCAGCACTTCGAGCGTCTCAAATAACGGCGGGGCGTTTTTGCGGCCGCAGACGGCAACGCGAATAGGTTGGAACATCTGTCCGGCTTTCAGGCCGAGTTCCTGCGCGGCGGCGCGCAGAGCGTGGTCGAGCGGATCATGTTTGAATTCGACATTGGCGAGAACTTCCTGCGCTTTCTCCAGAACTTTTTTCGCCATGGCCTCATCTCCTTTTTGCGGGATGAGTTCGGCCGGGTCGTAGGGCGGCAACTGATCGACGAAGAAGAAATCAGCGGCGGTGAGCACGTCGCGCAACAGTCGAATCCGTTCGCGGATAAGCGGCGTGATGCGAAGCATTCTTTCTTCCGTCACTTTGAATCCCGCTTCGCGCACGATCGGCAGCAGGCGTTGGCTCAGGTCTTCGACCGCCAGCGCGCGAATGTGCTCGGCGTTGAGCCAGAGAGCCTTGGGGTCGAAGGTGTCTTCGGGAGAAGCAACACCGGGATTCCTCGCTTCGCTCGGAATGACAGCACTTTGGGAAGCGGCCTCCTTGAAGTTCACCACCGCATTCGCGCGGTTGATTCCTTCGAGCGAGAAGGCATCGATGATTTCCTGGCGGCTCATCTGGGTGCGGTCGTCTTTGGGCGACCAGCCCAGCAGGCAGAGGAAATTCACGAAGGCCTCGGGCAGGAATCCGGCGTCACGGTAGGTAGTGACGCTCACAACCGGGCCGTGACGGCGCTTGGAGAGCTTGGTCCCATCCGGCGCCACCAGCAGGGGCAAGTGCGCGAACTGCGGCGGCGTGAAGCCGGCGGCTTCAAAAATCAGCACGTGCTTGAAGGTGTTCGAAAGGTGGTCCTGGCCGCGAATAATGTGGCTGATGCGCAAGTCGGCATCGTCGGCACAGGAGGCCAGATGATAGGTCGGCATGCCGTCGGAGCGCAGCAGGGCGAAGTCCTCGATGTCAGCCCCAGCCTTCATCTGCTCGCCGTACACGGCGTCGGTGAAGCGCACCACCTGGCCTTCGCGCGGGACGCGGAAGCGCAAGGCAAACGGCTCTCCGGCCGCGGCCCGGCGATCGCTTTCCACAGGCGACAGGTCGCGCATTCCGGGATTGAACAGCCATGTGCCCTGGGCCCCGGATTTCTCGCCGTCGCCGGCGTGGGCGGGAGTGAAATCGCGGTAAGCGAGTCCTTTCTGAAAGATGGCCGCGGCCATCTGGCGGTGCAGTGCGCCTCGTTCTGACTGCTTGTATTCCTCATCCCAGCTCAGTCCCAGCCACTTCAGGCTGTCAAAAATCGAGCTGACCGAAGCGTCGGTATTGCGTTCGACGTCGGTATCGTCGATCCGGAGAATGATCGTTCCGCCCGTCCGGCGGGCGTACAACCAATTGAAAATAAAGGTGCGGGCGCTTCCCACATGAAGAAACCCGGTGGGCGAGGGAGCGAAACGTACGCGCGGCTTGGCCGTATTGCTGGTTAGCGGGCTCATTCGGGAGTCCCTAGCGATGGTACGGGTGGCCCAAAAGCATCGTCAAGCTGAGGCCTTGGCATCCGGCCTGCCGAAATCATAGGGCACCAGTGTACTTAAATTTTATTGTGTTCAGGCGCAGGCTGTGAAAACATTGAATTACCACTTCCCTCCGGAACTGAGCGCGCAGTATTTGCCCTGAGTGTCTTCGGCGGCCGTATGAATAGCGTCGTTATCACGACGGTGGTGATCCCGGGTTTTGTCTCGGTTCTGTTGTTTTTCGTCTTCACCTATCTCCACGAGCAGAGCCGGCAGCCTTACTTCCGGGCGTGGCAAGTGGCCTGGGCGGCTTACTCGCTGCACTACGTTCTCGACGCATTCCCGGCATCTCCCACCGCATTCTTTGTCAGCGAGCTTTTTTTGGTGGCGATGGCGCTGTGCATTTTCGTTTCGACGCGGCTGATGCGCAGCTCTTATCGCTTCCACTGGTATGACGCGGTGGTTGCGGTTGCCGGGGTTGTGCTCGCCGGCCTGACTCTTCACGGGCACATCGTCGGGGGCATGTTTCGCCCCGACGTCCAGCCGGCCATTCGGCTGGGCATCGGCCTGGCTGCCATTCTGCTCTATTGCTCCGCTGTCTTCTACCTGAACGGCCACCGCCGCGGATCGCTGGCGTTTGAAGTTCTCGGCATTTCGCTGGCCCTGTGGGCAGTGCTGATGGGCGTGGGGCAGTTGCAGAATCCGTGGGTAGAAGTGTTCGGCACCGCTAGCCGGCTATTCGGCCCCGTGCCGCAGATGCTGCTGGGCATTGCCATGGTGATGGTGCTGTTTGAGAACCAGCGCAACGCCGTGCAGGAGAACACTCTGGCGCTATCCACCCTCGGAGTGGACCCGCGGCGCCTGCTCTTTGCCGACGATCTCGTCCCCAGTATGCAGGGCGCGTTGGAACGGCTGATGAGCGCTCTGCCCACGCGCCGGGCTGCCATCTTCATCACCGAACGCTGGCGGGGTTTGTTGCCATCGGTACAGCAGGGTTTTTCTGCCGGATTCCTCGGGGCCTTGGAAAGAAGCGGGGCTGGAGACTACATCTGTGACCTGGCCTATCGGCAGAGCGGTGTGTTCACCGTCCAGGATCTGGATGAGATCACAGAGCCTCTCCCAGTGGCGGCGGTCGGAACTTTTGCGGAATTCAAGCGAATTCTCCTGGAAGCCGAAGTCCGCCGTTTGACCGCGGTCGCGCTCCAGACTCGGGAGCACAACTACGGAGTCATTCTCTTCCCGCACGCCGAACGGCGCGCTTTCGGTTCGTCCGGTCCGCGGCTGATGGTAGGCCTTGCTCTGCAACTGGGCCTCACATTGGAAAACTATGTAGTCAGCCACGATGCCCATCGCCGCACGCAAGAGTACGAACTCCTGACCGAGATCGGGAAAGCGATCAGTTCGCGCCTCGATCAGGACGAGATTCTGCGCAACATCCAAGTCGAACTGGGGCAGATCTTCGATACCACTCACTTTTATATTGCTTTCCAGGAGGGGGAGGAAATCCGCTTCGAACTCGAGGTTCGGGATAACCGCGTCCTGCCCAAGCGCAGCCGGGAATTGCGCAACGCCTTCACCGAGTACGTCATCCGCAGCGGCGAGTCTCTGCTCATCCGTTCCGATCTGGAGGCAACGCGAAAGCGTCTGGGGATTGGGCATGTTCCGGATCGCCCCGCGAAATGTTTGATTGCCGCGCCGATTTTCCTGGGCAACAAGCCCGCCGGAGTCATGGTCGCGATGCATCCCGAACGGGAATTTGTGTTCGAACAACGCGACCTTGATGTGCTGGTGACCGCGGCCGGCCAGGTCTCGGTCGCGATGGAAAATGCCCGCCTGTTTGCGGAGGAGCAGCGGCGGTCCCGCCAGCTTGCCTTCCTCAACAATATTTCCCGCACGGCCATCTCCAGCGACGATCCCGCGCACCTGCTCAGCCAGATCGCGGGAGAGATTCACAAGAATTTCAGTTTCGACCACATCGGCATCGGTTTGCTCGACTATGGCACCAAGGAGATCGAGATCAAGGCCGAAGCCGGCGCCACCGGTCATGCCATGGGCAAGCGCATCCCGCTGGGGACCGGGATCGTGGGCCGAGTGGCCCGCACGAGCGAACGCGCTCTGGTGCAGAATGCGCAGCCGGGCAGCCTGGGCGGGATCCTTCCCGATTCCCGGGCCGTGCTTTGCATTCCCATCACCTATGGCGAGACGCTGCTCGGCGTCCTCAATGTCGAGAGTCGTGGTGAGAATGCCTTCTCGCCGCAGGATGTGCTGATTCTCAACACGCTGGCCGACCTGCTGGCCACGGCCCTGCACAATGCCTTCGTCTTTCAGAAATTGCAGCAGCAATCCATCACTGACGGCCTGACCGGCATCAAGACGCGGCGCTTTTTTTGGGAAGCGTTGTCGGCGGAATGGAAACGCGCGTCGCGGTCCGGGAGGCCCTTTTCCGTGGTGCTCATCGATCTCGATAAATTCAAGGAGGTCAACGACGCCATGGGCCACTTCGAAGGCGACCTGGTGCTGGCCCGCGTAGGACGGCTGCTCGAGCAGAAGTCCCGGCAATCGAACGTGGTCGCCCGCTACGGAGGCGATGAGTTCATCATCCTCATGCCCGAAACCGGCGCCGAACAGGCCCAGGTGCTGGCCGAACGCCTGCGCCAGTGGCTGGCTACCGATCCCATGTTGGGCGAGCACCGCGTGACGGGCAGCTTCGGCGTGGCCAGTTTCCCCATGCACGGATTCTCGATCGAGGACATTATTCGCGTGGCCGATGCCGGCATGTATGTCTCCAAGCGTTCGGGAGGGAACTTGGTCTCGACAGCGCAGGAGTTTGTCGAGGGGCAGGACTTCGCCCGGCAGCGCCAGCAGATTTCCGCCTATATCGAGGGCTTCCTGCAGCGTGAGCATGCCGGACCTGAGCAATTGGAGGAGTTGACATTCACGCTGTTCAAGCTCTGCGGCGGCGAGGAAGACTGCAACGTTGCTGTGCTCAAGGAAGCGATCGAATCTTTGAGCCGGGCCGCCGAGTCGCGCGAATTGCAGACCGCGGGTCACGGCGACCTGGTGGCGCGGTACACGGAAGTGGTGGCCCGGGCCCTAGGCTTGTCGTCAGAGGAAACGGCCGATCTGGTCTATGCCGCCCGCGTGCACGACGTGGGCAAGATTTTCGTGCCCGAGGGCATCCTCAACAAACCCGGCCCGCTCAGTGAGAAAGAGCTTATCCAACTCAGAATGCATGCCCACATCGGCGCCGAAATCGTGGGCATCATCCCGCACAGCGCCATGATGCGGGAGGCGATCGAACATCACCACCAGCGCTTCGATGGCTCCGGCTACCCCGATGCTCTGAAGGGTGAGCAGATTCCGCTGTGGGGGCGCATTATCGGCCTGGCCGACACCTATGCCAACATGATCACCGAGGAATCTTTCTCGACGGCCAGAACGCCGGAGCAGGCGCTCGACGAACTTGCCCAGATGAGCGGTACCCGCTTCGATGGCATGCTGGTCCGCCTGCTTCTGCGCGGGCTGAAATCGGAGAGGACGCCATCCGGCTCGGGAAGCTGAGTGGCGCGGCAGCGGGAAACTTCGACACTAGGGCAGTTCTCTGATGGTGTAGAGCGCCTGCCCTCAGCGGCTAAAGCCGACTGTTCTTGTGGCGCCGGTGGCACGCTGAATCCGTGCCCTTCCCGTTCGTGGCTTGCACCCACAGCAACCCAGGAAATGAACGGCCTCCCTTGCCATATTCACGCGGAAACGGGAAACTGATCTGCTATGTCCATCCCTCTTTCTCTCTCCGGCAAAGTCGCTCTAATCTCCGGCGGTTCGCGCGGCATTGGCGCCGCCACCGTCCGCATGTTCGCCGCCGCGGGCGCCAAGGTCGTCTTTAGCTATCGCAGTGCGCGCGCTCAGGCGGATGCGCTGGCCAAAGAATGTGGCGAGACGGCCTGCCATCCCGTTGCCAGCAACCTGGACAATCCTGAAGCCACTCGCGCTCTGGTCGCGGAAGCCGTCCGGCATTTCGGCCGCCTCGACATTCTCGTGGCCAATCACGGCGTCTGGCCGCCTGAGGACGTTCCTATCGAGCGCATGTTGGACGCGCAATGGCGCTCCACCATGTCCATCAACCTGGACGGCGTCTTCGGTTTGGTCAAGCACGCCGTGGCGCAGATGAAGGCCCAGCCCCGCAAGGGCTCGGCGGCCGGACATATCGTGCTCATCAGTTCCACCAGCGGCCAGCGCGGCGAGGCCTTTCACTGCGACTATTCCGCTACCAAGGGTGCGCTCATCAGCATGACCAAGAGTCTCTCGGCCGAGCTGGCCTCCGCGGGCATCTACGTAAACTGCGTGGCTCCCGGCTGGGTTGACACCGATATGAGTGCGGCCGCCCTGGCGGATCCAAAGACCGGGGCGACGATCCGGAGCACCATTCCCCTCGGCCGCGTGGGCAAAGCCGAAGAGATTGCCGGCCCTGTGCTGTTTCTATGCACCGAGCATGCCGGCTTTATTACCGGGGAGGTCTTTAACGTGAACGGTGGGGCGGTCCTGGTTGGGTAATTGCGCCAAAAAAGGTTTCGCCGGGTTTGCGTTTCGGCCTTTTTCTGCATCGAAGGGGTAGAGGAGCTCTTTACTGCTGCGGGCAGAAAGACCACAAGAAACGCTACAATTCTGATTGGGCTCACTCTCTCCTTCAAGCGTAATGAAGCGGATACTGCCTATCCTGGTTTTGGTGTGTTTGGTCTGGCTCCACGTTCGGGGGCAGGTCCAGAGCACGCCTGCCTCCACGCCAGCGCCGCCTCAAGCCGCGGCCAACTCGCCAGAGGCTGCGGCAGACGAGAATACGCGCAAGGCCAAGACCATAGTCGCTCAGGCGATCCAGGCCCTGGGCGGACAGGCCTACCTCAACATCCGCGACCGCGAGCAAACGGGGCGCGCTTACGCCCTCCATCACGGCCAGCAAACCAGCAACGGCGTGTTGTTCTGGAGTTTCAGCGAGTTTCCTGACAAGGAACGGTTCGAGCTCACCAAGGAGCGCGACGTCGCCGAGCTGTATGTTGGCAACAAGGGATACGAGATCACCTACAAGGGCGTCCATCCCATGGACCCGAAAGATCTGGAGGAGTATCTGCGCCAGCGCCACTACTCGCTCGAAACGGTCCTGCGTACCTGGGTTAACGATCCCGGCGTCATATTTCTGTTTGACGGCAACGCCACCGCGGCCCAGCACGAGGCGTTCCAGGTCACGCTGATCAACTCGAAAGACGAAAGCGTCACGCTCTATTTCGATGTCGACACCTACCTCCCTATCAAGAAAGCGTTCACCTGGCGCGACCCGGTGGACAGGCAGAAGAATCTGGAAGAAGAGATTTACGATAACTACCGCCAGGTCTCGGGCGTGATGGTGCCCTACAACGTAACCCGCTATTTCAACGGCGACATGTCCCGCGAACGCTTTTTCTTCTCCGTGACCATCAACCAGGGCCTCAACCAGGCTATGTTCGACCCCAACTCGGGCTACGACCCCAACAAAACGCCGCCGAAACACTAACCGAGTCAGAAACCGCGTCTATCCCGTAAATCGCTGGTAGGCCAGATGGTTATTCGCCAGGGCCTTGGGGTTTCCTCTATTGATTCCCAGACTCCATTTGGCCACGGAGTGTGGTTTTTTTGCCACAGACGGTCTTCCCGCGCGAGCGGTAATCTGGTATGTAACAGCAACACTTCTAAGCGTTTTGATCCACGAGCAGACAATCCGTTCGGCGGTGGAGTGCAGCGGTGTGGGATTGCACAGCGGGGCGCCCGTCGCCATGCGCATCCTGCCCGCTTCGTCGGGCACCGGCATCGTGTTTCGCCGCACCGATCTCGACGGCTTCGAGATCGAGGCCGTCAGCCGCAACGTCGCTCGCGTCAGCTACGCCACCAGTCTCATGAAGAAGGGCGTCCTGATCTCCACGACCGAGCACCTGCTCTCCGCCTTCATCGGTTTGGGGATTGACAATGCAATCGTTGAGCTTGACAACCTCGAACTGCCCATTCTTGACGGCAGTGCCCAGCCCTTCGTCGAGATGATTCAGAAAGCGGGCATCCGCAAGCAACGCCGCCCGCGCCAATATTTGAGGATTCGCCGCGAGCTGGAATGGCGGGAGGGTAATAAGTTCATCGCGGTCTATCCCTCCGACAGCTACTCTGTCTCCTATTCCATCAACTTCCCGCATCCGCTCATCGGCAAGGAAACTTTTCAGGTAGAGCTCAGCAACGGCAGTTATGTGCGGCAAATTGCAGCCGCACGCACGTTCGGCTCGCGCCAGGACGAGGAAGCCATGCGCAACATGGGCTTGATTCGCGGCGCCTCGCGGGAGAACTGCATCGTGCTAACCCGCGATGGAATTGAGAACGGCCCTCTCCGCTTCCCCGACGAATTCGTGCGCCACAAAGTGCTGGATCTGGTCGGAGACCTCGCGCTGCTGGGCAAGCAGATTCTTGGCAATGTGGTCGCGGACCGCGCGGGTCATGCCATGCACACCGCGCTGGTCTCGCGCATCTTGCGCGATCAGACCCTATGGGAAGAAGTGACCACCTCCGCTAACGGCGCGGAGAACGAGGTTGCCTCCGCCTCGCAGGCGGCTGGAGCACAACTGTAGAATACCGGCTCGGCTTCGCTCAGAGCTCGCCCTGAGCCTGTCGAAGGGGCAGGCTTCCGGCGTGGTAGGCCCTCACACAGAAGTGAACACCCCAGCAGAATCAAGGAATTCGCGTCAGTCCGCCGCTTCGCAGGGTGGATCGCCGGAATCGGTTCCGTCGGCCGGCTGCTCGCGCAGCAGCCTCTCCAACTCGGCTCGCGTCTGATCAATCACAGCGGCGGCAAAGCGCTTGGCCGATTCCTGCCTCTCTTGCGACAGTTCCTTCACGCGCATGTGGAGCAGGGGAATGTCCTCTTCGAACCAGCGCAGCGTCTTCTGCACTCGGGCAATGCGGAAATCGTTGGTCATGGGTTCGGCTTCTCGGTTGATATTTCAGCATGACGATAGGAAGGGATTTCACACAAGTCTCACCTGAGATACCTGTGACGGGCGTAGGGGCGTGGGGTCTTGAGTGCTATGCCCTGCTAGCGGCAGTTTAGCGATATTAGGCATTCACAGTACGTACATCCGCAGCATCCACCAGACAAGGAATATCGCAACGACGGCCCCCGCGATGTGAACGATCCAGTCGCCAGCTGTTTTCGGTTTTCCGAAATTGAACATGCGGCAATGGTAGCAGGCCCCGCGCGGAAGTGCGTTCGTTCCCGGCACGGGAAGCGTGTCTTGGGTAGCGCATTTGCCGCTGCCAACGCTGTCGGCGAGGTCGAGCTCAGATCTAGAGGCCTACTGCAGGGATCCGGATTCGGCGATGAGATCTTTGGCTCCCGGATGCTCTTCCTCCAGCCGGTCGTCGAGCCACTTCTCCAGAAGCGCCTGGGACTCTTTCTCCACATGATGGAAGCGGAGCCCGGCCCGTCCTTTGACATCGGCCCAGACCACTTCAGCCTCCAGGTTCAGCTTGTGGTCGGTCTCCGGCAGAATGAATTGCAAGCGAGGCGTCGCACCCTTGGGCAGGGCTTCGCGCAACAGCAGGGCGATCCCGCTCTCGCTGATGTTGGTGCTGCTGGCCTTCACCTTCTTCTCGCCGAGAAGAATCTGGATCGCCATTTTCACGGGATGGCGGAAATAACGGCGGCGTTCCCGCATCATGAAGTTCAATGCGGCATGAAAGCAGCGGGAGGCGTTCAGACTGCTGATCGGTTTCTGCAGCACGAAGTTGGCGCCCATGCCGAAGGCATCGTGAGTCGTGGTCTTCTTCCCGTTGAGGATGGCGAAGGTCACGGAGTTCTTGTTGCTGGGCGTGCTTCTCAAGCCCTGCAGCACCTCCAACCCCCCCTTCAGGTCATCGCAGTCCACGATTACAGCGTCGAACTTCTCGGAGATCAGAATGTCGGCGGCGGCTCGCGCTTCGTGGCAGATTTCCACGTCAATCGAGAGCTTCTCGAGCGTGGGCCGGACTACGCGCACCAACTCCGGATCCTGGCTAAGGAGGAGGGACTCCAACGTCATGTGGTGATTCTAGGGGTACTGGACACTGTCTCCAAAGTAACCAAGGTCATGGGACCACCGATTGGCCTGCCAGCCCTCTGCGGCACGACTGAGACCTGTCGAACCTCTTGGCCGCCATAATCCCGCGGCATTGTGCCCACCGAGTACTGCGGAGTACAACTAGACACGGCCCTCCATGCCTCAAGTTGCCTATCTGTCCCTTGGTTCAAACGTCGGTGACCGCGAGAACTACTTGCGCGACGCGATTGCCCGGCTCGAGACCGCAGGGCGTATCGTCTCGGTTTCTTCTTTCTACGAGACTGAGCCTGTAGAGTTTGCCGGGCAGGCCTGGTTTCTGAACTGTGCGGTGGCTCTGGCGACGGACAGGACCCCCGATCAGCTTCTGGCGGCGTTGCTCGCGATCGAGAAGGAGATGGGCCGGCGGCGTAGCCAGGAGGGCAGAAAAGGGCCGCGTACGATTGATCTCGACCTCCTGTTGTTCGGCGACAGCGTGGTGGAGTCGCCGGAGCTGACCATCCCGCATCCCGCCATGCATCAGCGGCGCTTTGTGCTCGAGCCTCTCGCCGAAATCGCACCCGAGGCCAAGCACCCAGTATTCAAACAAACTGTGCGGGAGCTGCTCCAGGCTCTGTCCGCGGGCCAAACCGTGCGGAAACTACAGGCTCTGAGGTCCAAGGTCTGAGGTCTGCTTCTAGCTTCCCGCGGCGAAGCCGCCGCTGTGGGCGAGGGTCATGCGGAGATATTTGTAGGGATTGACTGGCGTATCGTTGATGCGAACTTCATAGTGCAGGTGCGGACCGGTCGAGCGCCCGCTGGCGCCGACGTATCCAATTACGTCGCCCCGGTGCACCGCTTGCCCCGCGGTTACGGCAAAACCGGAAAGGTGACCGTAGCGGGTGCTGATCCCGTTGCCATGATCAATCATGATCGCCTTGCCGTAGCCGCCCAGCTGATCGGTAAACGTCACTACACCGTCGGCTGGAGCGATGATGGGATGTCCATAGCTGCTGCCAATATCCACGCCGCTGTGGAATGCACCTTCCCCGTTGAAGGGATCGATGCGCTCGCCGAAGCTGCCCGTCACCTGGCCTTCGACGGGCCACAGATTCGGAGCCGCGTTGGCGCGGAACCAATCCGCTGTCGTGGCGTTGCGGGTCAGCCCCATGGTCAAGCCGACCATGGTCGCACCGGTGAGGGCTGAGGTTCGCAGGGCATGCAACTGGTCGAGCGAAGAACTGACTTCGGAGTCCTGAATCTGCTCGGCTGTTGCCGTCACCAGCGTGGGCTGCTGCTTGAGGCCATACAGCGCCGAAACCTCGCCCGCGAGCGAGCCCAGCGACGCTACCTGCACGTCGCGCTCCTTGGCTACCTGCTCGAGCCGCGAGTAATTGTCCTTGAGCTGATCTTTTTCCGTCCGCAGCTGGTTATAGCGGGACACTTTCAGCAACATGCGGGTGTAGGAGCTGGCAATTCCAGTGAGGCTCAGGAAGCCTATCGCGGCCCCCACTACGAAGACATAGAGGTAGTGGACTGGGATGGATATCTTGCGTAACTGCCCGTCGTCCCCGCGGGCCACGAATAGAATGTAGAAACGCTTCTGCAAATCGCTCCTCTGCTGCTTGTCAACCAGCTTTTGAATCATCAGGTCCGGAATTCCAGGCGATGTTCTGAGGTTGCAGAAGGCCTGTTCGGACCACCTGATTTTTCGGGCTGCGTCCCATCTTGGGAATGGAAACTCGTTCGCGCCCTACACCTACCGGAACTGCGACCAGAGCCTGAAAGCCTTTCGTCCGCAATGTTAACTCCATGCAGAACTTAGCTCGGCCAAAGTTGTATGAATGACAGCTCAACGGTAACAAACTGGATTCCCCCTGTCAACGACGCACAAGGTCATTTTGAGTTACCGAAGGGGGGTAAGCGGAGGTCACCATGGGACATGTAACTAGCGTCACATAGCCACCGCCCCGTATTCGTTCCGCGCTGGAGCTTCGCGCATGAATCCTTACCTTGCCTGGGCGCCTGTTTTGTCGCGGCGTGGCTTATATTGGTTGCGCCGATGCCGCTTCCCGAAAAAGCGTTGATTGCCCAGATTCGCCGCATGGCGAGATCGGTTGCTCCTGAGCGCGCTCGCGGCCCGAACCGTGCCGTTCTCGCCGGAATTGGAGACGACTGCGCTGTGCTGCGCCTGCTGCCGGGACACGACTCTCTGGTCACCACAGACTTCACGCTGGAAGGCATTCACTTCCGCCGTGACTGGCATCCGGCGGAAGCGGTCGGGCATCGTTGCCTGGCGCGCGGTCTGAGCGACATTGCCGCCATGGGCGGCGAGCCGGTTGCGGCCTTTCTTTCCCTCGCCCTGCCGCGTGACCTGCCTCAAGCCTGGGTGGGACGCTTCATCTGCGGCCTGCTCGGTCTGGCGAAAAAACACGGCGTGGCACTTGCGGGCGGCGATACCGCGGAGTCGCCCAACGGCATTCTTGCGGATATCGTCGTCGTGGGTACTGCGCCCAAAGGGAAGGCAGTGCCACGCTCCGGCGCTCGCCCGGGCGATCGTATTTTCGTCAGCGGAGAACTCGGCGGCGCGGCCGCCGCCGTTTTGGAGATGAGGAGCAAGCCGAGAAAGAAACTGAATCCCCGGGATTATCCCCGCCACTTCTATCCTGAGCCTCGCGTTGAACTGGGCCGAATTCTGCGCGAGAAGGGTTTGGCGAGCGCCATGATTGACCTGAGCGACGGCCTCTCCACCGACCTAGCTCATATCTGCGAAGAAAGCAGAGTAGGGGCGGAAATCGAGGCCCGGGCCATTCCCCGCGCCAGCATCAGCAAGCCCGCAAGAGAAGTCGATCTTGACGTTGCCCTCGACGGCGGTGAAGACTACGAACTCCTGTTCACAGCGCCTCCCGGCAGGCGCGTTCCCGCCCACCTCGCCCGGGTTCCCATCACGCAAATCGGCCACATCACCCGCCAGCGGAAGATTGTTCTCATGAACCCGAACGGTGTCGGCTACGAGCTTGAGCCGCGAGGCTGGGAGCATTTTCGGCGACAGGACCATTCTTGCTTGTAGTTTCGTGAGGGGGCCGGAAAGGCTGGCCGTGAATTCGACCTTCAATCGCCAGGGGCGCCTCGTTACCTCCGTCACTACTCAGTCTCTATCCGCACGCGCAAAACCGGGCTACAGTAAGATCATGTCGTACACAAGATTTCTCCTTCCGCTTTTTGGCGGCCTGCTTATCGCGGCTGCGTCGGCGCAGACCAAGCCCGTGCCTCCGCCGCCCGCTCATGCTAAATCGCCATCGCCCGCAGTCACCGACGATTTCATTCACAAGCAATTCGGCGACAACTGCTCGCTGCTAGCCGGACCGCCACAATTCGTCGGCGATCTGGATGACGACGGCGTTGACGATCTGGTCGTCGTGGCCAAATGCAAGAACCCCATGGCCGACAAGGACGAATACGGCTTTGCGGTCGCCGATCCCTACAACACTGCGATCGGTTTTGGCGACGTCAAAGTCACCTCCACTTTTGCCTCTGATGCGCCGGAGCGGCGGGGTGTGAGCCTGCTCATCATTCACGGCGTGGGCAACGATGCCTGGCGCGCCCAGACTCCGAAAGCCAAGTTCCTTCTCATCAACCTGCCATTCAAGACTCTCACCGTCAAAAGGCTCGCCCTGAGAAAGAGGACCATCCTCGGAATTTACATTGAAGAACAAGGCGAGGGCGAAGACACTTCCTCGGTGGTCTACTGGGACGGGAAAAAATATAAGTACCAACAGCTCGGCTCAACGCTGGAGTAGGGCCACTTGCTGATTATTGCTGATTGCAGATTCAGCCCCTGTCGGCTACGGAAGAGTAATCGATAATCTGCAATCTAAAATCTGCAATCTAAAATCTGCACCTTCCGCTCTCAGCTCGGGAATTCGCTCGTTCCGACTTTGCTCACGTTAGCCTCAGCGAACTCCACAACGCGATCCAGAGAATTCTGCAGCTCGGCGGTATAGCGCTCGACGTCTTCATCGCTCGCATCCGCCGGTACGTGGATCAATTTTCCAAACCGCAGCAGCACCCGCGAGAGGGGCACGGGAATCATCAGCCGGTCCCAGCTGTTGAGCACCCAGGCTTTGTCCACGGCCACGTGGAACATGGTCAAAGCCATGCCCGATGACCGCCCCAGCCCGACTGGGCCGGGCTTAACTTTGTGGCGAGGACCGCGTGGGCCATCCAGAGTAAAGGCGACCGTCCAACCGTCTTCCAGCGCGCGGCGCAGGCCGAGCAGGGCCCGTACCGCGTTGCGGCTGCTTGATCCCTTCACGGCGACAAAGCCAAATCTGTGAATGATGCGGCCCATGTACTCGCCGTCGTAGCTGTTGCTGCTCATCACCCGGATGCCCATATCGCGAAAGATATACGTCGCGGGAATCATGCAGCTATGCCAGAAAGAAGCGACCAGGGGCCGCTGGTCCAGCGTCTCCTGCGCGCCTTCCTCGCGGGAAACGCACACGCGGAGGGTCGGCCCAATCAAGCGGATGAACCAGTATCCCGCCCAGATAATCATTCGCAGAACAATGCGCTGGCGCAGCGTGTAGCGCTGCGGGTCAATCGCAGGCATCGCCGAAACGCTGATCTCGGGAGTGCTGGCTGAAGGCACGAGGATATTGTAACGGGAAGGGGATGCGCGGATTCAGTGGCGTTGGCCGCAAGGTGTGATCCGCGGTTCTTCTAACTCGTGGATCGTTCCCTCTTGATCCAGATACTCAAGGTCCGCGATGTAGCAAGCCATGCGGTGATATCTGGAGCCGTCGAATTTGTAGAGTTTCAACGCAGTTGACGTTGCTGAGCCATGCATTCCGAGGACAACGTCTTGGAAGCCGTTCGTTTGGGTCGGCCAGATCCAAACCGCTTGCGCCGTCCCGTCCAGGATGACGGCGTATCTCTGACGCCTCGGCCGGAAGACCTGGACACCGCAGTTTCCGGTCGGACTGCACTCGTACTGTCCTGATCCCTGTACGACGAATGCTTTCTCCCTGCCACTGCCGCTCAGATCAATCATCGCGACGCGGTCTTGCCCGGCGGCGTCGCGCAGTTCTTTCTCCGACTTAATGCCCGCATAGGACATGGAGGGGCGAAGTTGGGACTCCACAGCATCAAGCAGGCGCGATCGTTCGACCTCAGACAGGTCCTTTGAGTCTCCGATGCTTTGCTCCAAAGCCAGTGCTTTCGCTTTATTCCAATTGCGGCGGAATCTCATCGCCTGCGGCCCCTCCTGGCCCAGCGCGAGCAATGCGATCAAGGAAGCTCCGAGGGCAAGCGTGAGCAATCGGCACGAACGGGTCATAGAACCACCCAATTCATCCACGACACAGGGTTACACACAATGATAGCGCGGGGCACAAGCCCGCCGGGCTGTGCCCGGCCCGGCAGCCGGGTTAGCTGTTCCGATGTGGGCAAGCACGCGGGCGAGGGCGCCCCCGCCACACTAAATCAGTTTTCCAGGTAGGAATCGATCCAGATTCGGACTTTCTGGCGGCGTTCGTCGGCCGCGTCAAAGCGCACGCCAAACAACTTCGGCCTGCGCCAGCTCACCGCACCGCGGACGTTGACCCGCGGCAGGGTCAACAGCGAGAACGAGACTTCCACGTTCGTGCCCACCGGCACTTCTTCGGGACTCTTCAGCGACATGCCGCCGGAACTCATCTCAATGCTGCTGGCGCTGAAGCGGTGGCCGTCGCCCACCACCGAGACTTCAGTCATGACCGGGATGCGAACGTAGCGGCGGAATTCGTGCAGCACGAGCAGGTGCGTGGCCCGCACCAGCTTGAGCGCCGCCGGGCGCTCCAGCGGCTCATGGAACATGGCATTGATTCCGTACTTGGAATAGCGCATGGCTTCCTGGGCGCTGCCGCCCACGCCATAGATGATCGAACGGCTGTTGGAGGGCGACGTGCGCACCGTTTCCATCAAGGGCCCGGCATCTGTGCCCAGGTTGAGCACGCAGGCTTCAAATTTTTCCTTGTGCAGCCGCTCGGCGGCCTGGCCGGACATGATCGCAGTCTCGATGCCGAACTGGCGAAAGCACTCGGAGAGCAGATTCCGCATGGATTCGTTGAGGTCCACCAAGGCCGCGCGGGCTGCGGCTTTCCGCGTAGGGAGAGCAGGAGCGAGGACGGAGGCAAAAGCTTTATCCATGTTCAGGGGAAGCTCCACTGTCGAAATCCATTGTGGAGGCTGGCCACCCGCGTTGCAAAGACACAAAGGACCAACGCGTGAAGTACCAAAGTTCATTACTTTTTCCAAGGGGCAGGAGACAGGACATTACGAAAACTACATCCGCCGTGAAATGAGCAAGTTGCGAGAGCAAGGAAAATGCGTGCGCGAATATGCAGGCGCTGCGGTCCGATAAGTCCGGGCCGCCTGGACGGCTCATAGACCCGTCCCCACACGAGGATCGTCCCACATGCCCGTCCCATGTGGATGTTCTCATTTGAGTTGCTAGAAGAGACCTACTCGCTCCAGCGACGGAACAACAGCGCGCCATTGGTCCCGCCGAAACCGAATGAGTTCGACATGGCGTATTCGATCCCGGCTTTGCGCGAATGGTTAGGAACCAGATCCATGCCGGCGGTGTCAGGGTCAGGATTCTCCAGATTGATGGTCGGGGGCAGCATCTGGTCGCGCAGCGCCAGGATGGTGATGCCGGCCTCAAGGCCTCCGGCGCCGCCCAGCAGGTGGCCGGTCATGGATTTCGTGGAGCTCACTGCAACTTTGTGCTGGCCGAAGAAATTGCGGATGGCGTGGGCTTCGAGCGTGTCGCCGATAGGCGTGGACGTGCCGTGGGCATTGACGTAGCCGATTACGTCGGGCGTGACGCCGGCATCGCGCGTGGCGTTGCGCATGACGCGGAATCCACCTTCATGTTCTGGAGCGGGCTGGGTCATGTGATAGGCGTCGGCGGACATGCCGTAGCCCACGACTTCGGCGAGAATCGGGGCGCCGCGCTTGCGGGCAAATTCCAACTCTTCGAGGATCATGATGCCCGAGCCTTCGCCCATCACGAAACCGTCGCGGCCCTGATCCCAGGGGCGGCTGGCTCTCTCAGGCTCGTCGTTGCGGGTGGAAAGCGCGCGCATGGCGGCGAATCCGCCGACGCCCATGGGCGTGATGGCGGCTTCGGCGCCGCCGGCGATCATCACGTCGGCATCGTTGTGCTGGATGATGCGGAAGGAATCGCCGACGGAATGGGCGCTGGTGGTGCAGGCCGTGGCCGTGGCCTCGTTCGGTCCCTTGGCGCCGTAGCGCATGGAGACTTGACCGGCAGCCAGGTTGATGATGGCGGCGGGAATGAAAAATGGGGAGATCTTGCGCGGCCCCCCCTCGACCAGCGCGGCGTGCTCGCGTTCGATGATGTCGAATCCGCCGATGCCCGACCCGATATGCACTCCGACCCGCTCGTCGTTCTCAGGAGTGATCTTCAGGCCCGACATCTTCAGCGCTTCCTCGCTGGCGGCGATGGCCAGGTGGATGAAGCGCCCCATCTTCTTCAGCTCTTTTTTTTCGATGTAGTTCAGCGGGTCGAAGTTCTTGACCTCGGCGGCGATCTGGCAGGCGAAGTTGCTGGGGTCGAAACCGCTAATGCGGGCCACGCCGCTCTTGCCGGCAAGCAGAGCCTTCCACACTTCTTCGGTGGAATTGCCCACGCCGCAGATCAAGCCGAGGCCCGTGACTACGACTCTGCGTCCCAACTATTTTCCCGCCTTGGCGTGCTTGCCGATGTAGTCAATCGCGTCCTGGACGGTGCGGATCTTTTCGGCGTCTTCGTCGGGGATCTCGATGTCGAAGGCCTCTTCGAAGGCCATGACCAGTTCGACGGTGTCCAGCGAATCGGCGCCCAGGTCGTCCACGAACGACGCGCTGGCGGTGACTTCGCCTTCATCCACTCCCAACTGCTCCACGATAATCTGTTTTACCTTTTCGTCTACGGCTGCCATGTTTTTCCTCGCTTGCCTGTATCTAGATTTGAATTCGGTGCTGCGCTTGCTCAGCCAGTATGTCTGCCGGGCTCTGCCCCTCACAACCTTACATATCTTACTTACGGCGAACGGAAATGAACGAGTGTGTAGTGTAATTGTCCCGGTGAATTAGTGTAAAGGAAGGGGTGTGCCGTTTGGGGCAACGCCTCTGCTGACCTGGAATTGCACTCTTGAATCCTAATAGTTGGCAGTTGCTGGGGTCAAACGCCGGGCGGGTTATGATTGCGCCTGGGGAGCGCTCCCGGAAAAGCGAGGGAAATCGGAATCGTATGCGGGCGGTAGTGCAACGCGTGAGCCGGGCCAAGGTCACGGTCAACGAATGGACGAGCGGCGAAATCGGCCACGGGCTGCTGGTTCTGCTGGGTGTGGGACATGAGGATACGGAGGCGGACGCCAGCTATCTCGCCGAGAAGATTGCCGGCCTGAGAATCTTTGAAGACGACGACGGCAAGATGAACCGCAGCGTCGGGGACGTGGGCGGCAGCGTCCTGGTGGTGTCGCAGTTCACTCTGTACGGCGACGTGCGGCGCGGGAAGCGGCCGTCGTTCGATGCCGCGGCTCCGCCGGAACAAGCGCGGCGGCTGTATGAATTCTTTGTCGAGCGCGTGCAGGCGGCCGGGCTGCGCTGCGAAACCGGGCGCTTCCAGGAAATGATGCAGGTGGAACTGGTGAATGAGGGCCCAGTGACCATACTGCTGGATTCGGGGAAGGAGTTCTAGAATCCGACCTTACACCCATCCGCAGCCCCTCCCTCCGGTGTCAATACACTAGGGGTGTCGTCCGCTCAATTCGATAGGGGGGCGCCGTGCTTGAGCTGCGCAGTGTGTCGAAACACTTCTCGGGCATTCCCGCGGTAGACGATGTCAGCTTCTCCGCTCGGCCCGGCGAGGTTACCGGCTATCTTGGGCCGAACGGCTCGGGCAAGTCCACCACCATGAAGATGATCACCGGCCTGATCGAGATGACCTCAGGCCATATCTTCTTTCAAGGTAAGCCTATTCAGGATGACCTGATTTCCTACAAGCGCCGCATGGGGTATGTGCCGGAGGAACCGTACCTCTATACCCACCTCTCTGGCGCGGAATACCTGACCATGGTCGCGCAACTCCGCAACTTGCCGGCGCGGGAATCCTCGGAGCGCATCGATGGACTTCTGCGCTTGCTGACGCTCTACGACGACCGCCACGCCTCCATCTCCGGCTACTCGAAAGGCATGCGGCAGAAAGTGCTCATCGCAGCGGCGCTAATGCACAACCCCGAACTCGTCTTGCTCGACGAGCCCTTCTCCGGACTCGATGTCGGCTCGGCCCTGGTCTTGCGCAGTCTGATTCAAGAACTGGCCGCGCGCGGCAAGGTGGTGCTATTCAGCTCGCATGAACTCGACACGGTCGAACGCGTCTGCTCACGCGTGATTATCCTCCACCGGGGCAAGCTCGTCGCCGACGATTCGATCGCAAACCTGCGCTCGTTGATGGAGCTGCCGACGCTCGAACAGATCTTTTCCCAACTCGTCGTCGAGCAGAACACCGAGTCGATGGCGCGGCAGATTGCGGACCTCATCCATGCGTAAGTTAGCCGAACTCCTGCCGCTTCAGTTCCGCGTTCTCTATCGCCAATTCCTTTTGCGCGTCGTCGATCTTGAAGCGCTATCGGTTCATGCCGACATACCCAGATTTCTGGGCCAGTTTGCCAGCGTGCTCATCTTTATCAGCGTGATTGGGGCGATCGGCCCGATCATGTCTCACGAGGCGCTAAGGGCTGCGCCCGAAGCCGCCTTGAGCTTCGCCTGGCGCGGCGAACAGTCGCTGATTTCGGGGATGATGCTGGTCGTTGGGCTTATTGCTGTGATCTGTTGGGACTCCACTTTTCCAGACCGGCGCGACGTGATGGTCCTTTCACCCTTGCCAGTCGCCCCTCATATGATCCTGCTCGCCAAGGTTGCGGCCTCGGCGGCGCTGTTGGGTCTTGCCATTGTGACGTTGAATTTCGCGACCGGCATCGCGTGGCCGTTGCTCCTGGGCTCCCAGCACGATTCGAATTGGGGATTCTTCCAATCCCTCGCGGCCTACTGGTTCACGATGATTGCCGCCAGCGTCTTCCTTTTCTGCTCGGTGCTTACCGTGCAGGGATTCACAGCCCTACTGCTCCCGCGCCGCCTCTTCTTGCGTCTATCCGCGATCTTGCAGATCGCCGCTTTCGGGCTCTTTCTCGGAGTCTATTTCCTCCAGCCCTCGATCCCGTCTCTTCCGGAAATGGCAGCTCCTGAAAACCACTGCTTCTTGGCCTGGTCGCCTTCCTTCTGGTTCTTTGCTCTCTTCAATCAGCTCAATGGTTCACTGCCTGCAGATCTCGGGTGGATCGCCTCGCGGGCGTGGATCGGGCTGGGCATCGTGGTGTCCGGAGCGACTGCCTCCTTGCTTCTCTGCTACCTGCGCACCATGAAGAAGACAGTGGAGGAACCAGATCTGGTGCCTGGAGCGCGCGGCTGGCATTGGACGCCGCGTTTCGGCAGCGCGCTTCAAACTGCAATCGTACTTTTCAGCTTCCGGTCCATGACGCGCAGCCGCCAGCATCGTCTTGCCTCTGCGTTTTATCTGGCACTGGTGTTCTCGATTGCACTTTCCTGGCTGCGCAGCGATCTGTCGAGTGCATGGCCGCGACCATTGACGCCGGAATTTCTGATCCCGACGTTCATGATGATGAGCTTTGCGGTCTTCGGTCTTCGCGGCGTATTCTCGCTGCCCATTTCTCTAACCGCCAATTGGGTATGGCGGCTCACGCAGCTTCGCGCCCCAGAAGAGTACATAGCCGCAACCCGAAGGTTTCTGTTCTACTTCGCGGTCATTCCAGTCTGGCTCATCTCGGCGTTACAGTCGTTGTCCTTCACGCCGCGGCACCACGTTGCGGCTCACCTCGCGGTGCTTGCGCTTGTCGGATGGATCCTTGCCGAGCTCAGTCTGCTTGGTTTCTACAAAGTCCCGTTTACGTGCTCTTACTTGCCTGGAAAAGTCCATGCTCAAGTCATGATCGGGGTTTTCTTGATACTCGCACTTGCTGTCGCATTGTCGCTCGCCGAGCTTGAAATGCTCGCATTCAACGATCCTTTCCGATACGTCTGCATGATCGGCATTCTGGGCGCCGCCGCCCTTGGGCTTTGCGCCTTGAACCGTCATCGCGCAAAATCCGCGGTTCTATATTTTGAGGAACTCTCGCCGGAGGCAATTACCACGCTCGGACTCGTCTGGCTCCCACCATCAGGTTCGCGGGCTGGCCCATCTGTACGCCCCCACAACTGAGGTTGGCCGATTCGGCCGCGGTTTTCGCCGGACGGGCGCCGCGGATCGAAAGCGAAAGCCCCGAGATTCTTGCCCTCCCTCTACAGCAAGTCGAGAACTGCTCCAGCCGTTCCCTTTGCGTTAGCGCGCTTGCAGGATCGCGTCTGCGATGCGTGCGGCTTCGACCGCCGGTTTCACATCGTGAGTCCGCAGAATGTGCGCGCCTTTCAGGATGAGCGCAACCTGACTGGCCAGTGTGCCGTAGAGCCGGGCTTCGGGCGGAGCGTCCTTGCCATCCCTTGCCAGAGTATGTCCGATGAAGGATTTTCGCGACGTGCCGGCGAGCAGCGGAAAGCCTGCCGCCTGCAGTTCGCTGAAGCGCGCCAGCAGCGGGTAGTTCTCGTCGAAATTCTTGCCGAAACCGAAACCGGGATCGAGCACCATGCGCTCGCGCCGCACTCCCGCGAGCACGGCCTTCTCGGCCCATTCTTTCAATTCCCGTTTCACCAGCAGCACAATATCGCCCGGCGGCGGCAGCGTGCGCCATTCCTCGGGACGCCCGCGCATGTGCATGAGGACTGCGCCGCATTTCAAAGCGGCGACCGTCTTCGCCATCTGCGGGTCCCAGCGGAATCCGCTGACATCGTTTACGATCTCCGCGCCCGCGTTGACCGCGGCGCGGGCGACGGAGGCCTTGTAAGTGTCCACGGAGAGAACTGCGGCGGGTTGCTTCTTCTTTACTTCGGCAATGACCGGGAGCACACGCTTGAGTTCTTCTTCAGCACTAACCGCCGACCTCAGATTTGTAGCAGGATTTGTAGCGGGCCCCTTCTTCGCCTCCGGCTGGTTCGGTGCGGCGGCATCCACTTTCGCGCCAGGGCGGGTGGATTCGCCGCCAATATCGAGGATGTCGGCGCCTTCATCCAGCAGGCGGTGGGCGTGCTCGACTGCCTGGTCGCGGTCCAGAAACTGGCCGCCGTCAGAGAACGAATCGGGCGTGACGTTGACCACGCCCACAATCAGCGTGCGCTTGCCCAGTTCGAGCGAGCGCGACCCCAGGTTCCAGTGGAAGACAGGCCTCATGTCGGGGTGATTCTAAATGAAGCACGCGAGTCGCATGGCATGCAGGGAGGTTACCTGCGGCGTATTGCCGTTGCGCGCTGGCGCACGGCAGAGACGCCACCGGGCCCCGTGCCCGTTGGGGGCTTGCGCATTCCGTCGAGCAATTCTTTGAGAACGACCGCGTTGTTGCGCGTTTCATTTTTCGAAGCGAAGAGAAGAGTCAGCCGTTTGCGTTTGCGGGCAAATTGGTAAAGCTGGCGCAGCGCGTCTTCCGCTTCCGAGCGTGTAAGCTCTTTCAGATACCTTTTGCGAAAGGTCAACCAGTTGTCGGGCCGGGCGTGGTACCAGTGCCGCAGTTCGTCGGAAGGCGCCAGATCGCGCAGCCAATCGTCCAGCACGGCGCTGGCCTTGGCAAGACCGCGCGGCCACAGCCGATCCACGAGAACACGCGCTCCGTCGGCTGGCGATACCGGCTCATAGACTCGCTTGATCACGACCGCCATGAACCCACCCCCGTTGCTCTATTATTGTAAGGCCGCGGGACGAGGCCGGGCGCGGGCAAGGACGATTCATGCAAGAAGAAAAGGAGAGTCTCCGAGGGAAGTGGCTTAGGCAGCGTGGCAGGCACGGCGCCATCTTTCCTGGGGCGCTAGCTGTGCTCATCGGGCTGGCTATGCTCTGTGGTTGTGACGTCGAACGGCGCAAGTCGGATGCCGAGCTTGGGCTGAACCCGCAGCAGGCGGCCGGCCGCAAGATCTATGACAACTATTGTGACCGCTGTCATGAGCCCTACTCAACACGCGGCAAGAAGGGGCCGGGCCTCAAGGGTGTCTTCCAGAAGAAATACCTTCCGATAAGCGGATTGCCGGCGAATGACGATCGCGTCACGGACATCATTCGGCTGGGACGCAAAGAAATGCCGGGCTACAGCCAGACGCTGAGCCAGCAGGACTTGGAGGACTTGCTCGCGTATATGCAGACGCTGTAACAGGGTTTAAGGCTGCTGGTGGTGAATCCCTTCATGAAGAGCACAGCTAAATCAGATCTCTTCCGCGAATTGCCGGCGGTGGACGAACTGCTGCGCGCGCCAGAGGTGGCTCGGCTCGTGGCTGAGGCTGGAATACCGGCTGTCACCGATGCGGCCCGTGCGGTTCTCGCCCGCTTGCGGCAGGAAATCGCTTCGGGCTTGCTGGATCGCCCGGCGTTGCAGATTGCCCTGAGCGAAATACGAGGAGCAATCGAGGAGCAACTTCGGCTGGCGCTCGGCCACTCTCTTCGTCCGGTGATCAACGCCACCGGCGTGATCCTGCACACCAATCTTGGGCGCGCTCCGCTGGCCGAAGCCGCGCTGGCGCACATTCACGAAACTGCCGGATATTATTCCAACCTCGAGTTTGAGATCGAAGCGGGCGTGCGCGGGAAGCGGGACGTGCACGTGGAGCGGCTGTTTCACAGGCTGCTGGCGGAGGGCGAGACCGGGGAGGAATTTTCTGCCGGGCTTCGCTCACCGGAACAGCCGGCTCTTCCCACACGGTCACAGCTTTCCACTATCGTCGTCAACAACAATGCCGCCGCGGTTTTACTGGCCTTGAACACGCTGGCGGAGGGCAGCGAAGTGATTGTGTCTCGCGGCGAGCTGGTCGAAATTGGCGGGTCGTTCCGCATTCCGGACGTAATGGCCAAGTCGGGCGCGATTCTGCGCGAGGTGGGAACGACGAATCGTACGCGCATCGCCGACTACGAGAAAGCCATCCATGAGCGCACGCGATTGCTGCTGCGGGTGCATCGCTCGAACTTCGAGATCACAGGGTTCACCGAGCAGGCCTCTACGGCCGAACTGGTGGAGTTGGCCCGCAAGCGTGGGCTGCCCCTGATGGAAGACCTGGGCAGCGGCGCGCTGGTGGACCTCGAGAACCTGGGCGTGGCCGGCGAACCCAGCGTGCTCGACAGCCTGCGCGCCGGCGTGGACGTAGTCACTTACAGCGGCGACAAACTGCTGGGCGGACCGCAGGCGGGGTTGATCAGCGGCCGCGCAGATTTGGTCGCGCGCATGCGTTCGAATTCCCTGTTCCGCGCACTGCGCGTGGACAAGCTCACGTATGCTGCGCTGGAAGCTACACTGTTGGTTTATATCAAGCGCGACCACGAGGCCATTCCCGTACTGAAGATGATCCGCCTCACCAGGGATGAGATCGGCAAGCGTGCCAAGGTGCTGGCGGGGCAAGTCCGGTCGCCGAAAATGAAAGTCGAGGTCAGCGATGGCGAGTCGCTGATGGGCGGGGGCGCTGCGCCGTCTGCTGTCCTGCCGACCCGCCTCGTGGCGCTGAGTTGCGAGGGTCTGAGCGCGGACGAACTGGCCGCCCGCCTACGGGCGTCGAATCCGCCGATTATTGCCCGCGTCGAGGAAGGGCGCGTGCTGCTGGATTTGCGCACCGTGTTTGTGGAGCAGGATGAATTGATTGCAGCGGCGCTCGATCGTATCGCCCTGTAGCTTGCCCGCGTCGAAAGCCTGTGGCCGTTCTTTACACGATCGGACATTCCACGCGCACGATCGAGGAACTGATTGCGGCGCTGCGAGCGCATCAGATTCAGACGCTGGTGGATATCCGCGCCTTTCCCGCGTCGCGGCGGCTGCCGCAATTTCATCGCGAGTCGTTGGAGAAAAGCCTGCCCGGGGCGGGAATCCGCTATGTGTGGATGAAGGCGCTGGGCGGCTATCGCAAGAAAATTGTCGAAGAGTCGCCTAATATTGAACTGCGCAATGCGAGCTTCCGCAATTATGCCGATTACATGCTCACGGCGGAGTTCGAGCAGGCCGCGGCAGAATTGATTGCGCTGGCCGAGGCGTCGCGCACGGCGTACATGTGCGCCGAGCGAGTTTATTTCCACTGCCATCGCATGCTGGTCTCGGACTGGTTGGTCGCGCACGGGCATGAGGTTCTGCATATTGACGCGGAAGGACCGGTCAGGCGGCATGCATTGACGGCGGAAGCGCGGATAGTGGACGGGCGGTTAATTTATCGCGGGGACCGGTTGCTGTGATTTCCGATTGCCGAGTGCCCATCGCTTTGACATGCTATGTCTATGGTCGATCGGCAAGCGAAGAAGTCTGCGTGACCCTATGATCGTTGGCACAGGCATTGACATCGCCGAAGTCCCGCGCATCCGCCAGTCCGTTGAGCGCTTTGGGGAGCGCTTCTTGCAGCGCGTGTTTACCGCGGGAGAGATCGGCTATTGCGATTCCAAGGCCAATCGCTTCGAGCGGTATGCGGCCCGTTTCGCGGCCAAGGAAGCGGCGATGAAGGCGCTGGGCACGGGCTGGAACCACGGCGTGCGCTGGAGGGATTGCGAGGTGGTGCGCATGCCGGGCGGCCGGCCCACGATCGCGTTCCACGGCAAAGCGGCGGAGTTCGCCGCGAAGCTCGGGGTAAAGAATGCGGCGCTCTCGCTCACCCACACTGAGGTGCAGGCCATCGCGCAGGTGATTCTGGAAAGCTAGGGAGAAGTTTCGAGGTTTCAAAGTTGCAAAGTTTCAGAGAGAAACCTATCACCCGCCGTCATTGCAACCTTGCAACCTTGAAACTTTGAAACCTGATGTGCATGCTATAATTCTTTATTCTCAGCCGCTTAGAGCACGGAGGACTGTATCGACAAGCGTTTTATCCGCACCAACGATCGTATTCGGGCGCGCGAAATTCGCGTCATTGACGACGAAGGGCAGCTGCTGGGCATCATGCCGCCTTACGAAGCGCTCAAGAAAGCCCGCGAGAAAAATCTGGACCTGGTTGAGATTTCGCCCACCGCGCAGCCTCCCGTGTGCCGCATCATGGACTACGGGAAATATCTTTACCAGCAGGAAAAGAAAGAGCGGGAAGCCAAGAAGCACCAGAAGACGATCACCGTAAAAGAGGTCAAGTTCCGCATCAACGTGGACGACCACGATTACGAGACCAAGAAGAATCATGTGCTGCGTTTTCTGGCCGAGGGCGACAAGGTCAAGGCGACGATATTCTTCCGCGGACGCGAGATGACGCGGACGGGTCTGGGGCGGCAGATTCTGGAGCGGCTGATCAAGGACGTGGAATCGCAGAGCATGGTGGAGTTCCGCCCGCGCCAGGAGGGGAACACACTGCACGCGATTCTCGCGCCGAAGAAGGCGGAAGCACCGAAGAAACCGGAAAAAGAGAAGCCAAAGCCTGCTGCCCCGAGCGCTGCCGAGCCGGGCGCGCCACCGGCACAGGTGGCCAAGCCGGCGTCGTAGTTGAGAAAGCAGATTCCTCGCTGCGCTCGGAATGACAAGTCTTCTCCGGGTGCTCACCAGATCGGGAAGCGAGAGGGAAAACTGACAGCTGACGGCTGGAAGCTGACGGCTGATTTTGAGGTCTTATGCCGAAATTGAAAACGCACAAAGGCGCTGCCAAGCGCTTCAAGAAGACTGCAACCGGAAAGGTGAAGCGCGGGCATTCGCACCTGCGCCACATCCTGACGTCGAAGGACAAGAAACGGAAACGGAAGCTGGGCAAGTCCACTTTGGTGAGCGATGGAGATCTGGCCAAAGTGAAGCGGATGATTCCGTACCAGTGAATCAGTGGCCAGTGGGCAGTGGCTAGTGGTCAGCAAGACAGCTTTTTCTGACCACTGATCACTGGCCACTGACCACTGCTTCAGGCGTGTGAAGAGGCCACGGGCGAAAAATCCTTGCCTCCAGCCGCCATAAAACGAAAGCCAAAAGGAGAACACCATGCCTCGAGTCAAGCGCGGGACCAAGCGCCGCGCCAAACGCAAAAAGATACTAGACCGCGCAAGCGGATATTTCCTGACAAAATCGAAGCTGTACCGCTCAGCGAAGGAAGCGGTGGAGCGCGGGCTGAAGTTTGCCTATTCAGGGCGCAAGCAGCGCAAGCGCCAGTTCCGCTCGCTGTGGATCGTGCGCATCGGCGCGGCGGCCAAGCTGAACGGGATGAGCTACAACCAGTTCATCCACGGGCTGAAGAAGGCGGGAGTCGAACTCGACCGCAAGATTCTGGCCGACCTGGCGGTGAACGATCCGTCGGGATTTGCCAGCCTGGCGACGCAGGCCAAGGGCGCGATCGGCGGGGCAGCGTAGGACCGGTTTCCGGCTCTCGGCTTCCGCCACAAGCTTTCAGCTCTCGGCCATCAGCAGTCAGCTTTAACGCATTGTCATTCCGAGCGCTCGCAGCCGCGCGAAGCGCGGAGAGAGCGCCGAGGAACCTGCTGTTTGCCGTGGCAAGAGAACAGCAGATTCCTCACCGCTGAAGCGGTTCGGAATGACAAGTCCTTAAAGCTGCCAAATCCTTAACGGCGTCACGAAAATGGCCTACACCGTTCCCAAACTGACGGACTATTCAGCGGCGGCGCTGGAGAAGGCTGCGGAGGAGTGCGTCGCCGCATGCTCGGCAGAGGCTGCCGCGATTCGCAGCGATGCGGAGCTGAAAGCATTTCGGGATCGCTGGATGGCGCGGAAAAACGGGATTCTAACCCAGGTCAACGATCTGTGGCTCAAGAGCGCTCCGAAGGAAGCCAAGCACGACGCCGGCATGCGTGTCAACGAAGTCAAGACGCGCATCACGGAGATTGTCGAGCGGGTCAAGGTTGAGACCGAAATTCGCGCTGTCGTTTCCAGGGCTCAGGTCCAGCTTGCAGGCGGCGCTGCAGGTGCCGTGGACATCACCCTCCCCGGCGCGCGCCGCCCGATTGGCGCGGAGCATCCGGTCATCCGCACCATGCACGAGATCGTTGGCGTCTTCCAGAAGCTCGGCTATTCCGTCGCCGAGGGACCGGTCGTCGAGACGGATTACTACAACTTCGAAGCGCTCAATTTTCCTCCGAATCATCCGGCGCGGGACACGCAGGATACGCTGTTTATCGCGGGTCAGCAGTCCAAACCGCAGCGCGAGCGGCTGCTCCTGCGCACGCACACTTCTCCGGTGCAGATTCGCACCATGGAGACGAAGCAGCCGCCGATCCGCATCGTGATTCCCGGCACGGTGCACCGCAACGATCCGCCCGACGCCAGCCACTCGCCGATGTTTCATCAGATCGAAGGCTTGGCGGTAGATACCAACATTACGTTCGGCGATCTCAAGGGCACGCTCGATCACGCCATGAAGGCGCTGTTCGGATCGTCGGTCAAGACGCATTTCCGTCCGTCATTCTTCCCCTTCACGGAGCCGAGCGCGGAACTCTACGTGACCTGCTTCATTTGCGGGGGAAGTGGCAGGCGAGGCGCCGACCCGTGCCGTCCATGCAAGCAGACGGGATGGATTGAAGTTCTCGGCTGCGGCATGGTGGATCCGAATGTGTTCGAGTTTGTGAAGGACAACGGCTACGACCCGAAGAAAGTTTCGGGATTCGCCTTCGGCATGGGCGTGGACCGCCTCGCCCTGCTCAAGTACGGCGTGGACGACATTCAGTTGTTCTTTCAAGGGGATGTGCGGTTTTTGGAGCAGTTTGGGTGACCGATTTCTGCTGCTTGCCCGTGGCTTCCTGTCATTCCGACGAGCGAAGCGAGGAGGAATCTCGGGTTTCTGCCAGCGCCAGGAACAACCCAAATCCCTCGCGGTGCTCGGGATGACAGGCGTGCGAGATTGATGATGGTTCAGAACTGAACGATGAAACTCTCTCCACAATGGATTCGTGCCTTCGTTGATATCACGGTGGACGACCGCCATCTTGCTGAGGACTTGACCAATGTTGGGATTGCGGTCGAGGGGATCAGCGGGGCGGGCGCCGACACCGTCTTCGAGATGGAGATTGGGACGAACCGTCCTGATGCGATGAATCATTACGGCGTGGCGCGGGAAGCGGCGGCCATCTATGATTTGCCGCTCAGGCCGATTGAGCCGAAATCTCTCTCGGCGCCTAAAGCCGCGTCTTCGGGCGCCTCCAGCGGCACGACTAATGTCGCGGCCTTCCCGAACGACGCGCCCTTCCCCATTACCGTGGAAGAGCCGCAGCTTTGTCCGCGATTTACCGGGCGCGTGATTCGCGGGACGCGCATCACTTCCTCGCCGGAAAAGATTGCGCGCAGGCTGCAACTGCTCGATCAACGCCCAATCTCGAACGCCGTTGACGCTACCAACTATGTTCTCTGGGAAATCGGCAAGCCCACGCACGTTTTCGACATGGACTTGCTCGCGGGCGGCCAGATCATCATTCGCAAAGCGCGCGCCGGCGAAATGCTGAAGACGCTTGATGGCGTCGAGCGCAAGCTGACCACTGACGATCTTGTCGTCTGCGACGCGAAAAAACCCGTAGGCCTGGCCGGAGTGATGGGCGGCTACGACACGATGATCACGGAGAAGACGCGCAACATCGTGATCGAGTCGGCGTGGTGGGATCCGGGGATCATTCGCCAGATGTCGCGGCGGCACGGGCTGCATACCGACGCTTCGCACCGGTTCGAGCGAGGAGCGGATTTCGAATCCACGGTGCTGTCCTGCGACCGCGTCGCGGAAATGATTCTGGAGTCGGGTGGCGGAGAGCTGGTTGGCGACGTGGTTGATGTGGTGTCGAAGAAAATGGATCAGGCTCCGGTGGTGCTGCACGTGGACGAGGTGCGCCGCATTCTGGGCAGCCGTCTGGACGCGGGGCAAATCCATCGTCTGCTGAAGCGGCTGGGATTCAGCTTGATTCCCGAAGGAGAAGGCGACGCGCAATTTCGCGTGCACATTCCGAGCTGGCGTCTGGATGTAGAGCGGGAAATCGACCTGATCGAGGAAATCGCCCGGCTGCACGGCTACGACAAGTTCGACAACACGCTGCCAGCCTACAGCGGCGCCGTGGTCGAACTGCCGCAGGCCGCGATGGATGCAACCTTACGCAGGCGGGCCCTGGCTTTGGGATATAACGAAGCATTGTCGCTGACGTTTGTTTCGCATGCCGATGCGGAGAAGTTTTCGTCTTTTTCAGCGGCGGCAAAGGTGCTGGAGCTGGAAAATCCGCTCAGTGAAGAGGCGTCTGTGATGCGCACGTCGCTGGCGCCGGGCATGCTCGGCATGCTGGCGTGGAATTTGAATCGCGATGTGCCTGAAGCCCGGCTGTTTGAAATCGGCAGCGTGTACGAACTGGCGGACGGCTTGTCGGGCGAAGCTCGCGTGGAGCCGAAGCGCGCGTGCCTGGGAGCGACGGCGGCGTCGGTGAAGGGCTCGTTGCCGGCGGCTGGTGCTCTGGATGTGAGCAAGGGCGAACACGCGGCAGCGGCCGAGGCGTTTCGCGGATTCAAGGGCGATGTGGAGAATCTGCTGGGTGCGTTTGCAGGGGATGTGAGCTACGCCCGGGAGGCGCCAGCGTACTTCCATCCGGAGCGGTCGGCGCGGGCACGCGTGAATGGCGCGGTGGTGGCGCAGTTCGGGCAGATTCATCCCGAACTGGCGGCGGCGCGCAAGTTGCGGCAGGATGTCTTCCTGGCAGAGTTCGACCTGGAGCAGCTGTATAAGAGCGGCCTTCGGCCGGTGCGGTTTGCGCCGCTCTGGAAGTATCCCGCGGTGGTGCGGGATTTCTCGTTCACCTTCGCCGACTCTGTTTCATTCGACCAGATCCGCCAGGCCGTGGCCGCAGTGCGCCTCGAGGAGCTGCGGTCTTTCCAGCCGGCTGAGATCTTTCGAGGCGGGTCAACAGGGTTTATCAGTGCGGGCTTTTATTCGATCTTGCTCAGAGCTACGTTTCAGTCAGGTGATCACACGCTGCGCGAGGATGAACTGGCGCAATGGTCCGGGAAGATCGTCGCGGCTCTCACGAGGTTGGGCGGCTCGCTGAGGACATCGTAAGCACGCCGCAGGAATTCCACCCTCCGTTTAGAAGAAGGTCCCCTCCCCAGCCGAAAAGATCGCGGCTTAGGATAGGGCAACCGGTCACGTTTCTATGCGTGGCACGTCTGTTTCACTTCCCGCTTGCTTTTTCGCCTTCTGTTCGCCAATAATTGGGCATGGCCATCACACGCAGACAGCGGGAAGTGTACGACTTCATTTCCAGATTCGTGGCAGAACACGGATACTCTCCGTCATTTGAGGAGATCGGCAAGGGGCTGGATCTGTCTTCTCTGGCCACCGTGCACAAACACATCACTAACCTGGAGAAGAAAGGGCTGCTGACGCGCGACTACAACCGCAGCCGGTCGATCGATCTTCTGCCTCCCAGGGGACGGCTGAAGCAGGCCATGAGCGTGAATACCGCGGTGGTGCTGCCGCTGGTGGGACGCATCGCCGCCGGGCAACCGATCGAGGCCGTAGAGAACCCGGAGACCATTTCTCTCGCCGATTTTGTGCGCTCGAAAGAAGTGTTTGTGCTGGAAGTCCGCGGCGAGTCCATGCAGGACGAGCACATTCTCGATGGCGACTATGTTCTCGTGGAGAAAGCCAAAACCGCCCACAACGGCGACATCGTAGTCGCGCTAGTGGATTCGAGCGATGCTACACTGAAGCGCTTCTACCGCGAAGGCGACAACATCCGGCTGCAACCCTCGAACGTGAACATGAAGCCGATCATTGTGCCGGCGGCGTCAGTGGACGTGCAGGGACGGGTGATTGGCGTGCTCAGAAAGTACTAGCAGTTGTCGGTAGCCAGTTGTCAGTCGCCAGTTCCCGCTTCGCGATTCCCCCCACTTTCAGTACAGGTGGAAGTTCACTTCTACGGCAATTTGCATAGGAACCGGCTGGCCATCCTTCTCGGCGGGCTTGAATCTGTATTTCTGCGCACAGCTTAGAGCTTTTTCGTCGAGGCCAAAGCCCAGCGGCCTGATGATGTGGACGTTCTCGGGAAGACCTTCCTCGTTCACTACCAGCGTGAGGACTACTGTGCCTTGGAGTTTCGCCCGCCGCGCACGCTCGCTGTATTCTGGATTGGGCAGATAAATGACTGTTGGATGAACACCGCGTCCGTAGGACGACTGGCGCATGCCCCTGCAATCGAAATTTTGGTGCTTACTTGTTCCTGCGGGTGCAGCACCGCTCTCCGGAACGGCCACTCCCGGGATCGCTAGAAACTCAGGAGAGAATCGAAAGTTCTGGTCGTTGCCAAGCGCAGCGGCGTGGACACAAGGTCTCCAATAGTCCGGGACCACGGCCGCCAGACTGTCGTTCGCAGTGAGGAAGACACGTGACATGGCGGCGTCGGCCTGTTCCGGGGAGAGGCTATCCAGGTCAAGGTCGGCTTCGATTGTTAGTTTGCGTCGGTCTGATTTTTCTTCCGGAAGAGATTGGAACTCCTTTCCATCGAGCTGAATAACCAGCAACCGCTCTGCTTCGAGCGTCAACCGGTGATGGGGGAAACGAACATCCTTCACCAGGACGAAGCCATCGCTGGTCCAGTCGCCGGGGCTTGCGCCGCCGACTGGCACCCCGCTTGAGTCGTAGCGCAGGTGATCGCCTGAGTAGAAAGCGCGAAGCACCAGTGTCTTGCCCTGGAATTCATCTCGGAGGTGCCGCTCCAGTTCACTCGTAGCGTGGAGAAAACCAACAAGAAGGAAGAAAAAGGCACAGCAGATGGCGGCGCACGGACACGATGGCCGGGTCATGGCCGTTCATTGTAGCTTAACTCGGCCGAAGGGATGAAAAACGCCCGGAAATGAATCCGGGCGTTTGGGCTCAATGCTGACGGCTGAAAGCTTACCCGATGTGCTTGTTCAGGGCTTGGGCGATGGCGTCTTTGGGGCGGTAGCCGACGAGTTGTTCGACCACCTGGCCTCCCTTGAAGACCAGCAGCGTGGGGATGCCGGTGACTTTGTAGCGCATGGGGGTGGCGCTGTTGGAGTCCACATCCATCTTGCCGATTTTGATTTTGCCCTGATACTCGGCAGCCAGTTCCTCGACGATCGGCGCGATGGCGCGGCAGGGGCCGCACCAGGTCGCCCAGAAGTCCACCAGAACGGGCTTATCCGATTTCAGAACATCCTGGTCGAAGTTTGCATCGGTCACTTCGACGATCCCATTACCTGCCATGTTTCCCTCTCCTCGTTGTGTACGTCGCATTGCCGGGCGCGCTCCTCTCGAGCGGCGTTGCCGGGCCGGCGATCTGTATGAGTGCTTCCGAGACTGCCCAACTCACTATCGTAACACTCGCATTGGATGCGTGGGCAGGGAGGAAAGTCGCAATCAACTCGGGGGCCCAAACAGGCACACCGAAGCCGGGTTTTCATGGTTGACGGCCAGGAGGACCAGAAGAGGAGCGGCATTCAGCGGGCGCCCCTTGCACGATGGAAATCCGGTTTCTGAATGACAGCTACCGGCGATTACTGGAGGCTCCGGCTGAAGGGAAGCAGAAAAAGAAAAAGCGCCCTCGACTTTTCAGTCCAGGACGCCTCGGCAGCCCTCCCCCAGAACTGCCAAACCACGAAATGGATATTAAAATTCACCTCATTTTCTGTAAACGTCACTTTGGTAACGCAATTTGCCCAGAGCTAAGGGGCACGCTGACGGAAGTAACCCTGCGCGATTGGTCGGCATGCAACCGCGGCCCTGCTCGGGGCCGAGCTGCTTATTGCTTCTGCCAGGTTTGGCCGCCGTCGGTGGTGATCCAGACTTCGGACGTCGAGGTTGTGACCTTCCCGTGCTGAGCGTCGGAGAAGTCTAGGACGACGATGTCCCCGGAGAGGATCGCGCCCGCAGAGGAGGGCACCACCTGAGTCCAGTGGCCACCGGCATCAGCGGAGTGATAGAGGGCTCCATTGGATCCGCCGGCCCACACCTCCGTTCCGAGCGCAGCCACGGCGCGGAAAATGACCGGAACGGCCGCTAACTTCAGAGCCTTCTTGTCTTCCTTGGCAGGAGCAGCCTTGGCGGCCATTGCGCCGCTGGCGAAACCCGCCGCCGGCGTTGCGTTCACATCTACATCCTGCCAGGTGTTTCCTTGATCGAACGAACGGGCAAGACCTCCGGCGGAAGTGATGGTCCAGTGCGGCAGACGCGAAGCTGCCGGGATAGATAGCTGGGCGAAGTTACGCGCGGTCAGGCCCGCGTTCCCCGTCGCAACCGGAAGTTCCTGCTGCACTGTAGCATCCACCGTCTGCGGTGCGGGGACGTTGGCCGCCTCTACATTCACGGGTGGCTTGGCCTTGCCCACAGGTCCGCCTATCGAATTGCCAGGCTGCGCTTCCGGCTGTCCCGGCTGGACCTGAAGACGCGACTCCTGATCCTTCGTCTCAGCGTTGACCGGCGAAACCTGACTTGACGCCTCCACCTCTACCATCTGCGACGACGGAGGGGCTTTCCGGTTTGCGTCCAGGTCAGCGGCTTGCTGCTTTGCGGACGGCGGAGGCGGCATGGCCGGAGATGCCTGCACCCGGTTGTTCTGTTGATTCCACTGCGTAGGCATCTGCGGTCCATGAACGAACTGATTGTGGACCGCCCCCAAAGCAGCGCCCCCGACCACCGCTGGCTGCTGGACGGTAGCTTGCGGCGTCTCGGCGCGAGCCATCAGCTTAGGCTGCGTCGCCTCGGGGCCACGCTTGTCCGCAGAAATCGCGTCCGCCCGGGAAGGGACAGTGGACAAGGACTCCACTTGCTGCCCGGCCAGTGCTGAGGCCGCAGGCTGAGTCTGGACATTGGTGGCCGCAGCCTCGGGAAGGGGGGCCCGCTTTGCGACCATCGCCGCCGGCTGGAAATGGCGCTGGTACTGCACGATTCCGAGGGAAACAATAGCAACGCCGGCAGCGGCGACAAATCCCCAGCGCAGTGCAGGCCAGCTCAGCCATCCGCCGCGAGCGGGGGTGATGACCGTCTGGACTGCCTCGGACGCGGGCAAGGCGAGCGCCAGCACATCGCGGCAATCGCCGCAGCGGGCCAGGTGCTCGAGCACGATGGCGCGCTCCAGGTCCGGCAGCGAGTGTTCGGCAAAGGCCGTCAGCACGTCCGCGCCGGGATGATTCGCGACGGGCGCTGCGGCCCTCAGCCGCTCGCGTACGATTTTGGGGACGTTTTGCATTTTCAGCTTCCAGCTGCTAGGTCTTAGCTTGAACCCACTCATTCCGGATCAAACTGAATCATCTTCCACACTACGAGTTTTCTCATCCTTCGCCCTCGCGGACTCGGGCCTCTACCCTCTTCTCAGAGAACGCAGCATGTGAAGATTCTTGCGTCAAACTGCGGCGAATATCGAGCTGCAAGTCTCGCACATCCACTTCGAGAGCCTCTTCGGCCTGGCGGCGGGACAAGCCACGGCGTACCAAGCCTGCCAGAATCTGCTTACGCAGGGCCTTGGCCAGCTTGTCGAGCTTGCGGCTGATGGTGGACTCGTGCACGCCCAGCATGCGGGCAATCTCGGCCAGAGTGCGGCCATCCAGATAATACGCGCTCAGCACCGTGCGGTCTTCCCCGGAAAGAAAGGCCAGGGCCTCGTCGGTGGCCTGGGCCAGGCGCGGGTCGGCGGGCGGAGTTGGCTCGGGATTGGGAGCGCGGAACTGGACGCCTTCTTCGGCTTCTTCGTCCAGGCTCACCAGGCGTTTCGTGCGCCGGTAGCGATTGACATATTCCTGTGCCAGCACCGTCCGGAGCCAGCCTTCGAGTGACCCACGTCCGCTATAGGACGCCAGCTTGGAAATGCGCTGACCTTCACGGGTGTTCGTGCCGTAAAGGTCGGCGTAGAGGGTGTCGGCCAGCTCCCGCGCTGCCGAATCCTCGCGCGCAATGCGCAGCGCCGACAGGTACAGTTTTTCACGGTAGCGCGTGAGGAAAATCTCCCAGGCGGAATTGTGGCCGGCGGCACAGGCGCGGGCGAGGGCAAGTTCGTCGACCCGGAGACTCAGGAAAAACGTACGGATTTCAGCCTCAGGGGTGCCGGGTGAGGCGTGTTTGCCTCCGACCTCGCAAAGGATCGCGGTGAAGGATTCGCGGGTGAGGCCGACCTTCTCGCAGGCGCTGCGGGCATGGAGCTCCGCCAGCAGCTCATTCACAACTGACTGCACGGCGGAGTTTGGTTTGGTCGAGCTCATGCGCGGGATGAAGAAATTCTGTCGTCCCTCCGGGACTGCTCCGCCTCTTCACTCTTACCCAGCGCCAAACGCTGAGCTAATCTCGTGCGCCCCTCCGGGGCTTGTCCGCGCCCTGCTCATCATGCCTGCAGGCGCGGTCGAATTATCTGAGCAGGACGGACCTTCTCCTCGATGCTACCAATTTATTAGACGCGCGGAGGAGGAAAATTGGCCGCAAGGCGGACGGCTATTTTCGTTCTTCCCATGAGTCGAGACGGGCAGTGCAAACCCCTACGTTTCGCAGAGAGGCGAAACCGGGGCACCCGGTTTTTCCGTGCGCGAGGCGCGCTCGTTTCCGGCTGGGGAAGGAGCGTTTATGAATCCGAAGACTTTCTTAGGTTTAACGCTGTTAATGATCGTGGCCGGGCTGGTGGTGGTGGACCAGCGGCAGGCACGGGCAGGCGAGGTAACTGCGCCGTCGGGATACAAGGTGCTGGAACCGATCCGGCATGGGAATCTGACCGTGTTTCCGGTGGTCGCTGCGAAGAGCTATCCGACCGCCGAGTTTCTGACCCTCGACGAAGGAGTGCGCTCGGGGGAAGTAGTCGTAACCGAAGCGGGCAACGTGCAGGGGCTGATCCGGCGGCCTTCTTTGCCTGCTATCCGGCATGACGGGGCGCAGGTGAACCGGCTGGTGCTGGTCAACAATTCGAAGCGGCCCCTGCTGCTGCTGGCGGGTGAGATCGTTACCGGAGGCAAGCAGGACCGGGTGATCGGCAAGGATCGCATTGTTCCCCCGGAGAGCGATCCGGTGGACCTGAACGTGTTCTGTGTTGAGCCGGGACGTTGGGTAGCCACCAGCGAGCACTTTGGTGCGTCGGAGGCAATGTATGGCGGAGTTGCTGGCGGCGCAAAAGTGCATGGCGCTGTTCCCATGGCGATGATGGCGCAGCCGTCGGTGCGTGCCAGGGCAATGGCCGACAAGGATCAGAGCGCGGTCTGGGCGGAGGTACGAAAACAGCAGGTGGCAGAGACTGTCGAAGTGTCAGGCGTGGCGCCTGCAGCAGCCGATCAGATAGCCCAAACCAGTTCCTACGCCAAAGTGATGGAGAACGAAGTAGTCAAAAAGCAAGTGGACGCGGTGGCCAAACCGATCGAAATCAACTATCAGAGCCTCATCCGGCAACTGCGGGACCGCAACGCTGTGGGCGTGGTGGTCGCGGTAAACGGCCGCATCATCTGGGCCGACGTGTTTGCCAGCACGGATCTGCTGGAGAAATACTGGCCCAAGCTGGTGCGCTCTTATGCTTCCGAGGCCGTCGTCACGCGCGCGAAAGACGGGGAAGTGGGCGTCAGCCGGGCGCAGGCCTTTTTGGAGGACATGGAGGGACGCAAGGAAATGATCGAGAGGGAACCGGGAGTTTACCAGCACACAGAAGTGACTGGGGATGGCTTTAAGGCGTTCGCTCTAACCTCGCTGTTGCCGAAGACCGGGTTCGAAGTGCACGTAGCCAAGATGGCAGAGTGAGAAGGCAGTGGTCAGTGATCAGTGGTCAGAAGCGTAGGGGATTATCTGGGGTGCGCGAACGACGTTAGCGGTGGTTTAACTGATCACTGATCACTGATCACTGATCACTGACCCCTTGCTTCTCGTACCAACTGCGCCAGGCGCCGGAGTCGCGGGGAGGCGCTGGTGGGTTATGTCCGCTAGCGCCTGGAAGGCCCAGGCGTGGGTCTGCGCGTCGAGTGAGGGATCGTCAGTATAGTTCAAGAGTTGGGGGACGGCGCTGAGCCGCTGTTCGGGAGTGAACATGCCGGACTCGGCGAGACTGCATGCGGCTCGCTCGCGCACACTGGGTGCGGGATCGTCGTGCATGACTTGGAGAAGAAGCGGGATTGTCTCCGACGTTCCCGCCAGCGCCAGGCCCTCGACCGCCCAGCGCCGGGAGTCCGGGTCAGAATCCTTCAGGTGAGCGCTGAGGACCTCGACCACGCGGCCGGCCTCAACTCCACGATTCGCCATCAGGCCGAGAGCCCAGAATGCCCAAATCTTCTGCGCGTGATCGGAAGAGTCGGCGGTCTTCAGCAGATAGTCGAGACTGGCTGAATTCCTGGCCAATCCGTAAGCCGCTAACTCGACCTCGATGCCCGATTCCCGGACCCGCATGTCATTGGAGTTCAGCGCCGCTGTGGTCAGGGTCGCCATTTGTGAATTCCACTGCAGCTTTCCCTGCCAGCCACCAACCCGCGAGGAAATCTGTTCGACAGCGCCATTGGAGCGGCCGACCGCAAGTTCGAGCAGGGTTTCGGCCTGCTTCTGGGGCTTCAGCTGATCCAATTGGCTCAGATCGCGGGCCGAGGCCGAGGCGTTCTCTCGATGCGACCCGGGAGACGAACGACTGGTAAAGCGGGACCAGGGCAGATTGTCGAGGCCCGCGACGAATAATGCCAGCAGTACTCCCATCGCGACGGCGAAGGCAGGTCGCGCGCCGTTGGCACCGCGGCGGCTGGAAGTTGAGGCTGCGCCGGGACTGCCCGGCGTAATATCCGAACCCGGGCCAAGTGTGCCGTAATCGGGAGTAGGCTGCAGGCGCGGATCGGCATTGGACGCGCGATCCAGCGGCGTGCCTGCCCCGGATGACGATGCGCGGAAGACATCCATATAATGTCGAGTCTAGGTGGATGGCCGAAATAGGGTAAAGTTACTTCGGTTCAAAACCCGATGGTTTAGATGCAGGAATGCAGTCCCTCATGCCAGGCACGGGGCGCCGGAATAAAGGGCATAATCGGAATTCACAAGGAGGATGTAATCATGAAGACCAAGTGGTGGGCGTGCGTAATGATGTTTGCTATGGCGGCACTGGCCCTGGCCGCGGCTGGCCCCGGCTATCACGTGATCCAAACGTACAAGGTGGGCGGCGAAGGCTGGTGGGACTATCTCACCGCGGACTCCGATGCGCGCCGCGTCTTCATCTCTCGCGGCACTCACGTGATGGTGCTCGACGCGGACTCCGGCAAGAGCGTGGGTGATATTCCCGATACGCAGGGCGTGCACGGTATCGCTCTGGCGCCGGACATCGGGAAGGGTTTCACCAGCAACGGACGCGAAGGCACGGTCAGCATTTTTGACATCAAGACCCTCGCTACAAGCAGCAAGGTGAAAGTGGGCGACAATCCGGACGCAATTCTTTACGATCCGGCCACCAAGCGCGTGTTCACCTTCAACGGGCGGAGCCAGGATTCGACCGCGATTGACGCCGCCAGCGGCAAGGTGCTGGGCATTATCAAACTGGACGGCAAGCCGGAGTTCGCGGCCAGCGATGCCAAGGGAATGATCTACGTCAATATCGAGGACAAGAGCGAGTTGACGGCGATTGATCCGAGCAAACTCGAAGTCAAGGCGAAGTGGCCGCTGGCCCCGTGCACGGAGCCGAGCGGGCTCTCGATTGATCGCAAGAACCGGCGCCTGTTTGTAGGCTGCGACAACAAGATGATGGCGGTGGTAGATGCCGATAGCGGCAAGGTGCTGGCCACGCCGGCGATCGGAGAGGGCGTGGACGCGACCACGTTCGATCCCGAGACCGGCCTGGCTTTCGCCTCGTGTGGAGAGGGCGTACTGACGGTGGTGAAGGAAGAATCGCCCGACAAGTTCAGCGTAGCCGAGAATGTCCCCACGAAGAAGGGAGCGCGCACCTTGGCGCTCGATGCGAAGACCCACAATATCTTCGTCGTGACCGCCGATTTCGGACCTCGTCCGGAGGCGACAGCGGACAATCCACATCCGCGGCCCCCGATGCTTCCTGATAGCTTCGTCGTTCTGGTTGTGGGGAAATAGCCGCAGGCTCTGGCCCAGACCTTGGGTGCTGCCCTCGGCAGATGAAATAGACATCCTCGCGGAATCCAGTCCGCGAGGATGTTCTTTGCCGAGGTCTTTACATCGAAATCTAATCCTGCTGAATCTAAACGCTGTGATCTCCGTTCCGGATGCTGAACAGAGGTTCCGAAACAGTTGAGGGCGACTGCAGATGACGATTCCGGACGAAAAATTCTTCCACGCGCAAATCACGAAGCGCGTTGATTTCGCCGCCGACCTGTGGATGTTCCGCATCCGCAGCGGGGGCGAGTTCAAGTTCGTCCCCGGCCAGTACGCCACGCTGGGAGTGGAGCAAGGCGGAAAGCGCATCGAACGTCCGTATTCAATTGCCTCCTCGCCATCGGAAGACGAAGTTGAGTTCTTCTTCGAACTCGTGCCCGAGGGTGCGCTGACGCCCCTGCTGCACAAAATGCAGCCCGGCGACCAGTTGCTGATGCGCAAAGTACCCAAGGGCAGATTCTCGCTGGAGACGCAGAACGGGCGGACAAACCATCTGCTGATTTCGACGGTGACCGGGGTGGCGCCGTTTGTGAGCTACGTTCGCACCCTCTACAAGGATTGGAAGGAAGGGCAATTCGACGGTTCGCACAAACTCTTTCTGCTGAACGGCGCCAGCCGGCCGTGGGAGTTTGGCTACCGCGAGGAACTGAGCTGGTTTGACAAGGAACTGCCGTGGTTCAAGTATGTGCCGACGGTCAGCCGTCCTTGGGATCACGAAGACTGGGCGGGGGAAATCGGGCGGGCCGATGACATTCTGCGCAAATATGCGGATCATTGGGAACTGGAGCCCAGCAACACGGTGGCTTACCTGTGCGGGCACCCGGAGATGATCGAGCACAGCAAGGCAATTCTGAAGCGCCGCGGATTCACCGACAAGGGAGCGGTGAAGGAAGAAGTGTATTGGGTACCGGCAAAATCGTAGACAGGAAGCGGTTGCCAGGGAAGACCGGCGGCTAACTTTCCGCAGGTGCAAAGAAAACCAGCACCGCGAGTTCTTCAGATATGTCGTAGAAGCGGTGCTCGACCTGGGCGGCTACAAAAAGGACACTGCCGGCGCGAACTTCCCGGTCTTCGTCGCCGGCGCGAAAGCGGGCGCTCCCGCGAATCACATAATACAGTTCATCCTCGCGATGTGGACCGTGCGGGTCCGTATCCCCGGCCGCGAGTACGTACAGACCAGCGCTCACCGCAGGAACACGAAGGAATTCCTGATACAACTTGCCGCTTCGGGCGCGTTGCCGTTCTACCTCGGCAAGTTCGGCAAAGAGCGCCTTCACGCCAGAATCCCCGCAAAGATAAGACTGGTGAATTGCGGAACCAGATTGTGCGTCTGCAATTCGCCTTCCGGCTTATACCACTGGTAAATCCAGTTGATCATTCCGAGCAGGGCAAAGGCGGCAGCGCGGGGGCTGACGGCGCCCTTCGCCTGACGGGCCCGCTGCACTTCAGCCATCAGGTTCTCGACGAAGTGAATGTATTCCTTCTTGCGGATGTTGATGCGTTTGCGGAGTACGGGCGGCAGGGGATGATTCTCGTGCAGCATGACCGTGATCTCGCGGTCGAGCGGGCTGAGCACAACCTCGATGTGGAGCCGGATCAGGGCGCGCAATCGCTCTTCGGGATCGGCAATGCCACGCACGGGCGCGAGCACACGCTCCTCGGTGATCTCCATTGCATGGTTCATGATCTCGAACAGGATTTCGTCCTTGCTCTGAAAATGGTGGTAGAGTCCGCCCTTGCTGAGTTTGAGCGCGGCGGCGACGTCGTTCATGGAAGTGGCGTCGTATCCCCGCTGTTGAAACAGCCGGGCGGCGGTGCGCAGGATTTCCTGCCGGGAGTCGACCAGGGTGTCGCGGGTCATTGCGGACATGGTAAACAGTTGCTGGCCGGAATGCCAATGCCGCATGAAGTCCTGGCTATGGAGCAGGTCCAACTGCCAAGCCTACTCGCCGGAACCGTACAGTTCGGGGACGAAAGTCTGCTGCTGGATCGGCGGCCTCACATATTTGGTTTTGTCGAGCGGCGGCAGCTTGAGCCGCTCCGGGGTCATATCCCGGTAAGGGATCAGCGACAACAAGTGATGAATGAGGTTGAGCCGGGCGCATTTCTTGTTCTCTGCATTCACCACGTACCAGGGCGCCTGTTTGATATCGGTTACCGCGAACATCTCGTCTTTCGCCCGGGAGTATTCCGCCCAACGCCGCCGGGATTCGAGATCCATGGGACTCAGTTTCCAGCGCTTCGTGGGATCATTCATACGGTCCTGAAACCGGCGTTCCTGTTCCTCGTCGCTCACGGAGAACCAATACTTGATCAGGATGATGCCCGCTCGCACCAGCATCCGCTCAAATTCCGGACAACTGTGCAGGAACTCCACATACTCGGCCTCGGTGCAGAAGCCCATCACATGCTCGACGCCGGCGCGGTTATACCAGCTACGGTCGAACAGCACCATCTCGCCGGCAGCCGGCAGGTGCGCGACATAGCGCTGGAAATACCACTGGGTTTTCTCCCGTTCCGTCGGCGTGCCCAGTGCCACCACGCGGCAGATGCGGGGATTCAACGTCTGGGCGATGCGCTGGATGGCCCCTCCCTTGCCTGCGGCGTCCCGCCCTTCGAACAGGATCACCACTCTTAGACCTTCGTGTCTTATCCACTCATGTAACTTCACCAGTTCGATTTGGAGACGTCCCAGTTCCCGGTCGTAGTCGCAATCCTTTCCCAGGCGCAAGGGCTTGGACAACTTACTGGTCAGGGGAGTTGGTTCTGCTTTCTTCGGTGACGAGGGCGCGCTTGCCTGTCCTTTTCCGCTGGCCGGAGTGCGCTTCTCAACCATTTACACCTCCCGCAGTTGGAGCCCACTCTTACAGCTTACAAGCGTACGCGAATTCCGTGGGCGCGGGGGTCGAAATCTCCCGCCAGGGACTTGGTGCGGCGTTTTCGACCAGTCAGTTTGCCAACGGGTCAAACCCGATGTAGACGCTCGATTCCACTTCTACCGGTTCTCCATTGAGTGTGTAGGGTTTCCAGCGCCACTGCTGCAGCGCCTCCAGGGCTGCCTTGGCAAGGATGGGATCGCCCTTGGTCACTCGCAGGTCCCTGGGGACTCCTTGCTTGTCGATCGTAAGTTTCACGACCACGCCCTCAGCAATCGCCTTCGCCGTCACCTCTGCCGGATAAATAGGCCTCACGAATTTGACTATCTTGCCCGCGGGAACGGCCGTGCACAGGACCTTGTGCGTCGCCGCTGCCTGTCCCCCAACCAGCGGAGGTACCAAGCATGAAGACGCGAGGAAGCCCAGCGCTATCAGCCTTTTCGGCATTGCCTCGCCTCCTAGAGACCGTCTCCTAGAGACTGAAGACACCGAAGATGCCGCCAATGCTTCCAAAACCACCTGGATTTCTACTTTGGGTTCCCCACTTGACAGGCAGAAGGTGGGGAGATAGTATATCCGGATACCGACCGACCGGTCGGTTTGCAGTCTGGGGTCCCAGATCTCCCCGAGGACTTTGGGGTAGAACCGGAACCCATCCCCAAAATGCAAGGGCAGTTTTTCTCCCCTTGTGCAACGAGAGGAGCACGCAGGTGGCTACTATTTTTTACGAACGCGACGCCAATCCTAACGCCTTGAAGGGCAAAACTATCGCCATCCTGGGCTACGGCAGCCAGGGACACGCCCAGGCGCAGAACCTGCGTGACAGCGGCTACAAGGTGATTGTGGGTCTGGAGCCCACGCGCCCCAGCGCGCAGCAGGCGCGGGCCGACGGCATGGTGGTGGTGGCGCCGGACGAGGCCGCCAAGCGTGCCGACTGGATTCACGTGCTTACACCGGATGAGACACAGGCCGCGGTTTACGAGCAATTCATCAAGCCCTACCTGCACCCGGGAAAGATTCTGGGTTTTTCCCATGGCTTCAGCATTCATTTCAAGACCATCGTCCCGCCCAGTGACGTGGACGTCGTGATGATCGCTCCCAAGAGCCCCGGCCACCTGCTGCGGCGCGTCTACAGCGAGGGACGCGGCGTGCCGTCGCTGATTGCGATCCAGCAAGACGCCAGCAGTCGCGCTCACGAATACGCACTGGCCTATGCGCATGGGATTGGCTCGACGCGCGCGGGCGTCCTGCAGACAACTTTCAAGGAAGAAACCGAAAGCGATCTGTTCGGCGAGCAGGCAGTGCTTTGCGGCGGGCTGACATCGCTGATCAAGAAGGGATTCGAAACGTTGGTCGAGGCCGGCTACGCGCCGGAAATCGCCTACTTCGAATGCCTGCATGAGATGAAACTGATCGTGGACCTGATCTACGAAGGCGGACTCGGACGCATGCGCTATTCGATCTCAAACACGGCGGAATACGGCGATCTGACGCGTGGCGAGAAGGTCGTGGGCGATGAGACGCGGGCGGCCATGAAGAAAACCCTGGCCGACATCCAATCGGGCGCCTTCGCCAAGGAGTGGATCGAAGAGAACAAGAACGGCGGGCGCAATTTCGCGGCTCTGCGCGAGAAAGAGAAGAAACATCCGATCGAGATTGTGGGTGCCGAACTGCGCAGCATGATGAGCTGGCTGCCCAAGGAAGGCAAGAAGGAAGCACCCAAGGATAAAGAAAAACAGGTGGTGAATGCTTAGAGGGGCCGAAATCGTTTTGCAGTGCCTGCGCGGCGAAGGGGTGGAGCTGATGTTCGGTTATCCCGGCGGCGCGATCATGCCGCTCTACGATGCGCTGGACGGCAGCGGCATCCGCCACGTGTTGACGCGGCACGAGCAGGGCGCGATTTTCGCGGCGGAAGGCTACGCGCGAGTCACGGGCAACGTAGGCGTCGCGATCGCGACCAGCGGGCCGGGCGCCACCAACCTGGTCACGGGAATTGCCGACGCCAAGATGGATTCAGTTCCTCTGGTATGCATCACGGGGCAGGTTCGGAGCGCGTTGATTGGAACCGATGCCTTCCAGGAGACGGACGTATTCGGCGTGACCCTGTCCCTGACGAAATGGAGCCGCCTGGTGCGCACCATTGACGAGATCCCGGAAGTAATTGCAGAAGGATTTCACTGGGCACGCAGCGGGCGTCCGGGGCCGGTGGTGATTGATATTCCCACCGACCTGCTCAAAGCGAAAAAAGAATTCTCCGGGCCGGTAAAGTTCTCGCCGCACGCGCGCCCGGCGGAGGCCAAGGCAGACGGCGGCTTCACCGACACGATCGTGGCCATGCTGCAGCAGGCGTCGCGGCCCGTCGCGCTGGTCGGCGCGGGCGCGAAGCTTTCCGGAGCGATTCCGGAATTGCGGCGGCTGCTGGACGAGTTGAACATTCCCACGTTCGCCACCGTGCATGGCCTCGGCGCAGTTCCGCCGCAGGCGGACTATTACCTGGGAATGGTGGGCATGCACGGAACGCGCGCCGCCAACACGGCGCTGCACGAAACCGATCTGTTGCTGGTGTTCGGAGCGCGGCTGGATGACCGGGTCACGGGCGATCCGTCGCGTTTTGCGCCCCACGCGAAAATCGTGCATTTCGAAATTGATCCCGCGCAACTGGATCGGGTGCGTCCCTGCGATCTCCCGGTCATCGGGAACCTCGCCGATACGATTCCGGCATTCCAGGCCGAGCTGCGACGGCACTCTTTGCCCGACTTCGGCCAGTGGCGCAGCGTGGCCTGCGGGCCCGAGCGCGCAGAACTGGACCCGCGCGGGCTGGCGCAGCCGACAATTCGTTTTCTGGACGAACTCTTCAGCCGCCTGCCGGAGAACAGCGTGGTTCTGGCCGACGTCGGTCAGCACCAGATGTGGGCGGCGCAACGTTACCGGTCTTCCTCGCCACGCGGATTCATCACGTCCGGTGGTCTCGGCGCCATGGGTTTCGCTCTGCCGGCGGCAGTGGGTGTGCAGCTCGCTAAGCCGGAAACCTGTGTGCTGTGCGTCTCGGGCGATGGCGGATTTCAGATGAACATCCAGGAACTGGCCACCGTGCACCGCCTGGGCCTGCCCATCAAAATGGTGATCGTAGACAACAAGTACCTGGGCATGGTGCGTCAATGGCAACAGCTGTTTTACGAGCGCAACTACGCCGAGACCGACCTCAGCGACAACCCGGATTTTGTGGACATCGCCAAGGCCTACAAGATTCACAGTTTTCGCCTGAAGGAAGACGCCATGCGCGAATATCCCGTGTCAAGCGAGACCGGAGATCAGATTGACCGGTTCCTTCGTTCTCCAGAGCCAGAATTGCTGGTATTCGACTGCGCTCCCGAGGCTAATGTTTTCCCCATGGTTCCGGCCGGGGCGGCGCTTTCCGAAATGTTGCTGGAAGACGAGTGAAGCATTGCAGATTTTAGATTCTAGATTTTAGATTTTAGATTTCGCCACGGATCGGGGCGGGTTTGAAATCTGCAATCTGAAATCTCAAATCTGCAATCTGAAGCTTAATGCAGTTGGCAAGAGCTAGGAGCTAGACACGATGCACATTTTTCACATTCGCTATCGCAATACGCAGGGAACTCTGATGCGCATCCTGAACGCGGTTTCGCGCCGCGGGCTGGACATGCCTTCGGTGCACGCCGCGCCAGCCGGGCACGATCACCAGGTCACGATCATGCTCGATGTGAACTCCAAGCAGGTCGGCCAGCTCTATCGTGAGTGGTGCGCCATTGCCGACGTTACCCACGTGGGTTCCGGTTCGGCGCAGGCGGCGGAGTGGACCGGGCCGCATCCTGTGGCAGGCGTGTGCATAGAGTCCCGTGCGGCAGCGCGGGCATAGATCGATCGCAGATTTTTGATTTGCAGATTGCAGATTTCACAACCCGACGCGATGTGTCACCAAAATCTGCAATCTGAAATCTAAAATCTGCAATGCCAAGTTCGAAACGCCACTGATCCATAGCTTGACGTTTTCCTTCCTGACCGCATGTCCTGTAATCTCTGACTATGGATCTCAAACACATCAGCCGTGGAATTACTGACGGGCGCGATCGGGCGGGGGCGCGCGCCATGTTCAAAGCCGTTGGGTTCACCGATGCCGACCTCAGTCGCCCTCTCATTGGCGTGGCGAACACGTGGATCGAAACCATGCCCTGTAATTTTCACCTGCGCCGCATCTCGGCCAAGGTGAAAGAGGGGATCCGCGAAGCCGGCGGCACGCCGATGGAATTCAACACGATTGCTATTTCCGACGGCGAAACCATGGGCACCGAAGGCATGCGGGCGTCGCTGGTGAGCCGCGAACTGATTGCGGACTCGATCGAACTGGTTTGCCGCGGCCAGATGTTCGACGCTGTCGTATGTGTCGTGGGCTGCGACAAGACCATTCCCGCCGCGGCCATGGCCCTGGCGCGCATGAACCTGCCAGGAATGGTGCTGTATGGCGGAACGATCGCGGCCGGCCGCTATCGCGGGAAAGATGTGACGATTCAGGACGTGTATGAGGCGATCGGGGCAAACGTCGCGGGAAAGATGAGCGACGCGGAACTGAAAGAACTCGAGGATGTCGCGTGTCCGGGAGCGGGCGCGTGTGGCGGGCAGTACACGGCGAACACGATGTCCACCGTGATGGAGATGATCGGGCTCTCGCCGATGGGATTCAACACCGTGCCGGCAATGGATCCGCAGAAAGATAAGATTTCGTTCGATTGCGGCAGGGTCGTGATCAACGTGTTGCAGAAAGGACTGCGGCCGAGGGACATTCTGACCCGAGCGGCTTTTGAGAATGCCATCGCATCGGTCGCGGCGACGGGGGGTTCGACCAACTCGGTTCTGCATCTGCTGGCGATTGCACGCGAAGCGGGCGTCGCTCTGGAGATTGACGACTTCCAGACGGTGAGCGAGCGGACCCCTTTGCTCGCTGATCTTAAGCCTTCGGGAAGATTCGTCGCGGCAGACATGCATCGTGCAGGCGGAGTGCGGCTGCTGGCAAAGCGGCTGCTGGGCGGCAAGCATCTGCATCCTGCGGCCACTACCGTGACGGGGCTGACGGTCGCGGCTGAGGCCGAGAGCGCGATCGAGGGTCCAGGGCAGGAAGTGATTGCTCCGCTGGGCAAGCCGCTGAAAGCAACCGGTGGCCTGGTCATCCTGAAAGGTAATCTTGCGCCGGAGGGCTGTGTCGCCAAGATCAGCGGGCACGAGCGGCTGGAGCAGCGCGGTCCGGCTCGCGTGTTTGAATCCGAGGAAGATGCGATGGTTGCCGTCACCGGCAAGAAAATTCGGGCGGGAGACGTAGTCGTGATTCGCAATGAAGGTCCGAAGGGCGGACCTGGGATGCGCGAAATGCTGGGCGTAACTGCCGCGATTGTGGGCGAGGGATTGGGCGAATCGGTGGCTCTGCTGACCGACGGGCGTTTCAGCGGCGCGACGCATGGGCTGATGGCGGGACACGTTTCTCCCGAGTCGGCGCTGGCAGGTCCAATCGCAGCTGTGCGCGACGGCGACATCATTCGCTTCGATGTGCGCAAGCGTGTGCTCGAAGTCGAGGTTAGCGACGACGTGCTGCGCCAGCGCATGGCGCAATGGAAGGCGCCCGAGCCCCGGTATCCGACGGGTGTATTTGCCAAGTACGCGGCGCTGGTTTCGTCGGCGTCGCAGGGCGCGATCACGAGACCGCGCTGAGGTGCTCGTGAAATAATCGCCCAGTGGATGCAGCTGAAGGCGCGTTAGTTTCGCAGAATTGCCGGCATGCCTGAAGGCACGCCCTGATACCAATCTCACAATGCCAGAGAAGAAAACACTATTCGAGAAGATCTGGGACGCTCACCTGGTGGCGCAGCCGGCGGAGCGGTCGCCCATTCTTTACATTGATCTGCACCTGGTGCATGAGGTGACATCGCCGCAGGCGTTCGACGGCCTGCGCGCAGCCGGACGCAAGGTCCGGCAACCGCTGCGCACCGTCGCTACGGTGGACCACAACATTCCGACCGAGCCGCGCGGGACTCCGATTACAGATCTGATCGCGGCGAAGCAAATTGCGGCGCTTCAGAGCAACTGCAAAGAGTTCGGCGTCCGGCTGTTCGACATGGATTCCCCGGAACAAGGGATCGTGCACGTGATTGGTCCGGAGCTGGGGCTGACGCAGCCGGGCATGACGATCGTTTGCGGCGACAGCCACACCAGCACCCATGGCGCGTTCGGAGCGCTGGCATTTGGGATTGGTACTTCGGAGGTGGAGCACGTTCTGGCCACACAGTGCCTGGCGCAGCAGAAACCGAAGACGATGAAGATTGACGTGCGCGGGCGGCTGGACGACGGCGTGACCGCGAAAGATCTGGCGCTGGGAATCATTGGACAGATTGGAACCGACGGCGCGACCGGGCATGTCATCGAGTACGCCGGGCCGGCGGTGCGAGCGCTCTCGATGGAAGGGCGCATGACGCTGTGCAACATGAGCATCGAGGCGGGTGCTCGCGCCGGCATGGTGGCGCCGGATGAGACAACCATCGCCTATGTGAAAGGAAAGCGATTCGCTCCGCGGGATGCGGAGTGGGGAAAGGCCATCGCGCATTGGCGCAGCTTGCCGTCGGATACGGGCGCGGCGTTTGACAAAGTGGTGGAGATTGATGCCACCCAACTTTGTCCGTTCGTGACCTGGGGGACAAATCCCGGGATGGTGGCGCCGGTCACGGGGCGGGTACCCGAACTCTCGCGCTTGCGGGATGCGGAACGGCGCGCCGCCGAACTGGCATTGCAGTATATGGGGCTGGAGCCGGGACGACGGATGGAAGACATCGGAATCGACCGCGTGTTCATCGGATCGTGCACCAACTCGCGCATCGAAGATCTGCGCGCGGCGGCGCGTGTGGCCAAGGGGCATCACGTGAGTGCAAAGGTGCGGGCCATGGTGGTGCCGGGGTCGCAGTCAGTAAAGCGGGCGGCGGAGCAGGAAGGACTGCACCGGATTTTTCAGGATGCCGGATTTGAGTGGCGTGAGTCGGGGTGCTCGATGTGCCTGGGAATGAATCCCGACATTTTGCAGCCTGGGGAACGCTGCGCTTCCACCAGCAATCGCAATTTCGAAGGCCGCCAGGGACGCGGCGGAAGAACGCATCTGGTGAGCCCGATGATGGCGGCCGCGGCGGCCATCGCCGGACATTTCACGGATATTCGGAATTGGAAATTTCAATGAGGCAGGGGGCAGGGATCGCGGGCCAGAGAGCTAGCAAGGAGTGAAATGAACCCATTCACCGTACATCGCGGCCGCGTGGCCCCCCTCGATCGCGTCAACGTGGATACCGATCAGATCATCCCCAAGCAGTTTCTGAAGCGGGTCGAAAAAACCGGCTTTGGGCAGTTCTTGTTTTACGACTGGCGGTTCGGCGCCGACGGAAAGAAGAATCCTGACTTCGTGCTGCACGAGCCGCGCTATGAAGGCGCAAGCATCCTGATTGCAGGCAAGAATTTCGGTTGCGGCTCGTCGCGCGAGCATGCGGTGTGGGCGCTGGCCGATTTTGGCTTCCGGGCGGTAATCGCGTCGTCCTTCGCAGACATTTTCGCCAATAACAGCACCAAGAATGGTTTTCTTGCGGTGAGATTGACAGAAAATGAAGTTGCGCGGTTGATGCAGAGCGCTCTCGAGGTCGAAAACTATCAGGTCACCATCGATCTGGAACAATGTGAAGTCCGCGACGACCAGGGTTTCCACGCGAAATTTCCCATCGACAATTTCGTACGCCATTGCCTGCTGCACGGGCTGGATGATATCGCCCTGACCCTGCAGCATGAGGCGGAGATTGCTGCGTATGAGGCCAGGCATCCCGCGGTCGAGCGGGGATAGGTTCTGTCGCCCCTCCGGGGCTCACGCGGGCAAGAGTGCCCGCGCCACACGTCTCCGCTACCGAGCGAGTAAAGATTTGTAAAACCCTGGCCACGGTCTTGACCTCTCGCGGCGCCCCAGTAGATGCTGGTGTTGGACGGTTCCACCACAGCAGCGGCGTTCTGATTCTTCCCCCTTTCGCGGGGGGAAGTCCTGGTGCAGAAATTTCCTGTCTTTCCAGGGTAAAGTTGCCGAGACCGGGCCTAGAATGCATACGTCTAATACTTGGGCTGCCGGCCGCCGTTCTGTGGTGAAGATGCAGCCTTGGACTAATCCTGTGAATATGATCGAACAAATTCCTTCAAGACAATGGTCGACGCGCACCAGCTTCGCGTTTCGTTTCGCCGCCCTCTTCTCCGCGGGGGCTCTGTGCGCATTCCTTCTGGCTTGCAGCAACGCGGCTAGTTTCAAACAGCAGAAAGCGCAGGCCGCTGCACCTCGTCCGGTATCGGTGGCGATCGCGACGGTGCAACGGCAGGACGTCCCGGTCTACCTGGCGGATCTGCTGGGTTCGGTAACCGCATTCTATACCGCCAACATTAAGAGCCGCGTGGACGGGCAGATCATGAAGGTGAATTTTCGGGAGGGACAGATCGTCCACGAGGGCGACCTGCTCATTGAAATTGATGCGCGTCCCTATCAGGTGCAGTTGGAGCAGATGCAGGCGCAGTTATTCCGCGACCAGGCGCAACTGCGTGATGCCCGGCTGAACCTAGATCGCTATACATCTCTGATTCCTTCCGGCAGCATTGCCCAGCAGCAGGTAGACACTCAGAAGGCACTGGTCGACCAACTCGACGGTACGGTGCGCACGGATCAGGCGCAGATTGACAATGCGAAGCTCGAGATCGTCTATTGCCACATCACGGCGCCGTTCAACGGGCGGGTCGGATTGCGGCAAGTGGATCCGGGCAACATCGTACATGCGGCGGATACCAACCCGATGCTCATTCTGACCCAGCTGCAGCCCATTGCCGTGATCTTCCCAATGCCTGAGGACTACCTGCCTACCGTGGTGCAACACATGAGGAACGGGCCCCTGGAAGTGGATGCCCTGGATCGCGACAAAAAAGTCAAGCTTGCGACGGGGAAATTGCTGACGATCGACAATCAGATTGACCCAACCACAGCCACGGTGAAGCTCAAGGCAATGTTTGACAACAAGGACAATCAGCTCTGGCCGAACCAGTTCGTCAACATCAACCTTCTGGTGGAGACTCGAAAGAACAGCACGGTGGTGCCGACGGCTGCGATTCTGCGCGGCCCCCAGGGAACCTTCGTTTACGCGATGAATCCCGACAAGACAGTGCAAGACCGCGCGGTGACGGTGGCGCTTACCCAGGGCACCACAACGGTGATCAGCAGTGGTGTAAACCCCGGGGATGTGGTAGTCACCGATGGCCAGGACAAGTTGCAGAGAGGCAGTCGCGTTGAACCGCGCTCTGGCAGCCCGAGCGCCGGTACGGCTCCGGTTACCCCAGGTTCCGGTGACTCAGGTTCCGGCAGCCCAGGTTCAGGTACACCCGCTTCATGAGTCCCTCACGGATATTCATCCTTCGGCCGGTCGCGACTACGCTGCTCATGGTGGGCGTCGTTCTGGTGGGCTGGGTGGCGTTCATGCAACTGCCGGTCTCGGCGTTGCCCGAGGTGGACTATCCCACCATTCAGGTCGTGACGTTTTATCCCGGCGCAGATCCCGATGTGATGGCCTCGTCGGTGACGTCCCCGCTGGAGCGGCAATTCGGCCAGGTGCCCGGTCTGAGCCAGATGACGTCAACCAGCTCGACCGGCAGTTCGGTGATCACGCTGCAGTTTGGCCTCGATCAGAACATTGACGTGGAAGAGCAGCAGGTGCAGGCCGCGATCAACTCGGCTTCTACCTATTTGCCCACGGACTTGCCGAACCCTCCCATCTACAACAAGGTCAATCCCGCCGACGCGCCCATCCTTACCCTGGCGCTAAGTTCAGAATCCCTGCCCTTGTCGAAGGTAGAGGATCTCGCCGACACATCGCTGGCGCAGAAGATTTCGCAGCTGCCGGGTGTGGGGCTGGTTTCGATCAGCGGCGGGCAAAAGCCGGCGGTACGGATTCAGGCTAACCCGACCGCGCTGGCCTCCTACGGCCTGAGTCTGGAAGACCTGCGCGCAGCCCTGATTCAGGCGAACGTGGATCAGGCGAAGGGCGTGATCGACGGGTCGCGCCAGTCCTACACCATCGGCGCCAACGATCAGCTTTTCTTCAGCGACCAGTACAAGCCCATCGTGGTCGCCTACCGCAACGGGGCTCCGGTGCGGCTGCGCGATGTCGCCAATGTCATTGACGGCACGGAAAATGCATGGCTCGCGGCCTGGATGAACCTGACGCCGGCGGTGATCGTCAACATCCAGCGCCAGCCCGGAGCCAACATCATCAGCGTCGTGGACCGGATCAAGAAGCTTTTGCCCCAGTTACAGGCGTCGCTGCCAAGGGCCGTCCGGGTGCAGATTCTGACCGACCGGACTATTACGATTCGCGCCTCGGTCAAAGACGTGGAGTTCGAATTAGTGCTGACCATCGCACTGGTGGTGATGGTCATCTTCCTCTTCCTGCGGAATCTCTCGGCCACAGTCATTCCCAGCGTGGCCGTACCACTGTCCCTGGTGGGAACGTTCGGTGTGATGTATCTGCTGGGATACAGCCTGAACAATCTGACGCTGATGGCGCTGACCATCTCCACCGGATTCGTGGTGGACGACGCCATTGTCATGATCGAGAACATCAACCGGTACCTGGAGGCAGGAGACTCGCCTCTGGACGCGGCGCTCAAAGGATCCGGGCAGATCGGGTTCACTATCGTTTCGCTGACCGTGTCGCTCATCGCGGTGCTGATTCCGCTGCTGTTCATGGGCGACATTGTGGGACGGCTGTTCCGCGAATTTGCCGTCACGCTGGCGGTGACGATTCTGGTTTCGGCGGGAGTTTCTCTGAGCCTGACGCCGATGATGTGCGCCAAACTTCTCCGGCACATCAGGGAAGGAGAGCAGGGGCGCTTTTACGAGATTACCGAGGACTACTACAACCGCGTGATCGCATTTTACGGGCGAACGGTGAAGTGGGTGTTGAAACATCAGACCGCGACGCTGCTGGTGACGTTCGCAACTCTGATCCTTACTCTCGCCCTCTACGTGGTCGTGCCCAAGGGATTTTTCCCGGTGCAGGATACCGGTGTCATTCTTGGCATATCGGAAGCGCCCGACGATGTCTCGTTCGAGGCGATGACGCAGCGTCAGCAGGAACTGGCGAAGGTCATTCTGCAAGATAAGGATGTGGAAAGTCTCTCGTCGTTCATTGGAGTGGACGGCACCAACACAACGCCGAATTCCGGGCGAATCCAGATTAACTTGAAGGCACGCAACGCACGTGACGACGACGCCTCCGCCATCATCCGCCGGTTGCAGCCGGCTTTAGCCACTGTGGAAGGCATCACTCTCTATATGCAGCCGGTGCAGGACCTCACGGTGGAAGATCGCGTGAGCCGCACCCAATTCCAATATTCGATTGAAGACGCCGACGTCCAGGAACTGGCGCAGTGGACCCCGCGACTGGTCGCCAAGCTACGAACGCTGCCGGAGTTGCGCGATGTGGCCACGGACCAGCTCAATAACGGACTGAGAACGAACATCCTGATTGACCGGGATACCGCGTCAAGACTGGGAATTTTCCCGCAGGCCATTGATAACACCCTCTACGACGCTTTCGGGCAACGCCAGGTTTCGACTATTTTCACGCAGCTGAACCAGTATCACGTGGTGCTGGAAGTTCTCCCGGGGTTTGCTCAGACTCCCGATTCGCTGAAAGCCATCTTCATCCGGCCGAGCGTCGTAACACCGAATTCCGGCGCGCCCACCGCCAACGGTGCGGCTGTCACCACCAGCGGAACTCCGGTCCCGATCTCGACATTCACCCGGATGCAGTCTGGCAGCGCCTCGCTGGCAGTGAACCATCAGGGACAGTTTCCCGTAGTGACGCTCTCGTTCAACCTCGCGCCCGGCAGCTCACTGGGTGATGCGACCAAGGCGATCCAGCAAGCGGAGAAAGACATCCAGTTCCCGGCCAGCATTCACGCCGCTTTTCAGGGGACCGCGGCCGCTTTTCAGAACTCGCTTGCGTCCGAGCCTTATTTGATTCTGGCGGCCGTGATCACCGTCTACATCGTGCTTGGCGTTTTGTACGAGAGCTACATTCACCCGGTCACGATTCTTTCAACCCTGCCTTCGGCGGGCGTGGGAGCGATTCTGGCACTGATGATTACCGGCAATGACTTAACCGTCGTGGCGCTGATCGGCATCATCCTTCTGATCGGCATCGTGAAGAAGAACGCCATCATGATGATTGACTTTGCGCTGGAAGCGGAGCGCGAAGAACACAAGCCGCCGGAAGAGGCGATCTATCAAGCTTGCCTGCTGCGTTTTCGGCCCATCATGATGACCACGATGGCCGCCCTGCTGGGAGGTCTCCCGCTGGCGCTGGTGCCGGGGACGGGTGCGGAACTTCGCCGGCCCCTGGGCATCACGATCGTAGGTGGCTTATTGCTCAGCCAGTTGCTCACGCTGTATACGACTCCGGTGGTGTACCTGTGGTTTGACCGTTTGGCGCAGAGGTTCGCCCGATACCGGATCGGCAATCCGATTCCGCGGGAGCCCATGCCGGCGGATTAGACCTGTTGATTTGAACAATGAGTATCTCGGCTCCATTTATCCGGCGTCCGGTGGGCACGTCGTTGCTGGCGGCGGCGCTGCTGCTCTCCGGAATCCTCGCCTTCAATTTCCTCCCGGTAGCATCGTTGCCCAAAGTGGACTTCCCCGTGATCAGCGTGGCGGGAGCGTTGCCGGGCGCCGACCCGCAGACGATGGCGTCGGCGGTGGCCACGCCGCTGGAGCGCCAGTTTGGGCGGATCGCAGGCGTCAACCAGATGACTTCGGCGAGTCAGCTGGGAACCACCGGAATCGCAATGCAGTTCGACCTGAACCGGAATATAGATGCTGCGGCCCGCGATGTGCAGGCTGCCATCAACGCAGCTCGCAGCCAGCTTCCCGCTAACCTGCCCAGCAATCCCACTTATCGCAAAGTGAATCCGGCAGACGCTCCCATTCTTCTGTTGGCGTTGACCTCGGACACGGAGACGGTGCCGCAGATGTACGATGCCGCCGACTCGATCCTGTCGCAAAAGCTGGCGCAGGTGGATGGCGTGGGCCAGGTTTTTGTGTGGGGCGCCGCGCAGCCGGCGGTGCGCGCCGAAGTCAATCCAACCTTGCTCAACAAGCTCGGGGTGGGACTCGACACGGTTCGCAATGCTCTGAACGCCGCCAATTCGAACCACCCCAAAGGCCAGGTTTCCGACAGCTCGCTCACCTACTCGTTCAGCGACACCGATCAGCTTTTCACCGCCGATCAGTACCAGCCGATGATCGTGGCCTATAGCAACGGCGCGCCCGTGCGGCTGGGGGATGTTGGCGAGGTAGTGGACTCGGTTTCCGATGTGCGCAATCTCGGCCTGGTCAACGGCCAGCCGGGCATTGTAATGCCCATTTTCCGGCAGCCGGGCGCCAACATCATCGACACCGTGGACCGGGTGCGCGCGTTGCTGCCCTATCTGCAATCCTCGATTTCGCCGGCGATGAAGTTGTCGATCGTGATGGACCGTACGACCACGGTGCGGGCGTCGGTCAAAGACATCGAAAGGACTTTGCTGATTTCGATCGCGCTCGTGATTCTGGTTGTGTTCGTGTTCCTGCGCACGGTGCGGGCCACGATTATTCCCAGCATCGCGGTGCCCCTTTCGCTGGTGGGTACGTTCGGAGGAATGTACCTGCTGGGCTACAGCCTGGACAATCTGTCTTTGATGGCGCTGGCCATTTCGACGGGATTCGTCGTGGATGACGCCATCGTGGTGCTGGAAAACATCACGCGCTACGTGGAGCGCGGCATGGACGCGGTGCAAGCGACGTTCAAAGGTGCGGCGGAGATTGGATTCACGGTGGTTTCGATGAGCACCTCGCTCGTGGCCGTTTTCATCCCGCTGCTTTTGATGGGCGGGATCGTGGGACGGCTGTTCCGCGAGTTCGCGGTGACCCTGAGTATCGCGATCGGCGTTTCGCTTCTGGTCTCGCTGACCACCACACCGACGATGTGCGCAAAATTTCTCCGGCCCGCGAAGCAGGAAAAGCATAACGTCTTCTACCGTGTCAGCGAATGGTTTTTCGACCGGCTGCTGGCAACCTATACTCAGGCGCTGAAGTGGGTGCTCGCGCACCAACCGGTGACGCTCACGGTTACCATCCTGGTCGCTTTCCTGAGCGGTTACCTGTATTACATCGTGCCCAAAGGTTTCTTTCCGCAGCAGGATACCGGACGCATTCAGGGCACGGTGATGGGAGCGCAAGACATCTCGTTTCAGTCCATGAGCGATAAGATGCGGCGCTACGTCAAAATCGTGATGCAAGATCCGGCGGTCGATACGATGGCGGGTTCGACCGGGGGCAACACCGCACTGAACCAGGGCCGGTTCTTCGTCATGCTGAAACCTCTGGAACAGCGCGGTCCGTGCCAGAAGCAACACTTCTGGCAGCCTTGCCGGTACGTGACCGCCGACGATGTGATCAACCGCTTGCGCAGCAAGCTGTTAGTTGTGCCCGGTGCGACCCTCATTCTGCAGTCGGCACAGGAACTCACCATTGGCGGGAGGTATGGCAACGCACAATATCAATACACTTTGCAGAGTTCCAGTCTTGACGACCTGAACAAGTGGTCCCCGCTCCTGCTGCAGAAGCTGAGGACTCTGCCTGAATTAGCCGATCAAAACTCGGACCAGCAGGACAAGGGACTGCAGGCCCAGCTCGTGATCGACCGCGATACGGCCAGCCGCCTGGGGATAACGGCGCAGACTTTGGACAACGCTCTGTATGACGCGTTTGGACAGCGGCAAGTTTCCACCATGTACCGGCCGCTGAATCAGTATCACGTCGTTATGGAGGTCGCGCCGCAGTTCCAGCAGACTCCTGAAGCTCTCGAGAACATCTATTTGCGCTCGACGGCCGGGACCGCGGTGCCCTTGGCCGCGTTCACGCATTATGAGCCGTCCAATACGCCGCTGGCGGTGAATCACCAGGGACAGCTGCCTTCGGTGACAATCTCGTTCAACCTGGCGCCCGGGGTTTCTCTCGGCCAAGCTACGGACGCCATTGAGAAAGCCGAGCGCTCGATCGGCTTTCCGCCGACCATCCAAGCAAGCTTTCAGGGAACCGCCGCCGCTTTTCAGGATTCGCGTTCCAATATGCTGATCCTGATTATCACCGCGCTGGCCGCTGTCTACATTGTGCTGGGCATGCTTTACGAGAGCTATATTCATCCCATTACGATTCTTTCCACGATACCGTCAGCCGGCGTGGGAGCGCTGCTGGCGCTGCTGCTGACGCACAACGAGCTCAACGTGATTGGGATGATCGGCATCATCCTGCTGATCGGTTTGGTCAAGAAGAACGCGATCATGATGATTGACGTGGCTCTTGACGTGGAGCGCACGCAAGGGAAGAAGCCGGTGGAGGCGATTCATGATGCCTGTCTGCTGCGTTTCCGCCCCATCATGATGACCACCATGGCCGCGCTGTTGGGCGGGCTTCCCCTTGCGCTGGGCAGGGGGACGGGTTCGGAGCTGCACCGGCCGTTAGGAATCACGATTGTGGGCGGGCTGATCGTGAGCCAGATGCTGACGCTCTTTACTACGCCGGTGGTTTACGTCTATCTTGATCGATTGCGGTTGGCGTTGCGCGGCCGCGAGGATCAGGCCCTGCCCGAAACCGGCTTGCCGCGCCCGAGTCCCGCACACTGAAGGTGTGCGCTTTCTGCAGGCAGAATGACGCACGCATCTCGGGGCGGATGGTTCCGCGCGGGTCGCGTTGCCAGACGAAAAATGGCTGTGCAACCTCGCCGCAGAAACCCTGCATCGCAGTCTGAGGCGGGCTCTGGCGGCCGGTGTTCCGGTCTTCAGCCAGACGCGAGACCAAATACAAGATGCCACGGCTGCGTAACTGCAACTTGTCCCGTATGATAGAGATAAGAACCGTATTGCTAAAAGGGAATACGCTGGCCCGGGCGTTGCCGGGACAGGATTTCCGGTTTATTTTCGATTCCACCACTTCTGCCAGGAGTCACGGATGCTAAAGAAAGCAGCGGCTTTGTTCGTTGTTTGTGCGGGCTTAGCCCTATGCGTGGGTTGTACCAAGAGCAGCAACAATTATCTCTACGCGGCGATTCCGACCGCCAGCCAGATTCTTGCCTATCGGGAGGATCCCAACTCGGGTGCGCTGACGCCCTTGTCAACGAGTCCTTTCACTGCGGGTACGGGAGTGCAGTCGATCGTCATCCATCCATCGAAGCAATTTCTCTATGCCGCAAATTCGAGCGAAAACAACATCTCGCTGTTTACCATTTCGAGCAGCGGAGCGCTCACAGAGGTTACGCCACGGACTCCGGCGGGGACAACGCCCGCCTTCCTCGTCATGGACCCGGCCGGCGGTTTTCTGTACGTGGGGAATGCGGAATCGAATAACATTTCGGCCTTTTCCATCAGTAGCAGCAGCGGCGCCCTCACCGCGGTAGGGGTTCCTACGCCCATCGGGATCTCTCCGCTCAACATGGTGCTGTCGCCCTCGGGGACCTTTCTGTTCGTGACGGGCGCGGGCTCGCCAGGGTATATCGAAACCCTCAGTGTCAATGCGGGGGCTCTGACTTTTGTTACGGTGACGCCGACGGGAACGAATCCCTACGGGCTGGCCATCTCTCCCACCGGGTCTTATCTTTATACGGCCAATTTTGGGGATAATTCGATTTCGGAATTCACCATCAACTCGGACGGCTCCCTCACTCAGCTCTCTGGGTCCCCGTTCGGCGAAACGTACTCCAGCCCCATTTGGCTCCTGGTGGACAATTCGGGCAAGTATCTGTACGTGGCCAATGAGGGTTCGGGAAACCTGGGGGCGTATGCGATCGGTTCTGACGGCGGGTTGACTCTGCTGGCGACCTCGCCCTTCACTACGGCTGCTCAGCCCAGCTTGATCGCTACCGACCCCAGCGGGAGATACCTGTTCGTGGGCAATCAGAAGAGTTCGGCGATCGAGTCTTTTAGCCTGAACCCCGGCAGCGGGGCGCTTAGCGAAGTCGGGTCGTATTCTGTGGGAAATACCCCGAAGGCCATCGCCGTAGTGCAGTAGTCTGACGGCAGAGAGTCCGGGTCGGAACATCCGTGGCGGATTTGATTTAACAAAGGCGTGACAAAACCTGGGGATAGGCGCTGGGACAATGTCCTATGCGGCGATGGGCGGCTTCAACCGCGACGCATCTAAGTCCTTGAGCAGCCGTGTGCGGAGGCTGACGGCGCCAACTTCGTCCCCCGATCTGGATCCGAACCTATGAGAATAGCCAGTGCCTCCAGCGCTTTTCCCAAGCATTACTACTCCCAGAAGTTCCTGCTGGAACAACTGCAGGAGTACTGGGGAGACCGTCTCAGGAATCCCCAACTGCTGGCGCGGTTGCACCGGAACGTCGCCGTGGAAGGCCGCTATCTGGCGATGCCTACCGAGAAGTACTACGACATTGCCACCTGGGGGCAGGCCAATGATGTCTGGATCGAAGTTGCGCAGGAATTGGGCGAGCAGGCGCTCTGCCGCGCGCTGCATCACGCGGGGCTGGAGCCGAACCGGCTGGGGGCTCTTTTCTTTGTGTCGGTTACCGGCATCGCCAGTCCCTCGATCGATGCCCTGCTCATCAACCACATGGGGCTGCCCGCAAATATCCGTCGCGTACCGATCTTTGGACTGGGGTGCGTGGCGGGTGCAGCGGGAATTGCGCGCGCAGCCGATTACGTGCGCGCCTATCCTTCCCAGGTGGCCGCCCTGGTGTCCGTCGAGCTTTGCTCGCTGACCATTCAGCGAGACGATCTTTCAGTAGCGAATCTGATTTCCTCGGGACTCTTTGCGGACGGATCGGCAGCCGTGATCGTGACCGGCGACGATATGAATGCCACGGGCCCTGAAATTCTAGCGACTCGATCGATCTTCTATCCCGACACCGAAGAGATGATGGGATGGAAGGTGACGGAGAAAGGCTTCCGCATCACGCTTTCTCCGAAAGTGCCGGATCTGATTCGCGAACATCTGGGACACGACGTGGACGCTTTCCTTGCCGATCACGGCCACCAGCGCAGCGACGTGCGGAGTTGGGTCTTGCACACCGGAGGACCGAAAGTGTTGGAAGCAACCGCGGATGCACTCAACCTCAAGAATGGGCAACTCGACGCCTCGTGGGACTGCCTGAAGCGGGTGGGCAACCTCTCATCGGCTTCGGTGCTGGTGGTGTTGGAAGACGTGATGCGGAACCGGCGTCCTGAGCCGGGGACGCTCGGATTGCTAGCGGCCATGGGGCCGGGCTTCTGTTCCGAGCTGCTGTTGCTCCAATGGTGAGGTCTCCAGTATGAGGTTCAGAGCATGAATCAGGGCGTGCCGGCCGCAACCGATGTTTTTGTGATTGGGGGTGGCCCGGCGGGATTGGCGGCGGCGATCGCCGCTCGCCAGCGCGGGTTCCGCGTCGCCGTGGCCGACGGTGGGCAGCCGCCGATTGACAGGGCCTGCGGCGAGGGATTACTGCCGGACGGGCTGGCAGCGCTGGAGCGCCTGGGAATTTACGTCCCTTTAACGGATGGCCGGCCGTTTCGCGGCGTTCGCTTTGTGGGTGCTGCTGAGGCAGCGGATGCCCCGTTCCCAGGCGACAGCTTCGGTCTCGCCGTTCGCCGCACTTCCCTTCATCAGCTCTTGATCGAAGGCGCGGCCCAGCTGGGCGCTGATCTGCTGTGGCTGACCCCGGTCACGGGCATTACCGCGGAGGGAGTTCGCCTGGGAGATCGTGTGGTCCGGGCGCGCTGGATCGTGGGCGCCGATGGCGCGAACTCACGCGTCCGGCGGTGGGCGCATCTTGACGCAGGTCCGCGGCCTCGCCTGCGCTATGCCTTCCGGCAACACTTCCGCATAGCTCCCTGGACTGACCGCATGGAAGTCTACTGGGGCGACAAATGCCAGGGTTACGCTACGGCGGTCAGCGACGAGCAAGTCTGTGTGGCGCTGGCATCGCACGATCCCAACCTGCGGTTGGACCACGGATTGCGGCTCCTGCCCACGTTGAGTGCGCGGCTGCGCGGAGCCGAGACTGCCTCCGCAGTCAGAGGCGCGCTCACCGGCAATCGCCGGCTCCATCGCGTGTGGCGCGGCAACGTTGCGCTGATCGGGGATGCTTCGGGAACCGTAGACGCCATCACCGGAGAAGGCCTCGGCCTGGCATTCAGCCAGGCCATCGTGCTGGCGGAATGCTTTCAATCTGGCGATCTGGCGCCTTATCAGGCCGCACACCGCAGGCTGGCGCTGCGCCCATGGTGGATGGCGCGGCTGATGCTGACCCTCGATGGCCGTCCCCGGCTGCAGTATCGCACCTTGCAGGTCTTCCAGAAACGCCCGGACATTTTTCGTCGGCTGCTGGAACTGCACGTCGGTGCCCGTCCACCCGCACGCCTGGTGTGGGACGGCTTGAGCCTGGGGTGGGGGCTGTTGACGACATAACCGCGCAAACCAGAATGAACGCTACCCTCTTTTCGAGAACCGTCTTTTCGACGGCCGGCCCTTCTATAATCAGCGTTTCAGGAACCAGCCCTTCGATAGCCGCCCGTTGGATCATTCGGATGTTCGCACCTCTCGCTTTGCTTGCCGTCAGTGTCGTTTCAGCGCGGGCCCAACAGACCGCTCTTCAGCTCGATCCAGCGAAAACAGTGGTGAAATTCACTCTGGACGCCGCGCTTCATACCGTGCACGGGACATTTCACGTGAAGCCCAGCGCGCTCGAATTCGATCCTACTTCCGGGCAGCTCTCGGGAGAAATCCTGGTCGATGCGAGAAGCGGTGAGACCGGCAACGGCATGCGCGATCGCAAAATGCACAAGGATGTGCTCGAAAGCGACCGCTATCCCGAGATTTCGTTCCGTCCCGACCGGGTTGAGGGCTCAGTCGCAAGCCGGGGGAAATCTTCGGTGAAAGTGCATGGAATGTTCCTCATTCATGGAGTTGAGCGGGAGATTACGGTTCCAGCAGAAGTGGAAATGTCACCTGATTCCTGGAGCGCGACCGTGCACTTCACCGTTCCGTACGCGAAATGGGGAATGAAGAATCCGAGCACTTTATTCTTGCGAGTGAGCGATTCGGTGGAGATAAATCTGGTTGCGGCCGGAAGCGTGAGCCAGGGCAGCCCTTCAACCCGGAATCCTCAGTAGCCGCTCTGGGACTTAATCCCTTTTCCTTCTACGCATTCGTAGCTGCGGCCCGCCGCTAGATTGCTGTAGTCTTCGGTTCTGCCGCTGGGCCATTCGATCACGGCGCGCTCAACCCGGTCCCGTTTTTCCAATCCAAACGTGACCGGCAGTTCGGATTGCGACAGGTAGCTGGAGCCGCCCTTTACCATGCGCGACTGGGTCATGCCCCCGGCAGAAACGTGCACAACCGCACCGATCGCATCGCGGTTCGACTTTGTCCCCACCAGACGAAAACGGATGCTGCGGTTCGCGGTCATTTGCTCGTTGCGGTAAAGGTGTGCAGGCCCGTTATTCGTGGTGAGCAGCAGGTCGAGGTCGCCATCGCGATCAAAATCGCCATAGGCTAGACCGCGGCCAACTTTGGGCTGATCAAACCCTCCGCCAACTTCGTCCGCCACATCGCGGAAATCTCCCTTCCCGGTGCTGAGAAAGAGTTGCGGCGGCTGCGCGTATCCGACGTTGCCGCGGATGTTGCGCACCGTCTCATCAATGTGGCCGTTGGCCACGGCGAAGTCGAGCCAGCCGTCGAGATTGATGTCCACAAAAATGCAGCCGAAGCCCAGGCTGTTCTTCGAAGCCATGCCCACTCCGGCCTGCGCTGCGATGTCCTCGAAACTCTTGCCGTTCCCCCGGTACAGGCCGATCATTTCGTTGTCGAAGTTGGTGATGGCCACGCCCACCGTGCCTGAGTTTTCGAAATCGGCAACATCAACTCCCATGCCGGCGCGGGCTTTGCCCTCGGTGCTGAAGGCGAGTCCGGCCTCGACGGCCACATCCTTGAACGTGCCATTGTGCTGGTTGCGATAGAGCTTGTTGGGCTGAGTGTCGTTCGCGACCAGCAGGTCGGGCCATCCGTCGCGATCGTCGTCAAGCAAGGCGACGCCCAGCGACTTGGAGCTGCTGTCGAAGATTCCGCTGGCGGCGGTGACGTCTTCGAACGTTCCATCGCCGCGATTGTGAAAGAGCCAGCACGTGGCTCCGCGATAAGCTTCCGGGGTGCAGTACGATTTGTGTTTGCCATCGAGACTGCAGAAAACGTCGTGCTCGGGCGACCATTTCACGTAGTTGCAGACGAACAGGTCCAGCAGGCCATCGCGGTCGTAATCGAACCACAGGGCAGAGGTACTTAGCCCTTCCCGCTTTCCCAGCCCGCTGGCAGTTGTGACGTCAACAAACGTGCCCTTGCCCGTATTACGGAACAGCCGGCTCTGACCCACGCAGGTGATGAAAATGTCGGGGAAGCCGTCGTTGTTATAGTCGCCTACTGCGACGCCCATGCCATAGAGTTCGACGTCGAGGCCGGCACGGGACGTTACATCCGTGAACGTGCCGTTGCCGTTATTGCGGTACAGGCGGAGCGTGGTGCGGTTCGTCTTATGCCCCGGCCAATCTGCGCCGTTGATCAAAAGGATGTCCTGCCAGCCGTCGCGGTCATAGTCCAGAAAGGCACAACCGGAACCGAGAGTTTCGGGCAGGAATTTGCCCCCAAAGGCTCCGCTGTTGTGCTGGAACTGGATGCCCGCCTGAGTGGTCACGTCGGTGAAGCGAAAGCCGGGAGAACCGGCCGTCCCCGTCTGCGCGGCGAAAGCCCCGAGCCGCGAGAACTGCGACCATGCCGCCATGCTCGTTACTCCCCCGAGGAACGACCTGCGATTCACGGAATGTTCACCAGCCCGGCGCGAATCGCGTATACAACCAGCTCGGCGGTCTTGTGGATTCCCAGCGTGTTCATGATGTTGGCGCGGTGAACGGCCACGGTGTTGGCGCTGAGCTCCAGAGCGACCGCAATCTCTTTGTTCGATTTGCCGTCCACGATCATCTGCAGGACCTCAAGTTCACGCGGTGTGAGCGCCGCACTGCGCTCGCCCCGGAGAACCTCCCGTTGTTCGACCTGCGGATCGAACACGGTTTCCCCGGCAGCGACCTTGCGGATGGCGGCTCCGAGTTCGAGCTCCAACGCGTTCTTGAGAACGTACCCTCTGGCTCCCGCTTCGATCGCCTGCCGCACCCACGTGCTCTCCGTGTGCATGCTGAGCATCAGAACGGCCGTGTCGGGCAGTTCTTCAAGAATCTCCCTCGTAGCCTCGAGACCGTTCATGCCGGGTAAGGCACAGTCCATCACCACCACCCGGGGTTGAAGTTCCTTCGCGAGTCGGATCGCTTCCTTGCCGTCACCGGCTTCGCCGACGACCTGCATGTCGGCCTCATCTTCCAGCATGCGCCGGAAACCCCGCCGGACCAGGCTGTGATCATCCACCAGCAAGACTGTGATCTTCTCTTCCATAGGATTCCGCCTTCTCTCTGGGGACGGCCAGATGCATCAAGGTTCCACCTTCGGGTGGACGCGTGAAAACAATCTGCCCGCCCATCAGTTCGGAGCGCTCTCGCATTGCCACCAGGCCAATCCCACGCCGGTTCGGGCTCTCGAACCCGACCCCATGATCTTCCACTTCGAGTTCAAGGGCATGGGGCAGGAAACGCAATCTCACCCACGCCTGCTTCGTTCCGGCATGTCGTGCCACGTTGTTCAGCGCTTCTTGCAGGATGCGGTAAACGTGTACTCCGGCGGCGCCATCCACAGCAAACGGCTCACCCTGCTTCTCATAGGATATGGCAATCCCGGTTTGTCGTTCCACGTTCGGGATATACCAGTCGAGTGTGCTCTCCAGTCCCGCCTCATCGAGCATCACCGGGTGCAGCGCCTGCGAGAGACTGCGCACGCTCTCCAGCGTCTCCTGCACGGTCTGCAAAACTTCCTGCAAATCCGCCTTCAAGGTGGAACCTTCGGGCGCATGCGTCCCCGCGCGGCGCAGCATCGAGCCCACGGCAGTGAGAACCTGGCCAAACTCATCGTGGAGTTCGCGGGAAATGTAGCGCAGCGTGGACTCCTGGGTGGCGATCAGCTTTTGCGCCAGTTCACTGCGGCGCTCGGAAATCTCCGCCAGACGTGCGAACAAACGGCGGTTCCAGCGGATGATCGAGAGGCTGCTCAGCAGGATCGCAACCAGAGTAGCCGCAAGAAAAATGTAGACCTGTAGCTGCACGCGATCGTAAATCTGCACAATGCGCTGGCCGGCCTGCTCCTCGTTTTCCGTGTTCTGCACCAGAAACCGGGCCACAGCGCTGCTCAGCGCGGCTTGCCGCTCCTGCAACGAAAGTTGAATTTGTTCGCGCGCCTCCTTGTCCTTCCCCTCCTGGGCGAGGGCAAAAACCCGGTCCACCGCGCCCCAGAACTGGGTAAACGAACTGGTCAGGAACGCGCTCTGATCCGGCGTTCGGCTGGCCGCGGCAAGCCCCGCTTCCAGGCGAATGGCATCGTCGAGATCGGTACGGATGCGCTGGAATTGCGCCGACCAGGCGGTCAGGGGATAAGGTTCATCCCCGCTGACCATGTCGCGCATGGCCACGGCGAGCGAGTTGAGATCGTTCTGGATACGCAGCAACTGCAGCGAATCCCTGCGGTTACGGTCTACCATCTCGGTCTGCAGCTTGCGCAGACCGGTCACCTGCCACGTGATGTAGACCGAATAGGCGACGACCGCCGACAACGTGATGATGAGCCCCAGCAACAGGCCCAAAGTCGGCGATTGGTCCGGCGAGCTCTCCGGCGTAGACGGGCGGGACACGCCCCGAGCATACAACGGCGGAGCGTGGAATGTCACAGGCGGCGCTCGGTAAGGGGGCGGGGAAATCAGCCCAAATCTGGCGCACACGGCAGGGAGCGGGGAGGCGATGAGTCAAGGATTGCTATGGCCTTGATTTCATCAACCATCATCGTCCTCATCTTTCTTATCAGGAGCCTTGATGTGAAGTAGGGTAAAGGCGCGCCGGTGCGCACGAAGAAGTACGGCACGAAGCAGGATGACAAATGGAAAAGCAAACGCAGCGCACACTAGAGTATTCGTTACGAAGATTCCAAGTGTTTGAAGAGAACCACTTTCAGCCCGGACTTTGAAAACCGGATCGAACCAGCCCAACGGCGCGGAAAGCCATTCCCGGAACGCACCTTTGCCCTCGACCAGCCGCCAGAGCCCCCCGTTCCCTAGTAGAAAGTATGCCAGACACAGCCAAGTCGATGTGAACACCTCCACGTTGCGCCGAAGCACGGATCGACGCTTGGGCAAGTACGCATCCTCCAACCTCGGCGGTATCACCACCATGACAAGCTGCGGAACCACTAACAGTGCAAGAACAAAGAAAGGAATCCAAGCGATGAGGACGTAGGCTCCGAGGCCAATCAGGTACGGCACCAACCAAGCGAAGGCCAGTATCGCGACCATCAGAGATCGTCGGTAGACAACCGAAACGCACAGAGGTGTCCCGCACTGCGGGCACTTCGGGTAAGGGCCCCCTGGCTTTGTGACTATCCTTACGTCCTTAAGTCTGATTGCCGTGCCACAACCTGGGCACGTTGTCTTGTCCGAGTACGTTCCAGTACGGTCGGAATACAGCATCGTGATCGTCTTCGGGCGCAGAGAAAGCGGTGCAGGTGCGCCCCGCATCTGCGCGGTTAGAAATGATATTCGCTGGCAAATTCCTACGCAGTGACGCGAATCACGAACACGAACATTCGAGGTTGGTGACGAATCCCATTTACTCTCATGGGCGGGCCCACCCCCGGCCAGCCCGTCACAGCCCGGCGCTCACCCAGCAAATGTGTGACAATGCTGTAATAATGAAGCCAATCCCGTCACAGCGGAGTCAAACAGTAGATTGAGTTCCCCAGCCACAGAAGCCGCAAAGCCCCCGAAGATCCAGCGATTGAAGGCCATTCTGCCGGAAGTCTGGGCGCTGATGCAGCCGCGCCGCGGGCTGCTGGCGGTGGGCCTGGTGCTGATGGTGATCAACCGGGTTTCCGGGTTCGTTCTGCCCGCCTCCACGAAGTTTCTGATTGACGACGTCATTAACAAACATCACCTGGCCGGACTGCAGCGGCTGGTGGGAATTGTTCTGCTCGCGACCGTCGTGCAAGGGATCACTTCCTTTGCCCTCACGCAATTACTTTCGAAGGCAGCGCAGCGCCTGATTACGGAGCTCCGCCAGAAGGTGCAGAAGCACATCTCGCGGCTCCCGGTTTCTTTTTACGATGCGAACAAGACCGGCAGCCTGGTGTCGCGCATCATGAGCGACGTGGAAGGAATTCGCAACCTGTTGGGCACTGGTCTGGTGGATTTCGCGGGAGGGTTGCTGACTGCGGGCATTGCCGTATGGTGGCTGATGCACATCAGCCCGCGCATGACGCTGATTGCGCTAGGATCGATCGCCTTGTTTGGCGGATTCCTGAGCAAAGCGTTCGCCACGATCCGGCCGATCTTCCGCGAGCGCAGCAAAATTAACGCCGAAGTCACCGGGCGGCTGACCGAATCGCTCGGCGGCGTGCGCGTGATCAAGGGATACCACGCCGAGAAGCGCGAAGAAGCTGTGTTTGGCACCGGAGTCCGAAGGCTCCTGGATAACGTGATGCGAACCCTGACCGCGACCTCGGTGATGACTCTTTCGGCCAGCGTGCTGCTCGGGCTGGTAGGAGCGGCGACAATGTACGTCGGCGCGCGGCAGAGCCTGGCTGGCACGCTCACTCCGGGGCAGTTCTTCTCCTTCACGATTACCTTGCCGTTTCTGGTTGCGCCCATGATGCAGATCGTCGCCATCGGCACTCAGCTCACTGAGGCGCTGGCCGGGCTGGAACGAACCCAGGAGATTATGCGGGAACGCCCGGAAGATCAAGACCCGAAGCGTGCGGTGCCGCTGCGCGATATCGTAGGCACAGTCGCCTTCGAGAACGTGAATTTCAGCTACGACGGAGATCACGAGGTTCTGCACGACATCTCTTTCCGCTCCGATCCCGGGACGGTTACGGCGCTCGTCGGCTCATCCGGGTCGGGAAAATCCACCACCATCGGCTTGATCTCGGCTTTCTATGTGCCCACGCAAGGCACGATCCGGGTAGACGGTGTGGACTTGAGCACGGTGCGGCTCGATTCTTTCCGGACGCGGTTGGGAGTCGTGCTGCAAGAGTCGTTCCTGTTCGATGGGACGATTCGCGAAAATGTGGCTTTCTCCCGGCCGGATGCCGGCGAGGAAGAAATCATGCGTGCCTGCCGCATTGCGCGCGTGGATGAATTTGCCGAGTCGTTTTCCGACAAGTACGAGACGGTGGTCGGCGAGCGCGGCGTAAAACTTTCCGGCGGCCAGCGGCAGAGAATTTCGATTGCCCGCGCCATTCTGGCGGAGCCGCGGATCCTGATTCTGGACGAGGCCACTTCCAGCCTGGACTCGGAGTCCGAACAGATGATCCAGCAGGGTCTCTCCTACCTCATGCAGGGGCGAACCACATTTGTGATTGCGCACCGGCTGTCCACCATTCGGCGCGCGGATCAGATCATGGTGATGGAACGAGGGCAAATCCTGGAGCGGGGCACGCACGCCGAGCTTTATGCCGCGCGTGGCCGTTATTACGACCTCTATACCCGCCAGCACGGAGTGGAAGAAAACCTGTTCCTGGCTCCGGGTGAGGGCGATGCCGTCGCGGTGAATGGCAACGGTGTCGAAGGCAAAGGCAGAGAGGTTGGAGCGGCCGAGGCTCTGCGCGTACTGCGAGGAGAGATGCGCTAGGCACAGGTCCCGGACACTATGACCACGGCTCCCGCAATTTCCGCCCCGCCTGGCAGCGTCGCCATCGCCATTCGTAGCGAACAGCTTTGCCGTCACTACCGCATGGGTGAAACTCTGATCCGCGCGGTGGACGGAGTTTCGCTCGAAGTTCGTGCGGGAGAATTTGTAGCGCTGCTCGGCAGTTCCGGCTCCGGCAAGTCGTCGATGCTGAATCTGATCGCCGGGCTCGATCGTCCGACCTCGGGAACGGTTGTGGTTCAGGATCGCGATCTGGCCAAACTTTCACGCGAAGAACTTGCCAAGTACAGGCTGCACGTCGTCGGCATGGTCTTTCAGTCGTTCAACTTGATCCCCAGCATGACTCTGGCAGAGAACGTGGAATTGCCCTTGCGTTTCGCGGAAGTCGAGCGCAGCCGGCGCGACAGTTTGGTTCACGAAGCCCTGGACCGAGTCGGTTTGCGGGCGCGGAAAGACCATCGTCCGAGCGAGCTTTCCGGAGGCGAACAACAGAGGGCGGCGCTGGCACGGGCGCTAATCAATCGTCCGCAGCTTCTGCTGGCCGATGAACCTACGGGGAATCTCGACAGCCACACCGGTACCGAAATCATGGACCTAGTCCGGGAATTCAACCGGCAATTGGGCATGACCGTTGTGATGGTGACGCACGAACGCGCGCTGGCCGAGCGCTACGCGCGGCGCATGATCTTTTTGGCGGATGGAAAATTAGTCGACCAATCGCTGAATGGGCCTGCCCCCGCTCAATCAGGAACACCGGGAGGGCAACCGTGAAGCTTCCTGATCTGACCGAACTCGCGCTGCGTAATCTGCGCGAATCTGTGCTGCGGAACTCGCTGACTACCATCGGAATCTCCGTCGGCGTGGCCTCTCTAGTGGCGATGCTCTCGCTGGGTACAGGACTGCAGCAGTTGTTTTCCCGAAGACTCGCGAAGTCGGGCTTGTTCGATACCGTTTTTGTTTCTTCCCGGCGCGAACTTCGCGGGATGGGCCGCGAGGAGGAACGCACCGGGCCCAATCCCGGCGAAAGCCGTGTCCTCGATGAGCCCGCACGGCAAGAAATCGAACATCTACCCAACGTGCTCGAAGCTTATCCCGACATTCGCTTCATCACAGAGCTGCGCTACGAAGACAAGCCGCATCTCACGATGATCTCAGCGCTGCCCTCTTCGGCGAAGTCCAACGATGCCTTCGAAAGCATGCAGGGGAGCTTCTTTTCCTCTGACACGGCGCCCGAGGTAATTCTGCAGAAATCATTCGCTGAGGAATTGCTGGGAAAGACTCCGCCGCTGGGAGCCCCCGAACCGAACGTCGCCGAACTGGCCAAGCCGCTTCTGGGCAGAGAGCTGACCATGCGCTACGCCCAGCGTGCGGCTGCGCCAGCGCCTCCGCAGCAAAAAAATGATGCTGCCACCGCGGACGCCGGCGCGGTTGGAGCTGCCTACTCCGTGGTTTCTCGCGAGCAGGAGCTCAAGATTGTTGGCATCTCAGATCTCGATGTGGAGAGCATGCGCGGCCCCATGCGGGCGAAGGTGTTTTTGCCGTTGCAGCTGGCCGAGAGTCTTCACGTCATGCAGCCCACCGATCTGCGCGAGATTGCGCGCGCGGCCAGCGACCAGCCGGTTTATTCCTCGATCAGCGTGCGGGTGAAGAATCCTACGCAGGTGCAAGCGGTAGAAGATGCGGTCAAGAAGATGGGCTTCACTGCGTTTTCGATTCTCGACGCCAGTCGCAGTGTGCAGCAGGTCTTCCGGGTGTTGTTTGCCTTCCTGGGAATTTTCGGCAGCCTTGCGCTAACCGTCGCATCCATTGGAATCGTCAACACTCTGGTCATGGCCATTCTCGAGCGCCGCCGCGAAATCGGCATTATGAAGGCAATTGGGGCCAGCGACGGGGACGTAAAGAAACTTTTCTTCGCCGAGGCCGGCGCCATGGGGATTCTAGGCGGCATTGTCGGGGTTGTGCTGGGCTGGGCGATCGGGCAGGTCATCAACTTCGGCACCAATATTTACCTCAAGAGCCAGTCACTGCCTCCCGAACATTTCTGGGCAGTGCCGTGGTGGCTGGTGTTTTTCGCTATCGGGTTTGCATTCCTGGTCAGTCTGATTTCCGGCCTGTATCCGGCCGGACGCGCCGCCAGACTCGATCCCGTTCAGGCGCTGCGCTACGAGTAAACTGACCTGCATGATGCGGAACCCGCGACGCGGCTGGTTGTTTCCCACCCTCCTGTGTCTTCTGCTTGCTCCTTGCTGGGCAGCAGCTCAGAGCCGGATTGACTGCAGCGCTCTGAACAGCCATATCCTCAAGCGAGCAGTCCGATACTGCGTCTACCTGCCCGCGGGCTACGATGCGGGCGCAACTCAGCACCCCGCACGGCGCTACCCGGTGCTCTATTTTCTGCACGGGCTCGGTGACAACGAACAAACGCTGTTCAACAGCGGGGGCTGGACCTTGCTGGATGATCTGCGCCGCCAGCAGAAGATGGGCGACTTTCTCATCGTCGCACCAGAAGGGCGGCGCAGCTTCTATATCAACTCTGCGGACGGATCCGAACGCTACAGCGATTTCTTTTTGCAGGAATTTCTGCCCTATATCGAGCACGGATATCGCGTGCGCCACGGCCGCAGCGGGCGCGCCATCAGCGGAATCTCCATGGGCGGCTACGGAGCCTTGCGCTTCGCCTTCGCGCACCCCGAACTGTTCTCGGCGGTGAGCGCGCAGAGCCCCGCCTTGATCACCGAGTCTCCGCAGGAACTGGACGCTGCAGCACAGGCGGGTGCGCCGCTGGGCGGTGTGCTCGGTGCGGTCTTTGGGAGGCCGATCAATCCCAGCCATTGGAATGACAACAATCCGCTGGTTCTGGCGAAAAGAAATGCTGTGGCCCTGCAAAGGCTGGCCATCTATTTCAACTGCGGCCAGGACGACAACTACGGTTTTGAAAAAGGTGCGGCACGGTTACACGACGAACTGCAGAAGGAAGGCGTGAAACACGAGTATCGCGCTTACCCCGGCGATCATAGCTTCACATACTTCTTGTCGCACTTCGCCGAGGTGATGGAGTTTCATTCCGGGAAATTCGGCCTCCTGCCACAAAGCACGGACCACCGCAAAGAACTGCCTAACGGACCACTGCATTAAGCGTTCCTCACAACTGCGCCTGGAAGTAGCGGCAACAGGTACGTTCTAACCGTCCTCTAACCTACGCCGGGGCGAAAATGTGCGTGAAATCACACCGATTTACAAGGTCGCCAGCACGACAGAGCGTTCGCATGATCGCTATGCCCCAAATGGGACAGATCATGTTGAGACCAACAAAAATGCCGCTCAGAACGGTGTTGCTGGCAATGCACTTGCAATGTGTCTCCCGAAAGTCACCGTTACCTTCCGACGCTGCGTCGCCAGTGTGATTCACATCACTTAGCTGCGTGTTTGTGGTGCTAGTCGGCGCTGGCAGGCACTCGGTATGTTTTGAATGAGGGAATTTGCGGAAAGGACCGAGATGTCGACACCTTTGCAACTGCATCTCCCAACCGACGAGCAAGCTTTCATTGACAAACTGGTCGCCGAAAGCGCCGGGCGTCCCGGTGCGCTGCTGGGGGTTCTGGAGGCTGTGCAGGAGAGAAATCCCCACAAGTACCTGCCGGCGGAGACGCTGCGCTATATCGCCGTGAAGACAGGGACACCATTCTCACGGATCTACAGTGTGGCCACGTTTTATGCCCTGTTCAATTTGCAGCCGCAGGGAGAACACACCATTTGCATCTGCCGTGGGACCGCGTGCCACACGCGCGGCTCGCGCAATCTGCTGCAGGGCGCCCGGCTGGATCTGGGACTCGGGCTCGAAGATAGCGAAAGTGACGGAAACGAAGCGGACAAACTGGTGCTGACCACCCCGGACCGGAAGTTTACCGTGCGAACGGTAGCGTGTTTCGGGCAGTGTGCGATGGCGCCGGTCGTCGAGGTGAATCATCGCATCTGCGGACACGCTACGGAACGCACGGTGCAGCGCGAGATTGCAACGATTCGAGGAGGAGACTAAGCGATGCCTCGAATTCAGGATATTGGAGCGTTCAACACAGTGCGCGAGGCCGGACTGGCCAAGCTGGTGCCTGCCGTGCCCCGGCTGACCGTGGGCATGGGTACATGCGGGCGGGGCAACGGCGCCGAGGGTCTCTATCAGGCATTCGCCGAGGCGATCGAGCGCAGCGGAGCCGATGTCGTGCTCGCGCCGGTCGGATGTTTTGGCGCTTGTTTCCAGGAGCCGCTGGTCAGCGTGCGCCTGCCGGGAAAGCCGCTGGTCATTCTGCATAAAGTGCAGGCCAATGATGCGGGCCGTATTCTCGAGGATATCGCGGAAGGCAACCTGACCCCGGATCTCGTCTACTGCAAGATCGAAGAATGGGATCACTTGACCGGGCACGTGCGCTACGGCGAGGGCTATCCCGAAGTGCCGGCCTGGAATGAAGTGCCGTTTTTCAAGGGGCAGCGGAAAACTGTGCTGCGGAATTGCGGAATCATCAATCCCGATGACATCGAAGAATATATTGCCGTCGGCGGCTATCAGGCCCTGTACAAAGTGCTGATTGACGGGCATCCGGAGGCCGTGATTGAACAGATCAAAGCGTCGAGGCTGCGCGGACGCGGCGGCGCCGGATATCTGACGGGGAACAAGTGGGAGTTCCTGGCCAAGGCGAAAGCCGAGCCGAAGTACATCATCTGCAACGCCGATGAAGGCGATCCCGGCGCGTACATGAATCGCAACGAAATTGAAAGCGATCCGCACGCGTTGCTGGAGGGCATGATCATCGGCGGCTATGTGATGGGCGCAAGCGCGGGCATCGTCTACGTCCGGGCGGAGTATCCCTTGGCCGTGCATCGCCTGAACCGGGCCATCGAGCAGGCGCGGGAATGCGGTGTGTTGGGAGAGAACATCCTCGGGCGGGGATTCAAGTTCGACATTTCGCTGGTGGAAGGCGCGGGGGCGTTCGTTTGCGGCGAGGAGACCGCGCTGATTGCGTCGCTGGAAGGCGAGGCGGGCCGTCCCCGGCCGCGTCCGCCGTTTCCAGCCCAGAAGGGTTTGTGGGGCAAGCCCACCAACATTAACAACGTTGAAACCTGGTACAACATCGCTCCCATTGTGATGCGCGGGGCAGCATGGTTTACCGAGACGGGAAGCCCCAAGAGTTCCGGGACAAAAGTCTTCTCGCTGGTCGGGAAAATCAAGAACACCGGGCTGGTCGAGATGCCGCTGGGCACAACTCTGAAGACGTTCATTTACGACATCGGAGACGGCGCAGCCGAGGGCCGGCAAGTGAAGGCCGTTCAAACCGGCGGCCCTTCCGGGGGGTGCATCCCCCACGAGATGTTCGAAACCCCGGTGGATTACGAAAGCCTGGGGCAGCTGGGATCGATCATGGGATCGGGCGGCATGGTGGTGATGGATGAAGATAACTGCATGGTGGATGTGGCCCGCTACTTCATCGAGTTCACCCACTCCGAATCGTGCGGCAAGTGCATCCCCTGCCGTGTCGGCCTTAACAAGTGTTTGCGCATTTTGAATCGCGTGACCGAAGGAGTGGGCACAACCCACCACATTGAACTGCTCGACGAACTGAGCCGCTACATTCGCGACTGCTCATTGTGCGGGCTGGGGCAGACGGCGCCCAATCCGGTACTGACCACGCTTCGCCATTTCCGCAGCGAGTTCGAGGATCACATTCTTGCCCGGCGCTGCGTGGCTGGCGTGTGCGAAGAACTGGCCCTGTCGCCTTGCGAGAACAGCTGCCTGCTGCACATGAACATCCCGCGCTTCCTTCAGCTCTATAAAGAGGGGCAGTTGGAGCAGGCGTTCCTGTCGGTCATCTTCGATAATCCGTTGCCTTCCTCGACGGGCAGGGTCTGCCAGCATCCTTGCGACAGCCGCTGCCGCCGCCAGACGCTCGATCAATCGGTGAACATGCGTGAGGTGCACCGCTTCATCGCCGATTCAATCCTGCTTTCCGATAAATACGAAGCCATGGTGCAGGCGGTGGTGACGCGCAAGCTGGAGCCGACCGGGCGCAAAATTGCAGTCGTGGGCGCGGGACCGGCTGGACTGACGGCCGCGTTTTATCTGGCTCTGCTCGGTCACGACGTCACGGTGTACGACAGCAAACCCGAAGCCGGTGGCATGTTGCGCTTTGCCCTGCCCGAGTACCGCCTGCCCAAGAGCGTTTTGAGCCGCGAGATCTCCGTCATCGAGCGCATGGGCGTGAAGTTCATTTTCAACACCAGGCTGGGAGCCGATCTGACCGTTGGCGAACTGGATGATCATTTCGACGCCATCTTCCTCGCGATAGGCACCTGGAAGGAGAGCCGGGTGGATCAGCCGGGCACTGAATTGAAGGGTGTGTACGGGGCACTGAACTTCCTGGAGGCCATGGCGGCGGGTCAGGACGTGGCCCTGGGCCGCCGCGTCGCCATTATCGGTGGCGGCAATGCGGCCATTGATTCGGCCCGCACGGCATTGCGCAAGGGGGCAGACGCCACCGTTTTCTACCGGCGCGAGCGCAAGGATATGCCCGCGATCGAAGAGGAGACCAGCGCGGCCAGAGACGAAGGCGCCCGGTTTGTTTTTCTGGCTGCGCCCCATCGCATCATCGGCGATGCCCGGGGCAACGTGAAGGCGATCGAAACCGTGGCGACCCGCCTGGGCGCTTATGACACCTCGGGCCGGAGGAAGCCGGTTTCGACCGGTCAGATCCAGCGCTTCGACTGCGATTCCGTGATTCTGGCCGTGGGCGAAGGCGTGGACGTGGAGTTCGCCAAAGAATCCGGGCTGGTACTGAAACAGGCGGGTACCGTGGAAGTGAACCGGTTCACGCTGGAATCAAGCCGCCCGAAGTTTTACGCCGGTGGCGATGTGGTGACCGGCGCATCCAATGTTTCCGGCGCCATGGGTTACGGCAAGCAGGCGGCCCGCAACATTGACCGGCAGTTGATGGAAGGGGAACGCTGGAACAGCCTGTTCCCCGAGTTTGAATACGAGCAGGCCCCACCCGAGGAAGCCAGCCCCAGCCGCCGGCATTCGGGAGTGCCGCTGGCGGCCGCCACTCGCGTGCGCTCGCAGGACGAGGTTGTGACCGGCCTGGACCACGAGACGGCGCACGATGAGGCTTGTCGTTGCCTGCGCTGCGACGTCAAAGCAGTCACCGTGGGCTAGCTGCAAGAGAAGCGAAAGGAGCGAGTCTTGCCACAGAAGAAATTGTCAATCCGCATCGACGGGCAACTGATCACCGCCGAGGAAGGCCAGACGATCCTGCAGGCGGCCAAAGCGAACGGAAAATATATCCCCACGCTCTGCGCCCTGGACGGTCTGACCCCGGTGGGCGCTTGCCGCGTCTGCCTGGTGGAAGTATCGGGCGTGGACCGCCTGTTTCCCGCTTGCACCACTCCCATTCAGGACGGAATGTCGGTGACCACAAACTCCGCGCGGCTGACCCGCTATCGCCGAATGTCCGTGCAGCTGCTGCTCATCGAGCGCAATCACATCTGCTCCGTGTGTGTATCCAACGGGCATTGCGAACTGCAGTCCATGGCGACGTCGCTGGGCTTGAATACCGTCGAGTTTGCCTACAACTATCCCAAGCTGAGCGTGGACACGTCTCATCCGCGCTACGTTCTCGACCACAACCGCTGCATTCTGTGCACCCGCTGCGTGCGGGTGTGCGCGGAACTCGAAGGCGCGCACGTCTGGGACGTGACTTCGCGCGGCATTCACGCGCGCATTACCAGCGAGATGAACGAAAGCTGGGGACAGGCTGCCAGTTGCACTAACTGCGGCAAGTGCGTGCAGGCGTGTCCGACCGGCGCCCTGGCGGAGAAGGGCTGGGCGGTCGAGGAAATGGTCAAGAAGCTCGGCTCGGTTACCTCCCTGGCGCACAGACGAGGAGCGCAGGTATGAAGAAAGCGAAAGTGGCTACCGTGTGGCTGGATGGTTGCTCGGGATGCCACATGTCCCTGCTCGACATGGACGCGGCCATTATTTCTCTGGGCCGCAAGATCGACATCGTTTATGGCCCGCTCGTGGACGCGCAGGAGTTCCCTGAGGATGTGGATGTCACCCTGGTCGAGGGCGCGGTGAGTTCGCAGGATGATCTGAACAAAATCCGGAAAATTCGCCAGCGGACGCAAGTGCTGGTTTCCGTGGGAGATTGCGCTGTCGCGGGCAACGTGCCCTCCATGCGTAACAACATTCCCGTGAACAAACTGCTGCAGCGCGTTTACATCGACGGCGCCGATGACAAGAAGCTGATTCCCACCGACCGGGTGCCTGCCTTGCTGCGGCAGGCGCGGCCGCTGCGCGAGTTTGTCAAAGTGGATTACTGGCTGCCGGGTTGCCCGCCGCCTGCAAAAGCAATTCTCGGACTGATTACGGATTTGCTGGAAGGGCGGAAGCCGGAGGCCAGCCAGCCGGTAAAGTTTGGATAAGGAGCGCGTAATGAAGCGCATCACCATCGAGCCCATCAGCCGCATCGAAGGGCATGGGAAAATTACCATTCATCTGAATGAGGAAGGTCACGTGGCCGGAGCTGAATTTCACGTGACCCAGATTCGGGGCTTCGAGAAGTTCACCGAAGGCCGTCCCTATTATGAAATGCCGGGGATCACGGCGCGGATCTGCGGGATCTGCCCCATCAGCCATCTGCTAGCCTCCGCCAAAGCCTGCGATGCGATCATGGCGGTGAGAATTCCCCCCACGGCGCGCAAGCTGCGGGAACTCGTGCACTGTGCGCAGATGGTCCAGTCCCACGCCCTGAGCTTCTTCTATCTGTCGGCTCCCGACTTCCTGCTCGGCATGGATAGCGATCCGGCAACCCGCAATGTCATGGGCGTTATCGCCGAGCATCCTGAGTTGGCGCGCGACGGAATCGAGCTGCGGAAGTTTGGGCTGCAGGTGGTCGAAGGTCTGGCCCAGGAGCGCGTCCATCCTTCCTGGATTGTGCCCGGAGGAGTGGCGTCACCCCTAGCCGAGGCGGTACGCGATCGTATTCTCTCCGAACTGCCGTCGGCGAAGTCCATCACCGAGCGCACCATCAAGTTTTTCAAGGGAGCGCTCGACAACTATAAGGAAGAGATCGGCGTTTTCGGCTCGTTCCCCACCATGTACGCCGGGCTGGTGGACGGGAAGGGCAACCTCCAGTTCTACGATGGCAACCTGCGTTTTCGCGGTGCGTCGGGCGAGATTGTCGAAGACCAGATCGCTGCCGAGGATTACAAGCAGTGGATCGGCGAGGCCAGCCTTCGTGAGTCTTATCTGAAAGCTCCGTATTTCATGCCGCAAGGGTTTCCGGGGGGCGTGTATCGCGTCGGTCCGCTGGGACGGCTCAACGCCGCCGGAGGTTGCGGAACCCCGGTGGCCGATGCCGAGTTCCGCGAATTTCATGAGCGCTTCGGGACGGTTGCCCACAGCGCGTTTCTCTATCACTATGCTCGACTGATTGAGATTACGCACGCCCTGGAGAAAATCGAAATACTGCTGAACGATCCGCAGATTCTTGACCCCCACGTGCGCGCGACTGCGGGGGTGAATGCGCTGGAGGGCGTGGGCATGATCGAGGCGCCGCGCGGAACCCTGATTCATCATTACAAGGTCAATGCGGAAGGCGCCATTACCTGGGCCAATCTGATCGTGGCCACCGGACACAACAACCTGGCGATCGGACGAAGCGTTCAGCAGGTTGCCGAACACTACGTTGACGGGACCAAACTGAATGAGGGAATGCTCAACCATGTCTCGGCGGTTGTGCGTGCCTATGATCCCTGCCTGAGCTGTTCGACCCATGCCGACGGTTCCCTGGCCATGACGATCCAGTTGCTCGATTCCGAAGGGATCCTGCTGGACCAAGTGGCAAACTGAATTTCAAAACGGAGGAAGAAATGGCGGTACAGGTTGGTGATGAATTTAAGGCGAATGACATCTGTCTGAGATCTGGGGTTTACAAGGTCACCCACGACCCGGCACACGCCCCGGAACACGAAGTAACCTGCATCAAAGGCAGAAAGTTTCCCCGATGCCGCACCTGCGGGCACCCCCGCTTTGTACTCGTGAAAGGCGCTCACCGGGTCGAAACCCACGAGCTCTTCAGGGATCAGCTGTAGCTGGGATCGTCCCCTCCCGGATTCGGCACAGTCTCCCGAGTGGCTACTCGATCTTCTTTCCCGCGCTGCCATCAATGAAAAGGCGGATTTGTGCCTTCAAGGCCGGTATGGCGCCTGCCACCGCTGCCGATAGAGTATCGCCGGTGGCGAAGGATTCTCCCGCAACCGTGAGGATATACGCTGCGGGGCAGCGGCCATAAAGTTCCTGCGCCAACTTCAGAATACCTGCCGGCGATAGGTCATGAGAATGGCGGCCGGCTGGCGCCGCAGGCGTAATCTGCTCGCACCTCAGGGTTCCTGGGTTGCCGCTCCGCGCTGCATCAATAAACAGAACCAGTTCCGCGCGGCTCGCCATATCTGATATTTCAGGTGTCAACTGCTGCGTTGCCACGACTTGGATATCGTCGCGCGCCAGTTCGCGCAAACGTTCTCGTGCCACATGCCAGCCCAGTCCGTCATCAGAACGGAGAGGGTTGCCAATGCCGACGATAAGAATTCGAGCCATGCCGCTCACTTGAGATTAAGATCCAGAATACTATCCCCGAGACGCAAGCCCAGTTCAGCATAACTGTGAACAGCTACAGACACCATGCGCCGGCGCCAGAGCCTGCACTGCGTTGCGGGTCGCGTTGCGGCGTTTGTCGCGTTTGGTGCACGCCCACTCCGACCGCTGTACTCTCTTCGGTGGGCCGGGCTAGAATTGCGATAAGGGCAGTGAAGACGAAAATGCTCCGGGTTGCGGGCAGGCGTAACCACGTTGATATCGCCCATGCTGGTGTCTGGACGAGGCCCAGCACAGCAACGATGCAACGTATCTTTGGCAGCACTCTGTAAGATGTTGAGCTACGTCCGCGGAGGGATGCGTGAGTGGTTGAAACGGGCGGTCTTGAAAACCGCTGTACGGGAAACCGTACCGGGGGTTCGAATCCCTCTCCCTCCGCCATGACAGTCTGAACTGCAGAGAATTCCCGCCTTTACTTTCGACCAGATGCGCGAATTCTGCCCATTTTTCGTCGATTCTTACTCGCCAAACCGGACTGCAGAGAACGGACTGCGATGGAAGCGGTTGCCATCCAACCGCGCTTTTTCTCTGGTGCCGACTCGCAACGAGTCGGGACGCGAACATTCGGCGACCACAAGCCGAATGCAGTGCGAACCCGGATTTGACTTTCTGTTTTTCAGTGTGTCGGCCGCCAAGGGGCGAATCAAGCCAGATGTGGTTTTAGTCGGAGACCGGGAAGAGCGAGACCGAAGGGGCGTACTACATTTCCTGGTACGAAGGAAAGCGGCTTATCCGGCTCTCAGTGGGCAAGGACACTCTGGATTCTTGCAGCCGTGGAGACCTGGAGGGACACATAGCCGAAAATGCCTCGAACTGAAAAACCAGCTACTGAATGGTGACATTCACGACGAACACCTGTGGCTGAGAATAAAACAGTGGCTCAGGTGTGCGGGTGTTTGGGGTGTACGCGCCGTCAACCATGAATCTATAGGCTCCAGGCGTTGTGCCGGGAATCGTCTTGCCGCCTCCGCTGCTCCCACCGCCGCCGCAACTCACCAGGGCCATGCTCCCCACCAGCACAGTCAGTAACAACAGAGCAGTCCCGTGGAAGCGAATGCGTCTCCGCAGCGGCAATCCAACCACGAAAACTCCCGCAAAGAACGTAAGGAACTGTGCCGCAAGCCAGCGTGGACCCTCGACCTGTTCAGCACGCGAGACTGTGGTCGGTCCCGTCGAGCTAATGGTCATGGCCGCGGTCACCGCACTTGCACTCGTCACATTCACCGATGTCGGAACCGAACACGTGGGCAGATGCTGCGCTCCCGGCGGATAATATGCGATCGTGCACGCAAAATAGATCGGGCCGGTAAATCCGTTGGCTGGCGTGACCGTGAGCGCGGACGTGTTGCCCGTAGTCGCTCCCGCCGCGAACGATACAGAACTCGCGGCCGTCATCGTGAACACATTCAGCATCGTTACGGAAACTACTGAGCCGCTCCCAGCGTACGTCGTATCTCCGCTATAACTCACATTCACCGTAACCGCGCCGGGGCTCCAGGTCCCGCCCGAGAAATCAAAGCTGCAGGAACCCTTCACCAAGGTACAGCCTGCGTTCCAGCTTGCGCCGGGTCCATAAGCATAGAAACCGATGGATCCGGTCGGAGTAGGCTGCCCGCTCACTCCTGCAACATTGGCAGTGACAACCAGGTCCTGGGTCGGAAGCATCGAGGACGCGTTCGCACTGGCCGTAAGAGTAGCGACCGGCTGCTGGGGCACTGCCACTGTCACTTGTACTGGACTGGAGGTTGCGGCTTCATAATTAGCATCACCGCTATACTGCGCCGTGATGGAGTCCGTCCCCACGGGCAAGTTCGCCACGTTCAAGGTTGCCGCAGAATTGATGTAGGGGTAGGTAAGTGCCGTCTGGTGGACCCTGACGGTTCCCAGCACGGTATTTCCGGAATAGAACGTCGCCGTACCCGTGGGCGCAGAACCGAAGCCGGTGCCAACGATAAGCTGGAACGTCACGCTCTGGCCGGGTGCAGCCGTAGAAGCGCTTGCCGTCAGTTGAGGGTAGGAATTGGCTTTAGTCACGGTGAAATTCAGCGGGGTCGTGCTGGAGGAAGCGTTGAAGCTGGCGTCGCCGGAATAGCTGGCGCTTATGCTGTGACTGCCAGTGCTAACAGCCGTCGGCACCCACACCGCCGTGCTCGCCGTTCCCATATTTACTGGGCCGGAACTCACCGTGCCGGTGCTCGCCGCATCGGTAAACGTGACCGTGCCCGTCGCGATTCCATCAGTCGATCCCTGAAGCGCATTCACTCCCACCGCCTGCGCTTCGACCGCGATTGAAGTACCGAACGGATAGCTCCCCCCGTTTGTGAGAACACCCGTGCTGTTGTTGGTGTACAAATAATAACTTCCAAACAACGACAAGTTGCTCGCCTCGGGGGCGACATTCACCGATACCGGATTGGACGTGCTGGAAGCGAAAAGATTGTCTCCACCATAGCGCGCGCTCACCTTGTATTGGCCTCCGGGAAGACTGTTCACGTCGGCGCTTGCCGCTCCGTCCTGAAGCCTTAGGAGCTCCAGCCCACTGTTCTGAGCGGTTGATGTTGCCACCAGTTCAACTCCTCCCGTCGGCGTGCCGCCGCTCCCAGTCACCCCCACACTTACCGTGACCGGAGTGCCATGCGTGAAGCTCGTCTGACCGAGACTCAGGCTCGTTGAGGTGGACTTGAAGCTCAGCGAATTCCAGTTACTGACCAGTTGAGCTGCGTCCACGCTGCCGAGGCCGGTTGCCAGGTCATACCCAGGACCTGCGTCGTAGCCCAACGTGTAGAAGCCTTTTGTGTTGTCATTCGCTGTACTCAGCGTGCAATTCGGTGTGCCCGACTGACAGGGCACGACGTTGCTCCCAACCGTGACATCGTGAAAAGCCGAAGGATGTTGGGCGGCCAGCGCATAGAGAATAAAGTCTGCCTGCCCCTGCGGACCGTATTTCTGGTTGATTAACGCCATGATCCCGGCCATCGCCGGAGACGAGGCCGAGGTTCCGCCGACAATTCCAATGCTGAGGCCTCCATCCGAGACGACACAGTCTCCGGGATAAGTACAGATGGGATAAAAACTGTCGTTTTCTCCCGCCGCCGCGTACAGCGACACGTCGGGCAGGTCGCGCACACCATCATTCGGAACGCCGTTCCCACTTTGCCACGAAGGCTTCGGATACCCCGCCGTGCAGGAAGCATACGTCCCATCGGAAGCGTCAACTCCAGTCGCGCAATTGCTCGGCCCGCCGCTGCCGGCGACAATATTCGGATTATTGGAGTTGTATGCGCCGCCGTTGGCAAGATTCAGTCCGAAGGGATTGTTCCACGGCTGCTCCGGAATCGGCTGAAGAAGCGAAGTAGTCGGGAAAATGGTGGCCACAAGGTCCCAGTATGTCCCGAGCTGAGTCTGCTGAGCCGCGGCGCCTTGGTTATAGCTGCTGTAATAAAAATCCGTGCCGCCGACCGAAACATTCCACGGGGTCGAACTGAAACCGTTCATTGCGACCCCAAACTGTGCCGGCTGGAAGTTGTTGAAGTTGTCGCAACCCGCGGGGCCGCCGTCTCCGGCTGAGACGAACGAAGTCTGCCCCTGCGCCGCCGCCTGCTCCCACAGCGCGTTCCAGAACTGATTGCCTGCCGATCCCAGGTACTGCTCGCACGTGCCATAGCTGGTGCTGAGTACTGCCGCAACGTCGTCGTCCACGGCTCGCTGCGCGGCCAGGTAAAGCCCGGACTGCACAAAAGTTCCCGCCGACGTATACAGAGTGATCGTCGCTCCGGGCGCGACCGCTCCCGCCAGTTCGACGTCCAGGAAGGATTCGCCAGCAGCGTAATTCTCTCCGGGATCCAGCCCATCGATCACCACATTCAGCGGACTCGCGGGCAAACCAAAGAATGACCGGTACGTCGCGACCACCTCGGGATCAACGTTGGATGCGCCAATCAGGCCGATCGTGACGCCTGTGCCGGTGACTCCCGCTGCATACAGCGGATTCAAATCGTATTGCAGGGCAAAATCGCCCGGCGAAAACTCGAGCTCGAACCCGCTGGACGGAAACGTCCACTGCGGAACGAACTTGTGCGTCTCGCGGTCATACACCGCCTTCCCCAAATCCCTCAGGTAAGACGTTGGCTGAAAATCGTTGATCGGAGTTATGCCGGCAATCACGGGCGCGAGCGCGGCCGGCAGTTGCGGATCGAGATTGGTGGCGTAGTGCCGCTCGCTGTTGACCGCATAGACGTGAATCTCGGTGTGAAAAGCGGAACGAACCTGCCCGGCGGTCCCGGAAAATTCAATCGCAGTTCTCCCTCGCGTGACCCGTTCCACCGAAAACCCTTGCTGCTCCAGCCATCCGTGGACCGCTGCGATCTCCGAATCGGTCGGGCCATAGTGTGCTGCGAACTGCTCTGGTGTCAGCCAGCGATGATAGCCGGGCCTTCCCGGCCGGTGCGCCTCCTGCAAAAACTGCTGCAGGGCCAACTCGCGATCTGGGGACCGCTGCAGCAGCAGCAACATTCGCTCTGCCGGAAAAGAATCCGCCACAGGGCCTTGATCATAGCGGGGCTGCGCCAGCGGATGCACATTCCCTTTCAACGTAACCCGCACCCGATTGTCGATCGGCTGGGTAATGCGCGACGCCGGCTGGCTCTGCGCCCCGGTAATCGTGGAAATGGCTCCGATAAATGTGGCCAAGATGAAGCGCTGAACCGACTGGCAGAACGAGGGCGTGGGCATCTTTTACCTCATGATCGATCTGCAAAGAACCGGGCAATCTCGAGGTGACGGGGGAGACGCCGTTTACGAATCCCCGCCGGAACGAGATCCAATTACTTGCGCTGGAGTGAGAGTAAGCAAGACCTGCAAGAGAATTGAACGCGTAGGCCGGAGCAGAGACGAACCGGCTGCTTTCATGAGTTCCTCCGGCCTAAGGTGTGCACTAGCGAACGATTAGTTGTCCGGCTGCTTTGCCCGCTTTCGTCCGCCATCAGAAAGCCGGCCTACGGATGCATTCTGCGCCTTGCCCGTATGATACCCCGGTTCACGTCAAGAGATGTATGAACTTCGTAGAAATTTGCAAAGAAAGTATCTATTTGGCGAGGTTAGGCTTAGGGTTGCAAGACAACGAGCGTGTCCTGTCGCAAGCCCTGTGCAGCCGCGCGCACTTATAGAACCATCCGGCCAGAACCCAGCGGAGAGACCTACACACAGCCTCGGTGAAACGCAGTGCGCGATTACCAATTCATTTGGCGCATCCGCTCAAGGATGAGCACGCTGTAGTTATTCATGTGCTCGGGCCGTCGCTTCAGGGGAGCCGGCAGGATCGCGGCGAGCCGTGCTGCCTGTTGTCGGTCGATATTCCGGGCCGCGGTTCCATCGTAGTAACGGCACGCCGACTCTGCGCCATAAATACCGGGGCCCCATTCAACCACGTTGAGATAGATCTCCAGAATGCGCTGCTTGCCGAGGACGAATTCGGCCACCGGTACCAGTGTGAACTCCGCACCCTTGCGGAGGACAGAGCGGCCCGTTCCGAAGAATAGGTTCTTTACAAGTTGCTGCGTAATCGTGGAAGCCCCACGAGTGCGACCGCCTTCCAAATCGTCTTCGGCCGCGATTTGGATTTCGTGCCAATCGAACCCATGGTGCTGGTAGAAGCGTGCATCCTCCGCCGCGATAACAGCGTGCTGAAGATCGGGCGAGATCTGGCTGAGCGGAATGAATTCGTAGCGCTCATGATATGGAGTGTGGTGAATCCAGGCTTGCAGCCGGCGCTGCATGTGCACCGCGGTTGACGGTGGGTCGATCCACCGGGCGGCAAGAAGGATCAGTGCGGCAAGCGACCAAACAAGCACCACACCGGTGACAAGCCATCGAACAAAGGATCGGAAAAAACCTTTGCGAAGCGGGGTATTGGAATGCGTGTCTGGCTTTTCAGTCACATTTCAGAATAATAGCCTGGGCTGGGTTGCGGCTCATTGCTGATCTTGCGCACGCACCCGGAGTGCTGCGCTCTCTCAGGCCTCGGGACAAAACCCCCTGGTCCTGAATCACAACAAACTCCGCTAAAAGGCCAAAGGGGGATTAGTACCGAGATGTCTTAGGGCTGTATCTGGAGCGCCCCCGAGCGAAGAACTGGGAGTTGAGACTGTGTGTAGGGGCGCTTCAGATACAGCGACTTGAAGGAAGCCGCCCCGGGGGAACTATGGGGTTTGTATCT
>Ga0181530_10000098_pt1 | contig 102902 bp, 96 predicted proteins | sample PEATcosm2014_Bin_42_FD_119769 | JGI IMG/M metagenome (GOLD analysis project Ga0181530, IMG submission 119769) | Peatland microbial communities from MTU Mesocosm Facility, Houghton, MI, USA - PEATcosm2014_Bin10_60_metaG | ecosystem: Environmental > Terrestrial > Soil > Wetlands > Peat | place... | reverse complement strand
GCGTTGGTCCGAAATGGGAAAGAGGTGCAAGTGGTGGATGCCGGAACCGGCGAGGATATCACTCGCATCACCTTGACCCAGATCATCGTAGAGGACGCGAAAGGGCAGCCGGCCGGTCTGCCGCTGGAACTCCTGCGCCAACTCATTGTCACCACCGATCACGTCGGCCAGGAATTCATCATGTGGTATCTGAAGTCAGCTTTTGACAGCTATCAAAAGGTGCAAAGTTCGTTACAAGACCGCTTGAGCCAGATGCAGTCGGCGGCGCTGTCGCCACTGCAAATGGTCAAGAACTTTCTCCAAAGCTCGGGCACGGAGAAGTCCAGCGAAGCCAATCAGGAACTGGATGAGATGCGTAAGCGCATTGCGGAACTTGAGGCGCGGCTGCAAAAATCCAAAGCGCGCAAGCAGCGGAGCCAAAAGAAAGCATAAGTTCGACGCTCGCTTCGGCTGCGAGGACACAGGCGGCGGCGCACAATTCCTTGTGCCGCTCCACCTTGACAATCACCGATTCACGGGTACACGATTCGCTTAGAGTCCAGCATAGTGAAGGCGTGGCACACCGCAAGGCTAACCATGGGCCGTGGAGAACTAATAAGGATGAGTTTCGCTGGGCTTTACGCCGTGAGGGATCTTGCGCCTTTGATCTCTGACGGCCGGCCACAAGGGGAATGATGGAAAAAGTGCTCGGTTTGGTGATGACAGGTGGCGGGGCTCGCGGGGCGTATCAGGCGGGCGTTCTTAAACGCATCGGGGAGATAAAGCGGGTCCAGACTCATACCAATCCTTTCCCCGTCATCGGCGGCGCTTCCGCCGGGGCGATCAATGGTTCGGCGCTGGCGGCAGGTAGCGACGACTTCGCCCTGGTGACCAGGGTTATTGCCGAGCTTTGGGCTGCTCTCAAACCTTCCGACGTCTTTCGCTGTGACCTCATGTCCCAGGCCCACAACTCGCTCATCTGGATACTTGATCTTTCCTTTGGAGGAGCTCTGGGCGGAGGCAACGCCAGGTCATTGTTGGATGCGACCCCCTTGCGCCACTTTCTCAAGGCCCGCCTCGATTGCAGCCGGATCCAGGAGAACATCAAGCGAGGCAATCTTTACGCGCTCGCCATCTCGGCGACTAATTACAGCTCAGGAAAAAGCTATCTCTTTATTCAGGGAGCCAAGGGCCATCCCATGTGGAACCGGAGCCGGCGCGTGACTCTGGCGACAAAAATCACGGTGGAGCATATTTGCGCGTCGGCCGCTATCCCCATGGTGTTTCAACCGGTGCGGCTCGAAACCGCGCGCGGATCGGCGTTCTTTGGCGACGGTTGTTTGCGCCTTCAGCAACCGCTTAGCCCGATCATTCGTTTGGGAGCGGAAAAGATTTTCGCCATCGGTGTCCGCTGCGAGAATCTTGAACATCAGGAAGAAGCCGCCGACCAGAAGGATCCCTCGCTGGCGCAAGTAATGGGAGTTCTTTTCAACGTGATGTTTCTCGACCACCTGGCTACCGACGTTGAGCACTTGGAACGACTGAATCAGTTGCTCAGCAGTGGGCACATCAGCCAGGCTGGCGTTGAGGGGTGCGAGAAGATGCGGCCGTTGACCGTGCTGCAGGTCGCGCCTTCGGTGAACTTGACCGAAGTGGCTGCCTACTATCAGAGGGAGATGCCATACCTCATCCAATATTTTGTGAACAGCCTGGGACGGGATGCGGCTTCCTGCTCCGACTTGATGAGCTATCTGCTGTTCACCCCAAAGTACACGCGTGAGCTGATCAATCTTGGTTACCACGACGCCGACAAGCGCATCGACGAGATTGAGAGTTATCTCTATTCCTCGGATAATGGAGAGGGCGAGGGCGTGGTTTCTGCGCCGCGAAAACGGCAAGTCGCGCGAAGCTGAATCTGCGGCTAGGCCCAGTACAGGCCCAACACGTTCGCGCGCATGAACTTCTGAAACCAACAGTGGCGCTGCCTCGACAATCCAGCAGGCACGGACGACGATTCGCATAGCCCAGGTGTTCCATGGTGCAGACCGCCAACGTCGTGCAGTTGAAGCCTCGAACCCTCGAGGCGTTCCAGAGCTACATCAGCGAGGCGGAAGCAAGAATGGAACCGTCGCTGCATGGCGAAAGCGCCTTCCTGTGGTCCGACCTTAACTCCGAACGAGCCCAGCAGGTCCGGCAGGGGCAGATCGTCGCCCAGCTCTGGGCAGGGGATGCGCCAGTCAAAGTTCCCAATGGCCTGATTCACGACTGGATCGCAGCCGCCTTCGTTCCGGCCGAAACCACGGAAAAGGCTTTGGCCCTGGTGCAGAATTACGATAATCACAAGAACATCTACCAGCCGGAGGTGATCGACTCAAGGCTGATAAGCCGTGACGGCAACGATTTCAAGATTTTCATGCGCCTGCTGAAGAAGAAGATTATTACCGTGGTCCTGGACACAGACCATGACGTTCATTATGCCGAGATCGTCGCCAATCGGTGGTTCTGTCGCTCCTACACTACGCGCATTGCCGAGGTGGAAGACGCGGCAACGCCAAAAGAGAGAGTGCTCGAACCCGACACCGGCTATGGCTTCCTGTGGCGCCTTTACTCCTACTGGAAGTTCGACGAGAAGATCGGCGGGACTGGGTCCGCCACTGATCTGCATGCTTCGCATCAACAGGGTGAAGGAGTCTACATCGAGTGCCGCGCCATTTCGCTGACTCGCGACATACCGCTGGGGCTGGGCTGGATCATCGAACCGATTATCCGCAAGCTGCCGCAGGAGTCGTTGGTCCACACCCTGGAAGCCACGCGCAAAGCACTGGTGGCGAGCTAAAGAATCTCACCTTATTTTGTCATCCTGAGCGGAGCATCCGCATTCATTTTCCGACCCGCTCTTGCGGGTCGGGCGGACGCGGAGTCGAAGGATCTGCGGTGCCGCGCTGCGGTGCTCAATCTCCCACTGCCGCCAGCGCCTTTTCCGTCTGCGGTTCCGGAGCAGCCTTTGCACGAGTTGCTGGTGCTGTCACGGGCGCCGCAATCTCTGCGACTGTGATCTGTTTGCGCCGCTGGGCATGCTTTGCTGGCTGCTCCGGCTTGGCTTGCGGCTTTACGCGCTTGCTGGCATCCCGCAGTTCGGCACAACTCTGGGTTACAAACTTCTCCAGGTGCTCCGGGTCGGGCACGGCGCCAACGTCGCACGTGAAGCCGAAATAGGCGACGCCGTTGTAGCTGAGGATGGCGCAATTGACCCCCATCTCGCCCCCGATCGGCACGTAGGGGTACCAAGACAGCATCTTGTGCCCCAGCAGGTAAAGCGGCATCTGCGGACCGGGAACGTTGGTGCAGATGATGTTGCACAGGCTGAGCGGCAGTTGGCTGGCCACTGGCCCTATGGCCGCCCAAATCGGCGTCGGAATGGTGGCGAACAGTCCCCCGGCGAAGCCGACGAATTCGGCTGCGCGGCATCGTTTCAGCACTTCCATGCGGTCGCGCACAAAGGCGAAGAGCTTGAGCGGATCCCGAATGTCGAGCGGAATGGTCACTGGCAGGAAGGACAGGCGATTGCCCAGCTCGTGGGCGCTACCGTTGCCCCGCACACTTACCGGGATCATAATCCGCACCGAGCGTCCCTTCACCCGCACTCCACGCAGCTCTGCATACCGCCGGATGGCCGCGGTCATCACCGCGAGGATGACGTCATTCACCGTCCCGCCACAATGTTGACGAATGCCCTGAATTTCCGCCATCGGGACCTCCGTCCAGCCAAACTTCTGCGGTCCGTGGCAGACTACGTTGAAGGGAAGCCTCTCTGCGGGCGCGGCCAACTCCGGCATCACGTTCATCAGGTCGGCCAGCGGCCCACTCGGATTGGCCAGCATCTCTTGTGCGATGTTCAGCGCCTCGGAGTGCAGCGTGAGCGCACCTTTGACGGCGGAAAAGTACGACTTCAGCAAGCCGTCAAGCAGTTGCGCGCCCGCATCGCGTGCCGGTGCGGCCGGCGCAGACCGCATCTTGTGCGGCGCCGGCTGCGGCACCGGGCTTGGATCCATGAGAACATTCATGATCCCTACGCCGGCTATCCCATCGGCCAGGCAATGATGCAGGCGGACGATCAGTCCGGTGCGATTGTCCTCCAGGCCGCGCACCAGGGTCAGGTCCCACAGCGGCTTCTGCCGGTCCAGGTGGGTGCTCACAATCTTCGAAGCCAGGGCCTTCAGGTCGCGCTCTGTTCCCTGTCGTAAACTGACTTGGTGGATGTGATTGCGAATGTCAAAGTTGGGATCGAACTGCCAGCTCGGCAAGCCGATATTGAAGGGCGGAAAAACCACGTGCTGCCGATAACGCGGGAGCAGGGAAAGTTTGGACTCGACGAAGTCGCGGCAGGCTTTTAGCGGGATCGCGCCCTCGAATACGCTGACGCTGGCAATGCTGAGTGGCTGGCCGGGACGCTCGATGTATAGGAACAGTGCGTCTGCCCAGGAAAAAGAATTGTTTGGCTGAGACTCCGGCATGATGGCTCCCTACCGACGAGATGGGCGATGGCAGTCCTCTGCTTTTCCATGATGACGTGACCACAACCTTGGCCGCAGTGACAAATGACCAATTGGGGAGTGATTTCCGGCACCCGACAAACCGCCCTCCCCGGTTAAGCGTCACCGCGCCATCCCGCCTTTTGTGAGATGGTAAGGGAGGAAGGGCACGGCTTCACAGACTGCGGAAAAAGTCGTGGATTCCGCTGATCGGGTAGAGCTGGCCTTTAAGCCAGCGTCTACGACCCTTGTTTTTGTCATCCCAAGCGGGCTTAGCCCCGGCGCACCGTGGCTGAAGCCATTGCTGATAGCCTCCGATTCGCCAGGCTAAAGCTCGGCGCTTCCACCATGGAAACCTCCATGCCCCAAACCGCCCGGCAATACGATTTCGACTTCATCGTCATCGGCTCCGGATTTGGCGGCAGCGTCACTGCCCATCGGCTCACGGAAAAGGGCTACAAAGTCGCGGTGATGGAAATGGGCCGCCGCTGGACCCCGGAAAATCTCCCGCGGACAAGTTGGTCGCTGCATCGCTGGTTCTGGCAGCCAAGCCTGGCCTTGCGCGGCTTCTTCGGCATGAGGTTCTTCCGCCACGTCACCATCCTGCACGGTTGCGCTGTCGGCGGCGGATCCATCACCTACGCCTGCACCCTGCTTCGTCCGCCCCACAAGGTTTGGGACCACGGATCGTGGAAAGACCTGGCGGATTGGAAGGCCGATATGCCGCAGCATTACGACACCGCCTGTCGCATGCTCGGCGTCATCGAGAACCGAATTCTTGGCCCGGCCGATCGCCTGTTGCAGCGCGTGGCCGATGCGGTGGGAGTCGGAGACTCGTTCTATCGCACCCACGTTGCGATTCTCCAGTCGCCCGAAGGTGAGCCCGGCGGCACGACCGTGCCCGACCCGTTTTTCGGAGGCGAAGGTCCCGAGCGGACCACCTGCATGGCTTGCGGCGGCTGCATGATGGGCTGCCGTCATGGCGCCAAGAACACTCTCGACATGAACTATCTCTATCTTGCCGAGAAGCGCGGCGCCAAAGTGTTTGCTGAAACCAAAGTTGTGGACGTTCGCCCGCTCGACGACATTGCCGATGGCAGCTACGGATACGAAGTTCGGACCGTCAAGTCAACATCTCGTTTCAATCGGCATCCTCGCCGCTTCACGTGCCGTGGCGTGGTCTTCTCCGCATCATCGCTGGGCACCATGGAACTGCTCTTCCATTTGCGGGACAAAGGCTCGCTGCCCGCGATCAGCAATCATCTCGGAAAGTACGTTCGCACCAATTCCGAATCGCTGATCGGAGTACGTGTGCCGCACTCCCCACAAGACCTGTCGAAGGGAGTCGCGATCGGCTCGGGTGTCTACATCGATGAGCACACCCACATCGAGGCCGTGCGCTATCCCGAAGGCTCCGACACCATGGGCGCGCTGGCGACCATCCTCACCGGCGGACATCCCGGTCCTGGCCGCGTAGCGCTCTGGCTGCGGAATCTCACCGTCGCTCTGCTGCTGCATCCGGTAAGAACCGTACGGCTGCTGTTGCCTTTCCGCTGGGCGCGAGAATGTGTGATCCTGCTGTGCATGCAGGCGCTGGAAGGTCACATCGATATGCGCTGGGAGCGCCACGTGTATTGGCCATTCCGCAAATTCCTGGTGAGCCGCGGCAATAAGGTACCCGCGTTTATTCCGGCCGCCAACGAATTCGCGGAGAAGTTCGCCCAGATGGCGGGCGGGACTGCGATGAGCATGCTTCCGGAAATTCTCTTTAACGTTCCGGGGACCGCACACTGCCTGGGAGGCGCTGTGATCGCCGATTCTCCAGAGCGCGGCGTCGTCGACTACCACAATCGTGTCTTCGGCTACAGGAACATGTACGTTTGCGACGGCTCAGTGGTCGCCGCCAATTTGGGAGTGAATCCCAGCCTCACTATTACCGCCCTCGCCGAGCGCGCCATGAGCTTCATCCCGCGACACGATGAGACACACTGGGACGACGCTGCAGAAATTGGTACACTTCACTTGACGGAAATGCGTCCTAGGAACAGGCAGAGCGTCTGACGACGGCGTGGAGGTTCGGTTGGCTACTGCGCTAATGGTTCTGAATACTCTCGCAACTGACACCTGGAATGCTCAGCTTGATGAGAGTCTTTCTCTCGCTGCACGGCTGTCGGTCGCCGTTAAGTCGCGGGCCTATCATTTCAGGCTCTCCTTTCTGCTCTGGAAGATTAACGGAAGAATCTCAAGGTTTTTTCAGGATGTGGATGATTTGCTGTCGGGCAAGCGCATGCCCGCGGCCAACCTCGAACCCGCGACTCCGGAAGGGATACAAAAGTCGGTTTCCTCCCTTATTGAGCTAGGAACGTCTTTCAACAGGATTTACGAAGAAGCACGACGGAAGAGATTGCTTAACAATTCATTAATCGCCGGCCCGATAGCGGCTTTGCGGACGCATGCTGAACAGTTTTTTGAGCTGGCTGAGTGGTTGGACTTAATACGTTGTGGAGAAGACGTCGAAAGGATTTTTGCTCGGGCAGCTGAAGAAAGGCGCAGGGGAGACGTTTACGATCTTTCACAGGTCTGATCGATTGGCCCTCAAGGTACAACTCGCCGGAAGTGCATTTAAGTATCTTGAGGGATTAGACAGAATAACCAAAGCGCGGATCAAGGAGAAATTGGAGGCAATCGCAGAAGCCCCATACGACCCGATACGACCCGCGGCTTTCTAAGCCACTCACGGCTACCGCCAAGAGATCTACTCGAATCGGCTCATATCGTGTCCTATTTGAGATTGACGAGGAAACTCTTTTCGTGGCTGACATCGGCCCACGCGGGCAGATATATCAAGAACCTAATCTCTCCTGGCTGCTGCTGTGTAAAGAGGCCGCTGGTCCCGCGTGCGGCATGACGCCGCCCGTCCCGCCGTATTACCCTTCTTTGCACAGATGGTGGGTTGATGAACAAGACCTACGACGCGATCATTATCGGCACCGGACAGTCAGGCCCATTCCTCGCGAAACGCTTGGCCAAGGCGGGACACAAGGTTGCCATCATTGAACGGCATTTGTTTGGCGGGACCTGCGTCAATACCGGCTGCATTCCAACCAAGATCTTGATCGCCAGTGCCCGCGTGGCCTACATGGCACGGCGCGCCGCCGAGTTCGGCGTCAACACCGGCGCCGTCTCCGTCGACATGAAGAAGGTGACGGCGCGCAAGGATGCGATCCAGCGGCCATCTCAAGAAGGCGCCGAGAGCCGCCTACGCGAGCAGCCGAACTGTGACGTCTACAAGGGCCAGGCGTGTTTCGAGTCTTCCCATGTGGTCGCTGTCGGCGACGACCGGCTTACCGCCGAGCAGATCTTTATCAACGTCGGTGGCCGCGCCATCGTGCCTCCCATCCGCGGACTTGATCAGGTTTCCTACCTCAACAACTCCTCCATGATGGCGGTCGATTTCCTTCCCGAGCACCTCATCGTCGTCGGAGGCAGCTACATTGGGCTGGAATTCGGCCAGATGTACCGCCGCTTCGGCAGCAAGGTCACCATCCTCCAGAGAGAGTCGCGCCTTATACCTCGCGAAGACGAAGACATTTCCGCCGCCATCAAGGACATCGTAGAGCGCGAGGACATCACGGTTCGCCTCAACGCCACGTGCATCACTCTGGAGAAGCGCGGCGATCAGATCGTTGCCGGAGTCGATTGCCCGGATGATCCGTCGCCGGTAACCGGATCGCATGTGCTGATCGCCACCGGCCGCCGTCCCAACACCGATGATCTCGGGCTCGACCAAGCTGGCGTCGCGCAGGACCAACATGGCTACATTCTGGTAGACGATCAACTGCGGACTAACGTGCCGGGGATATGGGCGCTCGGCGACTGCAACGGCCGCGGCGGATTCACTCACACCTCCTACAACGACTTCGAAATTGTCGCCGGCAACCTGCTGGACAACGATCCTCGCCGTCTCAGCGATCGCATTACCGCCTACGCCCTGTATATCGACCCGCCGCTGGGCCGGGCGGGCATGACGGAAGCTGATGTGCGCAAGTCAGGCAGGAAGGTGCTCGTGGGAAGATACGATATGGCCAATGTTGGCCGCGCCCGAGAGAAGAGCGAAACCCAGGGATTCATGAAGGTGATCGTCGATGCCGAAACCAAGCAGATCCTGGGCGCGGCCATCCTGGGGGTGGGAGGCGACGAGGTCATTCATTCGCTCCTCGATATTATGTATGCCAAGGCCCCCTACACTGTGGTATCCCGGGCCATGCACATCCATCCCACAGTGTCAGAGTTGATTCCGACGATGCTTCAGGATCTGAAACCGATGTCGTAGATTAACCACAGAGACACAGAGACACAGAGTTTTGTTTTCTTAAACCTCAGTGATATCCGTGGTCTCTGTGGTGAACAAATACCAGTCGCTTGTGAACTGCGCGATTGCGGATTTCACCCTGGAGGCGGCAAAATCACAGCGTTTTCTTTCAGACTTCTCTCTGTCTCTGTGTCCCTGTGGTGAATAAATCCTTTCCTCGATTCTCCAGTATCATTCAGGGATGGCCGTTGCCATTCAGTGTCGCGGTCTGCGCAAGACCTACGATGGCAAAGTCGAAGCCGTCCGCGGCCTCGATTTGACCATCAACAGTGGCGAGTGTTTCGGCCTGCTGGGGCCGAATGGGGCGGGAAAGACCACGACCATTGAGATCCTCGAAGGCCTGCTGGAGCCAACCTCTGGCGAGGTGGAAGTCCTTGGCAGGACGTGGCAGTCGCACGCGCGCGAGTTGCGCGAATGGCTGGGCATCTCGCTGCAGGAGACGCGGCTCTCCGAGAAGCTTACGGTTCGCGAGACCTTGCAATTGTTTTCCAGCTTCTACCGCCATCCCACCTCAGTCGAGGCTGTCCTGGAAGAACTTTCGCTACAGGACAAGGCCGACGCGTTAGTCGGCAAATTGTCGGGCGGCCAGAAGCAGCGCCTGGCGGTAGCAACCGCGCTGGTGGCCGATCCGAAGATTCTCTTTCTCGACGAGCCGACCACCGGACTTGACCCGCAAAGCCGCCGCCAGTTGTGGGACATCGTTCGCCAATTCCAGCAGCGCGACGGCACGGTGTTGCTGACCACGCATTACATGGACGAGGCAGAGCGGCTGTGCGATCGTATCGCGATCATCGATCACGGCCAGATTATTGCAGCCGGAACGCCCGCCGAGTTGATCGAGCGCCTCACCGGCCATCACGTCGTCGAGTTTGCCGTCTCCGGCCAGAGCGCCGATAATGGAACTGCCTGGGCCAATCTTCCGGGAGTGCAATCGGTTCGCACCGATGACGGATTGTTTTCACTACAGGTCAGCGAGCCGCATGAGACCATTCCTGCTCTGCTTGCAGAAGTTCAGAAGCAACACGCGCAACTGATACACCTCACCACGCGACAGGCCAGTCTGGAAGACGTTTTCGTGCAACTCACTGGCCGGCATCTACGGGAGGATTGATGGCAACCATTGAGCAGCCGCCGGTGATATCGGCGCCGGAGCAAGCCGTCGGAGCCAACGGCCGGTGGGCCGGGTATCTGCGCCTGCTGCAAATGCGCATGCTGGAGTTGTGGCGCGAGCCGGAAGTGATCTTCTGGGTCTTCGTGTTTCCGCTGTTGCTGGCACTCGGGCTCGGCATCGCCTTTCGCGACAAGCCGCCCGATGTCACTCCGATCGCAGTTGTTGCAGGACCGCATGCGCAGCAGGTCGTCGATCTGCTCCAGCGCTCATCAGAACACACCGCCATTCATCCTGATGTAGTGGCCGCGTCGGCGGCGCTCGATGGCTTCCGGCTCGGCAAATACGCATTGGTGGTGACCATGGACGACTCCGGCGTTCACTTCCGTTACGACCCCGCGCGTCCGGAAAGTTTGCTGGCACGCACGCAGGTAGATGACGCTTTGCAGACCGCCGCAGGGCGCAGGAATCCGATCCACACGGAAACAAATGCGTCGAGCGAGCCGGGCGCACGTTACATCGACTTCCTGATTCCCGGGCTGCTGGGCATGAACCTGATGAACTCCGGCATGTGGGGCATCGGATTTGCGCTGGTGGAAATGCGGCAGCGCAAACTGCTGAAGCGGTTCATCGCGACGCCAATGCGCCGCTCCGACTTTCTGCTGGCGCTGGTCAGCAGCCGCCTGGTGCTGATGATCGTCGAAGTTGGTCTGCTGCTGCTGTTCGGGGTGCTCGTTTTCCACGTTCGCGTCGAAGGCGCTCTGCTGTCGATTCTACTGATTGGCGCGCTCGGCGCTGTCTCCTTCGGCGGCATCGGGTTGCTCACCGCCAGCCGCGCGCAAAAGATCGAGAGCGTCAGCGGATTGATCAACGTCGTCATGATGCCCATGTGGATCTTCTCGGGAGTGTTCTTCTCCTACGAGCGCTTTCCCAGGGTGTTTCTGCCGGCGATCCGGACACTGCCACTGACCGCACTCAACGATGCGCTGCGCTCCGTCATCCTTCAGGGAGCTTCGCTCGACTCACAGCTTGGCAGGATCGCCATACTGGCGGTGTGGGGAGCAGTGTCGTTTGTTCTGGCGTTGCGCTGGTTCAGGTGGAGCTGACGATATGGGTTCGGCGGAAGCGTTGGGAACTCAATTATATTAGACTGGTTTCCAGGAGTTACGCTTGAGCATTTCTGCTGCACTAGCGCCATGGCAGGAGGGGGTGGAAACCGTCTCCTACATCGTAGCTATCGTCGCAGCCGCCGGCGCCTCATGGACATACCACAGAAACTCTCAACGGGAACGAGCGAAATGGGCGGTCCAACTTTATGAAAAGTTTTATGAGGAAAACCGGTACAAGGCCATGCGCGAGGCGTTCGATTGCGACGCTAATTCCGCGGAGGCACAAAGCATCGTGGAGGAGGAACAAACAGCTTTCACGGATTACCTAAATTTTTTTGAATTGGTTTGCATCCTTGTTCGGAACAAGCAGCTTCGCAAGGCTGACGTTCTTGATTTATTCCAGTATTACCTCGGCTGCTTGGCGAGGCACAAGGCTGTCGTGGACTACATTGGCACGCACGGATTCGAGCAATTGGATCGGTTTCTGAAGGAACAAAGTTTTGCAGGGAAAGCTTAATTTGGGGTCTTGCGTGAGTGACTATCTTTTTTCCTACGGTACGTTGCTTCCGGAACATGCGCCGGAAGAGATCAGGGTAGCTGTCGCGAAGCTTCGTCCATATGCGCGGGGCTCGGTTAGAGGCGTACTGTTTGACTTTGGAGAGTATCCCGGTGCTGTGATCGACGAGTCGTCGCGCAGGAAGGTCTTTGGTACCGTATTTCGGCTACCGCGGAGTGGCGACTTTTTGGAGGAGCTCGACAAATACGAAGGTTTCAATCCCGCAGTGCCGGGCGGCAGCCTTTTTGTTCGCAAGCTTCATCCTGTGGAGCTGTCCAGCGGTCGCCTCATCAACTGCTGGGTTTATGAGTACAACGGGAAGCGCGGCTCTGCACCCGTGGTGGCGAGCGGCCGCTATCGCGGGCGCGAGATTGCTGCCCGATAGCCAGGCTGGGCAGAACTGAGACCGGCATTATTCTGGCCAGCGAACACACATCCGATCGCCCAACCTCGGCCGGGATGACACATTGTTTGCGACTGCGCTGGACACGGGCCCGAAGGCCCGCTCTACCGAACACCTCCCTTGCTACAATCGCCCGATGAGCTCTTCCCGCCTGGAGCGCGTGCAACAGCAACTTCGGCTCTACGAACATCCGCTTGTCGAGTTCGATGCGCGAGTAAAAGGCGATGGCGTCGAACTCATCATTCGGCCGCGTTTCTCCGACCCTCCAGTCCACACTTACTACTTCGATCTGCATCCCCGCGACCTGGACGATCCGCAATTCGAGTGGAGCTTGCAGCGCCAGATTTTCGATTGCCTGCACGACTACCTGGTCGAGATGTTCATGCGCACTCCGCAGCACCGCAAGGAACACCAGCAGATGGAGCGCGAGGGCAAGCTGTGACCTTGCAGGCCAACCAGCCGAAACTCGAGTCCGTCCTTCGCCAGCGCATAGCCGACGAGATCGCTCGCTGCGGTCCGATTCCTTTCTCGCGCTACATGGAGCTTTGCCTGTACGAGCCGGAGCTTGGCTACTACTCGCGTGCGCGCGAGCAGTTTGGCAAGGCCGGAGACTTCTACACCTCCAGCGACGTGCATGCGGTGTTTGGGCGCCTGCTGGCGCGGCAATTCGAAGAGATGTGGCGCGAAATGGATTCACCTGCGCGGATTGATCTGATTGAGCTCGGGCCGGGACGTGGGCTGTTCGCGCGCGACGTGCTCGACTGGTCGGACAAGCAGTTTCCGGAGTTCTCACGTGCTCTGGGCTATGCGTTGGTCGAGCAGTCCGCGCACCTGCGAACCAAGTTGCTGGGTCGCCTACAGGAGCACGTCGCAGGCGGCAAGTGCGAGATCTTCGACTCGTTGGAATCGTCCGCCGTGCGCGCCAGCGACCACATCATCATTTTCGCTAACGAGTTCTTCGACGCCCTGCCGGTCGAAATCATCGACCAACGCGGGGCGGTGCGCGTCGGCTATGAGAACGGCCGCTTTATCGAGAACTTCGTGGCCCTTTCCGCCGCAGAAAATGAGTTTCTGGACCGCTATGGCGTTCGTCCCGAGGAAGGCGAGCGGGGCGAAGCCCCGCTCGCATCGCTCGGGTGGATGGAGCGCATTGCCAGCGTATTCGAGCGCCGTCGTGGCTTTCTGGTCGTCATCGACTACGGTTACACCCGCGAGGAGCAGCTTGCCGGCCGGCATCGCGACACGATTATGAGCTATCGCCAACACACCGCCAGCACGTCGCCTTATGAAGCTCCGGGCGAGCAGGACATCACGGCGCACGTCAACTTCACGGCGCTGCGGGCCTGTGGCGCCGAGCGCGGACTCGAACTGCTCGCCCTCCTGACGCAGTCGCAATTCCTCATCGGGATCGGGGAGGAAACGCAGTTCGCCGATGCCTTTCAGGATTGCAAGCTGCCGCAGGACCACGCCAAGGTCGCGCTTCAGCTTAAGCATCTAATTGCGCCTGCGGGGATGGGAGAGACTTTCCAGGTCCTCTTGATGTCCCACAATATGGCACACGAAAGAGCCGCCCGTCTGGGCGGGCTGAAATTAGCGCGGTAGAACTCACGACCTGTCTCGGAGTGCGAGGTCTTGAAACGCAGCGACGACCTGACTACATTCCCGGCTTGTCCTGGCTTTGCGGTTGATACGGCGTCTGTAGATATTTGCGGGCGGTGTCGAGCGCGCTCTGCGTGTTGTCGTTGGTCTGTAGCGCCTGGCGGTATTCATTGGTCGCGCGCTCCCGCTGCCCCGTCAGATCGAAGATCATACCCAACTGAATGTGGCTCCAGACCTCGGTCCAGCGCGGCTCGCCGTCGCCGTTCAGCGCCTCGCGGTAGGCGTTCGCGGCCGCCTGATAGTTGTGCTGCTGGAAGAACACCTCGGCGATGCGATAGTGCGCCAGCGAGCTGTTCTTGTTGATGTCGAGGGCCTTCTGGAATTCCTTCAGCGCCTCGGTCAGGTCGCCCTGCTCAATGTCCTGCTGTCCGCGCATGATCGATGTCCGCACCTGTAGGTCTTGCGAGTTCTGCAGCACCTGATTCGTCGGGTCGATGGAGATGCGGCGCGGCCTCCCGAAGGTATCGACCGAATAAGCCGAGTTCGTTCCTTCCACCTCGATCCGCTTGGTTTCAGTCTTGCCGTCGGTATCGATCCTTAGCTCCACCGGCATGCGGAACAGGTCCATGTCCTGTGAAATCTCGCCCACCACACGGAAACCCTTCGCGGTGCGATACACCGTATATTTGTTCTTGAACTGAGGCGCTCCGGTGGAGTCCAGCCACTGGGTGAAGAACCAGGTGAGCTGCTGACCCGAAGCCTGTTCGGCTATCTTGCGGAGGTCTTCCACGGTTGCGGTTTTGCCCGCATACTGGGAGACAAAGGTTCGCATGGTTTTGTCGAAAGCTTCCTCGCCGACGATCCAGCGCAGCATTGCCAGGATCATGCCGCCCTTGTCGGCTACCAGCGATTGGAACTCCGGCGAGAAGGTGTCCAGCCTGCCGACGTCGGCCAGCGGCACCGACACATACGCCAGCGCGCCGACGGACATGTCCTTGGTCACCTCCTGAAAGCCGGCTTCTCCGGCGACGTGCTCCACGTAGAGCGCTTCGGAATAGCGCGCCCCACCATCGCTTAGCCACCAGTCATTCTTCGTGGCGGGACTCACCATGGTTCCGAACCACTGGTGCGCAATGGCATTCGCCAGCAGCCGGTAATTTCCTTTTTCCGTGAAATGTCGCCCGGCCAAGGCAGCGATTTCCGGCGCCCACGCCGACGGCACTGTATCATCCGGCAGCTCGACCACATTGAGCTTCTGGCCGAACGGCGGCCCGTAGAGCGTGGTGAAAAAGAAAAATTCCTTGGTTGCAATGTCAGCGTAATTGGTCGCCGCAGCTTTATGCTCCGCCGTAGAGTACACGTTGATATTCAGGCCACCTTCGCTGCTCTTGGTCTGCACATATTTCCCGATGAGGATGGTCCCGGGAAAGCTAGGCCGGTCTTCATAGGTAAAGGTGACCGTCTGTCCGCCTGCGGGAGTAGGCAAGCGAGTGAGAGCGCTTTGCGGCTGGCCTTTATGCGGAGTAGCAGCCGGAGCATTCTCGAAGACTTCAGGGCCGGGCACGGCGCTTTCCTTGCCGCTCGCGATCACGGTGTATCCGGGCGGAACACTAACGCTGATGGTTGCGGTGAAGCGGTTGGTGCCGTAACCGGCCATGGGAAACCAGCGTCCCGCGTAAAGAAGATAGGTAATCGGATCGCCGATGTAGGCGAGCTTCAGTCCAGGCACCGGGCTATCGTCGGCAGACTGGATGGCTCCTTCGTACTCAAATATCAAGGCGTCAGACGTGCCCTTGTTGAGCGTAGCGGGAAGCGAAATGCGAACCGTGGAATCCGAGCTGACCCGCTCGACCGGCAATGACTGGCCGTTAGTGTCGATCACGCGCGTCGGCCGCAGCGCATTGTGCAGCTCGAAGGTCGCGATATTGATGTCTTCCAGCGCGGTGAACTTGACGCGGGCCTGGGCCTTGAGCTGGTGCGTCTGCGGCGTGACCACGGCGTGGATGATGTAGTCGTCAACCTGGATGCGCGGCTTCTCCGCCGCGAAGCAGGTTGAAACAAGGATCGACAAACCAACTACTAGAACGCGTGCCAGAAACTTTGGCGCATTACGCATTAGGGGGAAAACTCCTGCTCTGCTGCTAAGTACAATTATAGAAAATCCGTGAAGAAACGTGCGCAGTCATCACCATCGGCGCGACTGTTTCACTATCGAGAGTACGGCTTGAGCAGCCCGATCGGATGCCGTTCCTCCGGAATCGTCGGCTCCCAGCCGCCGGCGCACCTCACGAAAATCTTCCCTCATGGTCTGGCGCGCTTGTCCGTCCGGGATGAGACCGCGAAGCTCGTCGCAGACGCGTTGCGGCGTGCAATTCGTCTGTACCAACTCGATCACAACATCCCGCTCGGCGATCAAGTTGACCATCGCAAAGCGGTCCACCTTTACTAGACGGCGGCCCAGCCGCCAGGTGAGCGGCGCGACGCGGTACACCATCGCAAACGGTGTGCCGATCAGCGACGCCTCCAGTGTCGATGTGCCGCTGGCGACGGCCGCCGCGCGCGCATGAATCAGGGTTGCGCGAGCGTCGCGCGTGAACGTGATTGGCGGTCCTGAATGGCTGCTTAGGAATGAAGCCATCCAAGCCGCGTCCAGAGTTGAAGCGACAGGCACTATATAGACGTATTTCGGACCGAGAAGTTGCGCTGCCTCTAACAACACTGGGAAGATCCGCGACACTTCGCCGCGGCGGCTGCCCGGCAGCAGAGCGATCCACTGCCGGCTGGAATCAAGGTTATATTCGCTTGCGAATTGCTCACGCGTGACCGCGGGCGCTGGCAGGTCGGCCAGCGGATGCCCGACAAACTTTGCGGCGATGCCCCGCTCGCGATAGAACTTCTCTTCGAAGGGAAAGATCACCAGCATCTGGCGAACATATTTGCGCACCCGCTCGATGCGCCGCTGCTTCCAGGCCCACAGTTGCGGGCTGACATAGTAGATGACCGGCACGCCCAGCTTGTGCAGTTCGCGCGCCAGGCGCAGGTTGAAGTCGGGAAAGTCGATCAGGACCGCCGCGTCGGGACGGCGCCGCGCGGCCTCGCGCACCACCTGGCGAAAGCGCCGGTAAATAGTGGGAATGTGCTTGATGACCTCGACGATGCCGACCTCGGCGATCTCTCTCGCATCGGCCAGCAGTTCGCAACCGGCGGCGCGCATCTCTTCTCCGCCAACACCGAAGAACTCGATGCCGTCATCTTGCGCGCCCTGCGAGGTTTGCCGGCGCATAGCCCTCATCAGCTCTGCGCCATAGAATTCCCCCGAAGCTTCGCCCGCGGAGATCAGAATTCGCACGATCCGATTATGACAGGTGGGTAAAAGCAGTTCTCAGCGGTCGGTTGTCAGATAAGGACAATCGGCCGGATAACATCAGCTTCATCGCCCGGCTTTCTTCAGCGGATGCCCGGCGTCACTGACCACCGACAACCGACAACTGACAACGAAACTCACACGGTCGCCGGATACCAAGTGTCGTGGGCGATCAGATCTTCCTCCACGTCGTGCGGCTGATGCAGCACGCCCTTGGGGATTCGCACGAAGCAACCTGCGCTGAGCGGGACGTCGCCAATCCCGTCGATCCACATTTTTGCCTTGCCCTTCAGGATGTAGAGAATGTCATCCGATTCCTCATGGACGTGCCGTGGGACCTCCGCGCCAACCTCCCAGTGCACCATCGCACAAGTCAGGTCCACCTCGTCATCTTTTTTCGTTAGCAAGTATGCGATCTCGACACCCTTGAATTTCGGATGCGGATTCCAATCCATTGTTTCCGAGTGAATTACCTTTGGTTCGACCAGTTCCATTACCGCCATGGCAGTTTCCCTTCCTGATAACAGCTGTTGCATCTGACGATTCTCTATGTCTACCCCCGATTAGGCACGCCGGTCTGTGAGCTAGCTCATGTTCAACAGTGACGAGGCCTGCTGGCGTACCGCTGGGTAAGAAAATGATGCCGTGCCAGGCCGCAGGATGAGGATGTAAGGGAAATCAGCTCTAGAGCGATTTCACAGTGGCTGTATCCGCTTTGAAGGGGCACGCCTTCAGGCGTGCCGAAAAGCTGCGCGCAAGACATCGGCTTTAGCCGCTGAGGGAAGGTCCCTCAGGGCCTAAAGGCCGATCTCGTATAGCGCCGATCGGCGTGGCTGAAGCCGCGCCCTTTCAAGGCGGCTACAGCAACCCAGAAACTGCTCTAGTCGTCGGCCGAGACGGAAACGGCTGGGGCAGAGTACTCGCTAGGCGGCATGACCACCGGAATCTCCTGGTCTTTGTATTGCAGTTGATAGAGCTTCCAGTAGATCCCGCGCTGCGCCAGCAGTTGCTGATGTGAGCCGATCTCGCGCACCTGGCCTTTGTGCATGACGATGATCTTGTTGGCGCGCTGGATCGTGCTGAGACGATGTGCAATGACAATCGAGGTTCGCCCCTCGACCATGCGCGTGAGGGCGTCGCGCACGCGGAACTCGGTCTCGGTATCGACGCTGGAAGTGGCTTCGTCCAAGATAAGGACCTTGGGGTTGTGCGCCAGGGCGCGAGCGAAGGAGATGAGCTGCTTCTGTCCGGTGGAAAGCGTGCTGCCGCGCTCGCGCACTTCCTCGTCGAAGCCGCCCGGCAGCGAGCGAATGAAGTCGGCGACGTTGACCTGCTCGGCCGCTTCCTCCACCGACTCGTCTTCAATCCAGCGCGTGCCCAGGCGAATGTTGTCGGCCACCGTGCCGGAAAACAGGAATGGGTCTTGCAATACCACGCCGTATCGCCGTCGCAGCTCGCCCAAATCCATGTCGCGAATGTCGACGCCGTCGATGCGAATGGCACCCCTCTGCACGTCATAGAAGCGCAGCAGCAGCGAGATGATGGTGGTCTTGCCCGCTCCGGTGTGCCCGACAATCGCGACTGTCTCTCCCGGCTCAATGGTGAACGACACATCCCTCAGCACCCAGTCGTACTCCTTACCCAAATCGACCTGACCTGTCGCGGCTCTCGCATTGTCATTCGCAGCGGCAACGTTCGGCTTCAGCTTCTCGCCTTTGCTGGCAGCTTCGGCCGCGGCTTGAGCCAGCGTGCGATAGGCGAACCACACATGATCGAACTCGATGCGGCCCGCTCCTTGCGGCACCTTGGGCACAGGCGGTGAGACGATCTCTGCCGGGGTGTCCAGCAGCTTGAAGATGCGCTCGCTGGACGCCATCGCCGACTGCAAGATGTTGTACTTCTCGCTGAGGTCCTGGATGGGCCGGAAGAAGCGCTGCGCATATTGCATGAAGGCGACCAGCACGCCCAGGGTCACGAAGTTGCGCAAGACTTGGTTGCCGCCAAACCACACTACGCAGGCGATCGCGACCGCCGACAGCACTTCCACCACGGGGTAGTACACGGCGTGAGCCATTATCGCGTCTTTAAACGCGTCCATGTGGGTGCGATTGATCTTCTCGAAGCGCGCATAGGCCCGCTTCTCGCGATTGAAAAGTTGTAGCACCACGATGCCGGTTACATGCTCTTGCAAGTGGGCGTTGATCCTGGCGATCGCGACCCGGATCCGCCGGTAGCTCTCGCGCACTTCGCGGCGGAAGATAGACGTCGCGTAGAAGATAAGTGGCAGCACGGCGAAGGTAATCAGGGCCAGCCGCCAGCTCATGTTGAGCATGATGACCAGAATGCCCAGCAGCACGAAGATGTCTTCGAAGATGGAGACCACACCCGCGGTGAACATTTCGTTCAGCGCATCCACGTCGCTGGTGACGCGCGTCACCAGGCGCCCCACCGGGTTCTTGTCGTAAAAGGAAATGTGCAACCGTTGCAGATGGCGGAAGATCTGCGCTCGCAAATCGAACATCACCTTCTGCCCCGTCCACTGCATGATGTAGGTCTGGGTGAACTCCAGCAGAAAGCTGGCCAGCAGCAGGCCAATGTACATCGCCGCGATCTGCGCAATGCCGGTCAGCGGCCGCGGGCTAAGAAAGCGGTCGAGCAGCGAATGGGCTTCGGTGTGGCTGGCGAGATACTTATCGATGGCAACTTTGGTGAGGTACGGCCCAAGAACGTCGGCGCCCGCCTTTAACACAATGGCTACCAGCGCCACCGATACCTGCCAGCGGTAGGAGTGCAGATACGTCAGCAGGCGCTTCATCAGCCTGGCATCATATGCCTTGCCTAATACGTCTTCTTCCTGAATAGCCATGGGCCCTTAACTGAATTGTAAGCGAGGCTGGAAGTTATATAGACGAGAGCCGCAGGCCGTGCGATGGAAAAGATCAGAGCGGACGATCAGGCCGCCGACTTGGGTAGCATTTCAATCAGCTCTTGCTCGCCCTCCAGCAGATAAAAGCAGATAAACCGCATTCCTTTTTCTGCTGACGCGTTGTCGAAACGCAGGATGACCGTCTCGGCAGGCTCATAAAACGCCGAACCGGTAGGGAGGTGTTGCGGCGACTGGCCTTTGATCTGCAACACAGCCTCACCTTCAGCGATATAGCCGAACACAGGACAGGGATGTTTGTGCAGCCCTGTCTCCTGCCCTGGCTGAAAAATGATCTCCCGTACATCCACGGAGGTCACGGTCTTGTTCTTGAGTGAGGCGGAGAGCAGCGGCTTTCGCGTAATTTCTGACTGGGCCATATTGATTGGATGCGCTGTACAGTGCTCAGTCGCAGCCGAAAGGCCCGTACTCCCACGGACTAACTTATTTTGCTCAGCACTAGCGCGGAATTCTTCGATCCAAACGCGATGCAATTGCAGACTGCATGCTCGATCTCGGCGCGCCGCCCAACTTCAGGAACGTAATCCAGATCACACTTCGGGTCGGGCTTCTCCAGGTTAATGGTCGGCGGAATCTGGCGATGATGCATCGCCACCAGGGTGGCCGCGATGCCGGCCGCTCCACACGCGCCCTGTGGATGCCCGATCTGCGACTTCAAACTCGACATCGGGGTCCGGTACGCCTTGTCGCCCAGCGCCAGTTTCAGTGCGCGCGTCTCGATGCGATCGTTGAGCTGGGTTGAAGTGCCATGCAGATTGACGTAGTCAATATCGCTGGCTGTGATTCCAGCATCCTCCATCGCCATCTGGATGGCGCGGGCCGGTTCTTCGCCGCACTCCTGCAAGCGAACGCGATGAAACGCTTCGCAGGTGGAACCATATCCGGCGACCTCGGCGAGAATGTTCGCCCCACGCGCGCAAGCGTGTTCGTATTCTTCCAGGACGAACATCCACGAACCTTCCGCAACAACGAAGCCATCGCGATCGAGGGAGAACGGCCGCGAAGCCCGTTCCGGAGCGTGGTTCCATGACGCCGTCATGATCTTCATCAGGGTGAAGCCCTTCATGATGCCGGGCGCGATTGGCGCATCCACGCCGCCGGCCAGCATCATCGGCAGGAAGCCGAATTGAATCTGCCGCAGCGCATAGCCAAAAGCGTCGGTCGAGGAAGTGCAGCCCGTGGTGATCACGTGGCTCATGCCGCGTAACCCGAAACGCATGCTGATTTCGCTGGAGAGCGTGCCCATCGTCCCACTGGGAATGCAGAACAGGCTCACCTGCTTCACCTTGCCGGTGAGCCACAGGCGCACTTGCTCTTCGGAGAACTCCTGCGCGCCGCCGCCCGAGCCGAGCACGACCCCGATCTCACGCTCCTGCGCAAGCGACAGTTGCGAGGTTTCTATGCCGGCGTCGCGTAACGCTTCCGTCGAGGCGGCCAGCGCCAGCGGTACCACTCGCGAAACATGCTTGCGTTCATGCGCGTCGACCCAGGCCAGCTCGTCGAAGCCTAGCACCTCACCCGCGATCTGCACCGGCAGGTCGCTGGCGTCGAAGCTGCTGACTCGTCGTACGCCGCTGGTCCCGGCGAGGACCGCGCGGCAGAAGGCCTGGTTGCCGATGCCGTTGGGGCTGACCACGCCCATTCCTGTTATGACGACGCGTTTTTTCATAGCAAGTAGCTATGAGCTTCGAGCCGCGAGCTACTAGCTACGAGTCGTGGGCCGCGAGCTTCAAGCTTGAAATGTGCAGGCATTTGTTGTCTCAATAATTTTGATGGCACCGAACAGGCCACGTATGAGTTGCATCAACACTCTTCCTAGATTGAAGCCCATAGCTCGAAGGTCGCGGCTAGTTGCTTCTACTGCTACTGTATTACCTGGTAGCAGCTTTCTGCGAATCGAATGTCACTGGGAATTTACATTTCGGTCCCGTTTTGCCGCACCAAGTGCAGCTTCTGCAACTTTGCCTCGGGTGTGTTTTCGCGCGCGGTATTTGATCGCTACGTGCAGCAGGTCTGCTCGGACGTTGATGGTTCGGCGAGCGCCGCGCGGGAGCTCGAAGTCGCTCTCGAATCGACAGTGGATTCGGTTTATCTCGGTGGCGGCACTCCTTCGGTCCTTGCGCCTGACCAACTTCAGCGTATGTTTCAAGCTGTCTATAACAATTTCGATGTCGAGCCGACGATGGAAGTCACCGTGGAGTGCGCTCCCGGCACTCTCAGTGATGAAATTCTGGAAGCGCTGATCCGCTGCGGCGTCAATCGCGTCAGCCTCGGCGTGCAGTCGTTCGTTGACAAGGAGTCTTCGTCGGTCGGCCGGCTGCATACGCGAGCGATCACGCTTGCCGACATCGCTCGCCTGCGCTCGGCTGGAATCGGCAATATCAGCATCGACCTGATTGCCGGTTTGCCGCACCAAACCGAAGAGAGCTGGAGCCTGTCGCTGAGCGAGACGCTCGCCACTGGTGTACCGCATGTCAGCGTGTACATGCTGGAGGTCGATGAGGACTCGCGCCTCGGCAACGAGTTGCTGGCCGGCGGCAGCCGCTATCACGCGCACTTTGTTCCCGATGACGATCTCACCGCCGATCTCTACCTTGCCGCGTGCGAGCGTCTGGAAAAGGGCGGCGTGCGGCAATACGAGATCTCCAACTTCGCGCGGCCAGTGACGCACGGCATCGGTCTACACGACTCCCGCCATAACCTGAAGTATTGGACGCGCCAGCCGTACATCGGATTTGGCGTCGACGCGCACTCTATGCTGACTGCCGCACCCGAACTGAAGGCCCGCGGCCTCGACGCAGTGCGCTTCGCAACCCCGGACTCGCTGGATGCGTACTTGTCCGCCGGCAATCAACTCGACGCGCGCGAGGCCCGCGTGCAGCAGCTTCAGGCATCCCGCAGCTGCATCGACACGCAAGCCGCGCTGGAAGAATCGTTCTTCCTCGGACTGCGGCTGAACCGCGGTATCTCATTCCGGGAGCTTCAAAGGCAGTTTGGCGAAGCTGTGCTCGACAGCTACCGTCCCATCATTGCCGAACCTGTCGAGGCTGGCCTGATGGAAAGCGACACCGATCGCCTGCGGCTTACCCCGCGAGGCCGTCTGCTGTCGAATGAGGTCTTTGGACGCTTCTTGAAAACTACCAACTGCGATACAACTCCAGCGTAGAAGACAGATTCTTATTTCTGGCGCCAGTTTTCTGGCCATGGGAGAAACCGAATGCTTTGGACAATTTTCGCCATCCTGCTGATTCTGTGGCTGCTGGGGTTTAGTTTTCACATTGCTGGAAGCCTGATCCACTTGCTGTTGGTAATAGCTGTGATCGTGCTCATTATCAACCTGGTGACGGGGCGTAGGGCGGTGTAACAGGTAGCTCGGCCTTTTGTCCCGAGTCAGGGCTCAGGATCTCGGCGCGCGCGAAGCGAAGGGTGCCGGCGTTGACGGGGTTTGGCTTATGCCGATCGCCGGATTGCCTAGCCCGCAACCTCTTCCAGTTGCTTCTGGTCGATGTCGAAGTTGGAGTAGACGTGCTCGACGTCGTCATGCTCTTCCAGGGCCTCCAGCAAACGGATCATAGTGCCAGCCTGGTGGCCTTCGAGCTTGGTGTAGGTCTGCGGCACCTTGGCGACCTCGGCAACTTCAGGCTTGATGCCGGCTTTCTTCACCGCTTCCAGCACCGTCTCGTAGGCCGATGGATCGGTCAGGATCTCCCAATGTTCGCCGTCATCTTTCAAGTCGTCGGCTCCGGCTTCCAGCACCAGGTCCATAAGATCGTCTTCCTTGGCCGCCGACTTGGCAATGACGATGTCGCCCTTCTTGTGGAACATCCATGACACCGAGCCGGCCTCGCTCATGTTCCCGCCATTCTTGCTGAAGGCGTGCCGAAGCTCGCTGACGGTGCGGTTGCGGTTGTCGGTCGACACATCCACCAGGATGGCGACTCCGCCGGGGCCGTAGCCTTCGAAAGTGATTTCTTCGTAGGAGACGCCGGGCAGCTCGCCGGTGCCGCGCTGGATCGCGCGCTTGATGTTGTCGGCAGGCATGTTCTCCGCCTTGGCGGCTGCCACCGCGCCTCGGAGCCGGGGATTTTTCTCAGGATCGCCGCCGCTCTTGGCCGCGATGGTAATTTCCTTTATTAGGCGAGTGAAAATCTTGCCGCGCTTGGCATCCAGCGCGCCCTTCTTGTGCTTGATTGTTGCCCATTTGGAATGGCCTGACATGCGGGAACCTCGGATCGCGATGACTTTTAGGACGGGTGCTGATAGCCCGCCGCTTGCAGACACGCAAACATCCCCGCTTCGAACGTCTCTCGAAGCAGTGCGGGCAAGGTTCGATTATATCCCGCTCCGCAATCCCCAGTCGAGAGCGAGTCCGCCCGGTAGGCAGCGCCGCTGGAACCGCCAGAAATGATCCCGCGGCGCAAAAGGCGCGTCCTTTACGTGCTGTTACATGCTGTCCGGCGGCACGATATCAACCCGGCGCTGTTGCTGATAGCAACTCTCATCGGTCGCATTGCAGGTCGGGTAGAGCTTGCCCCATCCCGTCGCGAAGCCGATGCGGGACTCGCTCACGCCGCTCTTGATCAGCTCCGCTTTCACGTGCTGCGCCCGGCGGTAGGAGAGCACCAGGTTATAGAAGATATCGCCGCGGATATCGGCGTAGCCTTGAATCCAGAGTGGAGAAGCGGTGTTTTGCGCTAGCCAGCTCCCGTCGGCTTGCAGCACATCGGCATTGACCACGCGGCTGTATATGTCGAAGGGGAAATAAATCTCCTTCACATTCTGCATCAGGTCCTGGGCCTGCGCGGACAGCGGTGGAAAATGGGCCTGCGGGGAGGCTGCGTTGTTGTCCTGCGCCAGGGTGTTCTGGGCGGGAATGAAAACGCTGACTGCAATTAGAAAAGCCGCGAGGGAAAACCAAAAGCGTTGGTTGTGCACAACCTGGCGCATAACTCCTCCGATGCTGGATTTTGCCGGTCTACTCGAAGACTCGGCAACTTGTCGCGCTCTCCAAGCCTTCCCGGAATGCTTCGAGAACCGGCAGCAAGTTTCTCTGGGAGCATAGATCACGAATATTACAGGAAGATGAAATACCGGTGACCGGAAGTCTTTCTGCGCGATTTCTTTATATCTCCCAAACATCCCTACATCGTATCCCCTTAGCGATGCTCCATGTCGCCTCAAACCTGCTGCAAACCGGGGCTTATTCGCGGAACTTTCATTTTCTATTCACGAGCCTGTAACTTTGCCAACATAGCATTTCGCTGACTCTTGCAATCCAAATTTTTCGCGCTGTACCCAACGTGCGGTGTTGCGTGTGTGTTGTAGATTCGCTCCGCTCAACTGTTGCATTTCAGGAGAGAAAATGAAACGAGCACTTACTCTGGCCCTCGCGGTACTGATCACCACAAGCGTTTTCGCTCAGACGGATCCTCAAACTAAAGATCAAAGCTCGAAACCAATGCGTGGGAAATCCGCTCCGGTTTCGAAACAGTTGGAGGACATGAAGGATGCCATCTCGGCACAACAACAGCAGATCCAACAGCTGCAACAGCAGATTTCCACTCGCGATCAGGCCATTCAGAGCCTGCAGCAGCAAGTGACGGCGGCACAGTCGGCCGCCCAACAGGCACAGGCGGCAGCAGCGGCAGCGGCCAACTCGCAGAGCACGGTTAGCGCTGACCAGATCGGCGGATTGCAGCACGATGTCGCCGATTTGAAGACTGTTTCCGGCAATACGGTGAACGAACTCCAGGAGACGCAGAAACGGGTTGCCGGATTGGAGAGTCCGCTGGCGATTCACTACAAGGGGATCACCATCACTCCGGGCGGCTTCCTGGCGGCAGAAACGGTGTGGCGGCAGCATGCCGAGGGAGCGGATATCAACACCCAACTTAACGGGATTCCGTTCCCTGGAGCCTCGCAGGCCCACCTCTCCGAGTTCTTTGGATCTGGTCGTCAGTCGCGAATCTCTATGCTCGCCCAAGGCAAGCTGGACCAGGCCACGTTGACCGGATATGTAGAGACCGACTTTCTGGGAGCCGGCGTAACCTCGAACAACAACGAGAGCAACTCCTACGTTCTGCGACAGCGCCAGGCGTGGGGCCAAGCCGCCTTGCACGACGGCTGGAGCTTCACTGGCGGCCAGATGTGGAGCTTGGTGACCGAAACTAAAGTGGGTGAGGACAACCGTACCGAGGCGACGCCTTTGACCATCGACCCGCAATATACCGTGGGCTTTAGCTGGGCGCGACAGTACGCCTTCCGTATTGTCAAGGACTTCAGCAACAAAGCGTGGCTCGGCTTCTCGGTGGAGGATTCGCAGGCAACGCTGACCGCGCACGGTAACACTGCAAATTCCTTCCTGCTCGGTTCGCAAGGCAACGCGAGCGGCCTCTACAACTCAGCCATTAACGGCTGCTCCTCGAGCCTTTCAGGCACCACGGTCACCACCACTTGCACCAACGTAGCGAACTACTCCTTCAATCCCTCGCCCGACTTTATCGCCAAGCTGGCTTTGCAGCCGGGATGGGGACACTATGAAATCTTCGGTATCGGCACCCAGTTCCGCGATCGCGTCTTCCCCAATGCAGGCTTATCTACTCCGAGCCCGTCAGGCGCTTTCAACTCGTCGACCTGGACAGGCGGCGGCGGCGCCAACGCACGCTGGTCGCTGTTCAACAAGCATCTTGACCTCGGCCTCCATGCCTTAGCGGGTAAAGGCCTGGGACGCTATGGAAGCGCTGGGTTGTCCGATGTGACCATTAGTCCGAACGGCTTCATAGCTCCTATCCCCAGCCGCCAAGGCCTAATGACCGTCGAATATCACTCCCCAAAGTGGGACTGGTATGGCGACGGCGGTGTCGAATATAACGAGCGCACGCAGTTCCTGAACTCCAAGGGGCAGCCGACGATTGGCTATGGTGCCCTCGATCTGGCCAGCTATGGTTGCTACAACGAGACGCTGCCCAGTTCCGCGCTGACGGCGGGCTTCAATCCCGGCGGCTTGTCCAATTGCACTGCCGATACCAAGGACATCTGGGAAGGTACCCTCGGCTTCTGGTACAAGCCCTACAATGGCCCGAAGGGCAGAATACAATTCGGCCTGCAGTACTCGTACTTGACCAGGACTGCATGGGCCGGCATCGGCACCAAGCTGCCTGTGCCAGCGAATGCCAACCCGACAGCCCTCGACAACATGTTCTTTACCTCCTTCCGTTACTACCTGCCGTAAGCAAGTCGGGTGGCCGGTGCTCAGCCGGCCACCCGATTTTTCCCTGCTGAGAATTGCTTCCGCCGGAACCGCTCCACTTCTGCCGAACCTGCCTGCCGTGCACTTCACCTTGCGGCTTGTCCGCGGGATGGAAATGCCCAACTTAGCACTGTTCCCGAGAGGGAACATTTGCTGCAATCTGCTTTTGCCAGTGAAGTCTTTGCGCTTGCCAGCCGATGGCTTAGTTGACACCCTATGGGTGATCCCAAAGCCAGGGACAGCGCCGCATGAAGAACCTACAGAGAGAAAACGGTAGTGTATTTCCTGACCTGCCGCCGGCATTTGACCGGCGACGGCGCGAGCGGATCGCGCTCAAGATCCAGATGCGAATTCTCACCTATGGCTTGCTGGCGGACCAGTCGAATGATGGAATCTGCACCGATCTGAGCGAAACTGGGGTCGGCTTCGACTGCGAAGCCGAGCTGAATGTGGGCGATATCGTCATCCTCGAGTTCCGCCAGAAAGGCGAAACCGCCTACCGTTGCCACGCCCGGCTTGCCTATCGCATGGGCCGGCGCTACGGGGCTTACTTCCTGGCAGGGGAGTAACCCCCAATCGAAGTTCAGCTAAGAGAGGTTTGCAGTTCTTCCAATACCAGTTTGGCGGCCGCGAGGTCCTCGACCGCCAGTCCCAATGACTTGAACACCGTGATCTTGGCTTGCGGCAGCGGTTTTGTTCCAGCAAGCAGTTCCCCCAGTTCGGCATAGACGGTCGCGTTCGCCAACAACACGTCGCCGGATTCCTTCATCGCCGCCTCGCGAGAATCTACAATCACCGCCCCCCGCATGGCGTCGTCGTCCAGTTCACGATTCTTCGTTCCGACCGCACCCACGGCATTCACCAACACGCCGGGCTTCAGCCACGAGCCGCGAAGCACCGGCTCCGGCGAGTTCGTAGCCGTTACCACGACGTCGGCCCCGCGCACCGCGTCTTCCGCAGAGGTCGACCGCGCTCCGTTCTCATCGGCGAGCACCTGTGCATGTTGTGGATCGCGGCTCCAGATGCGGATGTCGTCAAACTTCCGCACCAAAGAGAGCGCGTGAAAGTGCGCCCTGGCTTGTACCCCGCTGCCCAGAATCGCCAGACTTCTCGCGTCCCTAGCCGACAACAGTTCGGTTGCGACCGCCGACACCGCTGCGGTGCGCATCTCGGTGATCAGGCGGCCATCCATCATTGCCAGCGGCGCGCCGGTATCGGAGCGGAAGAGGGCGATCACAGCTTGATGCGTGGGTAATCCCAGCGATCCGTTCTCGGGATAAAGCGTGACCAGTTTCGCGCCCATTACATCGCCATAAACGGCAGGCATGACACCCATGAAGCCGTGGTGCTGTGGAATCGATAGGATGCTGCGGACGGGCTGCTGCACGCGTCCCATAGAGAAATCGATGAGCGCGCCCTGCATCGCGGGAATGAGCGCTTCAAAGCTGAGCAACGGGCAGATTGCGGCTTCATCGAGGAAGCGGACCGGCGCGGCGGAGTTCGGAAACTGGGGCATTGGTCAACAATTGTAATGTAGAGTAACCTGCGAAATATCTGAGGTGATGGGGCGGAGGTCCGAATGATGGAGCGCGGGAAATCCCGACGGCAAGTCGTGACATATTTACTATTGGTTTTCGCCTTCAGCGCGGTTTTCTACCTCTTGATTCTGCGGAGCGGCAAGCTCGGCGGCGCCGGCGGCCTGTACGTCGTCGGAATCATGTGGTGCCCCGCGTTGGCGGCGATGGTGACGCTCAAGCTGAACCGGCGCAGTCTGCGAGACCTGGGTTGGCAATGGCCCCAGACGAAGTACATGTTGATGTCCTGGTTCATTCCTTTGCTCTACGCGGCGATCGCTTATGCAATCGTATGGATTGCTGGTCTTGGCGGCTTTCCCAATTACGATTTTATGCAGAAGCTTGTTCATCGCATGGGTCTGCCCACCTCGCCGGCCGTCTCCACCGTTGTCTACGTGTTGTTGACGAGCAGCTTCGGGCTGGTTTTCGGCCTTGCAACAGCGCTGGGGGAAGAGATCGGCTGGCGTGGATTCCTGGTCCCGGAGCTGTCGAAGACCATGGGATTCACCGCGACGGCCCTGATCAGCGGGATCGTTTGGTCGTGCTGGCACTATCCGATCCTCATCTGGGGCGACTACAACTCGGGAACGCCGTGGTGGTTCGGCCTGCCATGTTTCACGGTCATGGTGATCGGGCTTTCTTTCATCTTCGCCTGGATGCGGCTCAAGTCCGGCAGTCTGTGGACCGCGGCGATGCTGCATGCCAGTCACAATCTCTACATTCAGGACATCTTCACTCCCCTCACCAGGAATACCGGCAAGACGGCGTGGTACATCGACGAATTCGGCGCCGTGCTGCCGCTCGTAGTCGCGGTCTTCGCCATCTATTTCTGGCGCAGACGCGGTGAGCTGAATCTCAACCCGGCCGAAACCAACCAGTTCCCTGATGCTCTGCCCAGCCTGGGGATGAACTCACAAACCGCAAACTAGCCATGCTCAAAGTAAAGCGCCTATCGCCCGATGCCGTCCTGCCGACCGTCGCTCATCCCGGAGAAGACATCGGCTACGACCTTTACTCGGCCGAAGAGCTCACCATTCCCGCCCAGGGAGCAGCCGGAGTTCACACCGGCATCGCCATCGAATTCGTGCCCACGGCTGGCGGCATCGTGAAAACCCGCTCCAGCTTGGCGAAGAAGAGGCTCATGTGCAATGCGGGCGTAATCGACGCCGGTTATCGCGGCGAGATCCTTGTGCTGATGGAGAATCTCGGCGATGAAGCCTACACCATCCACAAGGGCGACAAGATTGCGCAACTGCTGGAGCATCCTTTTCTGGCCGGAGAAGTGACGGAAAGCGAGTTAAGCGAGGCAGTCCGCGGTGCTAAAGGGTTCGGGTCTAGCGGACAATAGAGTAGGGACAACCTGGATTGATCGCCGCCAAGGAAATGATGCAACGCGCTAAATCAGCCGGCCCTCGCCAGCGGACGGGCTCATGGCTGCCGATCGTCTTCTTGTTGTTTGTATCGCACGCGCGCGCGGGCCTTCTGGCGCTCGCTCCGCCCGGCTATTCGCAGACGGACGCTGCCTCCAATGGCCAGCCAAAACCGTTCGACACCGCCGGCGAAGCGCAGCTTTTGGGGTTGATCAACCAGGCCCGCGCCGAGCACGGCCTGCCGCCGCTGACGGTCGATAAGCGCCTGAGCCAAGCCGCTCGCAAGCACACCGAGCTGATGGTGGAACATTCGGAGCTGTCGCATCAATTCGAGGGCGAGCCGCCCCCTGAGAAGCGCTTCGCCAACGAAGGTTTGCCTTCGGACCGCCAAGGCGAAAACGTCGGCGTCAATAACCGGAGCATCGCGTCAGCGCACTACGGGCTGATGAATTCGCCACCCCATCGCCACAGCATCCTTGATCCAAACTTCAATATTGTGGGCGTGGGTGTCCTTCGTGATGGCGAAGAAATTTACGTCACCGAGGACTTCGCGCACAAGCTGCCGGAGTATTCGGAGCCGCAAGCGGAGGCGAGTGCACAGGCGGCCATCGAGCACAATGCAAAAGCGCGCGGATTCCGTGTCCCAGTCCGGACGCCGCAGTTGCAGTTGCGGCACATGGCATGCCGGATGGCGCTGTACGATACCCTGGATAGCAGCGATGCGCTGCGATTGCCGGGAGTGCAGGGTGTCCTGGCCTGGACGGCTGACGATCCAGCGCAACTGCCTAAAGGAATCACGCAGGTGTTGTCGCCGCAGACAACCGAGTACTCGCTGGGAGCTTGCTTCGCTCCCAGCGTGAGCCATCCCGGAGGAGTGTATTGGATCGTTATGGTGACTTACTGATATGAAACAGAGGCAGACCTAGTTGCCCTTTGGGAGCAGTGCGAGCGGAGGATGGAAAGAGCGGCGTTAGAAATTGCGTAAGAACCAAACTCTTGCCTAGCCAATTACAAAAGCCGCCCTCGTGGGGCGGCTTCGTTATTCTTCCACGCGAATGGCTTAGATGCTGCTGTGCTCCAGCATTCCCTTTTCCAGCTTCTCCTGGCACTGAATGCAGTGGCGTGTCCAGGGAACGGCCTCCAGCCGCTTGGCGTTGATCTCCGCGCCACAGGATATGCATTGGCCGAAGCGCCCCTCGCGGATCCGATCGAGGGCGCCGTCCACCATCTGCAAGAGCTGGCGATCGTTGTGGCTTTGATGGAACAGGAATTCCTTGTTGTACGAGTTGGCAGCCCGGTCGGCGATGTCCTGTGCCGACTCCACGTCGGCGTCGCGGCCATCCTGAGCAGTACGCGTCATGGCATGACGCAAGTCCCGCTGCCGCTCCTCCAATCGCTTCTTGAAACTTTCCAGTCTCTTTCTCTCCATCGTCCTGTACCGCCGATCCCGCACTAAAGGCCCATTGGCCGGGCGAGCCAAAATGCTATGTGTGAACCGGAATGATATGCGTCTGGAAGAACATACGTCAACTCCGCCCGTCACCGTCATTTGCCACATCGGCCAATTCAGAGGTTTGATGCCGAACCCTCGCCCCACGACTCGTTACACGTTAGACGCAAGAAAGCGGCCCCATAGGCCGCTTTCTGAAAGAGGCGAGTTGGCAGGCGTCATTCAGGGAAGGCGATGCAAGGCAATGCCTTGCTGTGCGGAACCGCTAGAGATACGTCGAGACAGACGTGACAGGTTTGACTTCAAGGATTTTGTGCCTCTTTGGTGATTTGGATTTTGCAATTCAATTTCCAAAGCGGCGCGGCCTGCCCCAAGGCACGCAAAGTCATTGGCAGCACAGATGATCCTCGCCTTCTCCTGGGAAACAGCTGGCTGCTGCGGAATGCGGCGGGTACGAAAAAACTGGCACTTGAATGCAAACTTTAGGCGGTACGATTCTTATTCTGGGTATCTTCCCCTTCGATGATCTTCAGCTTGTTCAGCAGCGCCTTGTAGCTGATCTTAAGAATTTTCGCTGCCTGCCGGCGGTTCCAGTGGGTTTGCGTCAATACCCGTTCGATAGCCTCGCGCTCCGCCGCCAGGGCTGCACGCCTGCCAATTTCCAGCAAGGACGGGCCCTCCGGGTCGGTGGTGTTGCCTTTCGCTGTGTTGATCGGGATCGCGCCGGCTATCACCGACGATCGGTCGGCAACCGGCTTTACGTCCTTCGTTCCGCCGCCTGAACTCGCTGCGTCTGTAGAACTGACGATCGGTTGGTGGGTTGACAGCTCGCGAACGATTTGAGCTTCGTTGCCCACGATGACGTAGCGCTTGACCAGATTCTCCAGCTCACGAATATTACCTGGCCAGCTATACTCCATCATGCACTGGACGGCAGAATCGCTGAACGGCGCCGGCTGCTTGCCGTAAAACTCGCTGTACTTGCGCAGGAAATAATCCAGAAAAACCGGGATCTCCTCGCGCCGCTCGCGCAGCGGCGGAATATGAATGGTGACCACATTCAGGCGATAGAAGAGGTCCTCGCGAAAGCTCCCATCCTGAACTGCTTGCTCCAGGAACCGGTTGGTGGCAGCCAGGACCCGCACGTCAACCGAAATATCGCGCTTGCCGCCGAGACGGGAAAAACCACCATCCTGTAGAACGTGCAGCAGCTTGGCTTGCAGCGCGGGATGCATCTCGCTCACTTCGTCCAGAAACAGAGTGCCGAAGTTGGCCAGGTCGAACTTGCCGAGCTTTTGCCGGTTCGCGCCCGTAAAAGCCCCGGGCTCGTAGCCAAACAACTCGCTCTCCAGCAGCTCGTTGGGTATGGCTGCGCAATTGACCTTGACGAAGGGCTTGTCGAAACGCCCGGATTGAGCATAGATCATGCGGGCGACCACTTCCTTGCCCGTACCGCTTTCGCCCCGAATCAGCACCGTAGCTGTGGTGTCGGCCACGTGCTCAATGGTGTTCTTTACCTCTTCCATCCGGGGACTGGTTCCGAACAAGGCGGCAAAATCGCGATTGCGCCGGACTTGATCCCGAAGCTGTGTGGCCTCCACGGGCAGGCGTCGTCTCTCCAGAACCCTGTCGATGCGAAGATCCAATTCCCTGGGTTCAAAGGGCTTGGCCAGGTAGTCGTCGGCGCCCAGCTTGGAAGCATTGAAAATCGTGTCGGGATCGTGCCGGGCCGATAACATCACCACTGGAACATTCGGTTTCACCTGCTTGATCCGTTCCAAGGTATCCAGCACGCTGACGCCGGTCGTCGCGAGGTCCAGAACTACCAGAGCTGGGTTCTGTGCGTGCAGCAATCGAAGGGTCTCTTCGCCGCTGGTGGCGCTGCTCACCTCGAATCCGCGACGAATCAGGTGGGAAGCGAGAAAGCTTCCCCTGCCCGCGTCGTCATCGGCAATCAGCACCCGTACCTTCGCTGCTGCAATCATCCCACTCCAATTCCAAGTGGACAGGAAGCGTTCCCCGACCACACCGGGAAATCAATCAATCATCGAATAGAAGAATCCCCAATACCCGCTTGCTGGTTGCAATGGGTTGCAGCGTGGCACCCAGTAGAATCCTGGGCCCACCGTTTCAGCAATACCCACTCAAGAATTGCGAATAATGATTGTGTGAACTGATTGTAAACCCGCTGCTGGCCGGATGAGCAATTCCAGGAGAAGTTTTCTGCCTATGGCTGTAATCGACGGGGAACTTCAAAAGGGCGGCCGCAATCGGTCGCCCTTTGGTCGAACGCTTTGAACCCGCCGTAGCTAGCTTCCGCCAGAAACCGTGCGGAGATTGCCCGGCATGAAGTGGTAGGGGGGCCAGGGGCCGGTGATCGAGATATGGCAGTCCTTGAAGTGCCGTGTGGCCGTGCCGTAGCGGTTCTGATATTTCTCCACTGCCTTGGAGTCGATCAGGTGGGCAAAATCAATCAGCATACCGCCGGAGTCGGTACGCTTGCAGATCACGTCTTCCTCCAGGGGCAAGAACAGCTTATGCACTTGCATGGAAAGCGCGCGCGCCTTGGTTTGCCGTTCCCGGTCACGCGTCGCCTGCTCCCGTAACTGGCGCAGATATTCGCCTCCCACTCCTGTGGGCAATTCCAAAATCGCTTCTTCCAGCATGCCGTCTTTCACCAGAAGTTTGAAGTGCATTTCGGCTTTGCCGCGCAAACGGGCAACCGTCTCCAGGAAGGTCCTGCGGTTCGCCCTGACCGCGCGCCGCAAGGCTTCATCGGAATCGAAGATGGTGCCAAAGCGGAAGGGAAGAACGGTAAGGGTGCGGAAGCACTCGCTGACGACGCGGGAGTGATCGACGATGGCTTGTTGGGTGAGAGTTTGTCCGGCAGAATGTTCGCTGACGATGACTGCGAAATCGCCGCTGGGGTAGGCCAATATCGAAGCGCCATTCACGCCTCGAAGGTTCTCTATCGCGAAGGGACGCCGGGCTCTCGTGCCGTTCTGGAGGCCCTGCTGCTCCGTAATACAATACGCGTACCACGCCATCTTAGTCTCTCCTGGGAGTACTCGCACACAGATTGAGCGGCGCTGTGCATGAGGGAATGCTTGACTTTCGAACGTGGAATTGCAGATTTTGGGTGCTGTTGGGAATGAACGAGGGACCATCCCCAACTTCTCTATCTTAGGCCTTCAGCCCGTTCACCGCAACCGATAACTGACATGTAGGCATGTTTTTTGTTGGCCAGACGCCCGCCCAGTCCAGATCCGGGCCTGCGGGACCGGTTTGCGGGATATTTCAGTGGCAGCATGGCGTCCTGCGAGTTCGCGGATAAACTCGACGCTGTTTTGAAAGGGCACGGCCTTCAGCCGTGCTGCAGAAATGCATGGATAACGGCGGCTTGGCTATAGCCGTCGAGGTAGGGACATTCCCCGCGGGATCTTAGCTTAGGTTATGGCGTGAAGATTGTGGGAGACGGCTTTCGATGGAGCTTGAAAATAAAAGAGACTTGGAGCGCTCCCACCCCAAGTCTCTCTATCTCGTGATGCAGCTTTGGGCTACACTCACGGTCTCCGGGCCATCGGAGAGTCTGTTCGCCTGCTCGGGTCGCGACCCTAGCGCTCGACCTCTATCACCCTGCCTGCACTCAGTACGTATCGCAAATCATGATTGCACGCAACGGGCCAATGGGGCACCTGTCTTAAAGCAATTTAGAAGTACCTTAGTTTCCATTCGGATAAGAACCAGGCTGGAACCAGAACAACTCGCAAAGCTCAACTTTTACTATCCGATTGGATAGTTGCAACTATCCATGTGGTTAGTGTCTTCTGGGGGCCGCTGGAAAGGTTGAATATTAAACCATCACCGCGGCTGCGATTCCTCGCATCACACAGCAGAAAGTCGGCTACACTAGCTGCCTTGGGGAGGCGACCCTTGCCCTCGCGAGTGGTGGTGGTTTCAGGACCTTTGAAGGGAACTGTGGCCAGGATGACGGACGACCAGCTTTCCGTCGGTCGCGATTCTGGCAATACCCTTTGCCTGCGGGACCGCGCGGTTTCGCGCCGGCACTTCACCATCGGCAAAACCGATACCACGTTCGAACTCATCGACCTGGAAAGTCATAATGGCACATTCGTAAATGGCATACCGGTGCGACGCAAGTTTCTCACTCACGGTGACACGGTCCGTGTCGGGCGCTGCGAGCTGGTGTTCCTGATCACCGAGGACGAGGAACGCACTGGTTCGCCGGTGCAGTTCCGGGAGGAAGAGCCGGTCGGCCTGCTAACCACGACCAACGTCCGCGCCTATGTCTCGCAGTCGCACCCCGGCACCGATGTGGGGCGGATGGCGCGCGATCTGAATGCCCTGTTCAAGATCGCCAACATCATTAATTCCATCCGCGATCTTGAGCCGCTACAGCAGCGGCTGCTGCAATTGATCGGTGAAGTCATACCCGCGGACGCGGGTGCCATTGTCATCCTGCGCAGTGCCGATGAAGAACCCACTTCCAGTTCCATCTGGCAGCGGCACTCTACCGCTGCTCCTCAGATGCACATTCGACGTGAAATTGTGCAGCGCGCCTTGTGGGAGCGCTCGCCCATCCTCAGCCAGCCCGTCCCCGATTCGGGCGTCACGGAAGCCATTGTTTGCGTTCCGCTGGTGGGAGTGGAAAGGACCGTCGGCGTTCTGTACATGGCCGCGGCCGCGCCGGCGGATAAGTTCGAAGAGGCCCACGTCCACTTCTTGAATTCGGTTGCCGGCATCGCCGCCGTCACCCTGGAAAACGTCTTGGCAACCGACTCGCTGCGCAGCGAAAATCGCCGCTTGCAGGCGGAGCTGGACCTCGACGGCGTCATCATTGGCGAAAGCAAGCCCATGCATCAGGTCCAGAACTTCATTGTTCGGGTGGCCAAGAGCGATTCCACCGTGCTGATCCGCGGCGAGAGCGGTACCGGCAAAGAACTGGTGGCGCGGGCCGTTCATCGCAATAGCTTGCGTGCCGACAAGCCCTTCGTCACCATCAACTGTGCTGCCATCCCTGAAGCGCTTCTGGAAAGCGAATTGTTTGGACATGAAAAAGGCTCGTTCACCGGGGCCATTGCCACCAAGAAGGGAAGGCTGGAGATTGCCGAGGGCGGAACGATTTTCCTGGATGAGATTGGCGAGCTGGCGCCCCTGCTCCAGGCAAAGCTTCTGCGGGCCGTGCAGGAACACGAATTCGAGCGCGTGGGGGCCACACGCACCCTGAAGCTGGATGCCCGGGTGATTGCGGCCACCAACAAGAACCTGGAGGACGCCATCAAGACAGGCCAGTTCCGCCAGGACCTTTACTACCGCTTGAACGTGGTCTCGGTGGTGGTGCCACCGTTGCGCGAGCGGCCCGACGACATCGCTCTTCTGGCGATGTACTTTACCTCCAAGTATTCGGAGAAGTGTAAGCGTCCGTTGAAGGGCATCTCCTCAGCCTCGCGTTCGCTGCTGCAAAGCTATAGCTGGCCGGGCAATGTGCGCGAACTGGAAAATGCCATCGAGCATGCCATCGTCCTCGGTATCAGCGAGGAAATTGTTCCCGACGACTTGCCTGAGGCCGTGCTGGAGGTGCAACCGGCGGAGAGCAGCAGCGTGAAATATCACGACCGGATCAACCATTTGAAGAAGCACATGATCGCCGATGCAGTGAAGCAGAGCAAGGGCAACTATACCGAAGCCGCCAAAATGCTGGGCGTCCACCCTAACTACCTGCACCGCCTGATTCGCAATTTGAACATCAAGTCAGAATTGAAAAGGGACAGTGAAGAGTAATATTCCTTCGGGCCGCGAGCGGATTTCTCCCGGAACGGAGCCTGCGATGCCGACGCCCTGACTTATTCGCTTGACAGCTTTCTGCATCGTGCTAGTGTTTCTGCTGACCGGAGAAAATGAAAACCTACCTGACATCACGCTGCCGCCGGGCCGCTGTCGCGGTTCTGGCCAGTTTTCTACTCTCTCTGGCGGGCTGTCATCGCGCCACTACACAACCGGGACCGCTGTACATCATGCTCACCTTTAACTCAGGGACCTGCCAGCAGAACGGTTCCTATGGGGTTGTCGATGTGTATCAGAACCAGGCCGTCATCTATCAGGCTGCAGCCATACTTGGCGAGTTTCAAGTGCGCTTTGCGGCCTGCCCATTTGCTTTGTGCCCCGTCAACAGTCCCAATGGAACGTCCGTTAATGTAGGACACCCAAATGCAGGGACAGCGGGCACTACCTTCAACTACACCGGCATTACAATTGATAATCACCCATGCAATGATGCCGAGCCAATGGGTGTGCGCGTTCTGCCTGCCCCTTAGGTAAACTCGGAATAAATCTGGTTTCGAACGGGATGGCTTCAAGCCGTCCGTAAATAGTAGCAAAGCCGTGACTTGACTAGGATTTCCTTAGCGGCATCTCTAACTGAAATGCTACTTCCAATTTATTTAGCTTGACAGTCGCCCACATCGTGCTACTGTTTCTGTGATCGAAGAAAGTGAGGCAAGCTATGAGAATACGCGCCAGTCGTCTAGCTGTCGCGGTAGTCGCCGGCTTTCTGATCTGTCTTGGGGGCTACCAGCACGCCAGCGCGCAAAACAGTGTAGTCATCACGCTCAGCTATAACGGCGGGACATGCCAGCAGAACGGCGCCTCTGCCGTCATCAATGTGACCACGAGCCAGTCTGTCAGCTATACGGCCGGAAACAGTGTGCCATTTCAGGTCTCGTTTAGCAGCAGCAGTTGTCCCTTCGCTACGTGCACGATAAGCGGCTCAACTCCAGCCCAAACTCCCCAGTCGGGGACGGGGGGAAATACCTACAACTACAACGGTATGACTATCAACGGTCAGCAATGCAACAACCCTGGATCGATGGGCATCCACATTAATTCAGGCCCGTAACCCATCAAGGACTGGACACGATAGCTCGAAATTGGGGATTCTGCCGCAGGTTCGCGAAATCCGGCGTGTCCCGTAGGACATTGCGCGAGTAGCCGACTTGCGCGGCTTTCTTCAGGTACAACAGGGCCTGGTCCGGCTCGCTCAAGCGGTTGTGCACCATGGCGGCGTGAAACAGGACCTCGCCGTTGGAGGGAGCTACTTGCAGCGCTTTTTGCAGGTAGCCATACGCCGCCTCTTTATCATCCAACATGGCGGAATAGTCGGCCAGGTAGGCCAATGTTGAAGCGTCATCCGGATTGACTTGCAGCTTGGAAGTAGCGATGGAGATCGCCTTGCGATACTTGGCTGCCGCTTCGTTCCGCCGGCTGGAACTCCAATAGAGCGCGTCCGCCAGATTTCCCCAATCCATCCAGTCGCCATCGTCTATCTTCAGTGCCTGCTGCAATGCCGCTATGGCTTCCGGAAAACGGCCCATCAGCGTATAGGTGTAGCCCAGGTTGCCAAAACCATCCGAGCTCGGACGCAAAGCGATGGAGCGATTGAAGGCTTCTATGGCTTGCGGATACAGGTCTTCATAGACATAAGCTGCTCCCAGGTTGAGGTAACCGAGATAGTTGTTGGGCGCCAGTTGGGTCGATTTCAGGAATGCTTGCGCCGCCTCCGGGTAGCGGTCCTGGCCGAAATAGAACTCGCCTAGCCAGCTATACCCACTCCAGTAGTTAGGCCGCAGGGCGATCGCCTGTTTGTAAGTGGATTCAGCAGCCGTAAAGTTTCTCAGGCTGGTATAGGCATCCGCCAGACCACGCAGGGCGTCTTCACTCCCCGGCTCCGACTTCACTGCGCGTTGAAATTCCTCCACTGCTTTGTCGTACTTGCCTGTCCCGTTGTACACGTTTCCCAGGCAGACATGACCTTCCACCAGGTCCGGGTTCAGGGACAATGCTCTCTCGCAATTGCGCGAGGCCTTGGCGATCCAATCGTTGCCGCGAGAGAAGTGCCGAAATCCTGCCCAATAAGCGTTGCCCAGCGCGGCATAGCCCGTAGCGTAGTTAGGATCGATCTTCACCGCCTGAGTGAACTCGGCAATCGCGTTGTCGATGTCCTCGGGCTTGCTGAACTCCACCAGATACCCGCGTCCCCGGATATAGGCTTCATAGGCTGCCGGCTGCGTGTCCTGCCGCACCGTCAGTTTTCGCCGCTGTTCCGGGCCGATTCGCGCCGGCAGCATGTCGAGCGTTTCGCTCACCACCCGGTCCTGTAGCCCGAAGCTGTCGGCAGCATCGACGGTGATGCTGCGCGCTGCCAGTTGCCGGTGGGTCTTGGCGTCCACCAGGTAACTGTTGATGCGAATGGTTTGTCCTTCTTTTTGCAGGCTGCTCTCCAGCACCAGGTCGGTGCCGAATTCGCGCCGGGCGTCCTCCGCCGTCTTCACCCCTTGATCGCGAACATCGCGGGGCGAGACCACCTGGATGGAGTCGCTGTTGCTGGCCTCCACCAGTTTGGCGGTGAGCGTCTCCATCAATCCCAAACCCAGCGCGCTGGTCGCGCTATCCTGCCCCACGGTGTCGATGGGCAACACCGCCAGGATCCGCTGCTGCGGCGCGGCCCACCGCTTCACCAGGATCCCAATCGCGATTCCGGCCAGCAACACTGCGGCCAGCCCCAACACCAGCTTGCGCTTTCGCCGCTTCGCGGCCGCTTCCACCACGCCGGTGCGGCGCAGGGTCTCGGTGGCGATTTGATCGCCGGCCACCAGCCGGTTCAGGTCGGCGCACATCTCGCCGGCAGACTGATAACGCCGGTCACGGTCGCGGTCCAGCGCCCGCAGGATCACGGCCTCCAAAGCGCTGGTGATTTTCGGATTCAGCAGCGAGGGCCTGACCGGATCGTAATGCAGAATGGAATCGATCACCCGTGACGGCTGCTTGTCCGGAAAGGCGCGCTTGCCGGTCGCCATTTCGTACAGCACCGTGCCCGCCGCCCAGATGTCCGCGCGCTCGTCAGCCGCTTCCGCGTGCAACAACTCCGGCGCCATGTACGGCAGCGTCCCGCTCAGCGAAAGCTCGGAGGTGAGATTACAGGTCTCCGCGACTTCATCCACCGGCTCAACCACCTGGGCCAGCCCAAAGTCGAGGATCTTCAGTTGTCCGTCGCGATTGAGGCGGAGGTTTCCCGGTTTCAAGTCGCGATGCAGGACATGCTCGCGGTGGGCCGCCGCCAGTCCGCTTAGCATCTGAACGCCAAGCTCCAGAACCTCTTTCTGCGGCAGCGCCTGCTCCCCGATTTTCTCGTCCAGGTTGACGCCCGGAATGTATTCCGTAACCAGGTAGTCCACCCCATTCTCCTGGCCGAAGTCGAACGCCATGGCGACATTGGGATGGTTGAGCCTGCCCACCGCCAGCGCTTCCTTGTGGAACTGCTCCCGGCTGCTCTCGGCGCTGAATAAACTGGGCGGCAGGATTTTGAGCGCTACATCGCGGCGCAGTTGCTCATCATGGGCGCGAAAAACTACGCCCATCCCGCCCGCGCCGATCTGTTGGATCAGGCGGTAATGTCCGAAAACCTGGCCGATGCTGGGAGATGGCGCCGTCATCGATCCGGATACTGGGACGCTGGGAGATATGCGTCAAACAAGACGTGCTAGAAGAAGCACAGTCTGCACAGCGCCCCTACAGTGTAGCGTACAGCGGCGTCTGGCGCGACGCTCTGGTTGCAGAAGCCGGCCATGACCTCACACCTTGAGCACGATGTGTCTTCGATACAGCCACCACACCGGAAGGAAACACAACCCCAACACCACCAGGGAATGCAGCAGCGAGGCCAATGCGGACAACTCCATCGCCGCCAGCGAATTCAGGAGGGCAAAACCCTCCCAACTCAGCCAGCCGCCAATCAGCTCGGCAATAACATAGGCGGCAATGGCATTCATGCCGAGGATCAGGAAGGGTTTGCTCCACCGGCCGCGACGCAGCTTGATGTCGCTCACCCAATAGCATGTCGCCAGGCAGATCAACGCGCAACCCGCCGTTAGCAGCACGTAGGAGCTGGTCCACAGCTTCTTGTTGATGGGAAACCAGATTCCCCACAGTTCGCCGGCAATTACGCCAGCCAATCCGTAAGCGAACATTGCTGCCAGCTTTTGCTTCGCGCTCCGCTCCGAGCGCAACCACTCGCCCGTCAGGACGCCGCAAAGCGCGGTGGCGATCGCCGGCAGTGTGCTGAGAATTCCCTCCGGATCGCGTGTCCCTTCCCACAAATGGCCGAAGATGAGTTTGCGGTCAAGATAGGCCGCCAGGTTGGCGTCGGGATGCAGCAGCGGAATATCGCGGCCCGGCACGCCATAGCCCGGCACGGGCACGTAGCGCATCAGGATCCAATAGCCCAATAGCAATCCCGCGATCCATGCCACGCGACTGCGGATGCTCGCGAACAACGTAATCAGCCCCGCCGCGCAATACACCAGCGCAATTCGCTGGAGCACGCCCGGGATTCGCCAGGTTGCAAATTGCAGCGCGGCCAGGCCGTTGAGCCCCAGTCCAATGGCAAACAGTATTGCGCTACGGCGGACGGTGTGCAGGACCAGGGCGCGCCGGGAGTCGCCCCGCTCCAGCCGCGACCGAAACGAGAACACTAGCGATACGCCAACAATAAAGAGGAAGAATGGAAAAATCAGATCGGTCGGCGTCCAGCCATTCCAATTTGCGTGTTGCAACGGCCAGTAAGCCGCATCGTTGCTCTGGTTGTTGACCACGATCATTGCAGCAATCGTGGCGCCGCGAAACAGGTCGAGCGAGAACAGCCTTCCCTGGGCTGGAAGCTTCCGTACTTCCTGGCTTACGCTGGCTGCGGTTGCAGTACTCATGCTCGCCAACGATTGTACAGGTATGAGTGTTCGCAACTTACTCGCCGCCGAAGCGGAAGCGAAATCCACCGCGGAGGTTCAAGCCCCTCTCACATCGCCCCAACAAAACAGGCGGTCGGAGTCGACCGCCTGAGTGAGTTCAGAAGACCCTATCGCGAGTCGTAAAGGCTTGGAGGGATGATCCTCGCTTTCGGATCGAGCTGGGCGTAAGGATCGCCACCCATATAGTACCCGCTGTTAAGAGTGCTGTGGTACTTGGGCGTGCACAGGTCGGGGTACGACTTGGTGGGTGGCATGGGGGCGTTCCATGCGTAAGAAGAGACATCGCCCCTGCGCTGACGTATCCCTGCTTTGGTCACGTTCAGCATCAACAGATCGCACGCGAATGTGACTTCACCGTTTGGGTACCAAAGACGGATATTCTTCAGCGCACCCTCGATGGTATCGTCGGTAGCCTGGAAATGGGTTGCAACCGCAAGCCGCGGTGGAACCTTCAACTGGCTGAGAATGTAGCCGAGGGCTTTCTCGGGAGTATGAGAGCTGTCCTCAATTTCCTGGGCCATGCTAACTCCTTGGGCCGGCGGGGGACAAATGTCTGAGTTCTTCTCCGCCCAGACCTCTGCCGACACCACCAGCTCGTGGATCAGAACGTCTACGCCTTGTGTTGCCTGATCGATGACGTAGTAATTCGGCTTCGTGTCACCGGTGAAGATCATCGACAGCCCCTGACTCTTCCACTCCAGCTTGTAACTGATCGAGCCTTGCCTGTCGTGTACGGCGGGAAAATGTGTGATGACCACGTCGCTGTCCTTGTCGAAAGGAGGGGGAGGATAGGCAACGCCAGCCTTCCGCCAATCCAGTTCAAAGGGCACGATGTCATAGCCGTCTTTGCTTTGAGTGGGATCCCAGCCCGGAGGAACAAAACTTTTATATGCGGTAGGCAAAAAGCTAAAGCTCTCCGAGTGCCAGCGCATCAGTTCCCGGAAGCCGCTGCAAAATGCTTTCGTTCCATCGTCGTAGAGCTGATGGGTCACGGGGTCGGGCACTCCTGACGGCGAAGGCCCCCATACATACAGCGGCGACTTCCGATCCAGCGACGGCCCAAAACAGTAGATATGGGTCAGATCGCTCATATGATCGCCATGCAAATGGGTCAGGAAAATCTTTGTCATCTGGGAGTATGGTATTTTCATGGCGAGGTACTTGGCCGCTACTCCTGAACCGCAGTCAAAGATAAAGCTGTCGCCGCTGCCTAATTCCACGAAGACACTGTTACATTCCTGGGCGAGCCTCGGAATGCATGACGTGCCCAAAAACATGATCCGCATCTCATCCGGCGCGACGACCTCGCTAAGCGGGCAGTATTTTTCCAGTGAAGTGAAGAAAGTGTTTTCATTCCCCTCTCCATTGTCGCCAGGGCACTTGCCGTTTAGGCATCCTGCCGTTTGCGCAAAGCCTCGATTCAGCGCACTGTCTAGCGCTAAACCACCTACAGCCAAACCCGACGCTTTCAAGGCGTCCCTGCGTGTAATTGACATACAAATGCTCCTTCTTATTAATGCCTGAGGGTAGTCATCAAACAGATGCTGAATTGTCGGACTGGCCTGGGAAGAAGAGAGCTTCGAGGGTCGGTCGCGAACCTGGCCCCTGGATTTGCTGAAGAGGTTAGCAGCCAGGGGCTGGGAGAAATCCTGTGCAGGATTCTGGTGACTGCCTCGATCCTGTCACCCGATACTCATCCAGCTTCCGCCTGCCTCGGCATGAAAGCAAGAGCGAAGTTGGGTTTGGACAGAGGAATCCATTGTGCCGTCCCACTTTGGAACGGTGATAACGACAAAACGGCAACGGGATTGCTCCCAACCTAAAGGGTTGGGGACTCGGTTCTCCACCGTCCAGGCTGGCTGGCCACCGTGTAGCCGCGACGCTCCACGGGACGATTCAGCAGAGCCAGATGAGTTCTAGCAGAAATGCATGTCATGATCACTGACGCTTCGAAAACTGCGCCTCGGCAAACTCGGTCACCTGCTCCAGCGCGGCCTGCATCTCCGCGTGGTAGCGCTCCATGGCATCGTCGCTGGCATCGGGTGGGACAAAGATCTTGCGTGCGACGCCCACGTGAATTCGCGAGAAGGGTTTTGGGACCACCAGCCTGTCCCAGGTGTTCAACACCCACGCTCGCTCCACCGCGACATAAAACGCGGTGATGGCCACACCGCTCATCCGCGCCAGCAGCACCGGACCCTTCTTGGCGACATAGCGCGGGCCGCGCGGGCCGTCGATGGTAAACGCCACGCCATTAGCTTCGCCCAGCAGCCTGTTCATCTCGATCAGCGCGCGCTGTCCGCCGCGCGAACTCGAGCCCCGCACCGGCACAAATCCAAACCGGCTGATCACCCGCGCAATGTATTCGCCGTCGCGGCTTTGGCTGGTCATCACCGCCAGGTGGCGATGCCGAAAGAGCCATGCTGCGGGCAAGACGCATCGGTGCCAGAAAGGAAAGATGCCGGGATGAATTTCGTCGAGGCCCTGGATGGCGCCTTCTTCAAACGTCATCGTCTCCCGCAGGGTGCAGCCGATCAGCCGCAGCAGCAGGGGCGCGATCCAGGAAACCAGCGTAAGCTGCGTCCGCTCCAGCAGCGAGAAGCGCCTGCCTCCGATGTCGCCGGAATTGTCACTGGATTTTTCGGGCACGCCAGAATTCTACCCTGCGTACCTCAGCCAGCGGCGCAACTCGGGCAGCGTGGGACGCTTGCCGTACATCAAAATGCCGATGCGGTAGATGCGTGAGGCCAGGGCCAGCAGTCCGTACACGGTCGCCATCATGAGCGCGATGCAAAGCGCAATCTGCCACAGTGGCGGCTGCGCCACCAGAATACGCACCAGCATCAGGATGGGGGCAAAGAACGGAACGATGGAAAGCCAGAAGGCAAGCGGCGAGTCCGGATGCTGGATTACGGAATTCATCAACACAACACCCAGCACCAGGGGGACCATTGCGGGCCACTGCATCTGCTGCGCCTCATGGTCGGTATTGACCATGGAGCCGATGGCCGCGTACATCGAACTGTACAGCAGGTAGCCCAACAGGAAGAAAATGGCGAACGCTATCATCCCGCCGACGGGAATGTGGACTTCGCCAAGGAACGATCTGGCCGCCAGCAGTCCCGGCACCGAGAACAGAATAGCGAAGGTCACCCAGATCACGATTTGCGTCAGCCCCACCGCGCCCACTCCCAGGATCTTTCCTGCCAGCAATTGCTTGGGAGTGACCGCGGAAAGCAGCACCTCCAGGATGCGCGTGCTCTTCTCTTCAATCACGGAGCGCATCACCGCAATCCCGTAGATCAGCACCACCGAGTAGAGCAGCATCACCATCGCCAGCGCGGTAACAAATACGGTTGTGCCGCTGGTCCCTTCGCGGCCCTTTTCAATGCGAATGGTCGCAAGATCGATGGGCGTCAGCAGGGCGTCGATCTCAGGGCCGTTCATGCCCTTCTGCGACAGCCGCTGCTTGGTAACCGCAGTCCTTAGAGCACTGCGGATGGTGCCGGACTGCATAAAATCCGCAGCCTCCTTGGTGTTGTAGGTCACCTTGCGCTCTGCCAGAGCGCGATCGGTCAGCCACAGAAAGCCGGTAATTTGACCACCGCTCACCTGTTGGCGCAGCCGGTCGTTTTCCGCGTCGCTGGTATCGCCATCGACCCGGATGGTATACATCGTCGGCTTGAAAGTCCCTGCTTCCAGTCCGAGATCGGTCTTTGCTTTGGACGCGCTAAGTTCCTGACCGACCGCTGTGGCCAGTTGCGGATTGTTGGCCACAATGACGATGTGCTTCTCGCCGCCGGAATTCATCTCCTCGATCTTCTCGGGAATGAGAACGCTACCCGCCATGACTGCCGGCATCAGCAGAGTAAAGATCACGAACGAGCGTGTGCGCACGCGCTCCAGATATTCGCGCTGGATCAAGGTCCAGATGTTATGCATTCTTCCCCACCTGGTCGATGAAGATCTCCTCCAGCGAGGGCTCCAACAATTCGAAGCGGCTGATACGGGCGCGGTCTGCCGACCGGCGCAACAACTGTTGGGCGTCGGCCCCCGGCTTCAGCCGCACTTCCACATAGTTGCCATAGTTGTTGATGGACTGCACCAGGTCGCAGTTCTCCAGCCCCGGATCGCCTTCATACTGCATCTGCACGTGGTTCTTGCCGTAACTCGCCTTGATCTTTCCCAGATCGCCTTCCAGAACCGCGTGGCCGTGGTCGATGAGGCAGATGGAATCGCACAGCCGCTCCACCTGGTCCATACGGTGGGTGGAAAAAAGAATGGTCTTGCCCGCCTTCTTCAACTCGATCAGAAAGTCCTTCAACATGACCGCGTTGGCCGGGTCCAACCCGGCGAACGGCTCATCCATAATCACCAGGTCGGGGTCGTGCAAGAGCGCGGCCACAAACTGTATCTTCTGCTGCATTCCCTTGGAGAGCTCCTCGACTTTCTTATCCTTCCACTCGGACAATTGCATACGCTCGCACCAGGCCAGGGAACGCTTGCGCGCTTCCACCTCAGAAAGGTTGTGCAGGCAGCCGAGAAACACCAGGTGATCGAGTACCTTCATCCGCTTGTAGAGGCCGCGCTCCTCCGGCAGATAGCCCACACGAGGCAACAGCCCGCGCTGGAACAGCTCGCCGAATAGGCGGACTTCCCCCTTATCCGGCACCATGATGCCGATCATCATGCGGATGGTCGATGTCTTGCCCGCTCCGTTGGGGCCCAGCAGCCCGTACACACTGCCCGCGCGAATGCCCAGCGAAAGATTGTCTACGGCCACAAAGTGGTCATAGGATTTGCAGATTCCCCGCAGCTCTACGACGTCAGCCATATAGTTCAGTTTCGAGTTTCGAGTTTCAAGTTGCCAGGCAGCCGGTCAGGAACCCTCAGGCTTCTTAGGCCAATATCCTGCCAGCGGCGACAAGATGATAGCGAATACGATCAATACGGCCAGTATGATCATGTAGACAAGAATGCCCTGCCCGGTCTTAGGCGTCCACATGAACAGGGCCAACCCCAGAATGCCGCAAGCGCCCTCGGTCACTCTTAGAAGTATCTTTCGAGCTTTGTCGCTTATTGCCACGTCCGGCTCGCACCGTCGCCCGAGACACAACGGTCCTTTCTTCGGCTCGAAACTTGAAACTGGAAACTCGAAACTTCTTGAGGCAACTATACTGTCCGCCATTCGTGCATGTCGAGAAAGATCAAAGCTCCAGAAAATTTCGAACCATCTGTTTTCCCTGATTGGTAAGCACACTTTCAGGATGGAACTGCACGCCCTCGACCGCGAACCTCCGGTGGCGCAGTCCCATAATGACCCGCGTCCCGTCGCGGTCCTGGCAAGTCGCGGAAATCTCCAACTCGCGGGGAAGGCCCTTCTCTTCCACAATGAGCGAGTGATAGCGCGTCGCCGTCATGGGCGATGGGATGCCGCGGAAGATGGTCTTGCCATCGTGCTCCACCGAACTGGTTTTGCCGTGCATCAGGTTTGGGGCGCGGACCACTTTGCCGCCGAAGGCTGCGCCGATGGCTTGATGCCCGAGGCAAACCCCCAGCAGCGGGACCTTGCCGGCGAAATGGCGAATCACGTCGATGCTGATTCCGGCCTCCTGCGGAGTACACGGGCCGGGCGAGATGACGATGCGGTCGGGATGCAGGGCGTCGATCTCTTTGACCGTGACTTGATCGTTGCGACGCACGGTCACCTCAGCACCTAGCTCCCCGATGTACTGCACAAGGTTATAAGTAAAAGAGTCGTAATTGTCCAAGACGAAAATCATGATTCTTCGAGCCTGAATTTCTTCAGCCACTCGCCCTCTCGCACGCCCGCAACAACGCACTCGCCTTGTTCATGCACTCTTGATATTCCTTCTCCGGATCGGAGTCGGCGACGATGCCCGCGCCTGCCTGGACGTAGGCTCGCTTGCCATGCAAGACCATCGTCCGAATTGCGATGCAGGAGTCGAGATTGCCCGCGTGATCGGCGTACAGAACCGAGCCCCCATAGACACCGCGGCGCACTGGCTCCAGCTCTTCGATGATTTCCATGGCGCGAACCTTGGGAGCGCCGCTCAGCGTTCCCGCGGGAAAACACGCTGCCAGCGCATCCAGCGCGTCGAGATCGCCGCGCAATTGTCCTTCCAGCGCCGACACCAGGTGCATGACATGCGAATATTTCTCCACGTACATCAGCTCGCCCACCTTCACGCTGCCATATTCGCTGACCCGTCCCAGATCGTTGCGCCCGAGATCGACCAGCATCACGTGCTCGGCGCGTTCCTTTTCGTCATTGCGCAGTTGCTCGATCAGGCGCTCGTCCTCGGCGGCGTCGGCGCCGCGCCGGTGCGTGCCGGCGATGGGCCGGTATTCCAGCTTCCGTCCCGAGACCCGCACCAGCATCTCCGGCGATGCGCCCAGCACGTGCATGTCGTCGAGCTTCAGAAAGAACATGTAGGGCGACGGATTGACGGTGCGCAGCGCGCGATAGATTTGAAACGGCTCGGCGGGCGGCTTGAAATCGAGCCGTTGCGACAACACGACCTGGAAGACGTCGCCGGCGGCGATGTACTCCTTGGCCCGCCGGACGCTGCGCACGAAGTCGTCGTGTGACGTGCTGTTGTGTACTTTAATCGGCTTGGTTTTACCGCCATTCGACCCGTGGAGATGTTGCCCGCGCATTCCCTTGTCCAGCTTTTGTTCGATAGCGAAGATGTCGGCAAGCGCGCGGTCATAGGCCTTGCGCGGCGATTCGGAACGAACGTCAGCCGCAGCGATGATGTGCACCTGATGGCGCAGATGATCGAAGGCCAGCAGCCGGTCGTAAAAAGTGAAGACACAATCGGGCAGCCCGACATCGTCCTTGCTACGCTCGGGCAGGCGCTCGAATTGCCGCACCATGTCATACGCGAAATAGCCCACGCCGCCGGAGGTAAATGGCGGAAGGCCGGGCATGTGGGCCGGACGATGCTGCCGTAGCTGCTCACGCAGAAGAGCGATCACCTCGCCCTGGCTCCGCCGCTCCGACCCGCCCTCGCGAACCGTCAAATCCTTTCCCCGCGCGGTGATCACGGCCCTCGGCTGCGCGCCCAGAAAGGTGTAGCGCCCGATCTTCTCGCCGCCCTCGACCGATTCCAGCAGGAAGGCGTATTTCTGTCGCGCCGCGATGCTGAGAAACGCCCCCACCGGCGTCAGCAAGTCCGCACTCAGGGTTTTGGCGACCGGAATGAGCGTGGCATCGCGGCTGAGCTGCAAGAAGCTTCGATAGTCGGGGGTCAGCATGGCGAAGAGTACTCGGATTATACGGGAGCCTTTCACAATGTCGCTTGCGCCTATGTAACTTATACGTTACAATCCGCCTGTGATTGAGGTTCGCCGGTATCTGACAGCGGGAGGCAAGGATGTGGTCGGAGAGTGGCTTGCACGATTGAGGGACAATCGAGCCCGCGCTCGTATCGTTATTCGCCTCAACCGGCTCTCAGTTGGCAACTTTGGTGATTGCAAGCCGTTGCGCGAGGGGGTTTTGGAACTGCGCATTGACTACGGGCCCGGCTATCGCGTGTATTACTCCAACCTTGGCCCCACATGCATTTTGCTCCTACGTGGCGGAGATAAACGAACGCAGTTGGCCGATATCGGACGGGCCGCCAAGCATCTTCAAGATTACAAGCAAAGGAGTACGACATGAAAAGCAGAGCCAGCATTTCCCATGATGAAGCCGTAGTCCGCGAACTGCGCAAGGACCCAGAGTTCGCCGCTGAATACCTGAAGGCCGCCCTCGAGGACGCAGACGATCCGAGGGTTCTATTGATTGCATTACGTCACGTCGCTGAAGCTAGAGGGGGCCTCGCAAAGGTGGCTAAAGCAGCCGGCATCGAACGAGAAAGCCTGTATCGCGCCCTCTCACAGCGCGGTAATCCTAGGCTGTCCACGCTCGTGGCCGTTACCAAAGCAATGGGATTGAAGCTCACCGTAGAAGCCGCGTGACAAAGGGACGGTTCGTTTCGCCCTGTCGCCACAGAATAAGCCGCCAGGGCCCGGAGTACCGATCGTCCGCGAAAGCGCCCGGCCCTCGGGCGGAAGTGGGTGACGCTGCTCACAGAAGAAGACCACCGTCCCGGCACAAAATTGTGTGGGGCACTGTGGCGCGACCTCAGCAAGCCCCTCGGCAACAAAACGCGGCGGTTACTGCTCGCGGTTGCCGGGAGCAACAGAGTGCGTCTTCCCAAACTGACAACGCTGCGCCGGACTTCGCAGATCGTTTTCTTTCTGCTATTTCTCTTTCTTCTGCTGAAGACGGAGTTCCGGGGATCGCTCCACTCCTCCGCTGCGGATGTCAGCATTCCTTATCCGGTGCGCCTGTTTTTCCAGATCGATCCGCTCTTGGCGGTGCAGAATGCGCTCTCCAGCCGCGCGCTGTACCACGGGCTGTTGTGGTGCCTGATTGTTCTCATTCCGACGCTCTTTCTCGGCCGCTTCTTTTGCGGCTGGATCTGTCCGCTGGGCTCCGTCCATCACTTCTTCGGCAGCCTGAAGTCGGATCGCAAACGCGGAAAGCGGCTGCTCGAGTCCAACCGGTACAAACCCTGGCAGACGACGAAGTATTACCTGCTAATCGCCGGCCTGGTGGCAGCGCTGCTGGGTTCAGGGATTCTTGGCTGGCTTGATCCCATCGCGCTGCTGGTGCGCTCGCTGGCGCTCTCGATTTTGCCGGCAACGGATTATGCGCTCAGCGCTGTACTGCGCGCGATGGAGCACAGCCGGCTCGCATCCGTGCAGACAGTCGGCAGCATGTCGCATTTTGCCCTTGGAAGCTGGCTGCTGACCTTCAAGCAGGTATATTTTCGGCAGGCAGTCTGGCTCGGCCTCATCTTCATCTTTCTGGTCGCGCTGAACTTTCGCATCACCCGATTCTGGTGTCGCGCGCTCTGTCCGCTGGGCGCTCTGCTGGGCATCGTCTCGCGCTGGTCGGTGCTCGGGCTGGTCAAGCATGCGGAACACTGCAAGGACTGCGACCGCTGCCTGCTGCATTGCCAGGGCGGCGACGATCCCATCGGCGGAGTGCCTTGGCGGCAGGCAGAGTGTCATCTCTGCCTGAACTGCGTTGCCGATTGTCCTGAGGGCGGCCTGCAATTCAAGTTCTTCGCGGCGCAAGAATCGCTGGGCGCGAATCTGCCGCGTCGCAAAGTGCTTACCGGCTTGTTGGCAGGAGCGGCGGTTGTTCCGCTGCTGCGTAGCACGCCCGGATTTGCCGTACAGCGCAATGAACGTCTGCTTCGTCCTCCGGGTGCGCTCGACGAAGACTACTTCCTGTCGCGCTGCATCCGCTGTGGCGAGTGCATGAGGGTCTGCCCCAACAACGCGCTCCAGCCTGCTTTGGACGAGGCTGGGCTGGAAGGCCTGTGGACGCCCATCCTGGTGCCGCGGATCGGCTACTGTGAGACCAGTTGCGTGTTGTGCTCGCAGGTCTGTCCCAGCGGAGCGATCTGGGAGATCACGTCGCAAGAAAAGGGTTGGGCCGCTGCCGGCCCACCTGCCGACAAGCCAATCCACATTGGCACGGCATTTTACGATCGCGGACGCTGCATGCCATGGGCCATGGCGACCGAGTGCATCGTCTGCGAGGAGTGGTGCCCGACCTCGCCCAAGGCCATCTATTTGCAGCCCGCCCAAGTCGTCACCGCTGACGGCAATGTCAAGCTGGTCAGGCAGCCGTACCTTGATCCCAGCCGTTGTGTGGGCTGCGGCGCTTGCGAGCACGCCTGCCCGGTCGAGGACCATCCCGCCATTTACGTGACCAGCATCGGCGAGACCCGCTCCCGGACGAATCAGTTCCTCCTGAATCGCGGCAAGGAGAAGGCGAAATGACCGGCGCGCGCTCAACGGTTCGCTCTATGTTCGCGGTCGCGTTTTGTGCGGCCCTCCTCGCCAGCGCCGCTTGTAGCAGGCGACACCAGGACCCGGCAGCGGCCTTCCCCGCTTCGAATGATATCGCTGGTTGGGACAAGACCTCGCAGGTCCGCACGTTTGAGGCCGCGGACTTGTGGAAGTACATCGACGGTGAGGTCGAGAAATACCTGAAGGCCGGCGTGCAGCGAGGGTCAACCGCCGACTACAAGTTCCAGAACAAGGTCGAGGCAGTCGTTGACATTTACACGATGTCCAACGCTGACGGCGCTGCACAGGTCCTCAACTCGGAGCCCACTGGCGATGCGAAGTCTGTACAAGTGGGCGACGCCGCGCGCCTTTTCCGCCAGAGCCTGGTCTTCCGCAAGGGACGCTATCTGGTGCGAATCGTGGCCTATGAAGAATCGCCAGATGGGCCACAGGCGCTGCTTGCCCTGGGACGCGGCGTTGAACAGCGGCTTTGACGGCTAGAGGCCCACGTCGAGTGCGCTTTGTCACTGCAAGCGCCATGCGGTTTGGAGTATGAGTATTTTGGGCTGTGGGATGCGGTCAGACCTCGTTGCCCTCTGGGAGCAGTATGGAACCCACAAAGATTGACGATAAACCGTCTGCCTGGCGCTGGTTGGTATTCATCATTCTCTTTGTTCTGTTCCCCATTGTGTTTAGGCCGTGGTGGCTGGCAGTTATTTCCATTGCAGCATTCATTCTGTTGATGAAGCTGGTGTTTCCGGGCAAGTTCAATTCAAAGTAGCTTACTACCGTATTTTGGGATGATTTGCGTCGGTAGCTACTCGTCAGAGAGTCGCCTATGAGAAAAAATGCAGAAACAACGCGACGCGATTTTCTGCGAACCTGCGTCGCTGGCGCTGCTGTTCTCAGCATGAGCGGAACGGAGCTCCTCGCGGCGGCTGAGCCAGCCTCAGCGCTCGCTAAGTCCAGGGTCGTAATCGCGCGTGATTCGATGCTGCGCGGCGCGGGGACCACCGTAGATTCCCAGCGCATGACAAAGCTGCTCGATCAGGCTATGCAGACGCTTTTCGGCGTCGATCACTCGACCGAGCCATGGAAGAAACTGGTGCATCCCGGCGAGCGCGTGGGACTAAAGGTCAACGCGATTGGAGGACGCGCGTTCTCCAGCAACTTGCAGCTCGTCGAAGCGATTTGCGAGCGCTTGCAGGAGGTAGGGATCAAGGCGCGAGACATTGTTGTCTTTGACCGCGACACGGAAGAACTGGAGCGCTCCGGATTCCATATTTCCAACGAGGGCAATCGCATCCAGTGCTTCGGCACCGATCAGGCCGGCTACGAGGATGATCTGGTGACTTATGGCAGCGTCGGCAGCCGGTTGTCGAAGGTCCTGACCCGCAACTGCGATGTCCTGATCAACCTGCCAGTGCTGAAGGACCACGACGGCGCCGGCGTGAGCATGGCGCTCAAGAACATGTACGGCGTGATTCATAACCCCAACAAATACCATCCCAACGGCTGCAATCCCTACATCGCCGATGTGAACATGCTGCCCGACATCCGAACAAAGATGCGGTTGACGATCTGCGATGCGACTACGGGTTCGTATGAAGGCGGGCCGGGATACAAGCCGCAATACAGTTGGAAGAACAATGGGCTGATTGTTTCGCGCGATCCCGTGGCGCTGGATTACGTCGGCTGGCAGATGATCGAACGCAAGCGCACCGAGAAGGGATTGAAGTCGCTGGAAGCGGAAAAGAGAGCGCCACTCTACATCGCGACCGCTGCCGACGCGCAGCATCGGCTGGGCACCAACGATCCGAAGAGGATCGCGGTCGTCGAAGTTTAGATCCGGTACGTGAGTGAGATTGGACATGGCACGCGAGATCAATTCGCCGGCGGATGTGAAGTTTCCGGACGTGAGCCTGGCCACCGAGCCTGTCCGCATGACCGAATTCGGCCCGTCTCTTGACCGGCGCTGCTTCTTGAAATGCGCGGCCATGGCGGGAGCGGCTTGCAGCATCGACGCCTTCGCTCAACCGCTGACTGCGATTCTGCCGTGGTCCGGCGCATCCTCCCAAAGCGATTCGCAATTCGTCGTCGAAGCCAAATTCTACGAGAAGTTGCAAACGAAGAAGATCAAATGCAAGCTGTGCCCGCGCGAATGCACCGTTGGCGATCGCGAGCGCGGCTACTGCGGCGTGCGCGAGAACCGCGGCGGAACGTACTACAGCCTGGTGCATTCGCGGGTGTGCACCGCGCATGTCGATCCCATAGAAAAGAAGCCCCTGTTTCACTATCTGCCGGGCACGCTGGCGTTTTCGCTGGCCACCGCGGGCTGCAACGTGAACTGCAAGTTCTGCCAGAACTGGGACATTTCGCAGGTGCGCCCGGAACAGGTCCCCGCCGACTACGCTCCTCCAAAGACGGTTGCCGAACTGGCGAAACAATATCGCTGCCCCACCATTGCCTACACCTACAGCGAGCCGGTCATCTTCAGCGAGTACCTGATGGACACCGCCGACGCCGGTCACGACGCCGGCGTTCGCAGCGTGGTTGTGTCCAACGGCTACATGCAGCAGAAATCGCTGCAGGCTGCGTACGGCAAGATGGACGCGGTCAAGATCGACCTGAAGTCGTTTTCCGAGTCGTATTATCGCGACGTGGTTTGCGGCGAATTGAAGCCGGTGCTGGATTCCCTGGTCACGCTGCGAAAGATGGCCAAGTGGACGGAGATTGTTTATCTGGTGGTGCCGACGCTCAATGACAGCGATTCGGAATTCCGCGGGCTGGCCCGCTGGATCAAGACAAACATGGGCGTCGATGTGCCGGTACACTTCACGCGATTTCATCCCGAGTATCTTCTGAAGAATTTGCCGCCGACTCCGGTTCCTACGCTGGAGCGCGCCAAGGCGATTGCCGACGCTGAAGGGCTGCATTACGTCTATATCGGCAATGTTCCTGGCCATCCCGCGGAAAACACCTACTGCCCGAAGTGCCGCAAGCTGTTGGTGGAGCGGGTGGGGCTGACGACCAGCCAAATGTTGATTCAGAAAAACAGTTGTCCATTCTGCAAGCAGCCGATTCCCGGCATATGGCACGCATGAGGAGGTAGCGCCATGAGAACTCGATTCACATTCGCTTGGCTGGCAGTCGGGTCGCTCGCGGCGCTGGCCGTCATCGTGCCGCAATGTTCTCGCGCCTCCAGTCCGGAAAACGTAAGACAGGCCGGTGTTGCCGGCGCGTTCTATCCCGCCGACAGTAAAGCTCTCACGACGATGATCGACGACCTGCTGGCGCACGCCTCTCCGCCGAAGATCACCGATCCGATTGTCGCGGTCGTTGCACCTCATGCCGGCTATCCCTACTCCGGTCCTGTGGCTGCCTACACCTATGCTGCCCTGAAGGGACACAAGTATTCGCGCGTGGTGGTGATCGCACCGTCGCACTACGAAGCCTTCGACTTTACTTCGGTGTTTGACGGCGACGCTTACGCGACGCCGCTCGGCAACGTTGTCGTGGACAAAACATTCGCGCGGCAGTTGGCGAAAATGGATCCCAGCATTAAGCTCTCCAGCCGCGGCCACACGCCCACATCGCAAGGAGCCGAGCACGCCATCGAAGTCGAGTTGCCCTGGTTGCAGCATGTGCTGGGCAGCTTCCAACTGGTGCCCATCGTCATGGGCGACCAGAGCTACGAGAGCAGCCGCGCTCTGGGCGTGGCGCTGGCCAAGATGATTCACAGCAGCGACACGCTCATCCTCGCCAGTTCGGATCTGTCGCACTATCACACTTACGATGAGGCAGTTGCGGAGGACCATAAAACGCTGGCCGCCCTACAGGAATGGGACTACCTCAGCATGTCACGCAATTTTGCGATGCGCGTTTGGGAAGCCTGTGGCGGCGCGCCCATCGTGGCGGCGATGATCGCTGCCGAGCGCATGGGAGCCAACCGGGCGGAGCTGCTGAAGTATGCCAACTCCGGCGACACCACCGGCGACCACTCCCGCGTTGTGGGATACAGCGCTGTCCTGCTGCTGAAGACTCAGGAGCAGCGCGGTACCGAGCAGCCGTTCTCGCTGACCGCTCAAGACAAGGACGAGCTCCTCACCCTGGCACGTAAGTCGGTCGACCGGGCAGTGCGCACAGGAAAGCCGTACGAAGTCGCCGCCAGTTCCAGCAGCACGCTCAACCAGGAGCGCGGCGCTTTTGTGACCCTGAAGGAGCAGGGACAGTTGCGCGGCTGCATCGGTTACACCTCGGCCAGCAAGCCGCTCAATTTGGCGGTGCGCGACACAGCAACCCTGGCCGCCCTGCGTGATTCCCGCTTCCGGCCAGTCAGGGAATCGGAGCTGGCCGCGCTGGAGTATGAAATCTCAGTGTTGTCGCCGCTACGGCGTGTAACCGACGTTCGGCAGATCAAGGTTGGGCAGGACGGCCTGCTGATGAAGAATGGGGATTACGAAGGTCTCCTGCTTCCTCAAGTGCCGACGGAAGAAGGTTGGGACCGGCAGAAATTCCTGGAGCAGACGTGCGCCAAGGCGGGCATGCAAACCAATTGCTGGAAGGACGAGAACACAGACATATTCATGTTCACCGCCGTCGTCTTTGGCGAGCCCAAGGCACCTACGGCTGGGCCACCAGCGGCTCCCGGCTTAGCTTTGCAGCCAGGACAGCCGGCGCCAAATTCACCGCCGCGCTGAACCACGCGGTCTTCCAGAAGCCAAACACCGGGATGAGATATCCGCTGAGCAGCAGAGCGCCCGCACATCCACCCAGCAGATCGAGGGCATAGAGCGTGCCCAAACCGCACCGTGCGCTGCCATCGCGAAGATAGATCTCGGTCGCAACCGGAAACTGATATCCGCCAAGCGTTCCGCTGAGAGCCGCCAACAACGGGAAGACAAGCTGCGCCGTCAGCAAAGTTGCGCTCCAGCGTGATGTCTGCGCCAGCAACCCAATCACCAACATCAGTGCCGGCAACGACGCGGCCAGAAGGAGCTGAACCGCAGCCGCGGTTGCCATCAGCCCGCCAGCGATGCGGGAAGCTGCATGGTGAATGGCCAGCCAACTCCCCAAGGCGATGCCCGCCATAAACATGGCAATGAGGGTGGCGAGTTGGTGATAAACGTAGCCATAGACAGACTGAAATAACAGCAGCAGGAAGATCTGTTGCGCCATCAGGGTGAATCCCGTCGCGGCCACGCAGAAGGCTGCGGCAGTGCGACCGCGTTTCTCGCCGGCAGGACGAGACGCCAGAAGAATCGCCAACAGTACCAGCAGAGCACAGCTCCAACTAAGCACGCCGTCAAAACTGCGCTGTGCCGCGGTCCGGAACCACCGAGTGGATGCGGAGTGGAACTGGGCGCTCCACAGTTCGACGCTGAAGTAGTACGCGATGGGCGCGAAGTCGCGATTGACCGGCGTCTCGGGCAACGGCTGCAATTGCTCGTGTACCTGGGCCATGCGGTCCGGCATCATGCGAAACGGCAGGAAGTATTCGCGAACGTAGCGCGTCTCCACATGCCGGCTCCGTAACCGGGAGATCAGGGTTTGAGGATTCTCCGTCAATACGCCCGGCTGCATCGCCGCGAAGAAGTGAATCGTGTCGCCGGGAATGATTACGATCTGCGGGAACACCTGCCGCAACGTGTGCTGAATGCAGCGCAGAAATGCCGCCAGATCGGGGCTGATGTAGTCCTCCGAGGCGCGGAGTTGCAGGGCCAGCACTCCGCCCGTAGCGAGACGGTCGCGCGCGGAGGCAAAGAACTCGCGAGTGTAGAAGCGGTTCAACTGCGCGGTTTGCGGATCGGCCACATTGACAACGATCACGTCGAATTTGTCGCCGGTTGTCTTCAGATAGTGCCGACCGTCCGCGTAGTGCACGTGAACGCGAAGATCGGAAAACGAAGCAGCCTGCTCGGGAAAAAACTGGCGCGCGATGGAAACCAGCATCGGGTCGAGCTCAACATAGTCGATGCACTCGATCGTAGGATGCTTAAGCGCCTGCGCAACGCTGCCGTTGACTCCGCCGCCGATCAGCAGGATGTGCCGCGGCGCAGGGTGCTCCAACAAGGCGTAGTGGACTGCTTCCTCGGCGGCGCTCTCGTCGGGCGCGCTGGCCAGGACCATGCCGTTATCGTAGATGGTGCGGATGTCTCCGGTCTCCGTGACTGTAAGCTTGCCGTAAATCGAGTCGCGCGATTCCAGCAGGTGAAACCCTCGCCACAAGCGCCTTTGCGACGACTCCTCCAGCCACCGTGTAAGGGAAACGAAAAGCAAGCAGGCAAGGACGGCAATCGTCAGCGCAGTCGATATCACCTGCACGCGCCGCATCGGCAACCACAGGATTGCCGCCATGCCCAGGTTCAGCAGCAAGACGACGGCGGCGATCTGGAAGGAGTTGCAAAAGCGCAGCAGCACCACGCTGGCCAGGCTGCCTCCTGCGCCGGAGCCGGCAGCCTCCAGCAGGTACGCCGAACTGGTGGCCACACGCCCGGAAACTCCGCACCCCTGCGCATACATTCGCGTCGCCACCACGAACAGAGATCCGGAGAGCGCGCAGAAGAAACTCAGGCACAAAAGCGAGGTGAGTATCATCGGCACGGGGCCAACCAACTCACCCGGTACGGTCTGAAATACGTTTCGCGAGGCGCGCAACAGCCAGATGGTCGGCGGCAGGCTGATACTAAGCAAACATTCGAGCACGGCGACAGCCTTGCGAGCGTTGTTCTCACCCAGCCGGAGGCGGCTGCTCACATAGCTGCCGACGGCCGTCCAGAACAGCCAGGTGGCCAGCATGATTCCCAGCGACATTTCGTTGCCGCTGAAAACGACGATCAGCTCCCGCATTAGAACGATCTGTCCGATGACCGCGCTGAGTCCGATGAGGGCAACAGCACTCCTGATCGCGCGCGGCGGCTTCGCACGCGGAGATGTGACGGACTGCACAGGCATGGTCACCTGAGCCGAATTAGAATCCTGTCGTCTTCCAAAAGCAAAGCTGGACTAAACATGGCGTCCGAGGCTAACACACTGGATCGCCGGCAGGCGCTGATCAAGCTGTTGCGCCTGGCGGGGACTGGCTTGGGCGCCGCAGGCTTGGGATTCTGGCTCAGCGAGCGCAGTTCGCGGCCTCAGTCCGCACTGGCGACGAACGTCAAACGCAGTCACACCGTCGCTGCGGATTCAAACCTCCCCGAGATGGCGATCCTGCAAGGCGATGATCCCGCAGAACTCGCTCGATACGCAATCGAAGAGTTGGGCGGCATGCGCCGCTTCATCGCGCGCGGCGACATTGTGGTGGTGAAGCCCAACATCGGTTGGGACCGCACTCCGGAGCAGGCAGCCAATACCAATCCCGCAGTGGTTGCAGAGGTCGTGCGACAGTGCTGGAATGCCGGCGCGAAGCGGGTCATCGTGACCGATGTGAGCTGCAACGATCCGCGCCGCTGCTTCCAGCGCTCGGGCATTGCGGCTGCGGCGCAGCACGAAGGCGCGGAAATCATCCTGCCCGATCCCGCCGGCTTTCAGGATGTCGACCTCCAGGGTGAAGTGCTGCGCAACTGGCCGGTCTTCGCGCCGTTCCTCAATGCCGACAAAATCATCAACATCCCCATCGCCAAGCATCACAGCCTTACTGGCACCACGTTGGGCATGAAAAACTGGTACGGCATTTTGGGCGGCCCGCGCCATCAGTTACACCAGAAGATCCACGAGAGCCTCCTCGATCTCGCCGACTTCATGCGCCCTACCCTGACCATTATCGACTGCTACCGCGTGCTCATTCGCAATGGACCGACAGGCGGCAACCTGGAAGACGTCGTGCTCAAGAAGTCGCTGGTCGCCGGAACCGATCCGGTGGCACTCGACGCCTATGTGGCCAAGGCGTTCTGGAACCTTGACGCCGCCGCGCTTCCCTATCTGCAAATGGCTGCAAGGCGTGGCTTGGGGACCTACGAATTTGAGAAGATCCGAGTGCGCGTGAAGAAGCTAGCCAGCCAGGCGGCGCTGTAAGTCGACGGCGCTCGAGTGCAGAATTTCTTCGTGACCGAACCGCAACGTATGGAACTGTTCCACCCTGCTCACGATGGCAAGTTCCGAACCTGATTGATAGAATCGGTGGATTTAGGAGAGGAATGCCTTCGGCAGCCAAACGGACGGCTGAAACCCAAGCGGTCACGGGAAGCCAGGAGCGTGGCAAGGCTGCCAAAAGGCTGCGCCGGCGTTGGCGCCCTCTCCGACTGTCAGTTCTCGCCGGACTGCTGACCACTCTGGGGCTGATTTGTTTCTATCTGAAGTTCTGGGTCCTGGATCTGGACCTGTGGGTGCACCTCAGACTCGGGGATTGGATCGTCGACAACCTTGCCTTTCCTCACACCGGGCTATTTTCGCGTACCGCCGGCAACCGGCCCTGGATCGCCTATAGCTGGGGGTATGAGGTCCTGTTCTCGCGTATCTACTCCTGGTTTGGACTGATGGGCGTTGCGCTCTTTGAAACCCTGATGATTCTGGCCGTCGCTTACGCCATCTACTGGATGGTCCATCGTCTCTCCGGAAGCTTCTGGCTCTCGTGCCTGCTGGCGACGGTCGCCGGCTCCGCCTTCTTAATACCGGTTTTTGCGCCGCGTTGCTGCTCCGTAGTGCTGTTCATCATAACCCTGACCCTGATTTTGCAGGCGAATCGCAGTGGCCGTTTGCAACCGCTGTACTGGTTGCCATTGATCTTTCTGGTCTGGGCCAACTTGCACATTCAATTCATCTATGGGATCGGCGTCGTGGGTCTGTTTGTCGGCGTCAATCTGCTACAGCGGCTGGCCGGCTTTCTAGGAGTTGCGCCCCGGTTCCTACAGCCCCCCACACTCCCGGCGCTGCCGCTGGCCGCGATCCTCGCCGCCTGTCTGCTGGCAACTTGCATTGGACCCTATTCCTTCCACCTGTACCAGGTGGTCTACACCTATTCCAAAGCGAAAGCCGCATACACTCTGGTTAGTGAGCTCCAGCCACCTGATTTCGGCCACTACGGCCATTACGCGCAACTCCTGCTGGCTGCGGCGGCGTTTGTCGCCCTCGGTTGGAAGAAGCAGGTTGATCTATTCAAGTTGATTCTGCTGGCTATTGCCACCGTGGTGGCCTTCCGCACCATGCGCGACTCCTGGTTCATCATTATTGTCGCGGCCGCCTGCATTGCCGACTTCCCGGCGCCAGAGGCCATGCGGGACCCTGAGGAGACGCTCAGCCAGAATCTGGTCGTGGCTGCGGTCGTGGTCTTGGCATTGTGGCTCCTGGCGCCCATCGTTGACTTCAATCCATCCGCGCTGGAACGGGCCGTCCGCAGGCAGTTTCCGGTCGATGCGGTCAACTTCCTGAGCCAGAATCCGCACCCAGGTCCGCTCTACAACACGTTCGACTGGGGCCACTTCCTCATCTGGGCCATGCCGGACTACCCGGTGGCAATCGACGGACGCACCGACCTATATGGCGACGCGATGGATGAGCGCTTCGCCCTCACGGCCAGAGGTGTGGCGTACAAGGACGATCCTTATCTCAACGAGTCGCGACTGATCGTGCTACAGCAAAAGAACATTCTGGCAAAGTTCCTGGCCGTTGACCCTCGTTTTGAGCTGATTTATCAGGATGGGGTAGCGGTGGTTTTCGCGCGCCGCTAGCCCGATTCGCCGCTCACCGGGCATGGAAAGCGCTAGCCTCGCTCACTGGAGCAGTTTCACTTCTGGCGTATAGCAGCGGCTCGACTGCATTTGACGCAATAAGTTGTGTGCTATCAGGATGTTATTCCGTAATGTGAAATTAAGTTGACCCTGCCGACGGAAAAGCCTCATAGTGACTCCCGCGCAGGCAGGAATAGTCGTCGCCGGACTCGCAGGTTACGTCCGTTTGCGTGGACGGGTGGGGCAAATTGTTGGCGAAGGCGGCCACAGCATCCGCCTCCGAATTATTGGTTCGCAAAGGAGAATTGTTTATGACGCGCCCAGAGCAACGTCGGAGATCAGGTTTCGCGCGGCCGGCAGGAATGGCCGGCCTTTTCATCCTGCTTGCGACCGCTATCGCGGCGCCGGCCCTAGCGCAGACCTTAACCGTGCTGCACACCTTCACCGGCGGCGAAGAAGGAGGCGCACCATATGCCGGCCTGACTATCGATCGAGCCGGTAACTTCTATGGCACAACCTCGGCCGGCGGAGAGGGCGGATACGGGACAGTGTTCAAGCTGTCGCATGCGGAAACGGGCTGGATTTTGAACACACTCTATAGGTTTCAGGGAGGCAATGATGGGGGTTACCCCTATGCCAGAGTGGTGTTTGGACCGGACGGCCTTCTGTACGGGACCACCAGCGACTATGCATCTCCGGCGTACATGGAACCGTGTTCAGCCTTCAGCCGCCAGCCTCGGCATGCCCGTCCGTCAGCTGTCCCTGGACGAAGACGGTACTTTACCGCTTTACTGCCGCAGGCGGCGATGGCGCTAATCCTGGCTACGGCGATCTTGCCTTCGATGCGGAAGGCAATATCTACGGCACAACCTTTAACGGAGGAGGGGATGGAGGGAACTGCTCTCCGTATAACAACTGCGGCGTGGTCTTCAAGCTCACCCGATTGGGCGGAAGCTGGACGGAAAGCGTGCTCTACAGTTTCAGCCAGTCGGGGAATGGGGGATGCGTTCCCGAGAGCGGCGTCGTCCTCGACAGCGCCGGTAACCTGTACGGCACAACCTTTCTTTGCGGAGCGGACGGCGAAGGCGTGGTGTACGAGTTAACCCAGTCCGGCTCCTCCTGGACGGAAACGGTGCTGCACACCTTCGAAGGATTCAACGATGGTCTTGATCCCTTCGGCGGCCTGCTTAGGGATCAGCGGGGAAACTTGTATGGCAGCACCACGGAAGGACCTGGCGGCAGTAATGGCGGCACAGTTTACGAGTTGCAGCCCTCCGGCGATAGTTGGACGTACAGCACCCTGACCGCTCTTTCCGGCGACGGAGGACCAGCTGACGCCCCTACCATGGATGCGGCCGGCAATCTGTACTTTACGACCGCCCAAGACGGAAACGAGGGTTTTGGCAACGTGTTCAAACTGACGCCCTCGGGCGGTACCTGGATCTACACCGATCTCCACGACTTCAACGGCAATGATGGAGGATTTGATCCCTCCGGCAGCGTCGCACTGGACGCTCAGGGCAACCTCTATGGCACGACTCCGGAGACGTCCTCCTCCCGCTGGGGCGAAATTTGGGAGCTCACGCCGTAAAGCAGTAGCCGATTGTCAGTTCTCAGGCTAGTCTTGCGGAATGAGGACTATGGCTAGATCATCGCGGTACATAACCTTGAACTGGGGAGCTGCGCTGAGCGCCACCGCCATCGGTGAGCTGCTTGGCAGCAAAATTGTGCGGGCGTAGACGAAACTGACATCGCCGAAAAGCGGCGTCTCGGCATGAGTAAGCTTGAAATAGCGAAGATTGATCTCATCGCCATACAGGTCGTTGCGTGAATCAATGGTCACTGGGTAGTCGGGCAGATACCAGGTGAGGAAGCTTCCCCACTCATAAGCGTTGAACAACGGCCCCGGAAGGTGGTTTTCGCGAATATAATCACAGGCCCGCACCGGCAAGGCGCTTGCAACCCTGCTCAGCAACGCGTCGCGGCTTCGAGGAACACGGCTGATTACTGCGACCCACAAGGTCAGAAGTACAAGTCCCGTCGTGGCCAGATATTCCAGCTTCCATGCGCGTCCACCTTCCTGCCGTGCCTCTGCCCCGTTGCCGGGAACCGCATCGGCAATCACAGCCACCGATGCCACCGCTACCAGCCAGGAGACGCGCTGAGCAGGGAACGAAAGAACCGCACCTGCGATCATCAGCGCAAATTGAAACCAATCTCGCGAGCGACGCCGCCCCAGCGCAAAGAAAGCCGCCATCGCCAAGAGCAGAAGCACATAGTCCTGTGGTCGCCGGAAGCCGACCGCATTGAGTTCGGGAAGATAAGGGAGCAAGACGGGCCGTCCGAAATTCTTCAGGGCAACCGCATACACGTGGTAGCTATAAGGCGTCAGCAGGGTGGCTAATAGCGATGCGGCGATCGCCCCAGTCGCTATTCCCAGCGGAGCCGCTGATGTTTGTCTGGCAAACCAACCTACTCCAAGACGGCGGCCAATCTCCTCTGCGACGGAAACGGCCAAAAGCAGAACCAGCACCAGCAACCCATAGACAAACTGGGCGTCCAGGTTTGCCCAGACGGCAAACAACACCGGCAGCCAGAATAGCGGTCGTGCATTGCCCGTCCGCCGGGCCTGGAACACCAGCGCCAACTCGGCGGCGTACAACAGGATTGAGCAAAGCGCCGGTTGCAGTTGCAGACCCGGCATTGCATATTGGGCAACGGCCGTCAGCGCTACAGGAGTCCAGAAGTTCTGCCGCGAACCGCGCGCCAATCGAAAGAGAGCCAGTGCGAGCGCGGCCTTGAAAGCCATCAACCACAGCGGAAGAGTGCGCAGGCCCATCAGCTTGTAGCCTGCGGCAAGCAACCCGTCAAAGCCCCAGCTAGTGGCCATCCAGGGAAGGTCGGGGTGTAGTGAGAACAGGCCGTTGCGCGGCACGGCATGGGTCTGCAATATCCAGATGCCGGTGCGCAGGTGTGACCACACGTCCATACCGGCCAGGGCGGAGAGGCTGAAAGCCTCGTAGACGGCTGCTGTTGTGAGCAGGAAAACCAGAACCAGCACCCGCAGGGGCGCATTATCCAGGAGGTTGCCGAAGACATTACCGGGAAGCGCTTGGCGAAGAGCGACATCGGTTGTCGTCTTCCTCATTGCGGCTGCCCGCTTAGCTGCGCTGCCTTGCGCCGGCACTCCATCGCCTCTGGGAGGTCGCCGAAATCGCGATAGGCGATGGCCATATTCTCATAAGCCTTGGACTGCTGCATAGGGTCTTCCATGTTAACCAAGGCCAGCTTGTATCGTTGAATGGCTTCCGGCAGATTCCCATGCTCCTGCTCGTCGAGGGCAATGGCGAAGTTACTCCTCCAATCCATTGGGTAGATGGCGATGGCGGCGCGGTAGTGATGCATGGCGTCTTCGCGATCTCCCTGCTTCTCTAGAATGCTGCCGACCATGCCCTCAGCCACCCAGTTGCCCTTGCTGACCTGGAGGGCATGAGACCAGAGCGTCAGGTCGTCACTCCAGTAGCCAATCTGACGATGGGTGACTATGCCCAGCACAAACAACACCGCGACGCTGATGGCCGGCAGCAGAGCTTTCGGTAGATGCCGTTGCCCGACCCAATCAGCCACGCCCCAACAAACCAGGATGAACAGCCCAATGAAGGACTGGTAGGCGTAGCGATCAGCCATCGCCTGCCAGCCTACCTGGACGATGCCGATAGTCGGCACCAGGGTCCCCAGAAACCAAAACCAGCCCACCGGCAGATAGCGATAGCGCCGGCCGGCGATGACCAGTGCCGTGATGGCCAGCAACACCAAAGCCGCTGCCGCTACCTGCCACAATCGCAGCGTATTTCCCGGGTGAAGATACAGGACGGCAAGGTGCGACGGCCAGAGGGCTTTGCCGACGTAGCGCACGTAGGCGACGATTGCGTTGCCCAGCCTGATCCAGATCGAGTAAGGCCAATGCTGTGGCCGGCCGACACGTTGCGCTTGCATCGTAATCCGCGCGCTGGCCAGGCAAATGATGAACAGCGGAATCTTTTCCTTGATCAGCCAGAAAAAATTCCTGGGCGGAAACGCCGCCACCAAATCGGCTTCAGCGGAAGGCGCGCTGCCGGCAAATATTCGTCGCAGTGGCCAGTAGTCCCACAACAGAAACACGAACGGCAGCGTGATAATCTGCGGCTTTGACATCAGTCCCAGAATGAAGAGACCGGCGACCACGCCATAGCGGAGACCGCCGGGCCGTCGCGCATACCAGCGGTACGCTCCCAAGGCGAGCAGAAAGAAGAACGTCGCCAACAGGGTCTTACGTTCCGCTATCCATGCCACTGATTCGACATTAATGGGATGCAGAGCGAACAGCGCAGCTACCATGAAGCTGCGGCCCAGGTAACCGGTTGCCAGCAGCAAAACCCAGAACAACACCACCGCGTCAAGCGCGTGCCACACCACGTTCACCGCATGGTGGCCGGCAGGATCGATATCAAACATCTGGCAATCCAGCGCATGTGACAACCACGTCAGCGGATGCCAGTTGTTTTGCGCCAACGTCAGCAGGGCCCACTTGATGGTCGGCCAGGTCAGGCCGTCCTGCACCTGCGGGTTCCCGTACACGTATCCGATATCATCCAGGTTGGCGAAAGGATGATGCACCACAGGAAAGTACAGGGCGAGGGTGGCGACCAGCAGAACAAGACTGAGGCCCAATGCCAGCTTATGCGGCGCGGCGATCTTGTGTAGAACGGAAAGCCGGCCCTCCTTGTCCGGGGGCTGGGTTACCGGCATCGGACCTACACCTACAGAATTCATCTCGCCCTCTGCGAGCGCGATTATAGTAGAGCAGGACAGATTCTGGAGCGGGCGTTCTATCGCCCGAGCCCGAAAAACAGCCGCTGCGCACTTTACTTGCACGCCGCACACACGGCTGCATATACTTTGTAGGTTTGCCTCAATACGGACGCGCCCTCCAACACATCGCGTCCCATTCAGACTGCAAGGGCGTTCGTAAGCATTTCGGAGAATCTATGGCTACCGCACACGCGCTGGAACAAGAAAGCAATCCGTGGGAACAACAGGCGGCGCGATTCAATCTTGCCGCCGAGAAACTCAAGCTCGATGAAGGGCTATGGCGCGTGCTCCGCCAGCCCAATCGCGAAATCATCGTCCACATCCCGGTCGCCATGGACAATGGGCAACTGGAGGTGTTCACCGGATATCGCGTGCAGCATTCCATCGCGCGCGGTCCCGCCAAGGGCGGGGTGCGCTACTCGCCCGACGTCACGCTGGACGAAGTGCGCGCACTGGCCAGTTGGATGACCTGGAAGTGCGCCGTGGTCAACATCCCCTTCGGGGGCGCCAAGGGCGGCATCATTTGCGATCCCAAGAACATGTCGCGCGGTGAGCTGGAGCGCATGACCCGCCGCTATACTTCCGAGCTGATCGAATTTATCGGCCCGGAAAAAGATGTTCCCGCGCCCGACGTCAACACCAATGAGCAGACCATGGCGTGGATGATGGACACCTACTCCATGCACATGCGGCAGACAGTGACAGCGGTTGTAACCGGCAAGCCGCTGAACATGGGCGGATCGCGCGGGCGTCGCGAGGCCACCGGCCGCGGCGTGATGATCATCTGCGATGAATCCATCAAGAAGAACAACATGACCCGCGAGGACAGCCGCGTGATCATTCAGGGCTTCGGCAACGTCGGCTCCAACGCTGCGTTGCTGATGCACAACGCCGGATACAAGATTGTCGGCATCGGCGAGTGGGATGGCGGCCTGTACAACGCCAAGGGCATCGACATAGCCGCGCTGTGGGAGCACCGGCAAAAGGAAGGGACCATCCACGGCTTCAAAGGTGCCGAGCGCAGGCCGACGGAAGATCTGTTGGTTACCGCCTGCGAAATCCTGATACCCGCTGCGACTGAGAGCGTGATCACCTCGGCCAACGCCGACCATGTGAAAGCGAAGATCCTGGTGGAAGGCGCCAACGGGCCCACCACCGCCGCAGCGGACGAGATCCTCGCCGACAAACACGTTTTCGTCATGCCTGACATTCTGGCCAACGCCGGTGGCGTAACCGCCTCTTACTTCGAGTGGGTGCAGGACCGGCAGGGTTACTTCTGGAAGGAATCGGTGGTCAACTCGCAGCTGGAGGACATCATGGTGTCCTCGTTCGAGGACGTGGTGCGCTACGCCGAGACCCACCACGTGAACAACCGTATCGCCGCCTACATGCTGGCGATCGATCGCGTGGCGTACACGATCCGGCAACGCGGGATTTACGCGTAGGAAACCTCACTAAGAAAGGCCGAGGAAAATTGGATTGACGAAAAAGCATCAACCGCCAAGGGTGAGAATGCGAAAGGACTTTCAGGATCTCGCAAAATTGAGGGCGGATGAGGCCACGGTGCTCACCAACAACCGAAAGCAGCAAGGGGCGTACTATTTGGCTGGTTTCGCGATCGAATGCGCGCTGAAGGCATGTATCGCGAAAAGGACAAAGCGCCACCAGTTTCCGTTGGGCCGTGATTACGTAAACGAGGTATATCAGCACAACCTCGAGGGTCTCCTAAAGGTTGCGAATCTTGAGAAGAAGCTTGAAGAGGAAATGAAAAGAAACCCCGGCTTCGCGGTAAACTGGGGTGTCGTAAAGGACTGGGATGTGGAGCGCCGGTATGACCTCACTGGCCTCAAAGGCAGCGATATGGTGACGGCGGTAACTGCGCCGGATGGAGTCTTACAGTGGATCAAGCAACACTGGTAGAAAGTGACGTCACCCTCGCAGGCCGGGTGCTGGAGGCTCTCAGCAGGTCGCCAATGCCGGTGTCGTTCCTTGATTGGTACTACGTGCCTCAGTTGGACGAATGGCAGTTGGTGATCGCGACTCCTTGGTACGACAGCAAGGGTCCCCGGGATGCGTGGTCGGCACTCGTAGACGCGCTTCAAAAGGCGTCCATATACTCGCAAGTTCCTACACGTCGGGTTTTCCTAAAAAGTCCCGACGACCCTCTCGTAAAGGTGTTGGAGCAAGAGGTACGCCAAGAGAAACAAGGTTTCTTGCACCTCTTGCGCACGGGTGCTCCAGCGAAAGGCGGGCAATATTCGGTGATTTTTGCACCGATCACGAGCGGTGCAGGGCCAGTTCCAGCCAGGCATTTTTCGCGTGAATCCGATCTCGAGTCGTTTCTCACACAGCGCTTAGGCCTGCGGAAAAGTGCTATTGCGGACGCCATGGAGGAAGTGAGACGCAGGGGTACTAGCTCAATATTTCCAGTACATCTGAGCATGAGAGAGCTAAAGAAGGTCGGCTTGGCTGAATCCTAGCGTAACATCCTTCGAGGACGTGGTGCGCTACGCCGAGACCCACCACGTGAACAACCGTATCGCCGCCTACATGCTGGCGATCGATCGCGTGGCGTACACGATCCGGCAACGCGGGATTTACGCTTAGATGTGTTCCGGTTACCATTCTGGTAAGAGCGGTTCCCTAACCGGAACCGCTCATGTTTTAGGGGGAAAATAATTTTCCCTTACGGCTCGGCATTGCACATCCAGTTGGGGCATAATAGCGTCCAACTTTCCAGAGCGTCTGGGAACACTTCCTGTAACCGAGTTACCATGCCACGCCTGCTTTTCTGTTTGCGCTTGCTCGCCGTTGCCGTGGCCTTTCCGGCTATTCTGCTCTATATCCTCGCGGCTACCCTGAAGCACTCCATTACTGGGTTTCGCAACGGGCTGCGCACGCCGCTGCGCATCTGGATGGGTGTGCTGGACTGGGCCAAAGGAATTCCAGTGGGATACAGCTACTGGGAGCATTACGAGGCTCCGGTTATGTTGGACGAGATCGTAGTGCACCACGACGAGTAACCTCGCTCCACTCAGCGCGCGCAAAAGCAGCACGGGCCGGCGACCTCGCCGCTGGCCTGTTTTTCTGCGATTGCTTTCACTCGAATCACTAGAGGATAATCGGTTGTTAGAGTGGCCCGCCGCGGCGGGCGCTGGTGTGCCTGTCTGGTTTTTGTGAATCTCCCGACCTACATCACGCTTACTCGCATCTTCAGCATTCCTGTGCTGATCTGGATTTTGTCCAGCAGCCGCTTCAGTTCCGGCAACGGGGAGCGCGAACTGCTGGCCTCTTTCGTCTTCATCGCGGCCTCGCTCACGGATGCCATCGACGGTTATCTGGCACGGCGGCGGGCGCAGGTCACCACCATGGGCATGCTGCTGGACCCGGTGGCCGACAAGCTGCTGATCGCCGCAGCGTTCATTACTCTGGTCCAGTTCAATCCCCGGACGGTCCCCGCGTGGATGGCCGTCATCATCATTGGCCGTGAGTTCCTGGTAAGCGGCCTGCGCTCCATCGCCGCCTCCGAAGGCTTCACCATCCAGGCCAGTGACCTGGGAAAACTCAAGATGTTCGTGCAGATTTTCTCCGTCGTAGCTGCCATTGTCGATCATCACTGGGCCTATCTGCCGTGGTATTTCCTTGGCTTGCCGGTGCACCCCATCGCACTGGCTTCGATATGGGTGATGGTGGCGCTGTCGCTGTGGTCGGCCGCCGATTACTTCATTGGCTTCTGGAAACGCATCGACCAAACTGCGGAGAAGCGCCGGCGCCGGCGTTCCTTTGTGCTTAGCCGGCGAAGGAAGCGCAACGATGTGCCCGCAATCTGAAGGCGCTCGTCCTGCAGTAACTGTACAGGCGACGGAATATTCTCCGTCGGAGAGAGATCTGTTACTGCGCCTGGCGCACCGCTCCATTGAGGCCGCAGTGGAGGAGCGCGAATTCGATCCCTCACCCCCGAGTGACCACTTAGCCGAATTCCGCGGAGCGTTTACCACGTTGCATCTGCGCGGCCGGTTGCGCGGCTGCATTGGGTACGTTTTTCCCACCAGTCCGCTCTATCGAACCGTCGCCGAAACGGCCCGTGCCGCTGCCCTTGACGACCCGCGTTTTCACCCGGTCACGCGCGACGAGGTAATGTTCCTAAAGGTAGAGATCAGTGTGCTTTCTCCACTGCTGCCGATTACCCCCCAAGAAATCGTGGTGGGAAAGCATGGCCTGGTGGTAACCCAGGGCAGCCGCCGCGGACTTCTCTTACCCCAGGTCCCGGTGGAATGGGATTGGGACCGGGAGACATTTCTGGCTCAAACCTGCCTGAAGGCGGGATTGGCGCCGGATGCCTGCCGCTATGGCGCTGAGCTGCAAGCCTTTACCGCCGAGGTCTTTGGCGAAGAGTAACTTGGCAGTAGCACCCCTGATTCGTACCCTCCGATGGACTTTTGTGCCCTTCTACTACAAATTTCGCAACAAGAGGGTTGCATCTTTACTTGTGCATCTGTAACATCGGGCAGCGACATGCGCGTCCCGTCTGGCACTTACGCACCACGGATCCGTCGTTTCCGGCTACCCCGCCTTTGCGTCGCGGTGGCCAGCGATGACATTGCAACAATGAGTGAACGCGCCGAGTCCTTGGTGCGCGATAACCCCTTTCTGGAGTTGAGGTTAGATTATCTCTCGCAACCTTTGGCCGCCCTTCCCAAGCTTAAGAGTCTCATCGAAACTCATCCCGATGTGACCTTCATAGCCACCTGTCGCCGAGCCGTAAACGGCGGTAAGTTCAAAGGTTCCGTCGCCGCTGAGCTGGCCGTGTTGCGCCGGGCTGCGGATTGCGGCTTTCCCCTGGTGGATATGGAGCTGCAAACCGCGGAGGCCTTGAAATCCAGTGAGTTGAGCGAGCTATATGATCGCGCCGGCATGATCATCTCCCACCACAACTTCCGTTCTACCAAACACTTGCATGAGCAATTTGCGGCCATGACTAAGTATCCTGCGGACTTCTACAAGCTGGTTTCCACAGCCACCAGTCTGCATGACAACGTCGTCATGATGAAGTTCCTGGAGGCGAATTCCGCCAAGCACGAGATGGTCGGCGTGTGCATGGGAGAGCAAGGCATCATCAGCCGCGTTTTGGGAGTGCGGGCGGGCAGCGTTTTCACCTTTGGTGCGGCGACCAAGGGGGAAGAGACCGCTCCCGGCCAGGTTCCGGCCACTGAACTGCGCGACATCTATCGCATCGAAATGGTGGATCAGGCCACGCAAGTATATGGCGTGGTGGGAGATCCCCTGTCCCATACGCTTTCTCCGGTGATGCTGAACGCTGCCTTCCGCCGCGAGTCCGTGAACGCCGTTTACCTGGCGCTTCATGCCAAAAGCATGAAGGATTTGCTCGCCTGTGTGCACGATATCCCCATCCGTGGTCTCAGCGTGACCATGCCTTACAAGCAGGAAATCCTCGCCGCGCTGGAGAATTCCGATCCGCTCACCCGGCAGATTGGCGCCTGCAACACCGTAGTGCGCAGCGCTGATGGCAAGCTATACGGTTTCAACACAGATGTGGCCGGCATTGTCGTGCCTTTGCAGCAGCGCATGAGCCTGGCTGGCGCTCGGGTTCTCATCGTCGGGGCCGGTGGCGCCGCTCGCGCTGCGGCCTTCGGACTGAAGGCCAAGGGCGCAGAGGTCTTCATTGTCAATCGCACGCCCCCGAAGGGCCAGGCCCTGGCCCGGCAGGCGAAAGTGAAATACCTCAAGCGCGCCGATATCGCCAAACAGGAGTTCGATGTCATCATCAACGCAACGCCTGTCGGCATGAACGGCAACAAACATTCGCCGCTGGAAGAAAAGGAACTGAATACCAAGTTCCTCTTCGATCTGGTCTATAACCCGGCTGAGACCAGGCTCATCACCATGGCTCGCGCCAAAAACATTCAGGTCATCCCGGGGCTGGAGATGTTTGTCCAGCAGGGCGCCCGCCAATTTGAGATCTGGTCGGGCAAACCGGCTCCCCTCGCCGAAATGGGCTACGTAGTTACCAAAGCTCTGGAGCGCCAGGCTACCCAAGCCGCCGAAGCACATGAAACTCCCGCCAAGAGACCTGCCGCCGGGAAGGCCGTCAAGAAAGCCTCAAAGGCGGTTCGCAGGACGTAACTGCGCCGGCGAGTTGTTCGCGAACTCCTCATCCGTAATACCCCAAGTCTTGCCGGAACTTCAGCCCAGGCTCGCGCCGTTCATGGCAAAGGTTGGATCGGGAATTGCATTGCAGAGCCCGCAGAGTGAATCGCTTAATATCGCCTATAATTTCCCTTTCAATTAGGCTAGATTTGATGGATTCGCGAATATGCAGCTTTCAGTAATTCTGGTTCTGATCATCAGCTTGCTTTCGCCCCTTCTCGGCGCACAAGAACTTCGGGTTGCCGCGGCTGCCGACCTTAACTACGCCATGCAAGACCTGGCGGCGCGTTTTCAGCAGAAAACCGGCAGCAAAGTTGACCTGTCTTTTGGCGCGTCCGGCAACTTCTATTCGCAGATTCAGAACGGCGCTCCTTTTGATCTCTTCTTCTCTGCCGATCTCGGATACGCGGATAAACTCGCCGGCGCCGGCTTGATCGAGCGCGCTTCGCTGCGTACCTATGCGGTTGGCCACCTGGTGCTCTGGGTCCCCAATAGTTCCAAACTCGATCCCGGAAAGCTGAAGATGGACCTGCTGCTACAGCCCTCGGTGCAGCGCATTGCCATCGCCAATCCGCAACACGCGCCCTATGGCCGCGCAGCCATGGCTGCGCTTGAGCACTTCGGATTGAAAGACAAAATCGCCGGCAAACTTGTCCTGGGGGAAAACATCAGTCAGGCAGCGCAATTCGTCCAATCCGGCAATGCGGAGGCCGGGCTCATCGCACTTTCACTGGCCATGTCGCCGGCAATGAAGAACGCGGGCAAGTACTGGGAGTTGCCGGAGGACGCCTATCCCGAGATTCAGCAAGGCGTCGGCATTCTCTCCTCCTCCAAACATAAACAGGCGGCGGACGCCTTTATCGATTACATTGGTTCGCCAGAGGGCACGGCGGTTCTGGAGCAGTACGGCTTCCGTGTCCCACCACGGCAATGATCCTTCAGGCACTCACGCTGACACTCCGGCTGGCCGTCACGGTGTCTTTCATCCTGCTGATCGTGGGAGTGCCGCTCGCCTACTGGCTCGCATATTCGCGCAAGCAGTGGAAGTTTTTCGTCGAGGCGCTGGTCTCGTTGCCCATTGTGCTGCCGCCGACGGTGCTCGGATTCTATGTCCTGGTCGCCATCGGGCCGCTCAGTCCCGTGGGCCGCTGGTATCAGGCAATCGCGGGACACCCGCTGGCGTTCACCTTTGAAGGTCTGGTGATTGGCTCCGTGCTGTACAGCCTGCCGTTCGCCGTGCAGCCCATGGCGACCTCGTTCGCCTCCATCGATCGCAAACTTCTGGATGCTTCGGCCCTGCTCGGCGCCTCGGGCTGGCGCACCTTCTGCCGCATCGTGCTGCCGCTGGGATTGCCGGGCGTACTCACCGGCTTCGTCCTCAGCTTTGCGCATACTTTGGGCGAGTTTGGGGTGGTGCTGATGATCGGCGGCAACATTCCCGGCGCGACCCGCACCATCTCCATCCTGATCTTCGACCAGGTTGAGGCGCTCGACTACGCCGCCGCCAATCGCACCGCACTCCTGCTGCTGGCGCTCTGCTTTGCCATGCTGGCCGCGCTCTATGGCTTGCGCAAGCGCGCCCCGTGGAATGTATGGGGATGGAAATGAGTGAATCCGCCACGCCCGCGCCGGCTCCGAAGGACGACCTCAGCGTCCGCATCCGGAAAAGCTTTTCCCGCGAAAGTGCCTCGCCGTTCGCCCTGGATGTCGACTTCACCGCGGCTGCCGGCTTCACCATTCTCTTCGGAGCATCCGGCGCCGGCAAAACCACGCTGCTTGATTGCATCGCCGGGCTCGAAACTCCCGATGCAGGCCGCATCGCAATCGGCCCCGCCGTTGTGTTCGACTCCGGCTCTGGCGTAAACGTCCCGCCCAATCGGCGCTCGGTTGGATATCTACAGCAATCCCTCGCGCTGTTTCCGCACATGACCGTTGGTCAGAACGTGCGTTACGGGTTAGACAGACTTGCCAGCGCGGAGCGTGAAGCTCGCTGCCGTCAAGTGCTGGAGGCATTTCGCATCTCAGCCATGGCTGAGCGCCGTCCGGCAGAAATTTCCGGAGGCGAACGCCAGCGGGCTGCGTTGGCGCGGACCCTGGTCACGCGCCCTCGTGTCCTGCTGCTCGACGAGCCGCTCACCGCCCTTGATGCCGTGACCAAATCGCAAATCCTTGACGACCTGCGCGCCTGGAACAAGCAGCAGCAAATTCCCGTCCTCTACGTTACCCATCAGCGCGAAGAAGTTTTCGCGCTGGGCGAGAACATCATTGCGATCGATGCCGGACGGATCGTGGCCCGCGGCTCGCCGCACGAGGTCTTGCAGCGTCCGCAATCGGAGACGGTGGCGCAATTGGCCGGCTTCGAGAACATCTTCGACTGCGCCTTTGTCGCCGCCCATCCCGAGCAGGGAACCATGACCTGCAACGTCGTGGGTACGAATCTCAATCTAGAAGCCCCGCTGTCGCGCATCGATGGCTCACGGCCGCTGCGGATCGGAATTCGGGCTGGCGACATTTTGCTGGCCTCGCAACCGCCGCAGGGATTGAGCGCGCGCAACATCTTTGCCGGCGCCATCGCGTCGTTGCAGCAGCGCGATGTCATGGTGGTCGCGAGGGTAAATTGTGGCGCGGAGTTTGAAGTTCATCTCACGCCTGCCGCGCGAGAATCGCTACATTTGCAACTAGGCGGAACGGTCTGGCTGGTGGTGAAGACCTATTCCTGCCAGGTGCTGCAAGATAGCTGGTGACCCGCTCCGGCCGGAGCTTGCAGCACCGCGGTCTTCTGTGTTCATCTAACTGCGCATGGGCCTTGAGGAATACAAACGGAAACGCGACTTCACCCAGACTCCCGAGCCGCCGCCGAAAGTCGCCAAAGGCAAGCAACGCCGCTTCGTGGTGCAGAAGCACAGCGCCACGCGCCTGCATTACGACTTCCGCCTGGAAATGGACGGCGTGCTGAAGTCGTGGGCCGTTCCCAAAGGACCGTCGCTCGACCCCGCCGACAAGCGCCTGGCCATGCAGGTGGAGGATCATCCCGTCTCGTATTTCGACTTCGAGGGCACCATCCCCGCCGGCAACTACGGCGCGGGCACGGTGATGGTGTGGGACGTGGGCACCTGGGAGCCGGAGGGCGATGCTCATCAGATGCTGGGCAAGGGCGACCTTAAGTTCCGCCTGGAGGGCGAGAAGCTGAATGGCAGCTTCGCGCTCATCCACATGAAGGCGCGGCGGCCGGGCAGCAAGGGGACGGAGTGGCTGCTGATCAAGCATCGCGACGCCTATGACCAGCCGGGCTACGACATCGACAAATACGACTACTCGGTCCTGACGAAGCGTTCGATGAAGGAAATCGCCGGCGATGAAGGTTCGGCCCAGTGGACGAGCAGCCGCCCGGCGTCGACGCACGGTAACTCCGGCAAGAACGACTGGCTGGCGGATTCCATCGCCAAGGCCGATGCCAAGAAGGCGAAAGCGGCGAAAAAATCTACAGGGGTCAAGGCTCCGAAGACCACCTCTGCTCAACGTACAGCGTCGAATCCCACCCAATCAAAAGAAGCTTGGGTGGGGCGCCCGCAATCGACTCCTAAGCGCGCCACTGGCAAGACCATTCGCTCCGCTGCTGCCGTCGCAGTAAAAAAAAACTCCGCGCCGAAGAAGAAAACGTAGCTCCTGACGCTGCGCGCACTGGCCGCAAAGCGCCGAAGCCGCACGCGATTCATCCCATGCTGGCCATCTCGGTCGACAAGCCTTTCGACGATGAGGCCTGGCTTTACGAGATCAAGTGGGACGGCTACCGCGCCGTCGCCTTTCTGGATGGCAAGTCGGTGCGACTGGTCTCCCGCAATCAGAACGATCTGACCGCAGCCTATCCCGAACTGCAGGATATCCCCGCATACCTCAAATTCCGCACGGCGATTCTGGACGGCGAGGTCGTCGCCCTCGACGATCAGGGCCGCTCTTCGTTCAGCCTGATGCAGCAGCGCACCGGAGTCGGTGAAAGCGGGCGCCGCATTCGCCGCACCCGCGATGACATTCCCGTTGTCTATTACGTCTTCGATCTGCTTTACCTCGATGGCTACGACCTGATGCAGGCCGATCTGGAACAGCGCAAGCAGCTACTGGCTTCGATCATCGCGCCTAACGATCTGCTGCGCTACTCCGACCACTACGTTGGCCGCGGCACGGCGCTGTTTGAGGCAGCGGCGCAACGCGGGCTGGAAGGCATCATCGCCAAGCGCCGCCGCAGTTGCTATGTGCAGAAGCGCAGCCACGAGTGGCTGAAGATCAAGATCGTCAAGCAGCAGGAGTGTGTCATCGGCGGCTACACCGACCCCCGCGGCTCACGCGAGAACTTCGGCTCCGTCGTGTTGGGACTCTACGACGACAAAGGCCGGCTGATTCCGGTTGGCCAGGCGGGCAGCGGCTTCACCGAACAAACCCACGCCCAGATGTGGAAGCGGCTGCACGCGCTGGAAACCAGCAGCAATCCGTTCTTCGGCAAAGTGGAGAGCGACCGTCGGGTGCATTTCGTCAAACCGGAGTTAGTCGCCGAAATCAAGTTCACCGAGTGGACCCACGAAGGCCAAAGCGGCGGCATCAAGATGCGCGCGCCGGTGTTCCAGGGACTGCGTTTCGACAAGAAGCCGAGCGAGTGCAAATTCGAGCATGTGGCCAGCGCGGAGACGGAGGTGCGGAAGGCGGAGGCAGGCGAGCCAGAGTAGGTCAAGAGCCTCTGTAATACCCCTTGTTTGCCTTGTCGCGCGTTTTTCCGTACCCTGTGGGCATGGATGTGGAACTTAGCTCGGACCAAAAAGCATTCGCCCGCCGCGCGATTGAGAGTGGACGCTTCCGCACGGAAGAGGAGGCGGTGCAGGAAGCTCTTGCGCTGTGGGAAGAACGGGAGCGCCAGCGCGAAGAATTTCTTCTCACGCTCGCTGATGCCAAAGCGTCCTTGGCAGGCGGGGAAGGCCGCGTCGTCACGCAGGAGTCCATGCGCGATCTTGCCCGGGACGTGAAGGAGCGCGGACGCGCCCGCCTGCTCGCTGCACTCACGACAACCCGCTGATGGCACATCGGGTTGCGCCACGCGCCGAATGCGATCTTGATGACATCTGGTATTACGTTGCAACGGAATCCGGCAGCGTCGAGATTGCCGACCGCCTGATTGACTCCATCACCGGCCGTTTCATTTTGCTGGCCAGCTTCCCGTATTTGGGCCGCTCCCGCGATCAAGAGTTTGGCGTCGGCTGCCGCAGCTTCGCCGTAGGAGAGTATGTGATTGTGTACTGCCTAGAAGCCGGGGAGATGCTCATTCTGCGCGTCGTCCATGGCCGCCGTGAGTTAGATACTCTGTTTCCGCGCTAATAAACGAGCAGCCTTTCAACGGGATTGGTGGACCGGTGGTTGCAGACCTACTTCACATCCTTCACCGGCAGCAGTGACCCATACTCATGTCCGCTGCTGTCCACGGCGCGGGCGATGATGGAGTTGAATCCGTCGCGCAGTTCGGCATACCTGGCGACGATCGCCTTGATCACCGCCATATTGTCCTGGAAAGCCAATCCCGAGTTCGCTGCATCCGCGTTCTGGTAACGGATGCGCAAATCCAGATTGTTGTCCACCGGAACGGCAACCATTTCGGTAATCTTGAAGACCTTTCCATTGGCCGAAAGGCTAAGCGGAGAAGCGTCGCTGGGCAGATCGGCAGGCCTCGCGCTCTGCGTCTCGTCGGCAATCTTGTCGAGCTGCGGTGTGCTCATGAAGTTCACCGGCGCGGTCAGGTCCCACGCTGTCAGATAGTAAAACCAGGCGTTGTGCGATTGCCCCTTGGCTTTGAACTCGCGTGCCTGGGCGAGATACCACTGGCCGTCGTGGCCGCCAATCTCATCCAGCCGGGGATAATACCCCGCCAGTTTCCATGCAGCGCCCACATTTTCCAGAACCAGGGTCAGGGTGATGGGGTCCTTGCCACTCACCTTCTGGATGGCGATGGCATAGCGGCCCGGCGGCAGGTTGGGAATGAAGAAAGCCAGCCGGTCCGGCGAGTTAAAGATACCGCAGTAGAACTCGGCGCGCGGCAGCGGCGCCTTGGCCTGCGAGGCATCCAGCAGGTACGTCCCGCTAATCGTCGATTGCCCGCCCGCCAGGTACGGCTTGTTGGTGACCACGGCCTGCTCGATGGCGCCGAAGTCGCCCGTGATCTGCGGAATAGAATTCGCCTTCAGCCCGGCCACGTCGCCGTTCTTGGACATGTCCAGGTACTGCTTGGCGGCGCTATCGATGGCGCTCTTGGTGGCCGCATCCAACTCGGCGCCTGAAGAACATGTCTGCGCCGGCAAGCCGAGCGGTGCCCCCAGAATTGCTACCAACAACGTTGCAAGTCGAAGTGGGAAGCGAAGTAACTGGGTACAAATATGGGACATTCGAGTCATGGCGCCACCAGGATCGCTGCCGCGGCCTGCGGCCTCAACGGTAAGATGCCCGTTCGCCGCACCGCAGTCATACAGCTACTCTACCGTTTTCCCGAAACTTGCAAGTCAACTCGGGCAAACGAGCCGATCGCGGTTTAGAATAGGAGCAGCGGGAAACCCTGGACGCGTTTCACCGTCCAATAACGTATGGTACGCCTTGGCAAGAGTTTGGGATGGGCCCTGTTCGCTGCGGCAGGGCTGATAATGCTCGCCGGGCAGGCAAGCGCGCAGGCGCCGTCGCCCCAGGCAAGAACTCCGCAAGCGACAACATCGCCTGGCACTTCGCCTCAAGCAACGATGTCGTCTCCCACTTCGCCACCAGCAATAACTTCGCCTCGCACTTTCCCGCCAGCGACAACGCCCTCGCCCGCGGCCCATTTGCGTCGCCAGAAAGCTGCTCCGGTTGCAGAGGCTCCTGCAACCCCTGCTTCGCCCGCCACGCTGGAGCAGTCGCCGCCCACGCCGCCCCGGGTCGCGTTTCAGAATGGCGAGCTGACCATCGATGCCGCGAACTCCACGCTGTCGCAGGTGTTGCGCGCGGTCCAATTGCTGACCGGCGCGTCGATTGAGATCCCACCCGGGGGGGGAAGTGAGCGAGTGGTAGCGCAGCTGGGACCGGGCCAGCCACGCGATGTGCTGAACACGCTGCTCAACGGATCGAAGTTCGATTATGTCATCCTGGGCGTGGCTGGAGGCGATCCCGGCGCGGTGCAGAAGGTGATCTTGACTCCACGGCAGAGCGGGACAACGACAACAGCTACGGCGCAAAACAATATTCCGCACCCGACGCCAGAACAGGAGCCATCGGGCGATGAAGGCGCTGGTCCGGACACGGCGGAGAACGAGTATCAGAACCCTGACCAGCCCCCGCCGCCTGCGGGTGGGTTCCACCGTCCCATGATGCCGGGAGGGCCGCAGATCAATCCGGGCGGGGCGTTCGAAAATGGCGAAGTGCAAAACGCGCCGAAGTCTCCCGAGCAGTTGATGCAGGAGATGCAACAGATCCAGCAACAGCAGCAGCAGCTTCAGCAGCAGTTGAATCCCGCCAATCGAAGCCCGCAATAGCCACGAGATGGAGTCTAAAGGCTGCCCCGCGGCGCCAGCGCGCGCAAGGACTCCGTGTACGGCTCGCGGGCGATGCCGCACTCAGTGATGATGGCGGAGACGTATTGATGCGGGGTCACGTCGAACGCGGGATTCTCGACCTGCACGCCGTCGGGAACGATTTGCCTGCCCGCCATGTGAGTCACTTCCCTGGAGGAGCGCTGCTCGATGGGAATTTGGCTGCCGTCCGGCGTGTTCAGATCGACGGTCGAGAGCGGGGCAGCAACATAGAACGGAATGCCGTGCTCCCTGGCTAGCACTGCCACCGTGTAGGTGCCGATCTTGTTGGCGACATCGCCGTTGGCGGCGATGCGATCGGCTCCCACAATGACGGCATCGATCTTTCCCTGCCGCATCATGGCGCCCGCCGTGTTGTCCGCGATCACCGTGGTCGGAATGCCGTCCTTCATCAACTCCCACGCTGTCAGACGTGACCCCTGAAGGAACGGGCGCGTCTCGTCGGCAAACACATGGAGTTTTTTCCCTGAGTCAATCGCGGCGCGAATTACGCCGAGCGCAGTGCCGTAGCCGCAAGCGCACAACGCCCCCGCATTGCAATGGGTCAGGACGCTGCCGCTCGCCGGAAGCAGCACAGCGCCGTGCTTCCCCATCGCCATGTTAGCTGCGATATCTTCCACCAGCATGTCTTGCGCTTCGGCAATCAGGGTCTGTTGGATATTCGCGATCGGCTGTGCCCTCACCGCATCGAACTTTTCCTTCATCCGCCGAATGGCCCAAAAAAGATTCACCGCTGTGGGCCGGGTCGAGCCCAGCACGTCACAGATGCGATCGAGGTCCCGCTTTAGTTCGATTTGGTCGCTTGCTCTTGAGTCGCGAAGGCCGAGCGCAATTCCCATCGCCGCCGCTACGCCAATCGCGGGCGCGCCCCGGACAATCATGGTGCGAATCGCGTCCGCCACTTCTTCGTAGCTTTTGCAGGTGACGTAGGTCTCTTCCGTGGGCAGCTTCGTCTGGTCGATGAAGCGCACGCCGGAGTCAGTCCATTCAAGAGTTTTGATCATATTTACCAAGGAGCGCGTCGTAGCCTACGGTCGATGGGCCTCGCAGCGGTTGCCGGGCACATTGGTCACCGCCGGGCGATCGCAGAAGTCACATTTCGCACTGACGGCAAAAATGGGAGGCGCGCCCGACTTCAGGTGCTCGAGCCGGCTGACATGCTCCGCTCTAACGTCATTCGTAGTAAACAGCGCGGCGAATGGCGCTGGCGCCGCAGCCTTCTCGACACTTGCCCGTCCGTCTGCCTCCTGTCGATCCACCAGGCACATCACGCCCACAACTTCGAAACCGTGCTCGCGCGCCGCCTCGATGGCCTGGACGGTCGACGCCCCGGTGGTGCAGACGTCGTCGACAATCACCACTCGTGCCGGCTTCTGGCGAAAGCCCTCGATGCGCTGCCCCGTGCCGTGGGTCTTCTCCGCCTTGCGCACCAGAAATCCATGTATGGGTCTTCCCTGCTGTGCGCTGATGACAGAAGTCGCGACGACGATGGGATCGGCGCCCATGGTCAGGCCACCGATGGCGTCGGGCCGCCAACCACGACCCTCGATCTCATGCAGGACGGTCTGTCCTGTCAGGACAGCGCCATTGGCGTCGAGCGTGGTCAAGCGGCAATCGATGTAATAGTCGCTGACAGCGCCGCTGGAGAGCGTGAACTGGCCGAGGCGGAACGACTTCTCCGCCAGCATTGCCAAAAGTTGCTCGCGTGCGCTCACCGCCATAACTTCACAATACCATCTTCAGCCGGTGACCTTCTCCAGATGGCGATAGTGATCGCTGGCCACCCACAGGGCGGCGAACAGCGCAAAGTTGTATCCGCAGTGCATCAGAAAGGAAACTGCCACGGAGTTGGTGCGTACCCGCACGACGGTGAAGACCACGCCAACGACAAAAATACTGAGCACCGGGGCCCAGGCATAGCCGAGTTGCGCGCCATGGATCGCAGCGAAGGCGGCTGCCGTCAACAGCACCGCCGCCACCAGTCCGAATCCGCGGCGAAATAGCGGATACAACAGTCCGCGAAAGAACATCTCCTCCAGCAGCGGCGCCAGTGTCATGCCGAAGGCCGCCATCATGTAGGCGCTGGTCGCGTCGTGAAAGTACGTGTCCATCGGCAGCGACTTCGGTATGGGCAAAAAGCGCGCCAGGCTCTCGATCACCAGCGCCAGAATCACGCCGCCGATCAGAAACGCCGGCGCCAGCATTCCCGGCCAATTCCAGCGAATCGCTTTCCCAAAACCCTGGCGGGAGCGAGTGCGGACCATCAGAAAGATGAACAGCAGGACAACCGGATAGGCTGCCGTCTGCGCCCCAATCACGACGGCCGCGTTGGTGGCTAAAGCAGCAAACGCCGCGCTGCGATACTGAGGAAGACTATGGGCAATGAACATCGCCCCGAGGGTGAAGACGACGATGGCCACCAGCGTGAAGAACAGGATAGCCAGCACGTCCCACGCCGACCAGGCAGGAAACGGCTTCTCCGGTGCGGCGGCGAGGAGCTCGACCTGTGCGGTAAAAGGCTCATCGGTCAGAGCCGGAGCCGTGTTGTCGATGGGATCAGGCAATGTGTTTGGCGGTAATGACATGGGCATTCATTCGTCGTGAGTCATGAATAGAGCGTAACCGTCGACCAGCAATGTTGCGCTATCGGGCTTGAAAGGGCACCGCTTCACAGGCCGCTGAAAAGGCCGAAAACAGATCCCTCGTCGGCCTGAAGGCCTCCTCGGGATGACAAACATAAAGGACTTACACCGGCGCACCTAAAGGTACGCCCCTTCAAAGCACACTCCCATTACTTGTCTGAGCTGCGGCCACCGTTTCCCCATTTCCCTTGCTATTGGACGCTGCCGGAAGCAGTTTGGCTAATGTTTGTCCGGTATAGGATTTCCTAGTGCGCGCCACCTGCTCCGGCGTGCCTTGCGCGACGATGCGCCCGCCATCCTCACCGCCCTCCGGGCCCAGATCGATAATCCAATCCGCATTGCGAATCACATCCATATTGTGCTCGATGATGATGATGCTGTTCCCCAGGTCGGTGAGCCGATGCAGCACCTCCAGCAGCTTGCTGACGTCGTCGAAGTGCAATCCCGTGGTCGGCTCATCCAGCAGGTAGAGAGTTTTGCCCGTCTGCCGCTTGCTCAGCTCGCGCGCCAGCTTGATGCGTTGCGCCTCACCGCCGGAGAGCGTGACCGCCGACTGCCCCAGATGAATGTAACCGAGGCCGACATCGACCAGCGTCTGCAGCTTCTGCTTGATTTGCGGAATGTTCTCCAGGATCGGCAGCGCGTCGGCGACCGGCGTCTCCAGCAGGTCGGCGATCGAGTAGCCCTTGTATTTCACCGCCAGTGTCTCATGATTGTAGCGCTTGCCGCCGCACACTTCGCAGAGCACGTACACATCGGGCAGAAAGTTCATCTCAATGCGCCGCTGGCCCTCGCCCTGGCACGCTTCACAACGTCCGCCGCGGACATTGAACGAGAAGCGCCCGGCTTTGTAGCCGCGCTCGCGCGACTCGGGCAGCATGGCGTAAAGATCGCGAATCTGGGTGAAGACGCCGGTGTAGGTCGCCGGATTGGAGCGCGGGGTGCGGCCAATGGGCGACTGGTCGATGCAGATGACCTTGTCAATGAGCTCCGTTCCGGTAATCGCCTTATGCTCGCCCACTTCTTCGCGCGAACGATACAGCGCATTGGCCAGCGCGCGGTAGAGAATGTCATTCACCAGCGTTGATTTGCCCGAGCCGGAAACGCCGGTGACCACCGTCATCACGCCCAGCGGAAAGCTCACATCGAGATTCTTCAGATTGTTCTCGCGCGCTCCCAGAATGGTGATGGCTTTGCCGTTCGGTGAACGCCGCACGTGACGATCGGTGATGCGCTTCTGGCCGGACATGTACTGTCCGGTGAGGGAGCGTGGCGCAACTTCAATCTGCTCCGGCGTGCCGCTGGCAACCAGTTCGCCTCCGTGACGGCCTGCGCCGGGACCGAGATCGATAACATAATCGGCGCGGCGAATTGTGTCTTCATCATGCTCGACGACCAGAACGGTATTGCCCAGGTCGCGCAGCGATTCCAGGGCTTGCAACAAGCGGCTGTTGTCGCGATGATGTAATCCAATCGACGGCTCATCGAGCACATAGAGCACGCCGCGAAGCTTCGAGCCGATCTGGGTTGCCAGGCGAATGCGCTGCCCCTCGCCGCCGCTCAGCGTCGCCGCCGAACGATTCAGCGAGATATAACCCAGCCCCACGGCGTTCAGAAATCCCAGCCGCTCGGCAATCTCCTTCAGGATTCGTCCGGCGATGCGCTCCTCGCGCTCGGAGAGCTTGATCTGCGCCGCCCCCTCCACCGCCCTCGACACCGGAAGCGCGGTGAAATCGGCGATTGACATCCCGTTCACCTTTACCGCCAGACTTTCCGGGCGCAGGCGCTTGCCCTGACACGCGGGACACGTCGTCGCCGACATATGATCGAGCAGCCACTCGCGATAGCCCTCCGACGCGCTGTCTGCCATCGATTGCCGCAGATAAGCAAACACGCCGAGAAAGCCGCCGCGCTTTCGTTCGCTCGCTTCCGGGCCATAGAGAATCAGGTTCTGCGTCTTGCGCGGCAGTTGCTCGAACGGCGTCGCCAGATCGAAGCCGTACGCCTGCGCGGCGAGCTGCAGGATGCGAATCAAGTACTGCGAAGCTGAGCCTGGTCCGAGCGCACCATCGAGCAGCGGCTTCGACCAATCGTTGATGACCTTTGCCGGATCGAAATCGTACTTGCTGCCCAGTCCGTTGCACTCCGGACAAGCGCCGTACAGGCTGTTGAAGGAGAACGAGCGCGGCTCCAGCACGGGGACGTTGATGCCGCACTCGGGACACGCCAGCTTCGACGAATACAGCCGTTCCCAGCCGCCCACGACCGCGACCAGGACGAGCCCATTCGCCTCTTCCATGGCCTTTTCAACAGACTTTGCCAAACGCCCTTCAACTCCCGCCCTTATCAGCAGGCGATCGACCACGAGCTCGACGGTGTGGTTCTTGCGCTTGTCCAGGGTGATCTCTTCATCGGCGATCATACGCAGCGCTCCGTCGATTCGCGCGCGCGTGAAGCCCTGCTGTACCAGGTAGTCAAGCTCCTTCTTGAACTCGCCTTTGCGTCCGCGCACGATGGGCGCCATCACCATGACCCGCTCATCGGGTTTGAGCGACATGACCTGAGCGACGATCTGATCGGCCGACTGCCGCGAGATTTGCCGGCCGCATTGCGGACAATGTGGAATGCCGATCGACGAATACAACAGGCGCAAATAATCGTAAATCTCGGTGATTGTGCCTACTGTGGAACGCGGGCTGCGGCTGGTGGTCTTTTGTTCGATGGCAATGGAGGGGCTGAGTCCGTCGATGCTGTCGACGTCGGGCCGCTCCATCTGGTCGAGAAACTGGCGCGCGTACGCCGAGAGCGTCTCGACGTAGCGGCGTTGCCCTTCAGCGTAGATGGTATCGAAGGCGAGCGACGACTTGCCCGAGCCGCTAAGGCCGGTGATCACCGTCAGAGTGTTGCGCGGAATCTCGACGTGAATGTTCTTGAGATTGTGCTGCCGTGCCCCGCGAACGCTGATGTTGCTGATGCCCATGAAAGATTCGATCACATGCCTATCGTCGCGGTGTTAGAGCCGGGCTTCGCCCTGCGTCGGTTTAGAGCGGGGCCCTTCGACTGCGCTCAGGGCAGGCTTTTGGCCCCGCGTCCCCGCAGATTCATCCCCTACTCAGAATGGGTGCTGCGCCTGCCCGAATCAAGGATCTGCCTGCAACGCGGCCCTAAAGGGCCGCTCTACCCGGTCTGCACTGCTCTGGAAGTTTCAGGCGAGTGAGCGCGTAGCTCTACTAACGTATCTTAGTGGTTAACACCGCACGGCGTCAATGCGCGGTAAAGTGGGAGCATCAGAGTTAGCGACGCCCGGCGGGAAATGGCCGAGAACTTCGGTTCCTCCAATGGAGCATCCGCCGTAATTGGCAGTGCATCGAAACGATACTGACGAATTATGACTACGTTCTTTCTCTCCACCCTGCTCCTGCTCACGATCATTGCCGCCTTTGTCTTTGGGGTCGCGGCGGGATATTGGGTGATTTGTGGCTTCCTCAATCTCTTGAAGCCAAAGCGCACTCGAAACAAGCCAGCTCATGCGCCGGCTTTGGCGCCTACAAGCGGTGACTAGCCGTTTCTGAATCAATGGCGCGATCTTCGACGCAGTAGCCCTCTGACATTTATTGCAAATTGAGCCTGGGTTGTGAGATTTGCCGCAATGGCAGATTGCGCAGCGCCCCTCACGCAGTCGATGCAATATTCATCAAACATCCAAGAACCTGCCAGTCCGGGTCAATTCTTAGACGCGTATCGTACGGGGCCCCCTGCCTGCATTGTGGCAAACTGCCTCAGCTTAGGTGTTTACCCAACCCGCAGTGTTGCGAAATCGATCACTAGGGCGGGTGACTTCCGTCACAGCATCCTTCAATCCCAAGTCTCACACTGAAATTGTACTCATCGAGGTCGCACATGCAGGAGGTGCGGCTATCAGCCCAAGGTAACGGGAGCGTGAGTCGCTTAAATCCGGCTTTATGTGCGTTTTATACAAGTCAAACGGAGAAATCATGAAGAAAGTCATCCTAGCTGTTTTGGTTATCGCGTTCGCTCTGTTTCTGGCACTACCTAACCTATCTTGGGCGCAGGAAGACGTTTACAAGGCAAAGTGCGCCGCTTGCCACGGCGCCGATGGCAAGGGCGCGGTGGCCCTGAAGATGGGAGCCCAAGCATTCTCATCACCGGCTGTGCAGAAGATGTCCACGGCCGAGCTGGTGGAATACATCGAGAACGGCGGCCCGCAGAAGAAGGCCACGCACGCTTTCGCCAACAAGGGCGTTAGTGCTGACCAAGCTGCCAAGCTGGCGGCTTACGCGAAGACCCTGAAGTAGGCTTCACGTACGGCTCAATCCGCCCCAGGCCGGTCCCGATGGGCTTGGAGTGGGATTCTCACCGACTGAGTCATCGCCCGACGGCGCTGTCCCTCGGCGGCACCAGTCCGGCCCGCTTCCCCGCCGAATCTGGCCGGGCTCGCCTGGGCGGTTGGCCCCGACCGGCACCAACCAGTGCCGTTGCGGCCCAGGAGAACGTTCATGAGCAAAGGAATTCTCTACGATGCCACGATGTGCATCGGCTGCAAGCAGTGCGAACAGGCCTGTGCCACCGAAAACGGCCTGCCTTACGACGACAAGATCGCAGCCCAGGAAGTAACCTCGGCCCACAAGTACACCGCCGTCATGACCAGGGACGACAAGTTCATGCGCAAGTTATGCATGAACTGCGACGATCCGGCCTGTGCCTCGGTGTGTCCCGTGGGCGCTATGAAGAAGACCGCGCTCGGTCCCGTCACCTACGATAAGGGCAAGTGCATGGGATGCCGCTACTGCATGGCAGCCTGCCCGTTTAGCGTGCCCAAGTACGAATGGGAGAAGGCGATTCCCGGCGTGCGCAAGTGCATCATGTGTAGCAAGCGCGTGGCCGAAGGCAAGCAGACCGCCTGCGCGGAAATCTGTCCCACGGGTGCCACCAAGTTCGGCGATCGCGACGCTCTGCTGGAAGAAGCCAAGAAGCGCATTCACGACAAACCGGACACCTACCTGCACCACATTTTCGGCGAGAGCGAAGTCGGCGGGACGTCGGTGATGCTGCTGTCGTCGATCGGCGTCAATAACTTCGGTTTCCGCACCGATCTCACCGAGCGCGCGCTGCCCATGTACACGTATCAGGTGCTGTCGCGTATTCCCGACTTCATTCCGCTTTTCGGCACCATGCTGGGTGGCATCTACTGGATCACCCATCGCCGCCAGGACGTTGCCGAGACGGAAGCCAAAGAGAACGAGCTCAAAGGCGGTGCCCGATGACTGTTCCCCGCGTGCGCTTCACCTTCTGGAAGGCTGTCTTCCTGGTCATCATGGTGGCTGGCGTCTACTGCACCTTCATCCGCTTTTTCCGCGGGCTGGGCGCGTCCACCAACCTGTCCGACCAGTTCCCCTGGGGACTGTGGATCGGCTTCGACGTGATGTGCGGCGTGATGCTGGCGGCCGGCGGCTTCACCCTGACGGCCGCGGTCGAGATCTTCAACATAAAACGCTTTCATTCCATTACCCGGCCGACGATCCTGACCGCGTTCCTCGGCTACCTGCTGGTTTGCGCCGCCCTGATGTACGACCTCGGCCTGCCATGGAACATTTGGCATCCGCTGATCATGCGCAACCCGCACTCGGTGATGTTCGAGGTGGCCTATTGCGTGATGTTCTACACCACGGTGCTGGCGCTGGAGTTTTCGCCTATCGTGCTGGAGCGTTTCAACCTGCAGAAGCCGCTGAAGATCATCCGCAACGTGATGGTGGTGTTCGTGATTCTCGGCGTGCTGCTTTCCACCCTGCATCAGTCGTCGCTGGGCACGCTGTATCTCATCATGCCCAACAAACTGCATCCCTTCTGGTACAGCCCGCTGTTGCCGGTGTTCTTCTTCCTGTCGGCGATTGCGGTTGGCTTGGCGATGACCATCTTCGAATCGTCGATGAGCTCAAAGTACTTTGGCCGCGAGCTCGAACTTCCCATCCTGCGTGACCTGGGACGCGTGCTGGTCGTGGTGCTGGCGCTGTATGGAATCCTGAAGTTTGAAGACTTATATCACCGTCACGTGCTGAACCTCGTATTCGTATCGGGCTATGAGCAGCGTTTCTTCCTGCTGGAGATCTTCCTCTCGGTCTTGATTCCGCTTGGCATGTTGCTGGTGCCGAAGATTCGCGAGAGCGCCCAGGGTCTGTATTTGGCGGCGGTGCTGACCTTGCTCGGTTTTGTAACCAATCGGCTTAACGTCACGATTACCGGAGTGGAGAACGCGGTGGGCGGGCGCTATACGCCGAAGTGGACGGAAGTTGTGATCACGGCCATGTTTGTCGCGCTCGGGTTCGCCATCTTCGGCCTGGCGGCAAAATACCTGCCTATCTTCCCCGAAGAGAAAGCGCACCTCCCGGCCCTGCGCAAACCAGAAGTTGCTGTGAGTGAATTTGTGGTGCCTGTCCATGCGGGTGACTGACAACTCGAGCGGGGTTTTCACTGCAAGAAAGCAGGGGAATGCCGTTTCGACGCCGGGGCGCTGGTTTCAGCGGCTGGGGCAGAGCATCAGCGCAAAGCTGATGGCATCGATTTTTGTTGTCTTGATTATCATCTTCTCCCTTTTTGGATATTTCATCATTCGCGACCAGCGCCAGCATCTGGAAGACGCCGCTCTGGTCAGCGCTGAGCAACAAAGTGAAGTGCTGCGGCGCAGCGCCTCGCGCTACATGCTGAACAACGACCGCATCGGTCTTTACGAAATGATGTTGAACATGGCCGATCAGCCGGGTATGGTCCGGGTTCGCATCATGAACCCGCAAGGCGTGATCAGCTACTCCACGGCGCCCGGCGAAGTCGGCACCATGGTGAACAAGAGCGCTGAAGCCTGCTACGGTTGCCATGAAAAGTCCAAGCCACTGGCGCGCCTGAACCGCTCCGACCGCTTCCGGGTTTATCGCGCCGGCGGTTCGCGCGTGCTGGGCGTTATCACCCCCATCGAAAACGAGACTGCCTGCTCCAATGCGGCCTGTCATGCTCATCCCCCGGGCAAGCAAATCCTCGGCGTGCTGGACACCAACCTGTCGCTCGCCAAGATGGACCAAGGGCTCGCGCACGAGAGTGGCGAGATGATGATTTACACCGTGCTGGCCTTGCTGGCCGTCGTCTCGCTGAGCGGCGCCTTCATCTGGATCGTGGTGCACAATCCGCTGCGCGAACTGGAGACTGGCACCGAGCACATCGCCAGCGGCAAGCTGGGTTACCAGATTCCGGTGCAGTCGCACGATGAGGTGGGCGAGCTGGCCCAGTCCTTCAATGACATGAGCAACCGCCTGCAGGTGGCGCAGGAGGAAATCACCGCCTGGGCGCATACGCTGGAAGAGCGGGTCGATGAGAAGACACGCGAGCTGAAACAAGCCCACCAGCGCATGTTGCACGTGGAGAAGATGGCGACCATAGGCAAGATGGCGGCCGTGGTGGCACACGAGATCAACAATCCGCTGTCAGGAATCCTCACCTACTCCAAGCTGGTGAAGCGCTGGATCGACAAGAACATGATCGCTTCGCCCAAACAAGAAGAGATGAAGGGCTCACTCGACTTGATTGCCAGCGAAAGCAAGCGCTGTGGAGAGCTGGTGAAGAACCTGTTGAGTTTCTCCCGCGTCTCGCCCATGAACCTCACCTGGTGCGATCTGAATCAGGTGATCGACCGCTGTGTGCGGCTGGTGCAGCACAAGCTGGAGATGAGCGGCATTCAGCTCAGCCTCAATCTGGAGGCAGAGCTGCCGCCTGCGCATTGCGATCCTGCGCAGATTGAGCAGGTCGTGCTCGCCATGGTGATCAACGCCATCGATGCCATGCCGCAGGGAGGCAATCTCTGGATCAGCACCCGCGTCATCGCCGGCTTCGCCATGGAACTGGTCATCCGCGACGACGGCATCGGGATCCCCGAAGAGCATCTCGCCCATATTTTCGAACCCTTTTATACGACGAAGGAATCGGGCGGCTCCGGGCTGGGGCTGGCCATCAGCCAGAACATCGTGGAGCGCCACGGCGGGGATATCGAAGTAAAGTCGGTTGTGGGAGAAGGAACAACGTTCAAGATTGTGCTGCCAATAGACAGCCAGCGACCCGCAGTCGCCATCCAAGGCGACCGCACGCCGGTTGAAGTGAGGTAGAAAAATGGCGCAAGGCAAACTGTTAATCGTTGACGACGAACTCAGTGTCCGGGATTCGCTGGCCAAGTGGTTTGCGGAAGAGGGTTACGAGGTGGCCACGGCGGAGAATGCGAACGAGGCGCTGACGCGCGTCGCCGAGCAGAGCTTCGATGTCGCGCTGGTCGATATCAAGATGCGCGGCACCGATGGCATCGAGCTGCAGCGGCGGCTGCACGAAATCTATCCCGACATGCTGGTCATCATCATGACCGGCTACGCCTCGGTCGAAACGGCGGTTGCCGCGCTGAAAAACGGCGCTTACGACTACGTCAACAAGCCCCTCGATCCCGACGAGATCGCCCACCTCATCGCCAAGGCCATGTCGCATCGCCGCACCCAGCAGGAAAATGTGCGCTTGAAAGAGACGGTCGCCGAGATTGCTCGCCCCTCTGACATCATCGGGCAGAGCGCGGCCATGAAGCACGTTTTCGATGCGATTGAAACCGTCGCTCCCACGGATGCGACCGTGCTGGTCACGGGCGAGAGCGGTACCGGCAAAGAATTAGTGGCGCGCGCGGTCCATGCCGGCAGTCCGCGACGATTCCATCCCCTGGTCGTCATTCATTGCGGAGCGCTGACCGAGACGCTGCTCGAGAGCGAACTCTTCGGGCATGAGAAGGGCGCGTTCACCGGCGCTCAGTATCGCAAGAAGGGTAAATTCGAAATCGCCGAGGGCGGCACAGTTTTCCTGGACGAGATCGGCGACATCAGCCTGAAGACCCAGACTGACCTGCTTCGCGTGTTGCAGGAGCGCGAGATTGTGCGCGTGGGTGGCAATCAGACCATCAAGGTTGATTTTCGCATCGTCGCAGCAACCAACAAGGACCTGGAACTGTTAATCGAGGAAGGCAGGTTTCGTCCTGACCTGTACTACCGGCTGAATGTTTTTCATATCGAGATACCGCCGCTGCGGGAGCGCCGGGAGGATATTCCTGCGCTAGTGGACCATTTTGTGCGCGAGTTTTCGCAAGAGATGAGCAAAAGGATCACCAGCGTCTCACCCGCGGCCATGAACGCGTTGCAGCAGTACAACTGGCCGGGCAATGTGCGCGAGCTGGAAAATGCGGTCGAGCGGGCGATGGTGGTCGCCCAGGAGCCGGAGCTGCGCGAGCAGGACTTTACCTTGAGAGCGAAGAACGGCGCCGGTCTGGGCATCGGCGATGTTCGCAGTTTGGATGACGTGGAACGCGCGCACATTCTGCGCGTGCTGGATGAATGCAGCGGCAACCAGACACGGACCGCGGAGGTGCTTGGCATCGATCGGGTGACACTACATCACAAGTTGAAGAAATATGGATGGAATAAGAAGGAAAAAGAGGCGGCACTTAGCACTTAGCAATTGGCATTTAGCAAATATCAGGTGATGAGCAATGGCCGATTTGCATATGCTGGATCTCAAGCTAACTATCCATCGAACATCTGAACCTTACGTTCGGCAATGCCACCTGAATCAACTGGCGATTGTCACGCATCACGCGCTAAGTGCCAAGTGCTAAGTGCCGAGTGCTGCCTTCCATGAAACGTCTCCAGCTACTTCCGATCGGCTCTCCCGACGCTCCGCTGCTGGAGTGGCTCGGCCAGGCGCTCTCGGAGAAATTTCAGGTGCGGGCAGAGATACTTTGGCCGGCGCTCGATCCCGCCTTTGCGCTACACGCCGAACGACAGCAATATCACTCTTCCGAGATTCTGGGCAGCATGCAGCGCTATATCGGCGGAAACACGTGGCGACTGGTAGGCATCACCCACCTGGACTTGTATATTCCAATTCTGACCTTCGTTTTTGGCGAGGCGCAGTTAGGCGGAAGATCAGCGATTGTTTCCTATCATCGCTTGCAACAGGAATTCTACGGGTTGCCGCAGGACCCGGACCGGCTGGCCAATCGTCTGCTGGTGGAGTCGGTCCACGAACTGGGGCACACGTTGCGACTCACCCATTGCCATGACTATCAATGCGCCATGGCGCCATCACACGCGGTAGAGTGGATCGACATTAAGGACAGCGGTTTCTGCCAGGATTGTCTGGCACGGGTCCTGGAAGCCGTGTAAACGCACGCCGCGCGGGCCTCACCCAGCCGCGCAAGGGCTCCCCCAGGAACGCGGCATCACCGCTTGCTAGGCTTGGGCTCATCGCTCCATTTCCCGCTGAACAGATGGCCGCGGTGCTCAGCAACCATTGCGGTTACGGCCATCACGCCCATCACCAGGAAAATCGCGAAGAAAACCACTGCAATCACCAGAACTGGCATACTGCACCTCTCAGGGGCATTGTGCTTCGGTAAATAACCCTCAGTCCGTGATTGCAATCACAGGTGGGTGTGAGGTTGAACGGGCAGACACACCAGCGGCCTTGGCGCGCGGCCATCCGGGTAAAGGAATCCCCTAGGACCGCCGCGGCCTAACGCTCGGCCAGCCTAACTCAGATCGGCGATCTGCGCATCCAGACTGGCAAGGGTGCGCCGCAGCAATTCTGAATAACGTTCGCTGCCGCTGCCTGCCAGTTGCTGAAGGATGCGCTTGCGCGAGAGCAGCAAATCGCGTCGCTTCAGGGTCGCTTGCCGCTGTGCGGCGGAGAACATTTCCTCTTGATTTGTTGAAGGTTCGAAATCAGCTTCTTGGATTTGAGCTTCTACAGACTTACTTTCCCAACCACGAGCCATGTCTTGATTATAGCGCCGCCAGCGTTTTTCCGGCCACGTGAAAACGGCGTGAGCGGGGACATAGAATCCAGAGCCGTACGGGACCCGCCGTGACACCAGGAACGAAACTTGAGGACGCTGTCGCGGTTCGATGGGCGCAGGTGCTGGGGTTCCGTAGTACATTCCATTGCGTTCGCGTTCTACACCGGCGCCAACCGGCTGCCGATTCTCGGTTAGCGCGGCGATCCAGAATTGAGCTCGCGGCATTTTCCGGGCGGAGTAAAATCGTCATAGGCTATGGTCGACCTGTTCACAACTCCGAAGCGGGAGACACAGGAGCGCAACTGGGAGCCCTTTGTTATTGGGCTGGTCGCGGTGCTGGTGGTCGTCGGCATGATCGTTGTTCTGACCCGCAATAAGAGCCAAACCTCAGCCCAGCCGAATCCTTACGTGGCCAAGCTGCAAGTCTCGAATCCCAAGCTCAGCGCAGCTGAGAACTATGTCGGCGGAACAGTCACCTATCTTGACGTAAACATCACCAACACCGGCGATAAGGCGCTGACCGGCGCCGACATGAAGCTGGTGTTCAAGAACTCCCTGGACCAGGTGGTGCAGACGGAGACGATTCCACTGCACGTTCTGGTGGAGAACCAGATGGGCGGTTATCCCGACCTGGTTGACCTGGGCCGCTCGCCCATCGGACCCAGCCAGAGTAAGACCGTGCGCATGACGCTGGAGCACATCTCGGCCGACTGGAACCAGAGCTACCCGGAAATGCAGTTAGTGAAGCTGCAATTGAAGTGAGTACGCGGCCGCACTACTTGGCGCCCGGTAATGTCTCCCCGTGCTTGCCGCCGATAGCCGGAATTTGTTTGGTGGGGCCGTAATCCGGATGGAACGCACTTCTTCCATCTTACGTATCAGACGACAAGTCCCGGCACGGGGAATTTCAGCTCTTGTCAAGGACCTGAGAGTTGTCACTAATGTGCTGGTCGGGCGTCGCTGCCAGCTTGACCTAAAAAGAAGCGTTGAAGAAGTTTGCTTTTCGGTTCATATTGGTGCCAAGCAGAATTGCAATATTGTTTTCGCTGCCGGGCCACGGAGTAAACGTTGTCTCCCGAGTTAGAGCACATCCGCTCCGAAGTGGAAAGGCTGACGCTTGCCTGGACTGAGTCCGACTGGGACTGCGCTCTCCCGGGCAAATGGACGTCCGCCGAGATTCTGGAACATCTCCGCCTGACCTTCACCGGCACCAGCAAGGGCATTCTCAAGGTAATGGAAGCGGGAAGGCCGCTGGGGAGCAAGCCGACGTTGGCGGATCGATTGCGAACGTTTTGGGTGGCAAAGCTGGGTTTCATGCCGTCAGGACGTACCGCTCCCAAACATACGGTTCCGAAAAACGGCCTGGACAAGGATTCCTTGCAGCGATTCTACGACGCGCTGGTAGCCGTGGATGCTACCCTCGCCGATGCTGGGAGGCGGTTTGGCGGCAATGTCAAACTGCTTGATCATCCCTTCCTTGGACCCCTCAGCGCCAAGGAGTGGCGTCAGTTTCACCGTGCCCACGCCAAGCATCACTTGAAACAAATCGCAAAGCGAACGTAGCAGGCGGATTCTCGTTCACCGGATCGGGAGTCGCATTAGATCTTTCGCAGGTACCAGTTCCATACAGTTTGACCAAGGAATATGGCGGCCAGGGAACAGACGCCGAGAAATACGCCAAACGGGATTTCGCGACTGAGAAACGGTCCCTGGTCCTGCTCTCGAGTGTCGGGCTTCGCTTTTGATGCAAATATTTCCCGCACCAGCAGAATGCAGGCATAGACGAGTCCCAGCAGCGGGGCGCAGAAAATAACCAACAGGATGAGCTTCACGCCGAGAAAGGCGCCTGCCATGGCCATCAGAGCAATGTCGCCAAATCCCAGACCGTGCTTCTTGCGGACGACATAGTACAAGGCCCACGCCAGATAAAAGAAGCCCGCACCAACCAGACCGCCGAGCCCGGAATCAAGCAGCGATAGCCAATGGGCATTCTGCAACTGCTTGTCGTAGATGCGCAGCAGGAGTGCTGTCGCTGCGTAGTCCGTCGGGCCTATCCATGAGAAGACCAGCCCCAGGACGATGCCTGAATAAGTAAATTCACGTGGCAGCAGACCAGTCTCCGCGTCCATGAAGATAAGTCCGATGAGCAAGAATCCGAAGACGCAGAACTTCAGTGTCAGCAACGTCCAACCAAACGACAGGTAACAAGCCGTGAACAGCAGCGCAGTCAAAAGCTCAACCGCGGGATAGCGGGCCGAGATGCGCGCGTCGCAATGGCGACAGCGGCCGCGCAGCGCAACCCAACTGACCAGAGGGATGTTATCGTGCCAGCCAAGCAAAGCGCCGCAGGCTTCACAATGCGATGGAGGAGAAATGACCGACTCGTCGCGCGGAATGCGGCTGATACAAACGTTCAGGAAGCTGCCGAAGACCAATCCGGCGACGAACAGTACGGACTCCAGCAGTCGATCCAAAGCGTTCAGGCGAAATCCTTGTCTAAGGCTGATGAAAGCACAGCAGGGCGCCTTTTAGTTTAGCGCTGCCGTCCTTGTTCAGGGTTGTGTACAAGGATAGATGCAAAAAGGCGCAGTCAGCCAGAGAATCTTGACTGCGCCTTAAACCGCCGGCTCGGTTAGGAAAGCGGCGTGCGGTTCTCCTCTTGATCGACGTCCAAGAATGAAACACGGCTGCGGTGGAGCTATCGCTCCGCCGCTCAAAGTCCACTGCATCACAGAACGGCGTTTGCAGGCAATCAAAGCCCGGCCGCAGCCCGCAGGCTGCGAGCAATCGATCATGCCGGCGGCTCGGTCAGCCGATTATTGATCGCAAACAAGGCAAGCTCCAGGCGGCTGGCCACGCCGACCTTGTCGAAGATGTTGGTCAGGTGATGCTTCACCGTGTCCTCACTGAGCGAGAACCGGCGGGCAATTTCCTTATTGCTCAGGCCGGCAACGATGGTGGTGAGGATGTCCATCTCGCGCTTGGTCAGGCCATAGTTCCGCGGAGTTTTTTCGCCGGAGGGATTGGTGCGCATGAATTCCACAATATCTCCCACCGCCTCGCGGCCAATCCAGTATTGCCCGAGCATGACGGTGCGGATGGCTTTCATCAGCAATTGGGTGGCAGCCTCTTTCATGACCACGCCGCGCGCCCCCAACTGCAACGCCTGGACGATTTCCAGTCGCTCCACGGCCGCAGTAAGTACGATAATCTTGGTGGACAGACCACCATCGCCATTGGTTGAGAGCTCGCGCAACACGTCCATGCCGGAAACGCGCGGCATCGCCAGGTCGAGCAGGAGAATGTCGGGCTTTAGTTCCCGCGTCTGGGCGGCGGCCTCGGCGCCGTCGGCAGCCTCGCCCACCACTTCCAATTCAGGTTCGGCCTCCAGCAAACGGCGAAGGCCATCCCGGAAAATCGTATGGTCGTCGGCCATAACGATGCGCACTGACGGCTCTTTCTCATCCATAAGATTCATGTCCTTTCTGGGGAATAGTAATCTCCAACCTCGAACCGTGACCGGGAATCGACTCGATCACCATATCGCCTCCGACGGCCCGTACCCGTTCCTTGATTATCGCGGGGCCGCGCCGCAGACCATCCAACTCCGTCAGGGTAAAACGTCCTGTAAAAGGGAAACCGTTTCCGTCATCGCTAATCACCAACTTCCAAAAGCTGTCCTGCGAGCTAAAGCGAACCATCGCCGAGTGGGCGCCACTGTGCTTGCGGATGTTCACCAGGCCTTCCTGTACGACACGCGCCAATTCGCGACAGGTGCCGTCGGGAACTGTAACCTCCTCCAGTTCCGAGATAAAGCGCACAGCGATGCCTGTATCCCTGGAAAAACGTTCCACGAGTTCGGCTATAAAGTCAAGGAGTTGATGAGGTCCAACGTCGATGGGGCGCATGGTCTGCATCAGTTCCCGCAGGTTCAATACTTCCTGGCGAAGCAGTTCCTGTATACGCCCCAGCTCGGCCGACACTTGGCAGTCCGGGTTACGGCGGCGCAGTACGTCCACTTGCATCTCTATACTGATCAGGGACTGGATGGTGGTGTCGTGTAGTTCGCGTGCTACCCTGGCACGCTCTGTCGCCCCGGCTCGTGAGCGAAAACCGCGGAAGAGATACACGGAATATAGGGCAGGCGCCAGTTGGCGCACGACATTCTGCACAAACCGCAGCTCGTGCAGGCGTTGCCGTCCCAGCCGCGCATTGAGTAAGATGAGCCGGCCACACCAATCGCGGCCCATCTCGTGGTTAACGGCCAGGAGAGAATCTGCGTCAGCAATCGGCATTTCCAGGCCTTTGGTCTGGTCGATTTTCAGTTGCCGGCCCTCTTCATCAAGAGCAGTAACGCGGCAAGCTCCGTTAGGAGGACTGCGGCGCATAAAAAATGTGTGCGGGTAATCCGGCATCATCTCGGCCGTCTTGTCTGCGGGAGCAATCTCGCGAACGTGGATCGTGGAATTCTCTAAGGATGGAATTTCCCACTTAAAGGTCCGTCCGCTGCTGCTCCGGGCCGCAACCTCGTAAACCGCTTTCCCCTGGAAGACTCGTCCCAACTCTGAAAGGACGTTTTGTAGGACGGGCGCGAAGCGGTTGCCGACGCGGGCCAGGGAGAAAAGGCGATTGGTAAAAGCCATCTCAGCCCGCAATTGCTTTTCCGTCTCAGCCAGGAAGCCTAGCAATGAACCTGCCATCAGCAGGAAGGCACAACGCATAACCAGCCGGGCGGGGTCGACGGGAGCAAACAGCAAGTCTCGGAACGCCACAGGGCCGTGCGCCACTATGATCGCCTGCAACAGCAGTAGCCCCGCGCTGATCAGCGCCGTGACCATCGTTTCCAAAAAGCCCCAGCGGAATGCCGCTGCGATTATGGCGAAAAGAAAAAGCAGGAAAAAAGTAGTGTTGGGCAGCTCTGCAAACAAGCAAAGCAGCGCTGGCCAGCCGACATCGTTCACTTGCGCTGAAACAACAAAGCTGCGTCCGGGGTCGCCGCCCACCTGCAGCCGGACAAGCAGCACCAAGCTGGCGATGACATAGCCGAGCAGCAAGACCAGTCCCACGCGGAAGTGGGCGGAGTTGTCTCCGAGGTGTACCAGCCAGGCCGCCAAAGACGTAAGTGCCACGGGAAGACGCGAAATCGCCAAAATGTGCTCCACCCGGACGTCCTCATACTCATCCTCCAGCCCAACAACTCGGAGTCGAGTAAGAAACCGGGGAGCAAACGATGCGGGCACGAAGAGTTTTCCTCAACTATAAATGTGAACGCCTGATTATGACACGAAAGCGCTATATAGCAACCATATTTCCGTTTTGTGAAGGAGAATCCCTTTGCGGTCCTTGTCGGCAAAGCGATAGCCCAAGAGTGGTACAAATCAAGGCCCGGCTGTGACCCCCTCACTGCGACACGGGTTGCCGCGAGCTAAATTTGGGCTTGAGTTGAGAACAGTTTAGGCGCAATATGGCGTCGCAAACGCCATTTCGCGAACAGAGCGGACGCGTCTTGACGTAGAGCTTTCGCTCCGATAGACGCGGGAAACTGTCGCGCCGGTTTTTTCCGGATGCAGTAGTAATTGCGCTGGTTCCGACCTTACGGAGTCACACTTTCGGGGGTAACAATGTGTTTTGCCGGAATGAGGTGCCGATAATGGGTTGCAAATTGTGGTCGAGGGTCCTGTTGAGCGTTGCTGCAATGTCATTGGCGGTGCGTAACGGCTTGGCTCAGAAAGTGAAAGATATCGGGCCCGAGTATGACGTTGCCAATCAAGTCAAGATCAAGGGCGTAATTGAAGACATCCGCGAGATTCGGGCAACTTACGGTAATCCCGCGCGCCAGAATATTCTCGTAAGTGGGTTGTCCCCGTGCTTATTTTTCGATCCGAAGGAAATCTCCCGTCGTGGCGTTAACGGCGATTCGCAATTTTGCGTCATCCTGGCTGCTACCGTATATCACATGCCAGACCAAAAGGTTCTTCGATGCATCCCAATCCAGAACAAAGAAGGCAGGCTGTTTCGGATCTTTTGTGGTGAGCTTCTGGCCGCCGTTCTTCTGCGCGACCTCATAGGCCTTGTCACTATCGGTCCTAAGGAAGCCAAGGTTGAAAACCCGAGTGGAGGTGTTGGCCGGGCTCCAACTATCTTCGGCTGAGAAGCTCACGCCTGCTTCCGGCGCGTCCGGTCCGGCCAGTCCTGACCAAACAAACATCTTCATCATGGCCTTCGTCGGCGAGGCAAAGGACGCCCGCCACACTCCAGCTTTCCCGTCGTTGACTGGAGCATCTGGAGTGAACTGCGATTGCAAGCGAAAAGGAGCGGCGTCGCCAGCCCATTCCCGGGCGGAGAGATACATCTTCTGGAATGCCACGCGCCCGGTTTCATATTCGGACTGCTTGGGAGCCGACTTGGCGGTTGGTTGCGACTCCGCAGGCCCGTGAGACGAGCAGGCGGCCAGCAAGAGAAGCGCAATACATGCGAGGGAAAGTTTTCTCATGGCAATGGCAATAGCAATTAGCAACTAGCAGCTAGCAACTAGCTTAAAGAACGTGTCCGTGAACAAGTGCTCGGCGATTGCACTCGTGGCTGATGTTGTTCGCTACAGCCGTCGTTAGCTGCTAACCGCTAGTGTCTCTTCGCAGATGTTATTTCAGGGTAGCTGGTTGCTAATTGCTAGTTGCTAGTTGCTTCTATCTTGCCAGCAACGCCACGCCACCCGCAACGAAGACTGCGGCCAGCCAGCGGCGATGGTCCACCCGCTCCTTCAGAAAGATTCGGGCGGCGACGGCATTGGCAATAAAAGTAAGTGATGCAGAGGCTGGCCCCACCACGCTCACGTCGTCCCATGACAGCGTAACCAACAGGCTGAAGAAGGCCAGCGCCATGAACAGCAATCCCAACATGAAGCGCGAGCTGGAGACGACACGACGCAGCACATGAAACACGCCGCGTGACTGACGAATCGCGCCCAGGTCACCAATCTCCTTCATCGCCCGCGATTGCAGGACATCTCCGGCAGTCGCGGTGGCGACGATGGAGGCGATACCCGCCCAGATTACACCTGTGGTCATGCGTCACCCCTGGTGCCCTTGTGGAGAGCGACTTGAGTGGGCGAGGCGCCGGATTTTTCTTGGGGAGAATTATGCGCAGCTACGGTTAGAGATGGCCCGGTGGCCACGAAACCAACTCCCAGCGTGATCAGCCCAATCCCCAGCCAATGTCCCGGCGTAACATTTTCATGCAGAAAAACTCTTGCCAACAGCGCCATAAGGAGGTAGCTGAGTGCCGTCGCCGGCAGAACGTAGGTGAGATCAGCCCAGGAGAGCGCCGTGAGATAGCTACAGAAAAACAGAACCAGCAAACAGATTCCGGTGACAACCCAGGGATTCCAAAGTACGGTGAGCAGCAGGCGCCAGTTGGCGCTGGTGACAGCGCCGAAGTCCCGCATCCCGCGGCCCAGGCAGACGTCGCCACTCGCGCCGAAGACGACCACGGCCAGAAGGATGAGATACTTGCGGACGGTCACGCCAACCCTCTACGCGCTGATAGATTCAGCCGTTGTGGGTTCGGGCCCCGTGCCCGTGCCTGCGGCTGGGGGCTGAGTACCGGCCGAACTCTGCTGGTCGCGCGATTCCTTTACCGCACGATTGCGCAGGGCACGCAGCTTCATGAACGACTTCGCCTCGGTGTACAGCCGCTTGCGGTCGGTCGCATTGAATGCGGCCCGCTTCACGATGCGGAAGATGGCTTTCGGCCGGAAATAGTACTCGTCGTAGAAACGATGCACCATCTCCATGATGTAGTCGCGCGAGATGCCGGGGTACTCGATCATCGCCACCTGATGGCCCATATCATCGACCATCTGCGTGCCTTCATTCAGAATGAAGCCGTTGGCTTTCGCGAAGTCGTAGAGCTCGGTTCCGGGATAGGCGTGTGCCAGCGAAACCTGGATGGTCTCGACGTCCAGTTCCTTGGCGAAGTCGATGGTCTTGCGGATGGTTTCCCTGGTCTCGCCGGGCAGTCCGAGAATGAAGTCGCCGTGCACGACCAACCCAAGCTTCTTGCAATCGCGGGTAAAGTCGCGCGCCCGCTCCACGGTCGCGCCCTTCTTGATGTTCTTCAGGATCTGCTGGTCGCCGGACTCGTAACCGACGATCAGCAAGCGGCAGCCGGCCTCCTTCATCGCCTTCAATGTTTGGTAGTCGGTGGTGACGCGCGAGGTGCACGACCACGTCAGTCCCAGCGGCTTCAGCTTCTCGCACAATTCGATGGTGCGGGCCTTCTGGATGTTGAAGGTGTCGTCGTCGAAGAAAAACTCCTTAACCCATGGCCAGTATTCCTTGGCCTTTGCCATCTCGCTGGCGACCGCGTCCGAGGAGCGCTTGCGCCAGGGATGTCCGCTCAGCGTCTGCGGCCACAAGCAGAAGGTACACTGCGCCGGACAGCCTCGCGTTGTGTACAGCGAGACGAACGGATAGAGCAGAAACGGCACGTTGTAACGGCGTGGATCGAGGTCGCGCTTGTACACGTCGACGACATCCGGCAGCGCGTCGAGATTGGCGACCGCAGGACGGTCGGGATTGTGGATGATCTGCCCGTTCTCGTCACGATACGAAACACCGAGGATTTCGCTCAGCGGCTTGCCGTTGGCATACTCGACAACGGCGTAATCGAACTCGCGGCGGACGACGAAGTCAATTGCTGGCCCTTCTTTCAGCGAGGCCTCCGGCAACGTCGTGACATGTGGCCCAACAAAGCAAATCTTCAGCTTCGGATTGGCGGCCTTCATGGCGGCAGCCAGCTT
>Ga0181530_10000096_pt1 | contig 104239 bp, 84 predicted proteins | sample PEATcosm2014_Bin_42_FD_119769 | JGI IMG/M metagenome (GOLD analysis project Ga0181530, IMG submission 119769) | Peatland microbial communities from MTU Mesocosm Facility, Houghton, MI, USA - PEATcosm2014_Bin10_60_metaG | ecosystem: Environmental > Terrestrial > Soil > Wetlands > Peat | place... | reverse complement strand
GACTTGGAAACCACGGCAGTGAGCTTGCGCAGGGCCTGAGACATCAGCCGAGCTTGCAAGCCGGGAAGGGTATCGCCCATATCGCCGTCGAGTTCGGCCTTGGGGACGAGCGCCGCGACCGAGTCCACCACCAGCACGTCGATGGCGTTCGAGCGCACCAGCGCTTCCGTGATTTCCAGCGCCTGCTCGCCGTAGTCGGGCTGCGAAACCAGTAGGTTGTCCACGTCCACGCCCAGTTTCTTGGCGTAGGCTGGATCGAGCGCGTGCTCGGCATCGACGAATGCCGCCATGCCTCCAGCTTTTTGCGCCTCGGCAATCACCTGCAAGGCAATCGTGGTTTTGCCGGAAGACTCCGGGCCAAAAATCTCCACGACCCGCCCGCGCGGCACGCCACCCACGCCCAGTGCGGCATCGAACGAAATCGCTCCCGTCGAAATCACCGCGATCGGGACGATGGCTTCCTTCGACCCCAGCCGCATGATGGAACCTTTACCAAACTGTTTTTCAATCTGTGCGAAGGCGAGATCGATTGCCTTGCCTCGCTCGTTGTTGCGCTCTTCGTTTTTGCTGCGGTCGTTGCTGCGATCTTCGGCCATAATGGCTGCTCCTGTATTGTGAATCTGAAATCCGGGTACGATCTCCCGTAGCCTACACCCGCCGGCTGGAGTGCGAAGTGTCGGTTGTCACATCATTTTGGGTCAGTTTAGCACGAAGCGAATAAAAGGCGAAGCGCAATCGTATTGCTGCCGACGATTCCTGGGAGGTCGGAGGTCAGAGGTTAGATTGCAGAGGTGCTCCCCGGATTCTAACCTCTGCAATCTAACCTCTGACCTCTGCCCTCCCTCTTTTCTTGTTAGACTCCCCTCATGCAGCAAAATACAAAGAATGGCGACAGCCCCAAGCATGGCGCCACCATCGGAGGCCCATCCCTCTATCTCGTCGCCACCCCCATCGGCAACCTCGAAGACATCACCCTGCGCGCCCTGCGCGTCCTCAAAGAAGTTGACCTGATCGCCTGCGAAGACACGCGCCAGACCCTGAAGTTGCTCAACCATTACGGCATCCAGACGCGCCTGGTCAGCTATCACGAGCACAACGAGATGACCAAAGCCGCCGAACTCGTCGTCGATCTCGAAAGCGGAGCCAAGATCGCCCTGGTCACCGACGCCGGCATGCCCGGCATCTCCGACCCCGGATTTCGCCTGATCGCGCTCGCCATCCGGCATCACGTACCGGTTGTGCCGATTCCCGGCGCGTCGGCATTTTTGGCGGCGCTGGTCGCCAGCGGCCTGCCCACCGATTCCTTCCGCTTCAGCGGCTTCCTTCCCGCGAAATCGGGGCAACGCCGCAAGCTGTTGGAGAGTATAAAAGACTCTCCGCGGACCCAGGTCTTCTACGAAGCCCCGCACCGCCTGCTGGAGTCATTAGCCGATGTTTGCGAGGTCCTGGGAGAAGCCCGCCAGGTGGTCGTAGCCCGCGAGGTAACGAAGATCCACGAGGAATTTCTCCGCGGACGCGCCCAGGAAGTTCTCGACGAATTGAAGTCGCGAGGAGAAGTCAAAGGCGAAATCACTCTCCTGATCGCAAAGCCTGAGACCCAGGATCTAAAACCTGAGACCTCCAGCGTAAGCCTGGCCCAGCGCGTGCGCGAAATCATGGCCCAGGAAAAGGTGGACGAAAAAGCCGCCTTGAAAAAAGTTGCCAAAGAGCGCGGCATCGGCAAAAGCGAAGCGTACCGGGAGTGGCAGCGGAGCAAGTAGCGCCAGAAGCCACGCCACTCGCGGCTTTCTTCCGTTATTGGCGCCTGAATCATCCTCCGATTGCCTTCCGCGCGTGCCCCCGCATACAATCTAACTTTCCCAACGAGGCCACTGTGAAGCGGATTAAAGCCATCTATCCCGGATCGTTCGACCCTCCCACCAACGGCCATCTTGACCTGATCGAGCGTGGCAGCAAGATTTTCGACGAACTGGTCGTCTCCATTCTTCAGAATCCCGAAAAAGCCCCCCTGTTCAGTGTGGCCGACCGCCGCCGAATGCTGGAGGCGATGACCGCCGATTTTGAAAATGTCTCGGTCGACACTTTCGAAGGCCTGACCGTGGACTACGCGTTGCGGGTCGAGGCAACGGCCATCCTGCGCGGCATTCGCGCCATCAGCGACTACGAGTACGAACTCCAGATGGCGCTCATGAATCGCAAAATCCAGCCTGGATTGGAGACGGTCTTCATGATGCCCGCCGAAAGATATTCTTACGTGAGTTCGCGCCTGGTGCGCGAAGTCGCGCAGCTCGGCGGATCGGTCGATTGCCTGGTCCCTGAACTGGTCGCGCAAAAACTTCGTGAGAAAATGGATGTGGCCCACAAGTTCGCGAACGGCGAGGGGTCCGCGGGCAAAGCGTCTTCCGAAGCCAAGGGCAAGTCCAGAAAAAAGAAAGCTTGAGCCTAGTAAACGCGCAAAGCAAACGAGCACAGCCAATATGAGCACAGTCGTCAATCCCGTCACTCGCCCCGTCCGCCTGACGGACCGCATCAACCGCATTGAGCCCTCCGCCACCATGGCCGCCGTGGCCGAGGCTGACAAGCTGCGCCAGCAAGGAATCGACGTGGTTGACGCCACCGCCGGCGAGCCCCACTTCTCGACGCCGCAGCATATTAAAGATGCGGCCATCGCGGCCATCAACGGTAATTTCTCGAAGTACACACCGGTCGGCGGCACCGTCGAACTCAAGGACGCCATCCTGCGCCGCCACGCCGCCGACTTCGGCTCCGCTTACAAGCGCGAGGAAACCTGCGCTTCGGTGGGCGGCAAGCACGCCCTCTTCAACGTCATCTCGGTGCTCGTCGACCACGGCGACGAAGTCATTCTGCCCGTGCCCTACTGGGTCTCGTTCAAAGACATGGTGCGATACGTAGGCGGCAACTGCGTGCTGCTCCAGGCCGATGAGTCGCAAGGCTTTCGCGTCACCGCGCCCATGGTCGAGCGCCTGATCACGCCAAAAACGAAGCTGATTATTTTGAATTCGCCCTCCAATCCTTCGGGCGCGGTGATGAGTTCCGAGGATATGACCGCTGTGGTGCGGCTGGCGCACGAGCGCGGCATCTGGGTCATCTCCGACGAGTGCTACGTTTATCTCAACTACACCGGGAAAAGTTTTTCCGTCGGATCGCTGAACGAATATCGCGACCGCTTTCTGGTGGTCGGATCGCTTTCCAAGACCTATGCCATGACCGGCTGGCGCTTGGGATTCACGCTTGGCCCCGCGGCGGTTGTTGGAGCGGTGACGAAACTACAGAGCCAGTCCACGTCGAACCCTACGTCGATCGTGCAGAAAGCAGCGGTCGCAGCGTTGAATGGTTCGCAGCAGTGCGTGGAAGAAATGCGCGCCGAGTACATCCGGCTGCGCGACCACATCGTCGGCGGACTGCGGGCGATTCCGGGCGTGAAGTGCACCATGCCGGAAGGCGCGTTCTACGTCTATCCGAATGTCTCCGCATTTTTCGGCAAGGGTGGAATGAAGTGCGGCGCCGACATCGCGAACGGATTGCTGCATAAGGCGCACGTCGCTACCGTCGCCGGAGAAGGCTTCGGCACGACCGAGCACGTCCGCATTTCCTACGCGACTTCGATGGAGAATATCGACAAGGCGCTGGAGCGTATGAAGAAGTTCTTTGGCGAGCTGTGACACTGCCCACCATAAGTTCACAACATAAATTCAGATTGTCATCCTGAGCGAAGCGAAGGATCTCTGCATCTTGTCTTCGGCGAAGACTTAGCCGTATTTTGGTAGTCCGCAATGGACACACCGTCTGGCTAAAAAGCTTTTGTTATACCACCACTTTGCAGAAAACCATTTTCCGCACCTCGGGCATCGCCAGAGTTGGACGCGGACTCCAGTGATGAGGAACAATCCCATCCAAAGAAACGCTATTACAAATCCAGGGGTGGTCGTATGAAAAAGCTTTATCGACAAGAAACCTATAGTTCCGACGACAGGCACATATCCTAGAAACACGAGGAACCATTGGTTCCGAATGCGCTTGTATTCTTTCCAATCTTTTTCATACTCGGCCATTGAAGTCCCTCCGAATTGCGCACCTAGGGTACCATCTTAAATAGAATCGCCGAACATTCTTAGGCTGCTCGGCGGTTACACTTTGTTCTCATGACCCAACTATACCCATTCCTGATGCAGCCCGCCTTCGACCCGCGCCCCTGGGGAACGCTCGATCTTTCCGCCATCTATCCCAACCACAAATTCAACGAGCGCATCGGAGAAGCCTGGCTCACCGGGGACAACTGCGTAGTCGCAAACGGCCCGCTCGCAAAACGCACCCTCTCCGACCTGAGCAAGGATTTCGGCCCCGACCTCGTCGGCACAGCCGCGCGCGATCCGCAGCGTTTTCCCCTGCTGCTGAAGTTTCTATTTCCCGAGGAAAAACTTTCCGTCCAGGTGCATCCCGACGACGCGACTGCGAAGCGCTTCGGCGATCCTTGGGGTAAGACCGAATGCTGGTACGTGGCCCACGCCAAACCAGGATCGCAGATCGCGCTCGGGCTCAAACCCGGCGTTACCGTCGCTCAATTCGAGCAATCCATCCAAGAAAACCGCGCCGAAGAGCTGCTTAACTGGATCAACGTCTATCAGGGCGAAATGATTTACGTGGCCGGCGGCACGTTGCATACGCTGGGGCCCGGCTCCGTCATCGTCGAAACCCAGCAGCAGTCCGACACCACCTACCGCCTCTACGATTACGGACGCCCGCGCCCGCTGCATCTCGAACACGGCCTCGCCTCGATCAAAGAGCGAAATGCCTCAGGCAAAGTCATCCGGCCCGCGCCCGTCGGCATTCACGGCGGCAAGAGCCGCCAGTCTTCCATGATCGCCGCGCCTTACTTCACGGTGGATCTGTTTGAATTGAAGGAGCCGCATGTATTCTCGACCACCGAGACCGAGAAAAGCGGTGCAGGCAAAACCTCGGTGCAGATTCTGGTGGCAATTGAAGGCTGTGGAGTCGTCGAAGCGCAAGGCCGCGATCCGGTGACGCTGGCCAAAGGCGACGCGGTCGTGGTCCCGGCCGCCGTGCAAGATTTCACAGTGCGTCCGCAGTGGGCGGTGGAGTTTTTGAAGGCTTCGGTACCCAGCGGATTAGTACCCGAGCCTGCCGTTCGACTTTGACAGCGTGCGGAAAAGTCGCTTTTAGCTTTTAGCTCTTGGCTTTTAACTAAAATCCAAGAGCTAAGAGCCAAGAGCGCTCTTGTCGTAAAGCCTTTCGCCGCGCCCCGCGCAAATGTTAGGCTTGCAACTACCGTGAAAGCGAACCCCCACTTCTATCCCGTGATCCTCGCCGGTGGACGAGGCACGCGCTTCTGGCCGCTGAGCCGCAAGCGCCGCGCCAAACAACTGCTCGCGCTCGACGGCACGCAGACCATGATCCAACAAACGGTCGCCCGCCTCGCGCCCCTGGCCGCGCCCAGCCGTTTCTGGATCGTCACCAACGGCGACCTGCGCTCCGCCATCCTTCGTCAGCTTCCGAAGCTTCCGCCGAAACAGATCGTCGCCGAGCCCGCCGGACGCAACACAGCTCCCGCCATTGGTTTGGCGGCATTTCTTCTGCTCCGTCACGATCCCGACGCGGTGCTCGGCCTGTTTCCCTCCGACCACGTCATCGCCAACTCCGCTAAATACCGCGAGACTCTCAGCCGAGGCGTCGAGATCGCCGCTGCGGGAGACAACATCGTCGTGCTGGGCATCCCCCCGACGCGCCCCGAAACTGGCTACGGCTATATCGAAGCTGCTTCATCCGAGGCTGGCGCGTCTGAAAATGCTTCGCCCGAGCAAAACGCGCTCCGCGTGCGCCGCTTCACCGAGAAGCCGGATCTCGCCACGGCCCGCCAGTTTCTCGATGCGGGCGATTATTTCTGGAACAGCGGCATCTTTCTCTGGCGCGCCGACACGCTGGCCAACGCGCTGCGTGAGCATCTTCCGAATACCGCCCCTATTCTCGAAAAGATTGCCGCCGCCTACGGCACGCGCAAGTTTGCGGACATGTTTCGCAAGCTCTACCCGAAATGCGAAAACATCAGCATCGACTATGCGGTGCTGGAACCGCGTTCCGCCAAGGGAGAAGCCCAGTCGCGCATCTTCTGTCTGCCCTCCGATTTTGGATGGAACGACCTCGGCTCCTGGGCATCTCTGCACGAGCATCATGTGGCAAAGAAGAAACCCGGCGACGCCACACTGTTTGCGGCGTCCGGAAGTTTTGCCCTGAATGCGGAAAATAATTACGTTCACGCCCCCGGAAAATTTGTCGCCCTGGTGGGCGTGAGCAACCTGGTGATTATCGAGACCGAAGACGCGTTGCTGGTCACCACGCTCGACCAGTCGCAGGATGTCGGCAAAGTGGTAAAGCATCTGGATGAGAAAAAGCTGAAGAAATTAGTGTGAAAGCGGTTCGCTGTTCGTCGCTGGCTGTCCGCGACACTTTTGCTAGATAGTCATCGCGAGTGAAGCGAGGGATCTGCATTTGCGAACGACGAACAGCGAACGACGTACCCCATGACCCAAATTCATTTCGGCACCGACGGCTGGCGCGCCCTGATCGCCGACGATTTCACCTTCGACAACGTGCGTCGCGTGGCTCGGGCGATTGCCGGCTACGTGCTTAAGCACGAAGACCCCGCTCGGGGCGTCATTGTCGGCTACGACACACGCTTCCTCTCCGACCGCGCCACTCGCGCCGTAGCTCAAGTCCTCGCCGACGCTGGCATTCCCGTGCTGCTTGCGAACGACTACGTGCCCACGCCCGCCGTTTCCTACAACGTCAAAAAGCTCGGTGCGGCGGGCGGAGTCATGGTCACATCGAGCCATAACCCGTGGAACTGGAATGGCGTGAAGTTCAAAGCCAAGTTTGGCGGCTCGGCCACACCCGCGATCATGAAGGCGATCGAAGAGGAAATGGATGTTCAAACAAGGCCCTCGGACTCGTCTCCCACCCTTCCGCAAAGTGCGCGAAAGGATCGGGCACCCGCACCCGCAGAGATAGAAGAGTTGGACCTGAAGCCTACCTACGTCGCAGCGATCGCCCAGTTCGCGGACCTCGATCTCATTCGGCGCGCCAATTTCAAATTTGCCATCGACTCCATGTACGGCTCCGGCCGCGAAGTTTTGACGAAAATATTCGACGCTCACGGCATTTGCTACGTCGCCATCCGCCAGGAAGTGAACCCGCTATTCCCCGGCATCAATCCTGAGCCGATCCTGCCCCACATCGCGCTGCTGCAGGAAACCGTGGTCAAAGAAAAATGCCACGCCGGTCTCGCCACCGACGGCGATGCCGACCGCATCGGCGCCGTGGCTGAAGATGGCAGCTTCGTCGATTCGCACAAATGCATGGCCGTTCTGCTGAACTGGTTGCTGGTGTACAAGAAATGGCCGGGCGATGTAGTGCGCGCCTTCAACACCAGCGGCATGATCGACCGTATCGCCGCCAAGCACGGACGCAAGCTCTACGAGTGCAACATCGGCTTCAAGTACATTGCCGATCTGATGATGGAACATGAAATCCTGATCGGCGGAGAAGAATCGGGCGGCATCGGATACGGCCGCTTTCTTCCGGAACGCGACGGCATTCTCAACTCGCTCTTGCTGGCCAATGTCATGGCGGAAGAAAAGAAGCCGCTCGGCCAACTGGTCGCCGATTTGCAGCGTGAATTCGGCCCGCATTACTATGGACGCCGCGATCTGCACATTTCCGAAGAAATCAAAAACGACGCCATCCGGCGCGCCGCCGATCCGCAGACCACGAAGCTCGGCGCTTATTCGATTTTGCGCAAAGCAGATCGCGATGGAGTGAAGTTCTTTCTCGACGCTCCCAAGCCTGGCAACGGAGCGGACGCCTGGGTGCTATTTCGCGCCTCAGGCACCGAACCGATGTTGCGCTGCTACGTCGAAGCTGCCACGCCCGCTCTGGTCGAAGAAATTCTGGAAGCCGGCGAAAGATTCGTAAGGCAAATCTAGATTCGATCCATTTCCCGTATTCCCAGTTGGAGGGCCAAGTACTGAAAGCTGAGAGCTGATAGCTGACAGCCGCTTCCCTCACTTTCGCGTTTTACCCAGCCTCGGAACGCGGTAGGATAATGTCACTCCCCATGACCACCGCCCAGGAAGTCGCGCCGCCAGCCGATTCTCCCGAATCGCGCCGCTACAACCGCATCAAGCGCTGGCTCAGTGTTGCCGATTTTGCTATCGGCCTCGGCTTGCTGGTCGTGCTCTTGGCTACCGGTTGGACCGGCACGATCCGCGATCTCGCCTTGCGCGGCGCTTCGCAGAATTACTCCTACGCCGTTTTCCTCTACGTGCTGATGCTGATACTGGTCGGCAAGGCGATTGGCGTTCCGCTCGATTACTACAGCTTCCGCCTTGAGCACAGCTATAACTTGTCCAACCAGCGTCTCCGCTCGTGGCTTTGGGACGAGTTCAAGAGTTTGCTGGTCGGCCTCGTCATGGCAACGATCGCGGTGGAATTGCTCTACATGCTCATGCGTCAGAGCCCGCAATACTGGTGGGTGATCGCCTGGGCGATGTTCCTCGGACTCATGGTGCTGCTCGCGCAACTCGCGCCGGTGGTGTTGTTCCCGATTTTCTATAAATTTGAGCCGCTCGAAAATGAAGAACTCAAGCACCGCCTGGTCGTCCTCAGCGAACGCGCCGGCACGCGCGTTCGCGGCGTCTATAAGTGGCATCTGTCCGAAAAGAGCAAGAAGGCCAACGCCGCGCTGACCGGACTGGGCGCGACCCGCCGCATCATTCTCGCCGACACTTTGCTCGACAACTATTCCGACGACGAGATCGAGGCCGTGCTCGCCCACGAACTCGGGCATCACGTGCGCCGGCACATGCTGAAAAGTATTTTCGTCCAGGCGGGAATCACCCTCTTCGGCTTCTGGCTGGCCAACTATGTTCTGAGCTACGCCGTGGAGCGGCTCGACATGTTCGAGCGAATGTCCGATTTCGCCAGTCTTCCGTTGCTCGTCCTGGTCTCGACTGTACTCTCGTTTTTGCTGATGCCCGCACTCAATGCCTACTCCCGGTTCAACGAGCGCCAGGCCGACCGCTATTGCTTCCAATCCCTGGCCAGCGTCGCACCCTTCATTTCTTCGATGAATAAACTGGCCGAGCAAAATCTCGCGGAAAAAACTCCTGCCCGCTGGGTCGAGTGGCTGTTCCACTCGCATCCCGCCACTGGAAAGCGAATCGCTGCCGCCCAAGCCTGGGAGAAGTCGCACTAAGATTGCAGAGGTCAGAAGTCAAATTGCAGAAGTAAAAATCTTTTGCAGTGCACTCCGCGATAAAGGTTTTACTTCTGCAATTTGACTTCTGACTTCTGCAATTTCAGGATCTCCTCCACCCGCCGCACATCCTCCTCCGTATCCACGCCCACCGTGTCGAACGGCGTTTCCGCCACATGAATTGCAACTCCGTTCTCGAGAAAGCGCAGCTGTTCCAGCCGCTCGCTGCACTCCAGCGACGACTCCGGCCAGCCCACAAACTTGTCCAGCGTTTTCTTGCGATGCCCATAGATTCCGAGGTGCTTGTAGTATCGCGGATGGGTACCGTCGCGATCGAAGGGAATCGCGGCGCGAGAAAAGTAGAGGGCGCGCCCAGCACAGTCTGTCACCACCTTCACCGCGCCTGGATTAGAGATATCGACCTCAACCGCCGGCGTTTTCAATGTGCCCACTTCGACCTCAGGTGGCCGCATGATCTCGATCAGTTGGGCGATGTGTTCGGGGCGAGTCAGCGGTTCATCGCCTTGGACATCAATGTAGATATCGGCAGAAATGACCGTGGAAATCTCGTGGGTGCGCTCCGTCCCTGAGCGATGGGCGGGAGAAGTCATCCGCACGCCAAACCCTCGCCCTTGGCAGAACTGGAAAATCTCGTCGGAGTCCGTAGCCACCACGACTTCGTCGAGTTGCGGACAGCGGCGCACGGCTTGGTAGGTCAGCGCCAGCAACGGCTCGCCCGCGATCTCGCGCAGCATCTTGCGCGGCAGCCGCGTCGAAGCCAGCCGCGCCGGAATCACAGCAATAACTTTCATCCGCCCAGTTTCGCATGGAGCACCACGCTTTGACACGGCATTTGTTTGACACTGCATTCCTGCACTTTTAGAATGAATCAGGGACGCGTCCACCCGCGTCTGCGGGATTCTGTGCCCTCGTCCGGGCTGTCCCTCGTTTCTTCCCGCGTATTTTCGAATTGGCGGTGTAGCTCAGGTGGTTAGAGCGACGGTCTCATAATCCGTAGGTCGTTGGTTCGAGTCCAACCGCCGCCACCAGTACTTTCAAGCACTTGAAGAATATCCGACGGAACTTCCATTTCGCCTTGTTGCGCGGGGGTCGCGGATTGTTGCTGAATTGTTTCCGCCTCTTCTGCCCGGACTCCGTCAAGCCTGCCTACGAAGCAAACATTAGCACTGGGAATCCGCACGAGCGCTCATTAGCGCATGCGGCTCTTATCGCGGATGAATAACGCGCTAACCGAACGTTAACTGTTGAAATCACGAATGAACGCTTTGGCGATGTTACAACGGCAACCGGCGGCACCAGCAGCAGGAAGGCTGGGCACGGTTTCTTGTCGATTCCTTGTTCCAAAAGCCTTGAACTGGGCCACCGCCGCATCGCCAAGAAGATCGGCGCTGGCGGCATGGGAGAAGCTGGCAGGGCCCGCGACGAGCACCTCTCCCGCGACGATGCCATTAAAGTTCTTCCGGCAGTACGCTCAGCGATGCATCTGCCCGCAAACAATTCCGCAAAGGAATTCTGATTCTCTCGCAGCTCTTCCGTACCGGGGAAATAATGCCGCTCGGCGCAGACTTCCCGGCAGGTTAGGGTCGCGCAGTGCTAGAGTCGCATCGCATCAGCCCTGCAGCAAGGCGGCTGTGAGGCGCGCCGGGATCATGGGCAGTTGCCGCAGGCGCGCGCCGGTGGCGTCAAAAATGGCGTTGGCTACCACCGCTCCCATAGGGACGATCGGCGGTTCCCCGCAACCCGACGCCGGCGTTTCCGGATTCTCGATCAGAATGGTTTCGATCCTGGGCAGCCAGGAAAAACGCGGGATCTGATAAGTGTCGAAGTTACGGTCGAGCACGGCGCCATCCTTAAAGCGTACTTCCTCCGCCAGAGCGTAACCCAGTCCCATGGTGACAGCGCCTTCCATCTGCTGGCGCGAGCCATCGGGATTCACGGTCATGCCGTGGTCCTGGGCGCAGACCACGCGCTTCACCCTTACGTTCCCGGTGCTTTTGTTGACCGCGACCTCGGCTACGGTGGCGACGTATGTGCCCGAGTAAATGGCGCAAGCGAGGCCGAAGCCGCGCCCACTCGGCGCCGTCGCCGGCTTCCAGCCGAACTGCCCCGCCGCCGATTGCAGCACGCGCCGCATGCGCGGGTCGCTCAGGTGAGAGAGGCGGAACTCAAGCGGGTCCCGGCCCAGTTTGGCGGCGAGGGTGTCGATGTGCGATTCCCGGGCGAAAGTATTGGTATTTGCCGAGGGCGCCCGCCAGGGGCCGATCGCAAAGGGGTGCAGTCCGTGCGGACTTTCGCCGCCCCAGTCGCCCGAGGATTGCGTGCGTTGATGTGGAATATCATAGAACGCCTGGGCCTCGCGCTCGCCGGCGCAATACACTCGGTAATCCCACAGTAGGAGTTTCCCGGCGTTGTTCACTCCGGAGCGGATCTTCACGACAGCGGCCGGACGGAAGGTATCGTAGAAAAACTCCTCAGCGCGGGCCCAGACCACCTGCACCGGTTTGCCCGTGATCCTGGCCAGTCGCGCCGCTTCGACGGCCTGCCGGGACGCGCTTTTGCCGCCGAAGCCGCCACCTACATAAGGGGAGATGACCCGCACGTTTTCCGGCGCGAAGCCGACGGCCTGGGCCAATTGTTGGCGGACGGAGAAAGGAGTCTGCGTGCTCGCCCACACGGTCAGCTTGTCGCCTTCGATGGCGGCGACTGCGGAGTGCGTCTCCATCGCGGCATGGGCCACGTAGCTGTTCAAGTAGGTTTCTTCCACCACACGCGTGGCGAGTCTCTCTCCTTCCGCCAGGCTGCCTTTCTCCTCGACCATCTCCAGCGGCGGCGCGGCTTTGAGCAAATGGTCGAAAATCGTCCGATCATCCGTACTTGGCCGCGGAGCTTCGAATCGAGCACGGATTAGTCCCAACGCTTGTTCGGCGGTGTCAGGCTGTTCGTGGAGCACGGCGATCATCTCGCCGTCGCGGATCACCCGGACCCCGGGGACTTTCTCGGCGGCGGTCGTGTCGAGTTCTTGCAGTTTGGCGCCGTGCGCCGGCGGCCTGAGAAGGCGCGCGTGCAGCGTGCCGGGCAGAGTCATATCCGCGGCGTACCGCGCTTTGCCTGTCACCTTGTCCAGCGCATCCTTGCGCCGCGGCGACTTGCCGATGACGGTGAAGGCCGAGACGGGTTTCACGAGCACCTTTTCGAGATGGCGTTCAATTCGCTTACCTTCAACCAACCGGGCGTAGGAGACACTCTTGCGCTCGTCCTGGGCCCAGGTCACCAGCCCATCTTTCACATGCAATTGTTCAGTCGACGGCAGATGAAGGTAGTCGGCCGACATCTTTAAGAGCACGGCTCGGGCTTCGGCGGCCGCACCCCGCAACACCGGCCCGAACTGCCGAACGGTAAGCGAACCGAAGGTGCCCATGTCCCACGGACAAAGGGCGGTATCGCTCATCAACATGTCGACCGAATCGAACGAGACGTCGAGTTCGTCGGCAAGCATCTGCGCCAAGGCAGTCTTCGACCCCTGTCCCAATTCCACCTTGCCGACAAGACAGCTGACGCGGCCATCGCCGCCGATGCGCAGATAGGCGTTGAAATCGGTTGGGTAACTGGATCGGCCCGGCAATCGCGTCGGCTCCTGTAAGGCGGCCATCGGACCAGCGGTGAAGAAAATGAAGAGCCCGGCGCCCGCCTGTTGGAGGAACTCTCGCCGGCTAACTCCCGTGGGCACGCCGGCAGCATTCGAAATGGCTTCATTCCAATCGTCGCCGTGCATTAGGCAGATCCTTTCGTCGAGCCTGCCGCCTCCAGGATCGCATCCACGATGCGCGTATGAGATCCGCAGCGGCAGAGGTTATCCTCGAGGTGCAGGATGATTTCTTCCCGGGTGGGGCGCGCTTTTTTCAGGAGAAGCGCATAGGCCTGGACAATCATTCCCGACGTGCAATAGCCGCACTGGAAGGCATGGTGATTGAGGAAGGCTTCCTGGATTGGATGCAAGTGGCCCTCCCCACTCAAGCCCTCGATGGTCAGTACGTTCTTCCCGTCAATCTCCTTGACCGCGGTTTCGCACGACCGCACGGCCTCCTGGTTCACGATTACGGTGCAAGATCCGCATAAGGCGGCGCCACAGCCAAATTTTGTCCCGGTAAGCCCGAGGTCATAGCGCAACACCCAGAGCAGCATGCGGTCATCGTCGACGTTCAACTGCACCGGCTTGCCATTGAGCGTGAAGGAAAGGCTGCGCTGCATCGTCATCTCCCCTCTCGGTGCGTGAGTGGTTTCGATTCGTGTACGTATAGCACCGCTGGTGCCCAAGTGCTGTGACGAATGGCTCTCGTGAAGGTGATGAGCGACCGCCCCCAGCAGCTTGCCCGATCGAAAGCACGGCGGATTAACCTAAGTATATTCCGTAAAGCAGCCCTTGCTTACTTCCGCAATCCGCGTAACCTCGGCGGCCGTTAATCGGTGCGGTGCAATGCCTTCCGCAAGGCTTCAGGATCGTTAATGTTCAGCACGCAGCCCTCTTCATTGGTTGAAACCTCCTCTACCTCGCCAGCGTGCGCCCACACCACGGCCCGCGCTCCTGTCTCCAGTGGCGCCCGCATTAGCTCTTCATATAAGGATGAAGAAAAGATCACCGGATGGCCCCGGCGTCCCTGATAGGAAGGCAAAATGATTACTTTCTTTGCAGAATAGAAACGCTCAATCAAACCACCGACTAAGGTTGCGCTGATCAAGGGATGATCGACCAGGCACAGCAGGACACCGTCGGTTCCCGGGGGAAGGCTGCGCAACGCCGCCTTCAGTGAGCTCAGTTGACCCCTTTCCCATTCTTCGTTGATGACGACTTCGGCCGCATCCAGAGGTACAGCCTTGGCGATCGCTTCGGCATCGGCCCCCAATACAATCCGCCTCGCTCCGATCTGAGGCTGTATCATCACCTCTAGAAGGTGTTCAAGGAACGTGCCTCCCCGATAAGGAAGCAGCGCCTTCGGCAAACCCATGCGGCGGGATGCGCCTCCGGAGAGGATCACTGCGGCAAGCATATCTTCTCGAATGAGCGCGCCCGCACTAATCGGCCAGGGCGGGGCGCGGCTTGACTCTCAATTGTTTGTGCGCCGGCATGCCGGCATTCCGGCGCGCGGCGATCAACTCCGCGACGATGCTGATGGCAATCTCCTCTGGCGACAAAGCCCCGATCTCCAGGCCAATCGGCGCATATACGCGTTCGAACTCCTCGGGCCGATACCCGTCTTCTTCCAGCGCTTTATATACCGACAGGACTTTTCGCGCACTCCCAATCATGCCCACATACCGGGCTCCGGTGCGCACAGCCCAGGCCAGCACACGCTTATCGTCCTTGTGTCCGCGCGTAACGATCACCAGATAGCTTGCGGCGTTTGGTTGTATTTTCTCAAATGCTTCTTCGTAGCTGATGAAAATGCCCTGCGCCATCGGAAAGCGCTCGGCATTCGCAAACGCCTCGCGGTCATCCACCACAGCTACCCCGAATCCCGCCGCGCTCGCCGCTTTCGCCACGGCGATGGATACGTGCCCACCGCCAAAAAGATAGACCACTGGCTGCGGCAGAATTGGCTCCAAGAAAACTTCCAGGGCGCCGCCGCAAATCGACTGGTTGTCGCGGCTTGAATCATTGTTCAAATTGAAAACCATCTTGCGTGGCGTTTCCTGGCTCATGACTTCGTTCGCAGCCGCTAAAACTTCAGCCTCCACGCATCCCCCGCCGACCGTTCCCTCAATCGAGCCGTCTTCGCGGACCAGCATTCGCGAGCTCTCATAGCCTGGGATCGAGCCGTTCGTGTAAACGATTGTAGCCAGAGCCCCCCGCTGCCCCGCCCGCCTCATCCTTACAACTTCTTCAAATAGATCCACCGGCCGCCTCTTTCTGCTCGCAATGTTAACCCGTCCCGCTCTCTAGATGCTATTCGTTGACTCGCCGCTCCAAAACCGGCGCATTGCATTTCCCGGCGATTAAAACAGGCAGGACGGGAAAGGTATGGGGGAAAGGCATCTCGCAGAATGTTGCGTGGTACGTAGTCAAGACCTGCTGCGAGAGAGCGGGCTTGGAGCATATTGCACCGCACGACTTGCGGAGAACCTGTGCCAAGCTTTGCCACAGCAGCGGTGGCGAACTGGAGCAGATTCAATTCTTACTCGGGCATGCATAGTTCCAGACGACGGAACGCTATCTCGTCTGCAAACAGAATCTCGGACATCCGGTGAACCATCTTTTTGACCTCAGAACGGTTGTGCAACCGCAGGATAGAGAGCTTGAATCTGTCGCAGTGACGGGACCCGCGCCGCTAGAAATCTTGTCTCGCCCAGGGATCGAATGCAGCCACGGAGGATCTGAATATGAACAGCCCATCCAGCTCTCCCCGTCAGAACGGCGATGCCAACCAGCACGATTTGATGTGGTCGAGGTCGGAAAAGGCTATCGCCCGCAAAGCCTTCGACGCTGCTCTGAAGCGGGAGCTTCAGGAGGTGATGAAGGAAGCCTCTCTGCTCCTTTAAGCGAGTACGTCTCGATGGTTGGCGAAAAATCTCCATATCACTCATTGATGGACGGGCGGTTTGTTTTCTGGAAAGAAGTCTTTCATGGAATGGATATCAAGAGCGATAGACAGACTCCCACCATGGGCAAAGTTGATTTTCTACGCCCTCACAGTCCTTCTAAGCGTGTACTGCATCGCTCACTACGGTTTCTGGTCTTTTCTGCTGAAGGTGATCTTTAGCCCATAGTTCAAGATTTCGCCGAACCACTACGTGCGAGCGTCATTTGGCGCTAAATCGCGATATCGCTCATTGGCTATCGGACGCGCTCGCTAAGGTCTCCACTTACCCTTCATGCACCGTTCAGAATGGGAACGCCTCACTAGCTTTCCAATCCTGCACTTTTTCCCGGAAATTCCTGGGTCGGACGAAGAGGATCACCTCCCCAGGCTGCGGCGAAGCGGTGGCCTCGCCGCAAGTATTCGCCGAGACAACGCCATGCTGAAGCACCTCCTCCGTCGAGAAGTTTAGTTCCTTCCAGCGCGCGAGGGGCATACTCTCAGGGAACGCGCATGACGGATGATCGCCAGTGCTGTAGGTCGTCAGTGTGTCGTCATATTTCAAAACCGGATTGATCGCCCCGGTCCCTCCGCAACCTAGTTTCGGATTATAGGAAGTATCTACTTCGCTATCCTTCTGAGTAAGGCGCAGCCGAGCAACACCGTCCTTGTCCGCTGGAATATAAAGGGACATCTTGTTGCTGGCACCTTTTGTCCACGCACCCACACAGGCACCCGCTACAGGGCGCCCGGTTCTGCCATTTACAAGCTTGATCTGGATGGTCTGTGCGCGAAGAGCCGTCGCGCATGACGCAAAGAGGAAGAGCGCTAAAAACCCCCTTGCAGCGAACCTCATGGCAAGAAACCTCCTTCGACCTTAGTCGCCGGTTGTCGCGGCCAAGTATATCCGGCAGTGCGATGTTGGCGAAAAATCGCGATCACACTAACAACCCAACGAAATGACCCTACGCTTTTTCTAGGAGTTCCTCGTGCCACGCGCCCGGAGCACTCTTCAACTGGTAGATTACGTCGCCGCCGTGATAGAAACACACCTGAACAACCCGGTCTAGTCGGCCCCCACATGCGAGACGGTCACAACCGGACGCTTACCAAGCAGCTGGCTTCGGCGTGTTGTCTTTGCCCATCTTGCCATTTTTCGCGTGCTTGCGTGCGGCAGCCAACACCTTCTCGCTGGTCGATGGGTGAAGAAGAGTTGTGAACGCACTGTCGTAGAAATCGGTTTTCCCGGGTTGCGGGGATGGACCTTGGGCCCAGTCGTAAACGTAAATTTCCACAACCCTGTACTGAACTGGACTCGTCAGCTTGAACTCGAGCTTCGACAAGTTCGTCTTATCGGTGTCGGGACCGAATCCAAGGTCCACCCAGCAGCTTAACGTGTCCCCGTCCCTTATCACGCTGTCTGTGTCGACGTATACGGCGTATTCTTCACCGTTGTGGCCGTCAGAGTAATGACCAACGAATTTCCATTTGGTTGCCGACGCGACGTTGGATAGCAAGAAAACTACTACGATGGCGATACAGATGAGTCCAATCTTCTTCACAACGTCCTCTTTGTCCCACGCTGAATCAGGCGGATAGTATCGCTTGCGAACAAGAAATGCAAGCGGGCGCAAATACGGCCGCGGCCTTGAATAGCTGTTGATAAATCGCGATAACGCTCATTGACAGGTTTTGAGTTGCTATCTGGTTTCGTCGACAATCCCCGCCATACCAGCGAGGGCGGCACGCCACCATTAGCGAAGCGCTGGGGATGTTTCGCCGCTGGAGCCGAGAATGGAGAACCCGAGCACTGATTAAGAAGGGGCATCGGAGTTCTGCGCTGCCCCCAGACCTGCCAACCCGCGTTCGACAGAATTGGGATTGACAAGGTTTTCGGCACGGAGATACACAAGCTAACCCTTCTTCTGAGCTTTCCTCCATTTTGCCCACCGCGCTTTCTGAGCTGCGGCAATTCTCTTGCGTCCCGCAGCCGAGTTGGTTCGCTTTTTGCGAGTTGCAACAGCAGCTTTCGGTCGACTCCCATGCATGGAGACGTTCCCGAAGGCGACCAGGGCGGCTGTTATGCGGCGCAATTCATCCTCAAGTCGCGTGCGTTCCTTCTGGAGTTGGCTGACTACAGACTGCATCAGTGTTTTTGGCATGAGGCAATCCTATCACTCGCAAATTGGACTCAAGACGGTTCCTGCGGACGGTCCTCGTGAGCCAGCAACATCTGCTGAATTAGTTGCCGTCTTCTGTCTTTTCTTTTGCAACGGCGGAACACAATTTCGAAGGGAAACTAGTCCCCCATGCCTTCCGGTACTGAGCGCTGAGCCGCTGCCTGCGGGCCGACTCCCTTTCTGCCCGCTAACCCGCCACATGGATGTGAAAGATAGGCTGCCGGAACCGATTTCCGTGCAATGGGCATTTCACTCTGGCAGCGACTTGTTCCTCAAGGGCGGAACAGAAAAATGGTTGCTCTCTTTCCGGGAAGCAAATGCAGTCCGGAGAGAATACGGACTGGGCCTTGAGAACCTCCTCAGCCTTTTCAATTCGCCTCAGCAGCGTTCGGATTCCCATAGTTGGTTGCCATGTGGTGCGCAGCGCTTTCGGTGGTAAGCTCGGTTCCGCTCTCTTCTCGTTCAGCCCTCTGGATCCTCTCGATGGTCTCCTTGCTCCACTCGGGGAGGTAGAGGCGCTTCGCGTAAAGTTGGGAGACACCAAGCGTCCGCCCATTGCCCAACGTCGCATCATCGGGATCAGCAAACAGAGATAGAATTCTGGGCCAATGACAGAAGGGTGCGTCGTCAGGTGATAGTGCGCCTTACACCGAAAGAATTCCTCGGTGCATGGATGCAACACATACCAGAGTGTTACGAGCACGCTGTGCGCTCATTCGGGATGTTTGCTCCTTGGGCGATTGGAGACGGTGCAGCAGCGGTGTCTGCTATTCTCAGTCAGAGTCCGAAGCGACGCCCGAGACCCGTAAGTTGGAATTTTTCTATCAGCCGCGACTTCGGTTGGGACCCCCTTCTTGATTGCGACGGCAATCGCATGACCTGGACTCGGCGGACCGCTCCTCAGAGGGCCTAGTCGAATCCCGCGTCAGAGACCATCCGCCTTGACCCGCTCCTTCGGTTCCCTCCACCGTACTATGTAGTTCCGTGCTGTGTTGTTGATCTCCGTAGTTTGGACGACAGTTTTGATTTTCCTATGGTTCAAGGTTTCGATCAGATCGAAACTGTTCAGCCGTCATGCGACCCGCAGGGCCAAACACCCGCGGGGGTATTCGTCGATCAGCGTCAGCAGCCGGAGGGTGCGTCCGTCGTGGGTGAAGGCGCTGACAACGTCGTAGCTCCATCCATGGTTCTCATGCTCCGGCCGAAGCCGCACGCACGAACCGTCGTTCAGCTACAGCCTGCTTCGCGGCTTCTGCTTCGCCGGCACTTTCAGCCCTTCCCGCCGCCCGGTCCGCTGTACCCGGTCCCGTCCCACATTCCCGCCCGCCCGCTGCAACACCGCCGTGATCCTGCGATAGGCGTAACGGCCATACTGGCTCGCCAACTGGACGATCGCTCGCCTCAACGCGTCTTCCTTGTCGCGCTGGATCGTGATGTATCGCTGCGTCCCTCTCCACTGCCCCAACAGCCGGCACGCACGCCGCTCCGACAACCGATGCTGCTCCCGGGCATGCTCTACCGCGCAACGTCGCCGTTCAGGGCTTAGAAGTTTCCCTCCGCCACCTCCTTCAGACGCTGCTTCTCGAGCGACAGATCCGTCACCAGCTGCTGCAAGCGCGGATTCTCCTTCTCCAGTGGCTTCATCCGGCGCGCCTGCTCCAGCTTCAGACCGCCGAATTCCTTGCGCCAGCCATAGTAGATTTGTTCGGTGATGCCCGCTTCCCGGCAGGCCTGCCCGGTAGGTTTGTGGTTAACTATTTCGACTTCGATCTGTCGTAAGATCGCAACGATCTGCTCCGGACTGTGTTTCTTCTTCGCCATATTCCAGTTCCTCGTGTACCAGTTTTTCTAACAATTCCCCTGGTACCAAATTCGCCAGTCAGGTCAACTGCGGGTCGGACTCTGAAATCTGGCGGAGAGTAACCGGAGAGACAGCGCGGGATCCGTTCTCCGTGCCACACGGGCCTTGGTGAGCTAATACCTCGACAATCCGCCGCAGGACCTCAGAATGCCTCCCTCGGTGCCTCTGTAGCCTGGGCTGATCACTATCGGTCGGATCGGATTACTGATGAATCGGAGAAACCAGCGCCGAAGCAATCTCGCAAATTTCCTCACGTACCTCAGATTCTGCCGCCAGCACCCCGCCTACCGCGCCTGCTTCGCAAATCAGATTCAGAGTTTTGAGTGGCTCGAGGATCGCCGGATAGAGATGCTGGCCGAGGGCAGGCCTCACTGGGTTCCGGCAACGCACGATTTTGAGAGGGCCGAGCGGGATTGCCGGAACGATCTGGTCAAGGCTTAGCCAATTTCCGTGACCACCGGGCCGTGCAATTGGGAGTTACCTAATTCACCTGGCTATCCGGATCAGAGTTTGCACCTGTTTTGCACTTCGTCGTAATGAACATATTGGCATCAATTGATCCTGAGTTTCGGGATTACGCGATGCTAACGAGGCCGAAATGCTTCTGGCGTTTAGTAACGTGGCAGCAAAACTCGTGTATCGACGCCACTCTACCCTATAAATGCACTAAGTTGGCTTGACGTGTACGTGATGGAAACCAGCGGTCCCGAAGTCTAAGCACCGGCTGCTCGACAACAGCAGCCATTGCTATACCCATCAAAATGGAAAACACTCCCGAGAGCGGCCATTGCCGCGATTCCAGTGCGCTGCTCCACACTAACGGGCTGCCCGTGGTGATGCATAAATATCGGATGTAGGGGCGAAAGTAAAAAATGACTATCCAGTGCCACAAATATATCGAGTACGAATAAAACCCGATGCGTGCTAGCAGGTTGAGGGGCCACGCTACAATTCGTCTCATTTGTAGAGGTACGTGAATGGCCCAGATTAAAATGCACGCGAATCCAAGATATGCGCAGGTGAGCCCCCAAGTATACAAATTCCAATTCTCAATCTCGAAGAAATACACCGGGGTGAGCAATATCCCGCCCGCAATCAGCAATGGCCAACTCGCCACTCGCAAAAGATACTGTGGCTTGAAGTGAAACAGGTACCCGATCATCACGCCACAAAACAAACCATCCATTCGAAGGTGAGTCGGAAACAAATAGCTATAGTAGTCACGAGGGGATGCCGGTCTTGCGATCATGCGCAGCAAGAGCGAAGCAATTGCGATTACCAGGAAAACGGTTGGAATTGACGTGAACGGGTCTTCCCTCTTGGCGCGCAGCTTCATCAAGACCACCAGGAATAACGGCAGCACGAAGTAGAAATGCTCTTCAACCGCTAAAGACCATGTGTGGCCCGACAGACCTTGAAAGTAGCTGCACAGGAACGTCGCATCCATCAATAGTGGACGAACAGGAAATTTGTAGCCGGGGATCCCGCCGAACATCAGCAGACTTGTCACCGCGAGGACCAGCGTGTAAACGTAAAAGGCGGGATAGATCTTCAGCCCCCTACGCAGCCAAAACGTCTTTAGATGAATATCTCCGAATCGTTTGTATTCCTGAAAGAGAAGGCCGGAAATCAGAAAACCGCTGATCACAAAGAACAGATCGACACCACACCATCCGATTCGCGTCGAGACCACCGAAACATTAGCATGCCGGCCAAGCACCAGGAGGATGGCTACGGCACGCAGTGCGTCGAGTACCTTGCTGCGGTCACTACCCTTTTTAGGCGGAGAGTCCAAAATGGAGGAATCCTCACAAAACTATTCACGGAGTCAAAAACCGGAACCTACTCCTGCATGTTGTTTATTTTTCTGTAATCGCCATTCACGGCCGATTGTATTGCATTAGGTGAGGCAGCAACAAATATCTAAAGTAATGGGGATTTTTTGTTTGACCCCAACATACGGCTACCTTTGTCACCACTCATCCCTGTTCGCCTCACAACGAAACAATTCTTACCCGGTTCGCGGCCACCGCCCCGATATCCAGAACCAGCACTGCCGAGATTGGACCTTCCCGCAGGATGCTACGCACACGCCAACAAAGGTATCGACCAAGCTCGTGGTGTAGTAGGTCAGGGTGGTGACGTTCTTGAGCGGATCGCTGACGGTCTTCAGGGTGCCGTTGGTGTTGTAGGTGTACGCAGTGATGCTGGAGGTTTCCCCAGCGGCGAGAGGCGGCGCGGCCGTGTACAACAGATTTTCTTTGGTGTCGTAATTGTTCGTGGTCACGTTGCCGAGAGGATCGGTCGCGGTCAGGACTTCGGCGAAATTGTTGTAGGTAAACTGCGAGGTGACGACTTGTCCATTGGCCAGCGTGGTTGAGGAGCTGGTTTGGTTGCCGTTGGCGTCGGAGGTGTAGGTAGTCAGATTTCCGTTGCCGTCCACGGTAGAGGCCAGGTTCGCGCTGGCATCATAGGCGTAGGAGGACGAGGTCTGGGGATAGCAACTCGAACAGGCGGGGCGGGCCACCGAGATAATGTACGGCTCCCCTTGTATGTAGGTATATGTATAGGTTGTTAAGTTTCCGTTCGAGTCGAGCACGATGGTAGTTCCCGGGGGAACTGGAGGAATGACGATGGGGGGTGGGACCGGATAGCCGACGGTGACAGCTTCCACGCCGTTAGCGCGGGAGGCGGTCAAGCCGCGCCGGTAGCCGTCGTAGGTGTGGCTTTCTATCACCTTGCTTTCGGCCTCGGTGACGCTGAGGATCAGGTTGTTGGGGTCGTAGGTGAAGTTGTATTGAGAGCCGTCGGGATAGGTGACGTTGGAGAGGAGGCCTTACGAATAGGTATAAGTGGCGATAGTGCCCGTCGCATCTTGGACGGTACTGACCAGATTCGGGTACCCAGGCGTGGCATAGTTGAAGGTGACGATGCGGCCAGCCGCATCCTTGACCTGCGAAAGGCGGTTGGAACCGTCGTAGGTCAGCGTGGTGGTATTGCCGTTGCGATCCGCCAGGGAGAGCAGGTTGCCGGCGCCGTTAAAAATATGGATTTCCGCGTTACTCAAAGTCACTTGGTATTGAAGCGTGGCCTGGGTGTAGGTGACGGTTGTGTGATCGTCTAGCGGGCCGAAAACGGAATAGGTTTGGTTTGTCGAATTGTAGGCGATCCACACGTGATTTCCCGAGGGCGCGTAGTAGGTCAAAAAACTACCGCTAGGAACCTGGATAGATTCCTCGTAGGTGCTGCGCCAGCCATTGCCAAACATACCGCTGACGGGCAGGAACTCACCAGAGTTAGGCCACAGACTGTTCCAAGTACGATCCAGGTTGATGCTTAGGCCGAGCCCAGGCAGACTGTAGTCGTGCTGCGAAATCCAGGTATTGCCACTCAGCAGGTTGATGGGCATGCTGCAGATTGCCGGAGGCGCTGAATGCGTGGAGCACGACAGTTCTGGCACGCCTGCCGGACTAATGGTAACCGGGGCGGTAAGACCGGGGAACTCCACGTACACCTGGGCGGTCACAATGTCACTCTGGGCATAGGGGGCGGAGTTAGACCCTTGAATCAGAAATTGTATTGTGTTGGTGCCCTGTGACACGGGGAAAAAGCATGTGGGACCATTGACGAGTCCGACCCACTGAGCGTTGCAATAGGCATAAAGGGCGCCAAATTGGTTATACGTTAGAGTGAGACCGACAGTAGTTACATTCGGGTCAGAAACCTGCACCTGAACGTTTGCAATGGCGGACTCGGACCGGTCACCGGCGATCTCTGCCGGAGATATTGAAAAGCTCAGCATGAATGCACTTTGACCACACTGCGCCTGGGCAGATCCGGTGAATGCCACAACGATTCAGATGGCGATGAAGGCAAAAAGGAGATTTTTCATGGCGCGGCATTTCTATCATGGCCGCTGAGATGTGTCCCGAGTTTCTTTTGTAAGTGCTGTGTGAACGAACCGGTTAGCGGCCGGGCGGGTTCTGCCAGTGGGGCCTGTCATTCGCGGCACTGGCAACAAAACTGCAATATTTGACCGACCGGGGTCGGGCGCGGGAACCGGGGCGGAGATCAATTCTCAATGAGTTCGATTTGTTGTTTCATAGGAAACTCCTTGTTTCATATCCTATGTTGACACCAACAACGCGCCATATCGTTCAGCTTGGCGAGAGTCGCCTCGTCACCGCTCTTCCATATTGTTCCAACGGTAGCGTTCGCGCCAATGAGAAAAGGAAGTTGGTTGGAAAGCTGGCGCGGAGGTGGATAGCCAACTCTACGAACTCTTGGACTATTCCCCTTGAATTTTGATTCCCTTCGGCAGAAACAGCTTGTCGGATCAGTCCGCAGCGGCCGATGTCGGAAAATAAGACATCTGAACATGAATTTCGTTTTTGACCCCAAAAACGGCTACTATCGTAACGCCATGTTCTAGGCAAATTGACCGTTAAACGGTTGGGGGGATTCCAACGAGAACGCGTAAAACAGGCAGGCGTGGACCTGGGCGAGCTAAAAAGCCCTCTTACCCCCGTGTGGAGTTGATTACGAATTGACCTCAGAACTACGCAAAATGGAGCCTTTGGTAGCAAGCGGGTAGCACGTCTACGCATCGGATTGAACAACGGCTTAGGCCTAAGAAGGAAGAAGTCGCAGCCTGACTCCGCCTTTCTCCTGAAGAACGAGTGACGTGTCCCACTCCCAACTTGGGTCCGATGCGGGTCCAAATGGTGTGGGGCGGAAAAACTTGGGTCCATCTTAATTCCAGATAGCGCCGAACACCCCCTAAGACCGTGGTACAAGACGCAGAACCGAGCTAAGCGATTCAACAGGTTAGACAACCGGAACTGCCTCGGGACCAGGGTGTCGGAGGTTCAAATCGCCGCATTTCCGCGTTGCCACAAGCGTTGCCAGTTAAGAGCCAAAGACAACACGCCACCCCGAATCAGACGACGTGTTTCGACTGTAAGTGGTTGAATCCATGTGGCGGCCCTTGGGAACGCACATCTCATAATCCGTAGGTCGTTGGTTCGAGTCCAACCGCCGCCACCAGCACCTTAAAGACCCAGTCTAGTTATAATTTGCCGCGGTTTTTCATCGGAACATATTGCCGCGGGTCCCCCCTGTGTTCCGGAGCCTGTCCTGAGCGAAGCCGAAGGATGCCCCCTGTGGTTGCGCCTTTCGTCTGGCACCACAATTCTCTCAGCTAAAAATCGCGGGGCAACGATCAAGCGCCGAAAATAAGAGCGGAGCCTCCAGACCAGCCCTCGGCGATGTTATCCTGAACTGGAATCACGCCGCAGAAGCTTGAACCTCTTCATGAGCTATGCAGAGACGCCCAATCCAGACATGTCCGACGCCAACACGCCCGAACTAAACACGCCCGATCCAACCACGTCCAACCCGGACGCGCCAGATCCCACCTCGGCCAGCGAGCCGGCCCAATCGTCTACGCTCGAATCGCTCCCCGCCGAATCCTTCAAGGATGCTTTTTCCGAATACGAGCACAGCCATCCCCGCAAGCGCGAGCCCGGCGAGCAGGGCCGCGAAGGCACCGTGATTGCCGTCACCGCCGACTCCGTCGTGCTCGATATCGGATACAAGACCGAAGGCGTTCTTCCCCTCACCGCGTTCCCATCCGATAAGCCGCCCCAGCCCGGCGACAAAGTTCACGTCACCATCAAAGGCCGCGACCCCGAAGGCTACTACGAACTGACCCGCGGCAAGGTCAACCGGGTCACCGACTGGGAGTCGCTGGAAAAAGCCTTCAACGAGAAGTTGACCATCATCGGCACCGTGACCGGTGTGGTCAAGGGCGGATTGAGCGTGGACGTAGGAGTGCGCGCTTTCATGCCCGCCTCGCGCAGCGGCACACACGACGCCTCCGAACTGGAAAAGCTGGTCGAGCAGGAAATCCGCTGCCGCATCATCAAGCTCGACGTGGCCGACGAAGACGTGGTCGTCGATCGCCGCGCCATTGCCGAAGACGAGGAACGCGCCGGAAAAGAGCGCCGCTTCTCCGAGCTCAAAGAAGGCGACAACGTCGAAGGCGAAGTCCGCAGCCTGACCGATTATGGAGCGTTCGTTGACATCGGCGGCGCGGACGCGCTCCTCCATGTCGGCGAAATTTCCTGGCGTCGCGTCAACAAACCCTCCGACGTGCTTTCCACTGGCCAGCGCATCGAAGCCAAAATCATCAAGATCGATTCGGAAAAGCGCCGCGTTGCCATCAGCATGAAGCAGCTTCAGCCCCATCCCTGGGACGCCGTCGCCGATAAATACAAAGCGGGCGAGCGCGTGCGCGGCACCGTTACCCGGCTCATGGATTTCGGCGCCTTCGTGGAAATCGAGCCCGGCATTGAAGGCCTGATCCATATTTCCGAAATGTCGTGGGCCAGGCGGGTGAAAGCTCCCAGCGAAATAGTAAAAACCGGCGAGACCGTCGAAGCCGTAATCCTCGGAGTGAACGCCGCCGAGCGCCGCATCTCTCTCGGCCTCAAGCAGGCGCTTGGCGATCCCTGGACCGGAGCCGCGGAAAAATTTGCCCCCGGCACGGTAATCGAAGGCCCGGTCACCAACCTGATGAAGTTCGGCGCCTTCGTGCAACTCGCCGAAGGCATCGAAGGCATGATCCACATCAGCGAAATCAGCGCCGAAAAACGCATCAATCATCCCCAGGAAGTGTTGAAAGTCGGTCAGGTTGTCAAGGCGCAAGTGCTCGCGCTCGACCCCGAAAAGCGCAATATTCGCCTCAGCATGAAACAGCTGGTCCCATCCGGCCTCGATGAATATCTGGCCGAACATAAAGAAGGCGACGTGGTCACTGGCCGCATGGTCGAAGTGTCCGAAGGACGCGCCCGCGTCGAGCTAGGCGAAGGCGTAGTGGCCACCTGCCGCTTCCCCGAGGAACTTCCGGCGAAAGAAGCCCAGGCCGCGGAACAGGTGCCGTCAGCCCCATCCGCACCCAAGCTCGATCTGTCATCGCTAGGTTCCATGCTGCAAAATCGCTGGAAGACCGGCCCTGCCGAAAGTGAGACGAAGCCGGAATCCGCAAGGACCGGCCAGATCCGCAAGTTCCGCATTGCCAAGCTCGATCCGGCAACCAAGAAAATTGAATTGGAGTTGGAGTAGTTCGCAGCGGGCTTCGTATCAGGGCATCGCTTTAGCGATGCCGCAAGTCCGCCGAAATCAATCGACCGTTTACAAGCTGAGGTTTTTCGCTCATCCTGCTTGGCGCTCGACTGGCGGAACGCCTCAAGGAGCAATCGTAAAATGATCACAACAACATCTCCGAACCGCTGGTTACAGTTTGCGACCGCCGCGATCATCGCCATCTTTGTCCTCGGCTTTGTGTTCTCTTCCTTGGGCGCGTGGACTGGCCCCGTCTTGGGCGCATGGTTCATAGGCACCCAGAAACCATGGCGCGGATTTCTACTGCTTGCAGGCATCGGTCTCATTTTGAATTTTCTTTCGAACTGGCGCGGGTTTCTACTGACGGGAATTGCGCACGCCGGCTGGATGTTGCTGGCCATCCTCATCGGCGCCCTGCCATTCCTTCTCTATCGGCTGATTAGCCAGCGTCGGCCAGGTTTTCTCTCCACCCTTTCCTTGCCGTTTTGGGGTGTGGCTTTGCTGGCGCTGGGGCAACTGTGGCCGCGCCTCATCCCAGCCCACAGGACAGTTGCAATTTCGTTTCTCATCTATTGGTTAGCGGCGGTAATGGTTTGGATGTGGAACCAGGAATTCCGCGCCCGGAAGATTGCCACCGGCGCAAGTATTTTCGGCGCGGTATGCATTCTTCTCCTGGGGTACAGCCTCTTCCCGCAGATCCATCCTGCTGCAGCTCATGCCCCGCTAGCCAATCTGACGATTGGGTGGATATGCCTGGTTGGAGCCCTGATTCTAGCCGCATGGAGTCTGATTCAGCCTGGCAAACCGCGCCAGCTGTGGGCCGATAAAACCGGGACAGTCGCCCTCTTGCGCAGTCCGTATTCCGGAGATTCTCTGCACGTTGTCAGCGAAGCCGGTCATGAGGTTTTGCTCAGCCAGAAAGGCGAACGGTTCTCGGTTCGCAACGGAATTCCCGTCTTCTTAGGGCCGGAGAAACTCACTGGCTTAAACCAAAAATACAACCGCCTCTATGAAATCATCGGCGGCTTCTATGACGATACGCAGAAGGTGGCGTGTGCTTTACACGGCGTCAGTCGAGACCAGTATTTTCGGGATTATCTGCGCTTCCTTGAAATCAGGCCGGGCGATTCCGTGCTCGAAACATCCGTGGGCACCGGCCTCAACTTCAAATACCTGCCGCGTGGCATAAGGCTATTTGGTCTCGATCTTTCGCCGGAGATGCTGACGAACTGCCAGGCTAATCTGCGCCGCTGGGAATTGGATGCCGACCTTTTTCTCGGAAATGCCGAGGACTTGCCCTTTGCCAATGACAGTTTTGATGTGGTGTTTCACGTCGGAGGCATCAACTTCTTTAGTGACCGCGCTAAAGCGATCCTGGAAATGATCCGGGTGGCCAAGCCAGGAAGCCGCATCCTGATTGCCGATGAAACCGAAGAGCACGTGAAAAGCGCCTATGAACGAATCCCCGTGACCAGCCAGTTTTTTAAGAACCGCAAGGAGCCGGTCACGGCCCCGATTGATCTCGTGCCCCCGGAGATGCGAGAAATCAATCTTGAACTGCTGCACGGTGGGCGATTTTATGCCCTCACATTTCGTAAGCCCGCAACCGCGGCGCCGAATCCCGCAAGCTCGCACTCATTGCGCTAAGCTCGATACGGCAACAATGAAAGCTCCCTGCTTGTTCATGCGTAGTTAGGAGATGAAGCGATGAACGACTTCCCTGAATTCATGAAGCGTCCTGCCAACCGGATCGCAACCGGCAGTCAAGCCACTCCCGGAGTCGAAGGTTACGTTTTTGACGGAGTGGACGGCAGCCAGATGGCATTCTGGACCTGCCGCGAAACGGCCGTGTCCACGCCGCATGTGCATGACTACGACGAATACATGATCGTCGTCGAGGGCTGCTACACCCTGATTATTGATGGCCAGCGCATTCCAGTCCGGGCCGGTGAAGAGCACTTCTTGCCGAAGGGAATCCCGCATGGAGGTGAAGTAGTGGCTGGCACTAGAACTATTCACGCGTTCGGCGGACGACGCGCCGATAGGGCCAGCCGTTCGAACCAATCGACAGCATGGGTCCCGTCCGATCTCAGCTGAATTACTATGTTGCCGCCGCCTAACTGCCCGCGTTAACCATCATCAACGCAAACAACGCGGGCAGATAGATGATCGTAGCCTGAAGCAACCGCCGAGCCGATGGTTTCGATGCCGCAGCCGTTGCCGGCATTTGCGGCCGCGCCATCCCCATCGCCACCCGGAACAGCGCCGCGCCCATCAAAATCGCTCCCACCAGATACCAGCGTCCCGCCATTCCCAACGCCACCGGCATTATGCTCACCGGAATCAACGCTCCGGAATAAGCCAGAATCCGCCACACCGTGGACTTCCCATCGGAATCCACCACCGGCAACATTCGAATCTCCCCTTGCGCGTAGTCCTCGCGATAGAGCCATGCGATGGAAAGAAAATGCGGGAACTGCCACACGAACATAATGGCAAAAAGGATCAGCGTCTCGGCTTCCAATTTCCCGCGCGCCGCCGTCCAACCCAGCACCACCGGCATCGCTCCTGGAAACGCGCCCACAAACGTGCACACCGGAGAAACTCTTTTCAGCGGAGTGTACGCCGCCAGATAAACCAGCGCGGTCAAGAACACCAATGACCCAGTTAGCAGGTTGGCATAAAGCGCCAGATAAGCCGAGCCGCCCAAAGTCAGCGCCAATCCAACTATCGCCGCGTGCGCCCTCGTCATGCGTCCCGCCGGCAGAGGACGCAGCGCCGTCCGCCGCATCCGCCCGTCCACCTTCGATTCGAGCACTTCGTTCAACGCCGCCGTTCCGCTCGAAACCAGCGCCACGCCCAGCAGCGCATGCAACAATCCCAGCGCCCACGACGACACGCCCGCCCGGTGCGAGCCAAAAAAGTAGCCGCACCACGCCGTCAGCACGATCAAAGCCGTAATGCGCGCCTTCGTCAGTTCGCCGTAATCGCGCACCAGTAAAACGAATTTTTGCAACATGTTTCCCAATAGCCCCACGCTCGCCTGTTGATTTCCTTTGAAACCTTGGAACCTTGAATCCCGGTTTTGGCTCTCACGATGCTCGCATCAAACGCCAACCTTGGCAACTGCCCGCCGCAATCTTACCCTTCAACCCCTTGCCGCGAAACCCCTCCCCAGCCCACCAGCCTCCAATGCCGCACCGCTCACCCTGCTAAAATCGACATACATTCATGGAAGCTTCGCGCATTCGCAATTTTGCGATTATTGCCCATATCGACCACGGCAAATCCACGCTCGCCGACCGCCTGCTGGAGCTGACCGGCTCCCTGGCCATGCGCGAGATGCAGGAGCAGGTCCTCGACTCCATGGACCTCGAGCGCGAACGCGGCATCACCATCAAGGCCCACGCCGTCCGCATGTTATATCCCGCGCAGGATGGCCAGATTTACCAGCTCAACCTGATCGACACTCCCGGCCACGTCGATTTTTCCTACGAAGTCTCGCGCTCGCTCGCCGCCTGCGAAGGCGCCTTGCTAATAGTAGATGCTTCCCAAGGCGTTGAGGCTCAGACTCTTGCCAACTCTTACCTCGCCATTAATCATGGCCTCGAAATTATTCCCGTGATCAACAAGATCGACCTGCAGAGCGCAGACATTCCTCGCACCAAGGAAATGATCGAAAGCGCTGTCGGACTCGATGCCTCCGACGCCCTGTTGATCAGCGCGAAAACCGGCCAGGGAGTGCCCGATGTTCTCGAAGCGATTGTGAAGCGCATTCCGCCGCCGAAAGGCGCGCCCGAACGCCACCTGCAAGCCCTGCTCTTCGATTCCTGGTTCGATCCTTATCGCGGCGTGGTCGTGCTGGCCCGCGTCTTCGAGGGCCGCTTGCGCAAGGGACAGAAGATCCGCCTCTGGTCCAACGGCCGCGTCTTTCAGGTGGAAACTCTGGGTGTGCTCACGCCGAAACCGGTCGAGGTCGACGAACTTGTCGCGGGAGAAGTTGGATTTCTCATCGCCGGCATCAAGAACGTCGCCGATACGAAGATCGGCGACACCATCACCGACGATGATCGTCCGTCGCTTCAGGCCTTGCCGGGCTTTGAAGAAATCAAGCCCATGGTTTTCGCGGGACTGTACACGGTGGACGCGCACGAACATACGCAACTGCGCGACGCCTTGGAAAAATTGCGCCTCAACGATTCGTCGTTTTTTTTCGAGCCGGAAAGTTCGGTCGCGCTGGGATTCGGATTCCGCTGCGGGTTCCTCGGCCTGCTCCACATGGAGATCATTCAGGAACGCCTGGAGCGCGAATACAATCTCGACCTCATCACCACCGCGCCCGGTGTCCGCTACCAGATCACCAAGACAGACGGCGCGGTGATCGAGGTGGATAACCCTTCGCGCTGGCCCGATACCAGCGAAATCGCGAAGGTGGAAGAGCCCGTGATTCTCGCCGTGATTCTGACCAACGAAGAATATGTCGGCGGCATCCTGAAACTGGTCGAGGAAAAACGCGGCAAGCAGAAGAGTTTCGAATATGTCAGCTCCTCGCGCGTCATGCTGCAATACGAGCTGCCGTTAAACGAAATCGTGCTCGATTTTTACGACCGGCTGAAGACCGTGTCGCGCGGCTACGCTTCGCTCGACTATCACTTGTCGGGCTATTGGACTTCGCCTATGGCCAAGCTCGACATCATGGTCGCGGGCGAGCCGGTCGATGCGCTCTCCACCATCATCCATCGCGACTTCGCCTACGATCGCGGACGGCTGCTGGCGGCGAAGATGAAACAGCTGATCCCGCGCCAGATGTTCGAAGTGGCAATCCAGGCGGCGATAGGGGCCAAGATCATTGCCCGCGAAACCGTGCCCGCAATGCGCAAAAACGTAATCGCCAAATGTTACGGCGGCGACATCAGCCGCAAACGCAAGCTGCTCGAGAAACAGAAAGAAGGCAAGAAGCGCATGAAGCGCATCGGCCGCGTGGATATTCCCCAGGAAGCGTTCCTGGCATTACTGAAGGTGGGCGAAGACAGTAGCTAACCGCCTCCAAAAAAACAGGGCATGGCTTCAGATGAAACCATGCCCTTCCCAGCCAACTGGATCAAAATTCCCTAGAGCCTATCTGTATGAACGAGTTCGTGCACCGAATCCTCCTCATAGGCGTGTTCGCCGTGGATGGATTCATCGAGCCCGATTTCCTCGCTCATCTCGCTGACCTTCACCGTCGTGAACATGTCGATGATGCGCAGCATCGCGTAGGTAAACACGAACGCCCACACCGACGAGAAGGTCACGGCTACGACTTGTTTCAGCAGGAACGTCGGATCGCCGTAGAGCAACCCGTTCGCACCCGCGGGATTAAATTGCTTGGTGGCGAAGATCCCCAGCATCACGATGCCGAGGAACCCGCCAACCCCGTGCACTCCCCAAACATCCAGCGCGTCATCCCAGTGCAGTTTGTTTTTCATTTCAACGGCGTAGTAGCAAACCACTCCAGCCACTATGCCGATGATCACCGCGGTGGTGGGAGAAACATATCCGGCCGCGGGAGTCACGGTCGCCAACCCTGCCACCGCTCCAGTCAGCAAGCCGAGGAACTTTGGCTTCTTTTCGTTGGCCCATGCCACCAGCAACCAGGCGACTGCCGCGAACGAGGCCGCCACATCGGTATTGAGGAATGCGGTTGCCGTCACCGAATCGACGCGCATTTCACTGCCAGCGTTAAACCCGTACCATCCAAACCACAGCAGGCCCGTCCCCAGCGCAACCAGCGGAATGCTGTGCGGCCCGCGATCGGCCGTGTGCCGCTTGCCCACGTACAGGACCGAAGCCAAAGCGGCTACGCCCGCGATATTGTGCACCACGATGCCGCCGGCAAAGTCGAGCACGCCCCATTGCTGCAGAAAACCTCCGCCCCAAACCATGTGGACGAACGGGAAATAGACAAACGTCAGCCAACCCGTCAGGAACAGCATGTAGGCCTTGAACGTGACCCGGTTGGTGAACGCGCCCGAGATCAGCGCCGGAGTGATGATCGCGAACATCATCTGGTAAGAAATGAACACAAACGCCGGGATCGTGTCATTCGGCGACGGAGTATTGAGGCCGACGCCGCGCAGAAAAGCGAGGTGGAAGTTGCCGATGACTCCGTGCCAGTCGCCGCTGAAACACAGCGAATAGCCGTATAAATACCAGATCACCGTCGTCCAGCCCATCGAGACAAAACTCTGAATCATGATGGCAAGCACGTTCTTGCGTCCGACCAGGCCGCCGTAGAAGAAAGCGAGGCCGGGTGTCATCAGCATGACCAGGCTGGTGCATAGAATCATGAAACCTGTGTTACCAGTATCGAGATGCAGCATTGGAGTTTCTCCAGGAAAAGAGATGAGAAGGCATTCGAGAGTCTGCGGTTCGCATCAAGCAACCACATCCTTCCACAACTTCACACGCCGATCCGGCGCGCATGGCCGGACCGGTACGGAAGCTGTTCGCTGACCACTACCAATCGGGAAGTTGAGGAACTCGCGCGTACGCCGGGATGAAAATGAAGGAAGCGCCAGCGCTCTCCGGCGGCGCGCTGACTTGGACTTTAGGGACCCGCCAGTTCCTCCTTCCCGTAAGAGCCTATGGATTGGCCAGCGCCTGCGCCATGAGGTGCGTCACCGGTGCTTGTGACTTAGACCACCAACTCCGGAAGGGGCGCGGGCTGGGCCAAACCCCCTTTTTTTCGGACTTTGCCAGGGCTCCCGAAGCGGATTGCACGAGCGCCCGCCGCTGCCGATGCGGGGCTACCGCCTTTCGGTTAATGTGCAAATCTCAGATTTTGTGACGAAAGTACTGATTCGCAAGAGTTTCCGGCGCTCGCCTTGCATTTGAGAGGTATCCAACTTAGAAACATAGCTTTAGGAAGAGGTCGCCGCTCCCGCAATATCCCTGCCAACCGGTCGGTGCCGCTGTATTGCGCGTCGGGCCGACAGCATCCACAAAGTTTTCCACAGGGCAAAAGTGTCTGAGGATTGCGTTTCGCGCACCGACAACGGCAGAACTTTGGGATTCCGCCGATTCTGCTGTAGAGACGGAGTTTGCCTCGCCTCAGGCGGCAAATTAACCGGAACCGTCCCCGCTCACTCGCCCGGTTCGCTGTTGCCTTCGAGCATGTTTGCGAAGCGGGTGGAATTGTGCAGGAAGGCTAGATTGAATTTGCCGATGGGGCCGTTGCGCTGCTTGGCGATTAGGATTTCGGCTCGGCCTTTTAGGTCGGGGTCGTCCTGCTTATAGAGTTCTTCGCGGAAGATGAACATGACCACGTCGGCATCCTGCTCGATTGAGCCCGATTCGCGCAGATCGGAAAGCTGCGGGCGGTGGTCGCCGCCCCGGCTTTCGGGAGCGCGGCTGAGCTGCGACAACGCCAGCACCGGCACTTGAAGTTCCTTGGCGAGAGCTTTCAGTCCCCGCGAGATGGACGAAACTTCCTGCGTCCGATTCTCAAAGCGCTTGCTTCCGCCGGACATCAGTTGCAAGTAATCCACGACCAGCAGATCGAGCCGTCCTTGCGACTGTTTCAACCGGCGCGCCTTGGCCCGCATCTCGCTCAAGGAAATCCCGGGGGAGTCGTCGATGAACAGGAATGCGTTCGACAGCTCCTCCATGGCGCGCACGATTTTTTTCATGTCGTCGCCCCAGAGCGAGCCGGTGCGCATCTTGTGCGCGTCGACCATCGCGCGCGAACAGAGCAGGCGTTGCAGCAGCGCTTCGCTCGACATTTCGAGCGAGAAGATTCCCACGACTTTTCCGTCGTCGATGGCGGCGTTCTCGGCGATGTTCATGGCCAAAGCGGTCTTGCCCATCGAGGGCCGCGCCGCCAGAATCACCAGATCGGATTTCTGAAGGCCGCTGGTTTTCTCGTCGAGTTCGGTGTAATGGGTGGCCAGGCCGGTGATGCGCTGCCCGCGTTGCAGCAGCGCGTCCACCGAGCCAAAGGAGTTGCGGACAATCTCCTTGATCCCCTGAAAGCCTTTCCCAATGCGCTTTTCGGAGAGTTGGAAGACGGCGGCCTCGGCGTCGTTGAGGATCTCGTCGGCGGGTTCGGCCTGCTCGCTGGCCTTGGCGATGGCGGTGTTGGCCACGCTGATCAGCCCGCGCAGAATCGCCTTGTCGCGGACGATTCTTACGTAATGCTCGATCGAAGGCCGGTCGGGCACGCCATCGAGCAGGCCGGAAATGTAGCCCACATCGCCGACCGCTTGCAGATCTCTTTTCTGTTCCAGCTCTTCGACCAGGGTGATGATGTCGATGGGCCGCGAAGATTCGGCGAGGTCCATCATGCGCGAATAAATCCGGCGGTGCGAGTCGATGGAAAAGTCTTCCGGCTTCAGGTGCTCGGCGGCGTCGTTGAAGGCGTGATTGTCGAGCAATACCGCACCCAGGATGGAGCGCTCGGCGTCAATATTCGCCGGCATACGGCCGATGCTGGTCTCTAGCGTAGCCACGATGTTTAAGTGAGTGCGATGCATCGTAAACTTTTTCTGCCTGTGGACGTACGTGGAGCACCACAGGAAAACCAGTCCGAAAATAAATTTTTACGGCGGTTGAAAATACGTAGCGACAACCGCCCCCGGGTTGTCCGGCCGAGCGAGGCTCGGAAACCCTACGCAAAGCAGTATGCCACAAGGCGAACAAAAAGCAAATAATCTCGCGGGAGACAATCCAAGTGTAGTGTCCACTCAATAACTGGACAACCGGATTACCTTGTTTCCCGACTCCTGCCGGCCGCGTCTTTTTTGCAGCTCTAGATTCCCCTTTTGTTCGCCAAAAAATAAATTTTTTGATTATGGGTTGACGGGAAGGATTTTTTGGGGTTTTCTGGCTTCCTGGGGTGTTTACTGGCTGGTGGTGGCGGTGGCTGCTCCCCTGTTTTATCTATTGGAATCAATGCCTTAGCGGGATTTTTCTGGCAAGCTATTGAATGGAAATGACTTATAGGTAAAGTATTGACTGTCTTTGACTTAGGTAGGCTTCCGTCTGCTCCTTTGGGCTCCGAGAAGGGCGGGTTTGCTTTCTGCGGGCGCTGGACCCCCATTTCGTCCCGAGCAAAAAGTCAAGCTTGACAAAAGCGAGGCTGGGAGAGGGGGGTCTTTTCTTGCGTGATGGCGTTTTGGGGCCGAGTTTGGAGTTGCTGCACTGAAGCAAAAAAAGACGGACGGCTTTGGTGGGCCACGCGCCGGGGCTAAGGTGCGCCAGCTCCAACTAAGAAGTCAATCTAATGGAGGCTGTGCGAGGGTGCACTGATGTTGGTTCGAAGGGCTTTTTTTGTGCGGACTTGGCAGGGTTCATTGCGTTCCCCGTCTTCAAGACCTTCATTGGCACGATAGCCGCCACGTCCCCTTTGCCCCTTCGCGTCACGACCGTGATCTCCCCCGCATAGAACGCTCGGTTGACGAGATCCGGAAATACCTTGCGCGCTTCGCTGACGGGCATGCGTTTCATGCGTCCGGCTATTGTACGGCAAGTACCAAGAATACCATACGTATTATTAGTTCAAACTGTACAATTCGTACGATCGATGGCATACTGCCCTGATAGAATCTGCCGATAGGCAATTTGAGGCTAAAATGGAGTAAAGGCACATGGCTGGTCCCAGGTTTGATCCAGGCTCCCCAGGGCCCAGCCGTAGTCCCAACCCTAATGCTCTTTCGCTAATCGGCAAGAATATGAACACACAGCATCAACCTGCTCTCCGACCGTCAGACAGCATGCGCCCTGTTGACTTCGCGAATCCCCCGGTAGTCGAGACCGCTTTTGCGGTGGTTTTTGCCCCTATCAAGTCTTGGGGCCTGCTGCACTATGGATTGCTTTGGGATCGCTACCGGAAGGCCTATCCCTTTTCGGAGGTAAAGCTGCCTACGGGATCAGTTCAACTCGAAGGAATAGATTTGGCGCTTGGTCAAAATGTGGACTTGAGAGCCCTTCCGCTGCGCTGTTGGTTTGTCGATGCATCGAAGAACCAGTTGATACAGGTTCAGAACAACGCATTCATACGCAACTGGCGCAAGATGGATGAACCTCTTTGCTACATCCATTACGACGAGTTCAGGCCGTTGTTTGTGGAGGACTGGGCGACATATAAGAAATTCTTGGTCGATGAGCAGCTTCCACGACCGGACGTGTGGCAGTGTGAGGTGACGTACGTGAACCACTTCTTGCGTGGAAGGGAGTGGGAGTCCCCAACAGACGTACGTCGGATGTTCCCTTTCTGGGCCCAGAGACTGAGCCCTAAGGTAGACCTCGACGTAAGTGCGTTCTCTTTCAATGCGGAACTGCCTGATAAGCGCGGTCAACTGCAGGTGATCGCAAGCCCGGTCTTGCGGTCGGATGGTAAAGAGGCAATCCAGCTCACGATCACAGCCTCGGGAAAGCCACAGGGTTCCACTGACGAGCAGGTCCTTGAGTGGCTCGACCTGGGACACGGCTACGTCGTCAACTTCTTTGCGGATTTCACATCGCCAAACATGCATTCGTTCTGGGGGAGGACGCGATGATAACTCTAGACAGGGATACGCGACTAGAGAAAGTATGTGAGGCCGAATTAGTAACCAGGGCTCAGGCCTCGGCGCGGCTTGTGGGATCGTCGATTTCCACCACGACGCCGTGGCTCGCTTCGGCATTGTCATCCCTGCGCGAGTTGCAGGCTACAGGCGAGTTCGAGGCTGGAGTAGGAGATCTTCGCGTGTCCGGCGAGACGGCCGATCAAGTTGGGCGAATTCTGGGAAGCATAAGGTTGCAATGGTTGCCGGCGCCGGATGTAACGCGAGTATCAGGGGGCGGAGTAGTTCTGCGATGGTCGGTTGCCGATCAAGAGGTCGAGGTTGCTGTTCTGCCCCGAAACCGGACGCTGCTGACGATTTTGCAAGCTGGTGAGATTTCGGAGTCCCAACCGCTTGCCGAAACCGCGTACTTGAGGGTAAATGATGTCTTGAAAAATCTTGTGGGCCCCTCCTAGAGCATGCTACTGAATGCCGCTTATCGACGACCGAAGTATCGCGGATGATGTGGTGTTGGTGCGCGTCCTGAGATATACCTCATGGGCACACCCCAAGGAGCAACCAACTCGCCCATCCTCCGTTGCCTTCTTCGATTCAAACGGAGAAAACTCCTGCTTTATAGCTACAGAGGCTGATTTCTCTCGACTTGCGGAAAAGTTTCCTGCACAGAAATACGGTGCTGTCACCGCCGGTGCAGCGCGCATTGCTGGCTACAGTGTTTGGCGCGATGAGGAAGGCGCAGAGGGCCTACCGGGTCACGTGATTGTGGGCTTTGAGCTAACTGAGACAAACCTGGCAAGGTATAGAAAGGCAGCGGAACGACTGGCGAAGACAGGCACGATATACCAGGTGGTACAGCCGTAGGCGACGCGAGACAATACCATCATCCGGCAATCTCCACGCAAAAATGCCCGAGAATCTTGGCGGTTGGTCCACCTTTCGATTTTGGTTTCCTCTCCAATAAGCTAATTGTCAGTGCTCCATCGTTTCAAGACAGCGCCTCGACTGGGTGCTCATTCGCTTCCGCAGACTGGCGTCCCACGCTTCGACTACTGCTCAGGGCAGGGTGTCTCGAAAAGCGCGAGACGCGGGGCGTCCGGCATTTGGTTGGTTAGAAAAAAATCAAGATCAAAGGCGAGGTCAAAGGCAGCGGGCGAGGGCGCCCGCTCTACACGAAAAGCACGCGAAGTATGGGGCAGGCGGCAAGAACTAAGTTGCGCGACCGTGCTGGCGGCACCGGGGCCCACGTCTCGAAAAACGCGAGACGTGGGGCGTCCGGCATTTGGTTGGTTAGAAAAAAATCAAGATCAAAGGCGAAGTCAAAGGCAGCGGGCGGGGGCGCCCGCTCTACACAAAAAGTGCGTGAAGGCTGGGGCACTCACGGTGCGGGTGTGCTAGCGAGATCAAAAGCCTGGGCCGCCGGCCACCCGACGAGCGTTCGAGGGGTAGGGGTCCTTCGACTGCGCCGGGTCACGCGCTTCGCGCATGATCCGGCTGCGCTCAGGATGACAGGGTTGAGAGGGTGGACTGGGGGTTGAAGTGTGGACGGGGTTGGAGGAGTGGAGAGAGCTGATAGGGTACAGAGTGCGGGCTTTCGCGACCGTACTGGCGGCACCGGGGCCCACGTCTCGAAAAGCGCGAGACGTGGGGCACCCGCCAAGAAGCAGGTCCTTCGCTTCGCTCAGGATGACGATTCTTTCTATGATCGTCAGACTGAGCGATTACCACTTTCCGTGAACACTTTCCTTGAACCCTGGACGCGGCCGCGCGAATCCATTAAATTTGCAATATTAAAGAGGAGAATTTATGGCTGAGACGCCTTCGACAATGCTGCCCCTGGGTACAAGCGCTCCGGACTTCAACCTTCCCGATCCGAGCAGTGGGAAATCGGTGTCGCTGGCCGATTTCAAGGACGCGCCCGCGCTCGTGGTTGCGTTCCTGTGCAATCACTGCCCGTATGTGAAGCACATCCAGAAACAATTCGCGGCGCTGGCCAAGGAATTTCAGGCGCGCGGAGTAGCGGTTGTCGGCATCAGCTCCAACGATGTCGAGAATTACCCCGACGACAGCCCCGCGAAGATGGCGGCGGAGAGCAAGCAGGCCGGGTATACCTTCCCCTATCTCTACGACGAGACGCAGCAGGTGGCAAAGGCCTATCGCGCCGCTTGCACGCCCGATCTTTATCTTTTCGATCGCGGCCGGCGGCTCGTCTATCGCGGACAGTTCGATGACAGCCGTCCCGGCAACGGACGTCCCGTGAGCGGCGCGGACCTGCGCGCGGCGTTGGAAGCGGTGTTGGGCGGCGGGGCGGTTTCCGCCAGCCAGAAGCCCAGCATGGGATGCAACATCAAGTGGAAACGGCAGAACGCTCCGGAGTACTTCTAGAAGCGCCAGGGTGGAATCATCGAGATAGAGCCGACCGTCAGTCTCAACGAGATCGTGCGCTGCGAGCTTGGCCACGCGTGGCCCGCTTCGCTTGGCCACCGGCAATCGCAGTCCGCACCATATAGCCCGACCGCGTCATGCCGGCCGCCTCGGCCAAGGCATCAATTTTTTCGATCTGGCTTTCGCGCGCCGTAATGTTAACGCGTACGGTTGCATCGGGAGCGTCCACGCTCACCATGAAAGCAATCGCGCGGCGCCTGGCTACGTCCTGCGCGATATCGTCGAGCTTCGACGGCTCCGGCACTGCGTCTCCGTCCTCGATCATGCCCTGGATATGGAGCGCCAGCGCCTCGGCCGCCATCCGGCTCGCTTCATCGAGCGTCTTTCCGGCGGTGACGCAGCCCGGAAAATCGGGAAAGCTGACGCCGTAATCCGAATCCCGGTCCTTATGAAGATAGGCGATGTATTCCATGACTCGCTCCTTTGCCGCCTTGCTTGGGGATTGCCTCGGTTTGTTCTGTTTCAGTTCTACCCCTTCAGTTTTACGCCTTCAGTTTCACGCCGGCCTGTTTCTCGATACTCTTGAGGGTGCCTATCGGAATGTCCCGGCTCGGGTGTGGCACAGTCACCCTGCCCTTCTTCACCATGTGTTTGAACTGCTTGTGGCTCCCGGCCTGATTCACTTCATACCAGCCGTCTTTCTGTAATTGCTGGATGACGTCGCGGCTGCGCATGTTTCCTCGCGTGCTCTATTATATTATGATACACACTAATTACACACCATTCAACAGAAGAATACACAATAATACACACTGGCAAGCAGGTGGGCAGGGAAAGACAAAACAGTAGCGCCCGGACGAGATCTGGTTCTTGATCGCCCGATGACCCGATGGCCAGATCACCCGATCTGCTAGACCCGAAGCTCCACCACGGTGGCACCGCCGCCGCCTTCGTTGATTGGGGGTTCAGTGACGGACTCGACGTGCGGATGTTTTTGTAAGTACTGGCGCAGGGCTTTGCGCAGGATGCCCATGCCGCTGCCGTGGACGATGCGGACGCGCGGCATCCCGGCGAGAAAGGCGCGGTCCACGAATTTCTCGACTTCAGCGGTGGCTTCGTCGACGGTGCGTCCGATGACGTTGATTTCGCTGGGAGTGTTGAGTTGGCTCGATTCGTTTTGCAGCTTGACGGTGATTCCCCGGGAGCGGGCCGCTTCGACGGGGGATGACGACGATTGCGGCTGCGAGCGGCCCAGTGCGCTCGACAGCACTTCGGCAATGTCTTCGCGGGCGATGCGCATTTTCATCGAGCCGATTTCGACATCGAAGTGATGGTCGCCGACTTTCTTTTTGACGACGGCGGCGCGGCCCATGGATTTGAGCTTAACGGTGTCGCCTTCGGAAACGTGCTTGACCAGGCTGGGCTGGGCGTTTGGGTCTCCGCGGTCGGCACCGGTCGAGTGCGCTACCACCGTGGCATCGAATTGCTCGCGAAATTCGCGGCGCATTTTGGCGATGCGGCGTTCCGCGTCTTTCGATAATTTTTGCGCGGCGGCGCGGTCTTGCACGGCGTTGACCGTTTCGCGCGCGTGGTACTCGAAATCGCGGAAGAGCGCTTCGAGCTTCGCCTCCATTTCGCGAATCTTGGCCTGCTGTTCTTTGCGGCCTTCGTTGGCGAGTTGGGACTTCTCGCGGTCGAGCTCCTGCTCGCGGGTTTTCATGCGCAAGCGCTCGCCTTCCAGTTCGCGCAGGTCGGAGTGCAGGCGGTCGAGAAAGCGCGCCACATCCTGAGTCTGCGAGCCCAGGCGCGAGCGCGCCGACGCGATGATTTCTGGATTCAGGCCGAGCCGCTGCGCGATGTTGATTCCGGCGGATGCTCCCGGAACGCCGATCTTCAGTTCGTAGGTCGGTTGCAAAGTGGCTTCGTCGAAGCCGACCGAGGCGTTGATTACTCCGGGAGTGTTCGCGCCATAGACTTTGAGCGAAGTGTGGTGGGTCGCGATCGCGATCATGCATCCGACTTTGCGGAAATGCTCGGCGATGGCCACCGCGAGCGCAGCGCCTTCTTCGGGATCGGTCGCGGAACCGAGTTCGTCGAGCAGCACCAGCGAATTCGCGGTCGCGGTGCGGGAGACGAATTCGATGTTGGTGACGTGCGCGGAAAAGGTGGAGAGATTCTGCTCGATCGATTGATAGTCGCCGATGTCGGCAAGGACGGCGTCGAAGACGGGCAGGTCGGCGCGGTCCGCGGGCACGGGAATGCCGGACTGCGCCATCAGCGCGAGCAGGCCCAGCGTTTTCAGGGAAACGGTTTTGCCGCCGGTGTTGGGGCCGGTGATGACCAGTTGGCGGCGGTCGGCTTCGAGTTCGATGGTGATGGGGACGATCTTGGCGTTTTTCAGTTTTAGATTGCGCTCGAGCAGAGGATGCCTTGCGCGGTGGAGAAGCAGGCGAGCGGGCGGGGAGACGGGGCAAGCCCCGTCTCTACGGCTGGGGTCAGGCGAGCCTTGTTCGGGTGAGGCGGTTAGGGTTACGGCTACGCAGTTGTAGTCTTCGGCGAAGCGGGCTTTGGCGAATTGGAGTTCGAGTTCGGCGAGGACTTCGGCGGCGGCTAGGATTGCCTCGGCGTTTTCGCCAATCTGGCGCGTCATCTCCAGCAGGACGCGATGGACCTCGGCTTGTTCTTCATCCAGCAGGCGTACGAGTTCGTTGTTCTGTTCGATGGTTTCTAGCGGCTCGACAAACACGGTTTGCCCGCTGGAACTGGCGCCGTGCACCACGCCCTGGACGCGGCGTTTCTGCTCGACTTTCACCGGGATCACAAAACGCTCGCCGCGGATGGTGATGAGTTCGTCCTGCACGGTGCCGCCTTCGGCGAGTTTTCGCAGGTAACCGCGCAGCGAGTCCTGGATCTGGCGTTTCTGCTTTTCGATCTCGCGGCGAATGCGGTGCAGTTCGGGCGATGCGCGATCGTCGAGCGTGCCGTCCGGAAGTATCTTGTTGCGAAAGGCGCGCAGGAAGGCGGTGAAATCCTGGATGCCGGCGGAAAGCGCGGCGACGGCGGTCCAGTCGGAGCGCATCGCGGTCGGAGGTTCGCGGACGATTTCGCGCCACTCGGATGCGCGGTCGGCGACGAGCACAACGTCGCGGATTTCGCCGGTTTCGAGGGCCGCTCCGGCGATGCGGGATTTCTCCATCGGCTCTTGGATTTCGGGCAGGCCGACGAACTCGAAACGGCCGCCAACGCGGCGATACTCGCGAATCTCGGTGGTGAGCTGCTGCTGGGTTTCAATCCACGCGCGATCGAGGGAAGGGAGAAGTTCGGCAATGCGCTGCTTGCCCAAAGGCGAAGAGGCGTAGCCGGAGAGCAGGTCGCGCAAAGTCTCGAACTCCAGCAGGCGCGAACTGGTGTGGGTGACGGGATTGGGGACGAACGTCATGCGTTTTTATGTTACATCGCCACCCGGATTTGCGTCGGCAATGGTGATTCGGGCTGCTGGCGGTGTAGAATCGACAGCGCCGGTGGATGGCGCCGCGTGTTCCGCCGAACGGCCCCGTAGCTCAACTGGATAGAGCATCAGACTTCGGATCTGAGGGTTGGGGGTTCGACTCCCTCCGGGGTCGCCATTCTGGCAGGCCTTCCCGGCAGCGAAAAATGAAGGGACGGGTGTTACGGCGTGGCTGCCGCACATCGGGACGGGCGAGGGCGCCCGTCGCCACACCTTATTATTCACTAGGCGGTCACGGTACTACCCCCTGCACTCTGGTTACTTGCCAGCGCTGGCGTTTCGCGGTGGAATGGCAGTTGCGGAGCGAATTATGGGACGGATTTTTGGATTTTTGAGCGTGATCGTCACCTTGGCGATCGGTATGTATATTTATTCCCAGCAGGTTAAGAACCTGACACCCGCCGGGGGGAACGGCAATCCTTTAGAAGCTGCCAACATCACGGGCGTGAAGGGCGATCTGATCGGCATCGCCAACGCCGAACGCAGCTACGCGGCGGCGCAAGGCAAGTACGCAACGCTCGATGAGCTGATTGCAGGCAACTACATCAGCATCAAGGGCGAGCGTCCTCCTTATGTTTACGCGGTTGAAACCACCAGCAGCGGCTTTCGAGTGACGGCCACGCGCACCTCCAAAGGCGCGCCGGCACAGCTCTGGGTTACCGAAGACATGGAAATGCAATCGTCAGAATGAAGGCCTCCGGCGGCCAGCCCCGGAAGGGGTTTTTGGCGAACGGCCGGCAGTGGCAGAGCTGAGCCCGCTCCCTTCCCAATACCAGCGTGAGGCAGAGTTTTTCCGCAGGTTGCGAGGCTGCGCTTTTTCCGGACGATTTCCCGGACGACGGATGAGATAGCTTTTTGCGGAGCGAGTGATGGGGCGCATTTTTAGATTGATGGGCCTGAGCCTGGCGGCGGCGCTCACCCTGTATGTTTACACATTGCCCTTCAAGGTGCTGGCCCCGGTCGTCGGGAGCGACGACGTTGACGACATTGCCATCATTAAGGGAGTCGAGCGGGACCTTACCGGCATCGCCGACGCCGAGCATACCTACCTGTTGCTCCAGGGAAAGTATGCTTCGATGGATGAGTTGATTGCATGCACCTACGTGAACGTCAAGAGCGAGCGGCCGCCCTACACCTACGATGTCGAAATTACGGACAGCGGCTTTCTAGCCACTGCCACGCGCACCACGAAAGGCGCGCCGGCACAACTCTGGATCACCGAGGAGATGCAAGTCAGAACTTCGGACTGACAAACTGCAGATCCCTCGCTACGCTCGGGATGACGATTCCTTTTTGCAGTTCAGGTCTTTTTCCAGTCGGTCAGGGACATGAGTTCGTCCATGATTTCCTGCAATCTTTGCAATCGCCGTTCCTGATCGGAAGCGCCGATCATCTTCTTGCCACCTTGCAGGTACTGACGGTTTGCTTCACTGATCTCTGCGATCTCTTCTCGCAACTTCCCCACGCGTTCTTTGACGGACTGCGGCATAGCAATAGGCTAGCAGAGCATTTTATATTTTTGTGAAGTTGTTTTTCAATTCACGCGGTCCGTTTGCCCCCGACACCCGGAGGGCGATATATTGATCCAGTACACAATTCAGTTGATCTTCATGTTTTGAATTCCTCATGTTCACTGACTTCACCGCCAACGATCGCTGGACCAGGAAGCCCGTACACTGCGTCTATCAGGCGCTGATCGTGGCCATCGCCACCCGCCATGCGGATGCGGTGGACATCAAGTTCCTGGTGGACGGACGCCCGGTCTGGGTCGCGCTGCCGCATCCGGCCTGGGTGGAGTACAAAAAACGAACCGGAAAGCTGATTACCGACTCGCTGGCGAAAGAAATCGCCGGCCATTTTCTGAAAACGGCGCTGGAAACGGGCGAAGGCCTGGGCCGCGAAATGTATTCGCTCACCGTCGATGACACTCTTCAGCACCTGGAAGGCGTCGTGGCGGAGGTCGCGCCCGCGGCGGTTGCAGAACGCTCGTAGTAGTTTGAAAGGGCCCTCAAAATGAGGGGGAATATGAATTCTGTCGTGTGACGCGGACAAACTCTCTTCGTCCTCGCGTAGCCTCGCCGTTTTGCCCGTTGATGCATTCTGATGGCGTGGTAATGTGATCGCGCGGTTTGCGGTTCGAGGAGAAACTATATTTACCGCCTTACTTAATAGGAAAACCATGACCGGAATAAAAATGGAAACGCAACATAAGCGTCTAAGCGCGTGGGTGGAAGAAGTGGCCCAGCTTTGCAAGCCCGATCAAGTGCACTGGTGCGACGGTTCGCACGAGGAATATCAGGCGATGCTGCACCTGATGGTGCAAACGGGCACGGCCATCTGGCTGGCGGATAACAAGCGGCCCAACAGCATTATTGTCCGCTCCAGTCCGGGAGACGTGGCTCGCGTCGAAGACCGCACCTTCATTTGCTCGCGAACCCAAGAGGAAGCCGGGCCCACCAATAACTGGGAAGATCCGGCGAAGATGAAGCAGAAGCTGCAAGGCTTGTTCGCGGGCGCCATGACGGGGAGGACCATGTATGTGATCCCGTACAGCATGGGCCCGATTGGATCGCCGATCGCGAACATCGGCGTCGAGCTCACCGACTCGCCTTATGTGGTGGCGAACATGCACATCATGACCAGAGTCGGCGCGCCCGTTCTCGAGGTGCTCGGAAGCGACGGCGATTTCGTGCGCGGTCTGCACTCGGTGGGCGCTCCGCTCGCCGCCAACGACGCGGATTCCACCTGGCCCAACAATGCCCAGGAAAAATATATTTGCCATTTTCCCGAGACGCGCGAGATCTGGTCTTACGGCTCCGGCTACGGCGGCAACGCGCTGCTGGGCAAGAAGTGCCACGCGCTGCGCATCGCTTCGGTGCAGGCCCGCGACGAAGGCTGGATGGCGGAGCACATGCTCATCCTGAAGTTGACCGACCCCTCGGGCCGGGTCAAGTACATCACGGGCGCGTTTCCTTCGGCCTGCGGCAAGACCAATCTGGCGATGCTGATTCCGACGATTCCGGGATGGAAAGTCGAAACCATCGGCGACGACATCGCGTGGATGAAGTTTGGCGCCGATGGCCGCCTCTACGCCATCAATCCCGAATACGGATTCTTTGGCGTGGCTCCGGGAACGAGCATGCAGTCGAACCCGAACGCGCTGCTCACCGCGACCAGGAATTCCATCTTCACCAACTGCGCGATGACTCCCGAGGGCGATGTGTGGTGGGAGCAGATGACCGCGGAAAGGCCCGCTGCATTGATCGACTGGTTGCGGCGGCCGTGGACCCCGGCGTGTTCGCGCAAGGCGGCCCATCCCAACAGCCGCTTCACCGTTCCGGCGAGCCAGTGCCCGGTGATTGCTTCGGAGTGGGAGGACCCGAGAGGCGTGCCTATCGACGCCATTCTTTTTGGCGGGCGCCGGGGCGGCGTGGTTCCGCTGGTGACGGAGTCGTTCAGTTGGCGGCACGGAACGTTTCTGGGAGCGACCGCGAGCAGCGAAACTACGTCGGCTGCTGTCGGCAAAGTCGGAGAACTTCGCCGCGATCCGATGGCGATGCTCCCTTTCTGCGGCTACCACATGGGCGATTACTTCGCTCACTATCTCAAGATCGGCGGCAGGCCGGGCGCGAAACTGCCGAAGATCTATTACGTGAACTGGTTCCGCTTAGACGGCAACGGCAAATTTCTCTGGCCCGGATACGGCGAGAACAGCCGCGTGCTGAAGTGGGTCTTCGAGCGCTGCGATGGCAAAGCGCACGCTGTGGATACGCCGATTGGCAGGCTTCCCGAACCTGCGGACCTGGATACCAAGGGGCTTGACCTGCCGCCGGCAAATATCGCCAAACTACTCGGCGTGGATGTGGACGGCTGGCTGGCGGAAGTCCCATCGATCCGGACGCACTTTGCCAGGTTCGGCAGTCATCTCCCCGAAGGCTTGAACCAGGAAGTCGCCGAACTGGAAGAGCGGCTGCGGAAAACGAAGAAGTAGATCGGAAACCAGTTGCCAGTTGCCAGCGACCAGTTGCCAGTCAAACCTGCGCTAACTTACCTTCTACTGGCAACTGGTCGCTGGCAACTGGTAACTGGTAAATCAAAGCATGTTTGCCCGCAAACTCCGCGTGGAATACGAGCACGAAGGGCAACTCCATCCCTGCCCGCTGAAATGGCTCGACAATTTCAGCATGCGCAACTTCACCAACGCGTCCGTTTTTGACGACACCTTGCCCGTAGCTGACGGATGCCTGGAAATTGGATCGCATGTTCCACTCGATCAGCTTCGGGACGCGATGGAAGATTGGTTCCGGCGGAAGAGTTATCTACCCAAGGATGCCAGGCTGGTGGTGACGGTGAGCTAAGAGCGGGCTAAATTCAGAATTGTCATCCCAAACGCATCTGTCATCCCGAGCGCAGCGAGGGATCCCTACTCCTGGCGAAGATCTTCGAGAGGGTAGGGGTCCCTCGCTGCGCTCGGGATGACAATTTTGTGTTAGCCGATGCTGTCGAGACTTGCGGCTTTTTCCAGTTTGAGCAGGCGCGCAAATAATCGGACGATCATGCCATCGAAGCGCGTGCCGCTCGACCGTTCCAGTTCCGCCAGCGCTTGGTCGTCAGTTTTGGCGGCAGCGAAAGGGCTCTCGCTGGTCATGCTCGCGTAGGCGTCGGCGACGGCGATGATGCGGCCGGCGAGCGGTATATTGTCGCCCTTGAGTCCGAAAGGATAGCCGCTGCCGTCGAAGGCCTCGTGATGCGATTCGACGGCCTGCGCCACGCGTTCGACTTTCGGAATCGCCCGCAACACCTCCGCTCCGGCTAGCGGGTGTTTCCTGATCATCGCCAATTCATCTTCGGTAAGCGGGTCCGGCTTGCTCAGGATGCGATTGGGGATGAAGAGCTTGCCCACGTCATGCACCCGGCCCGCGAAGGTCACGTCTTCCACTTCCTGCGCGGAGAGGTTGAGTGCGCGGGCGATCATTCCAGCATAATGGCCGCATTGCTCGTCATGGCCGGCAACGCTGTGCACCCTGATTTCCGAGGCGCGCGCCAAAGCTTCGACCGCCTCCTTCGCCGCCCTGCGGTCCGCATGTTCGTCGCGTCCGCAGAGCTTGCGGAGCGTGTTGACAAGTTCGTCGAGGTGCTCCGGCCCATTGTGCTCGCGCTGCAAAAATCCTTCGATATAGCCGGAGACCAAATGGCGCTGTACGGTCGAGCCATCGCCGAAAGCGTCGGAACACGAAACCTGATTTCCACCCGCATGCTTGGCGACATACATGCCCGCATCCGCGGCGCGAATCAGGTCTTCCATGGAAAACCCGTGCACGGGGAAACTGGCGACGCCGAAACTGCCGGTGATGAGGTGTTCTTCCAGCATGGGATCGGTCGCCAGCCACAGGCGCAATCTCTCCGCCAGCACCTGCGCCTGCTCGATGCCGGTTTCGGGCATGAGGATGACGAATTCGTCTCCGCCGTAGCGGGCAACGACGTTCGACTGGCGGCACTTCTGTTCCAGCAGCCGGCCAACCCGCGCCAGCACCAGGTCGCCTTCCAAGTGGCCTAGGGTGTCGTTTACTTCTTTGAATTTATCCAGGTCGACGAGCACCACCGAGAACGGCCGGCCGGAGCGGGACGCACGCTTCCATTCCGTGCTCAGCGCCTCCCAGAAAAAACGTCTCGTCTTGATGCCGGTCAAACCATCGGTGATCGATTGCTGCTGAAGTTTCTGAAAGACGAAGGAGTTGTGCAACGCCGTCGCCAGAAGATCGGCCAGGGTGTTCAGAATCAGAACATCCTGGGGAGCAAACGCATTCTCCTCCCGGCTCTCGACGTTGAGCACGCCGAGCAGCGACTCGCCGTAACTGATGGGCAGGCAGAGCACGGCGCGCGACTCCGGCAGCACACCGGCGAGCTGTCCCGGACCGGCGTTTTGCACCAGCGCGCTGGCGTTGGTCCGCGCGACCTTGCCCATGACCCCGCTGCCCAGCGCGATGCGCCGACCCAGGGTATGCGACGTTGTGCCCGCCTCGGCTTTGATCTCGATATCTTTTGTGCCGTAGTCCATGATGCCGATGCCAATGTGATCGTAGCGGAAGTTTTTCTGGATCTCGCGCACAATGTCGGCCATCATCTGTTCGGCGTCCTGGCTGGAGATCGCCATTTTCGAAACGCTGTTGAGGAACGCGAGATGCCGCGCTCGGCGCTGCTCCTCGGTAAACAGGCGCGCATTCTCGATCGCTACTCCCAACTGGCCGGCTGCGGTTTGCATGACCTCCAGGTCTCGCGCCTGGAATTGCGATTCCCGCTCCGTGCTCAGCGCCGCCATCACACCCGCGGCTTTGCCTCCCAGAAAAATCGGCACGGCGCAGAACGACCGCGCCGGTCGCGGAGGTACGAAATCGACCCCCAGTCTCGACCGCACCTGTTCCAGATCGGACTCGATCAGCAGCGGCTCGCCCGTCCTGATGATGTACTCGGTCAATCCATTGCCCACCGGGCGCGAGCGCTTGGGAGCAACGATGCCACCGTCGATTTCCAGTTCGAAGCGAATCTCATCTTCTTCCTGAAACGCGATATAAAAAGTGCTGGTGTCGAAAATCTGGCCCAGTTCGATCTGCACCGTGCGCAGCACTTCGTCGGGGTCGAGATGAGAACTGATGACCTGCCCGATCTCGGTGAGCAGTTCGTATTCCTTGGTCCGCCGCTGCGCTTCGTGCATTACGACGTAGTTTTCCAGGGTGAGCGCGATCTGCAACGCCAGCCCCCGCAGCAAGCGCAAATTCGAGGAACCGAACATTCGCCGTTCCGCGTGCGGAAATAGCAGGACGCCGAAGTTGTGCTCCCGCGTCTGGAGGCTCACCGCCGTCAGGTCGGCGATTCCCTCCGCCAGCAGCGTCTGCTTGCAAGCCTCGAACTTTCCTTCCGAGAGCGCGGGCAACGGTTCTTCCAGTTCCGCAAGGTTCCGGAAAGTGACCCATCCGCCGCGCCGATAGGCAAGCTCGGCGATGTAGTCTCCGGCCTGCGACTTGTGCAACCGGTCGAGGAATTCGGCGGAAAAGCCTTTTTGGACCGAGGGCACGGTGGCGCGCCACGGTTGCGAAACAAAAAAGACGGCGCGGCGCCTGGGCAGGGGCGCCACTAACCTGTCCACAAAAGCCTGCAAGCTGGGCACGAGGTCGGAGGCGGAGAGCAAGCGGCGCGGATCCACGCCCAGCGACGAGAACGCCAACGCATTGTCCTGCACCGCATTGCGCTCGTTTTCAAACAGCACCATCACCATGGCAATGGCCAGCACCATCTGCGGAATCGGCCCCAGGAAGCCTCCCAACTGGCCGACGATCTCGAGGAATGCTGGACGGATCTGCCCCGCGCCCATCAGCGCCGCCCACAGCGCCAGCGAAAACGCCAACATGCGGAACGCCACCGAATTCCTGCGATAGGCGTAGCGATAGAACTGAAACGAGCAATAGAGCAGCATCGCGGCGAGACCCACTTCCAGCCGTAAATATTTCACCGCCGGATGTACTCTTTCGCTGAGTACACCGCTCGCCATAGGCGCTCGCCAGCTTACATACACCAGCAATACACCGGTCAGGGTCAGCGCAATGTCGTACCACTTCAGTTGGAATGGTTCCTTCATCAGCCGGGTGGAGACGAAGATGCAGATCGCCATCGCCACCAGCAGCAGCGAACTGAGCCAGAACAACCACGCGGATTGGCCCTGAGAAGCCTCCACCGCCTGCAGCGTGTAATGCAGCGTGAATGCCGCCCACGCCCATTGCCACGCGCGAAAGTAATTGTGACGGTTTTGCTCGTACAGGTACCAGAAGACGAGAAACACCAGCAGGGCCACGGCCCCAGGAATCAGCAACGGACCTGTGGCGACGCTATGCATGGGTTACCACTTCCTCGAGGAGCAATTCCTCATCACTTGCAATTGGGGGCCCGGATGGAACTCTTGTAGTCTAATCCTGTCACACGAAACGAATCGAAACAACAGGTGTCTTAAGGCAGGTTCCGCCCTGGGCACGGCGTTTCAAAAAAACGTTCTCTTTCTAAGGGATGCGATGTTGCCATAATGGGATTCTCCCGAAAAGTGACTGTGGTAACCCGGTAGTAACCTGCCTGTCTGCTGAAGAGGCGGGACCAGCGTGGACAACGAGTAGCGCCGGCATCCTTCGACTTCGCTCAGGACAAGCCTTGCCGGCTGTCCCGAGGGCGTCTCGCCCTCGGCGCGGCGGGCGCGGACGCCTGTCGGACAGCCGCCGGGACGGCGGCGCTAACCTCTGGTGAAAAGTTAAGAATCGCGCGGTCCCTGAGCTAGAGGCAAATTCGCAATCCCGCTATACTCGACAGTTATGCTTCGTGTTCGATTCGCGCCGTCGCCTACTGGTTTTCTGCACGTCGGCAGTGCCCGCACTTTCATCTTCAACTGGCTCTACGCCCGCCACAACCGGGGAACGATGGTCCTGCGGCTCGACGACACCGATGTCGAGCGCAACACCGACGCCTCCGTGAACTCCATCTTCGACGGCCTGCGCTGGCTCGGCCTCGGCTGGGATGAGGAATACAAGCAATCCGAACGCCTGGCCCTGCACCGCCAGATCGCCGACGCCATCTTTCAGAAGGGCCTGGCTTACCGCGACTTCACCCCCGCTCACACAGGCGAAACCGAGAAATCCGGCGCCAATCAAACCTGGCTGTTCAACCCCGGAATGCGCGAACTTTCCCGCGCGGAAAGCGATCGGCGCGCCGCAGCCGGAGAATCTTTCGCGCTTCGCTTCCGTGTCCCTCGCGGCACGGGCGAACAAGTGCGATTTAATGACGCGGTGTACGGCGAACAAATCAAGGCCGACGACGACATCGAAGACTTCGCGCTTCTCCGTTCCGACGGCATGCCTACGTATCATCTCGCCTCCTGTGCCGACGACATCGACCTCCGCATCAGCCACATTATCCGCGGCCAGGACCATCTCTCGAACACCTACAAGCACGCGCTTATTTTCGAAGGCGCGGGCGCCCAGCCGCCGCAGTTCGCGCATCTTCCGCTGCTCGTCGCTCCCGACGGATCGAAACTCTCCAAGCGCCGCCACGGGCCGGTGGTCAGCGTCACCACCTACCGCGACGCCGGATTTCTTCCCGAAGCCTTCATCAACTTTCTATGCCTGCTCGGCTGGTCGCCGAAAGACGACCGCACACAGATGACGCGCCAGGAATTAGTGGATACCTTTTCCCTCGAAGGCATCAACCGCGCCAACGCTGTGGTGAATTTCCAGGAGACCGGTGTGGAGCGGGCGCCCTCGCCCGCTTACCCCGACGAAACCTTCGACCCCAAAGCCCTCTGGCTCAACGCCGAGCACATCCGCGCGCTTGGGATCGACGACCTCAGCGCGCGCCTGCTGCCTATTGTGCACGCTGCTGGATTCTCCATCGCGCCGGAGAAAATGCGCGCGATCACTCCGTTGATTCGCGAGCGCATCAAACTTCTGCGCGACGTTTTGACCGCCGCTGATTTCTTTTTTGTGGACCAGCTTCCGCCCTACGACTCAGCCGAACTCATCCCGCAGAAGGGCGACCGCGCCATGGCGCTCAAAGTTTTGACCCGCGCGCAAGAAGTCCTTGCGCAAATTGAATTCAAACACGATCCGTTGGACCAAGCTCTCCGCGCGGCTGCCCAAGAAATGGGCGTAAAAGCCGGACAGATGTTTCAGCCCATTCGCGTGGCCGTCTGCGGCCGCAAGAACGCTCCGCCATTATTCGAGACGCTGGGAGTGCTGGGGAGAGAGCTTGCGCTAAAGAGAATCGACCAGGCGATAAGAATAGTCGGATCGACGGGATAGATGCGATGCCCACGCTTACCCAATCGATCGCTCTGTGGCGCGCTTACAAAGGGGTGTGCCCCTACTGCAGTAAACCGATCGAATCAATTGCTGCGCTCGAAGTGGAACATGTAATCCCCGAAACACTTGCCGGACATCCGGCGCGGTTGAAGGACCTCTTGGGTAGGCTCGGCGTCCCCGACTTGCAGATCAACTCCTACCGAAACTGGCTACCCGTTCACGGTCGCCCTTGTAATCGAAACAAGGAGGACACAGTTTATTCGGACACCACTCTGCTGAACTACTTGGAGCTTGCCCGAAAACGAGAGCCTCACGTGCTTGAGGAGGAGAGGAAAATCCTCAGGCAGGCGCGGAATCGAGATGCTCTTGCGCCCCTAATCCGGCTAATTGAGGTTGGCGAACTTTCAAAGGAAGAGGCAATTTCGATTGTTGAGAAGGCGAAATCCTCAGCCCACAAGAAATCGGAACCTCTGGTTCTCGGGTTTGGTGTCAATCTAGATGAGCTGATCGACTCCGGCCGGCTGCCCGAAGAGGCTCCCGCCCCCCCAATGCTTTACGATTGGCTCGAGAGGGAGTTGGAGCAAGCGCTACGCAATACGGGGGCGGTAGTTGCAAAGCCTTTGATGATCGAAAACGAGCGCAATGGAGAGAGTGTGTCGGTACGGTTTGCTTTCTGGCTTCTGGATTTGGAGACCTTGCCGAGAACATTTCCGTTTGCATGGGAACTTTTGGAGGTAGCACCTTTTTCTGAAATCTACCCAGACGAAAGTGCAGACGACCTGTTTGCAAACGGAATCATAGCGAAGCATCAGGAATTGATTCTAGACGAAAACTCCACAGATCCTTTGCCCTACAAGAGGTGCCCAAACTGCGGGTCCTCCGCTCTCAAACGCGTGACCCAGATGCACCGCGAAGGGGACATCCACTACGTTTCCTGCGAGTGTGGGTGGGGCGAGAGGTTTTGATTTCAGCGGGTCCCCATCCTTGAGCGTTCTGTGCACAGCAGCCTGCCCTGAGCGAAGCCGAAGGGTGCCGCCAAGGCTGCAAAAGGTTCCGGCTTTAGTCTCCGAGGGTGCGCACTCCGCACCATCGCGATAAACGCTCTATGCTCCGCAAAGACGACTGGGAATCGGGCGGCGGTGATAACATGACGCGAAAGGAGTTGCCCGTATGAAACGAAAATACCTTGCGTTTGATATCGAGACAGCAAAGATTCTTCCCCGTGATGTGCCCGACATTTTGGCGCATCGGCCATTGGGGATTACCTGCGCGGCTACACTGGCGACCGACGATGAGGAGCCGAGATTGTTCTATTCAAAAGACCCTAGCGGTAACTATTCTGCCCAAATGCGCGAGGACGACCTGTCTGCTCTTGTGGATTTTCTTACGGATCAAGTCAAGAACGGTTACGCACTACTGACTCATGGTGGCCTGGGATTCGACTTCGATGTCCTGGCTGAAGAGTCCGGCCGCCTGAATGATTGCAGACAACTCGCTATTGGTCACGTGGACACTATGTTTCATTTATTTTGCTGCAAAGGCTTTACTGCCAAGCTTGAAAAGGCTGCCGAAGCAATCGGAACCGGGAAGTTTGAAGGCGTAGAGGGATGGCAATCACCGCAGCTATGGAAAGACGGAGAATATGAGACTGTCCTGAAATACGTGGGCCAGGATTGCAGAATTACCTTGGAAGTTGCGGAAAAGAGCGAACGACAACGCAGTTTCTTATGGATCACCAAAAAAGGAACGGAAGGCAACCTTGACCTTCCGAAAGGTTGGATGACAGTCCAAGAGGCAATGAAAATGCCGCTTCCGGATACACATTGGATGTCTGACCCTCCTTGGCCGCGGTCAAAGTTTACGAAATGGCTGGGATGAGTATCTTCAGCGCAAGAAACCGCGAATCCATTCTTCCATATAAAATAAAAAGAGCATGAGCGATACTAATTTATCTTCATCTAAATCTAACGAAACTGGTGCGAGCGCGCCTTCCGAGTCTCGCCCCTCGAACTTTGTCCGCGACCAAGTCATCGAAGACATCAAGACCAAGAAGTACGGCGACGCCGTCATTCAGACCCGCTTTCCTCCCGAGCCCAACGGCTACTTGCACATTGGCCATGCCAAGTCCATCTGCCTCAACTTTGGATTGGCCGACGAGTTCGGCGGCAGGACCAACCTCCGCTTCGACGATACCAACCCGGAAAAAGAAGAGCAGGAGTACGTTGACTCGATCCTGAACGACGTCCGCTGGCTGGGCTTCAAATGGGACGGCCTTTACTACGCTTCCGATTACTTCGATCAGCTCTATGAGTGGGCGATCAAGCTCATTAACGATGGCAAAGCGTACGTTGACGATCTGAGCGCGGAAGAAATTCGCCAGCATCGCGGCACGCTCACCGAGCCCGGCAAAGAAAGCCCGTATCGCAATCGTAGCGTGAAAGAGAACCTCGATCTTTTTGAGCGCATGCACAAAGGCGAGTTTCCGGATGGAACGCGCGTGCTGCGCGCCAAGATCGACATGGCGTCGCCCAACGTGAATATGCGCGATCCCGTCATGTACCGCATCCTGCATGCCGAGCATCATCGCACCGGCGGCAAGTGGTGTATCTATCCCATGTACGACTATGCGCACGGGCAGTCCGATTCCATCGAGCGCGTCACCCACTCCATCTGCACGCTCGAGTTTGAGGACCATCGCCCGCTTTACAACTGGTTTATTCAGAAGCTAGGAATTTTTCCTTCGCAGCAGATGGAGTTCGATCGGCTCAGCCTGACTTATACGCTGCTCAGCAAGCGCAAGCTGCTCACTCTGGTGCAGGAAAATCGCGTTACCGGCTGGAACGATCCGCGCATGCCCACGCTCTCCGGAATCAGGCGCCGCGGCTACACGCCGGAGGCGATACGCCATTTCTGCGCCGCCATCGGCGTTTCGAAAACGAATGGCACGCTGGAACTCGCCATGCTCGAACACTTCGTCCGCGAAGACCTGAACAAGCGCGCGCCGCGCGTGATGGCCGTGCTGCGGCCGTTGAAGGTGGTGATCGATAACTATCCGGAAGGTCAGGTTGAGGAGGCTGACGCGGTCAATAATCCCGAGGACGAAAGCGCCGGGAAGCGCAAAGTGCCATTTTCCAAAGTGCTCTACATCGAGCAGGACGATTTTCGGGAAGACCCGCCCAAACAATATTACCGCCTGTCGCCGGGGCGCGAGGTGCGGCTGCGTTACGGCTACTTCATTACAGCGAAATCGGTGGTGAGGAACGACCGGGGAGAAGTCGTGGAGGTGCACTGTACGTACGACCCGGCCACGCGTGGCGGCAACGCTCCCGATGGACGCAAAGTGAAATCGACCATCCACTGGGTCTCGGCCGCGCACGCCATCGACGCCGAAGTGCGAATCTACGACAAACTTTTCACCAAGGAAGACCCGAATCAGGTTGAGGAGGGCCAGGAGTTTACCGCGAACTTGAATCCGAACTCGCTGGAAGTGATCGCACAAGCGAAGCTGGAACCATCGCTGGCGAACGCGCCCGTCGAAGCCCGCTATCAGTTCGAACGGCTAGGATATTTCTGTGTAGATCCGGATTCCGGGCCCGGACATCTCGTGTTCAACCGCACCGTGGCTCTGAAAGATACCTGGGCCAAGGTCGAGAAAAAGAACGAGAAGAAATCGCGCGCATAGATGCCTTGGTAGAGACGCGGCTTGCCGCGTCTCCCAGGGTAACCCTTACAGCACCCGGCACGCCTCCTCAAATTCAAGCCGCGGGTTGCGTGGAAACAGCTTGCTCTGATCGCCATAGCCGAGATTGCAGAGGAAATTGGCCTTCCATTTGCCGTCGGGGAAAAACTCCGCATTCACCTTCTTCGCGTCAAAACCGGACATAGGTCCACAATCAAGTCCCAAGGACCGAGCCGCGAGTATGAAGTAGCCTCCTTGCAGCGAGCTGTTGCGCAAGGCCGACTCATCGATCAACGGCTGGTTTCCCACAAAATAGGAACGCATATTGGCGTGGGGAAATAGCTGGGGAAGTTTCTCATAGAACTCATTGTCCCACGCGACGATGACGGTGACCGGGGCTGCTTTTGTTTTTTCCACATTACCCGGAGCTAGAGCGGGCAGAAGCCGCGCCTTCGCCGCCTCGCTTTCGAGAAATACAAAACGAGCGGGACTGGAATTCGCGCTCGTCGGCCCCATCCGCGCCAGTTCGTAAACTTCGCGCAGCGTTTCTATCGGAACGCGTCTGGGAAGCCACGCCGAATGCGTACGGGCGTGGCGGAACAGCTGGTCAAGAGCATCGTTCGAGATTTTTGTTGAGTGCGCGGCGGCATCTTGGATTTGCGTCATCATTCCTGCCTCAGGTGATTTTTCTCAACTTTTTAGATGTTGGAAATCGCCAGGAGATTCGGAACCGACGAGCGACAAAGTAAGAACGACATCACGCGGGAGTCGCCGCGCACTGCATCGTGTTACACGATTACTTCCATGGCCCGCCCGTATGCACTATCCACAGATCGGTGTCAGGCTGCGCGATGGTCGCGAACGGCATCCAGAAGTAACCCCGCTGTCCCCAATCGGCGCCCCAGCTGTTTTGGATAAGCGCGAGTTGCTTCGTCTGGTCGTAACCGAGACACAGCACTTCGTGGCCACCTTGTTCCTGTTCGCCGGGTTTCGGAATAGGCATGATGCCGGTGTCCGCTACCTGCTGCGACATGAACGACTCGTAAACCGTGAAACCTACCGCAACCGGCCACGGCGTCGGGTCGGCCAGGCACCGGAGAAAGTCCGACAAACTCCCGATGCGGTGATAAGCGCCCGTCTTGTACTTGAGCGCATTCTGCGCCTGCTGCGCAGTCGGGATGGCGAACCTGCCCGCGACATAAGGATATAGCGCCGCTTCGCAGCATCCTTTCGCCGTTAGCATTTGACAGCCGGTGCGCGGCATCGCGCCCGCATCTTCTGGAAAGGATCCATCGGCAATCAGCTCCTCGACATACAAACACTGGGGGCTGAGGATCGGCGAAACCTTGTAGTATTTCCGCGCGATCCATTCGCGATACGATGAGAAGGTGTGCCCGGTGCAACTGCCTTCCTCGCCCTGGTCTTTGATCGGTCCGCCCCATTCGCGCAGGTCCACCTGTTGCGGGACGGGCTCCGCTCGCGGCGAAGCCCTGTACATCCGATCCCGCACATCGTGAACGTCGCGAACCGCGCCAAACTTGCGCTTCGTCACTGCAACCGTCCAAAAGTCACTGCTCGGACCAACCTGGAGTGTTGATGGAGTTTCAGCTTCTGGGTTGCCGTGTCCACAGCCGCGTTGCCCGTCGGCGCCACCAGAATGCTGTTGTAATGCTCCGCAAAAGTAGAGACGCTGTAGGGCGGAGCAACCTTGAAGCCTTGGCGTAAGTCCGCGTTCTGACACGATGGAATCACTGCCGTGATTGCATCCACAGTCCCTGCTACCAGGTCGGCAAGCAGCGTAATCTTCGTTTGCGTATTCGGATCGCTCACCTGCGCAACTTGGAGCACAAGTTGCTGATCGCCCTGATAAGTGCTCACCGCCGCTTGCAACTGCTGGCAAACGCCCGGCGCGGAACTCGACGAGACCTTGGCAAAATCGGCGGCCAGCGTCTTGATGGCCGTTGCGTCGGTATTGATCTTTGCCGCAAGATTGGCGTTCATCGGCTTGCCGTTGGCCACGGAGACGATTTGCAGAATGTCGATCAGCGCCGGCGCCGCCGCTGCCAGAATGGAATCGAGCGTTGACACCCAAGCCGTCGAACATGCGGTGCAGAACATTACAAACGACAGCACAACAATAAGGACTTTTTTCATAACTGGTTCTCCTCTGAGTATTAGAAGTGTGAGTTACTTACTTCGAGTTGACGCCGGCCGCCGGCGAAGGCAGCCAATGCGCCACAACGACGGCCAGCGGCGCAAGAATCGCCGCAGCGGTGGCATGGGTCATCCAGAACGCGGCAACCGCCGGCGTAGCGGCGCTTGCGAGCGTAGTGAGCAGTAACACGGCGGTAGGTAGATAGGCAGCGTATTTTTTCAAGAGTGTATCTCCTTGTAAAAGCGTTTGACTTATGTCGATTGGGATGGCTCAGTGAAAACTTTCAAGCCTTGATGCCTAACTCATACGGCGATTTTGCCGAGCGCTTCGTCAGGGCTTCTTGGCGGCATAATTGTCCCTCTTGCGCCAGGCCAACGTGGACCCATCCGTACTCGAGAATGAGTTGGTCATATTCGATGCCGGACTTCAAAACGGCGAACGCCACTTTTACCGGCGAGCCGAATGCGGGACAGACAAAGTCGCACGCCAGGCCGTGGAGGTGCGCGCTAGTAGCCACCCCGCCGACTGCCCGGTTGGCTTCTACCGAACGGTAGCCGCTGTGCACAACAATCGGCCTGTCCCCAACGAGCGTCCTGATTTTTTCCATGACCGCTGCCACCAGACCCAGATTTGCCATGGCAATCGCGTTCGGAGTGTTATCGAGTCCGAGCCGGGCCGCCGTTTCGGAGAAAGTGAATTCCTCCAGCGTGAAATGCTCTGAGATTTTCATGAGATTGTCAGTTCGTTGCCAGATTCACCGCAAACACGTCCCCGCGCTGCGTCTGCGGCCCCAGGTCCTGCCAGACCACCCCCGGTGAGCAACTCGACGAATAGGGCAGCGTTGGATCGAGTAAGTCTGATCCTGGAGTTGTCAGATCGCAGACCGTATCTCCCTGCGACGCGGCCGTCCCATAGACTGTGGCCGTTCCGAGGCCCGCCATCATCCCCGCCAGTTGGAACGATGTTACCGCCGTGCAAGACGCGCCCGGACAGCCTGCGCCGACTGTGCCCGTGACCACATACGTCCCATTCCACCCGCTCGGCGTGAAGCCAGCTAACGTCACGAACTGACCATCGTTTAACTGCATTCCCGTACTGACAGTAAAGGTTCCTGTAGTACCACTTTCAGTAGCTCCCGTTACTGTAACTGCCGTCGTGGATGGTGGATTCGTAATCGAAAAGCACGAAACCGATCCGCATAAGGGATTGACCGACGAAGTCCCCGCTCCCGTAGATGGCCCCGATGTGCCAGCCGTAAGCGCCTGGAATACGTCGTCGATCTGGTTTGTGCCTGTCAAGCCTTCAATCGGATTGATCGTATTTCCTGCAACGTAAGCAGTGGAGCCGAACCACTGCCACCCGCATAAGCTCGTAGGTGAGCCTGTAAGATGGGTAAATGGATCTGCCCACGTGACTTGCAACATCTGATAATAAGTTCCACTAGACCAAACCGAGGGAGCAACGCCTGTCTTCGATCCGAGCGTGCATCCCCAGTCGCTTGACCAGAATAGCCATTGAGCGTCTTGAGAGTATTCGCTAACTCCATATTGCGTGCTGAAAGTAGTGCTCGTTGCAGTGTTAAAAGAATGAGTAAACTCCCAAACTTCTCCGACGCTCGCTTGGCTTGCCAAAGAAACTCCCCCCGGCGTTGGAGAATATCCAGTCGGGTATCTCGGGTAGGTTGACATGCAAGCTTCCATGTTCTGCCAGGCATTGACGGTAAACTCAGAATAAAGGGTTCCGCAAACGGGGTAAGTGTCGGTGCCTGGGTCTCCCGCCCAACTCATGTGCGAGCCGAATATGTCTCCTATGTTGCAATCCGGATTCTCGTGGGTGGTTCCAACGTCAACGTAACAGCCGGGAGGTACGGTTTGCGTCGTACTCTGGCTTGCCAATGGACTTAGATAAACGCTGAAAGGCGAAGGATAGACTGCGGCTGTCAGCACCGGATTCCCGCAATTCGTGTAACTCGGCAGCGTGCAATCGCCTTGCGCATTTCTTGCGTCGTATATCCCGGAAAACACGCCGGCGTTATAACCCCATCCTGAACTGCTTTGGGCGAACATATAGTTTGTCCCCATCGCAGCATGGGCCGTGCCGTAAGCGGTGTACTGCAACGACGAATAGGCGTTGTAGTTGGCCGTTGTGTTCTGCCAGATCATGTACTCGGTTTCCTGGCACGCCGGGTAAAAGTTGGCGGGTGCCGCCACGAGCTGATGATAGAGTCCGTTGCGGCTGAATCCATACGAACCGTGCAGCAGTTGAGGGCAGGCTTGCCCGGTGCCATAAGGATTGCTGATTGCTTGCAGCGTTCCGACCGTTGTACCAGTCCATGATCCGCCAGAGCAGTTATAACCGGAACCACCCGCGCAACCCCAATCCGTCCATATCCCAGTAGCTGTGTTCAACAGGTGGTAGATATTCAGGTTCGCGTCATAATCTATGGCCCAAATGCCTGTGTCCTGATCGGCGCCAGAGTTGTATTTTGGGGCCACACCATAAGAGTTTGTCGAAGCCAGCATCGCGTAATACGTCGGATTGCCGTTGTACGCTGAGTCGTTGCTGACTCCATCGTAGTTGTTCCAGCCAACTCCGCCCGTGGGCGTAAACTCGGGGCCGACATTGACCCAGAACAGTCCATTCGCATCGCCGACGGTCGCAGACATCAGATCGGGATGCCCGGTGAGCGCAACCGTTACTCCGCTCAGAGTTGCCAGTGCGGGGGTTGCGAGCGTGATCTGCTCGGCATCCGTATAGCTAAGGATCGTTGTATAGAGAGGAGTGGTTCCCGAGCTATTTCCGGCTCCTGATACAGATACAGCCTGGCCGACTATCGAAGGGCCAGGCCCCCCCGACCAGGCAACCGTTGAGCTCACGACTGCCGAGTTTTTCGTCGTAGCTCCATTTGTACTAAGAGCGGTCGGACTGGCAATCCACTGGAACGACGAAGACGCAGAAACGTTAGTGCCTGGAGTTACGTCCTGATAAAGAAACTGCGCCATCGAAGCCGTTCCAGTCCACTTTGCTCCGCCATCCGTTAACACATCTCCTTTACAACCTGACGTGAGAAATGACGGGACCGATCCACCGGAAACTCCGGCAGTCGTAACTTTATACAGGCACGTTGTCGAGGTTCCATTGTTAGCAACAAGATCGCCAGTGAGATAGCTATAGCCGCTTTGCCATACTCCGCTGTTCACCATTTCCGATGAACTTAGCGGATGAGTGACGTAAGCTCCATAAGTGTAACTTGTGCTCGGCATCCAGCAAGGAGCGTTTGTTTCTGGTCCGACGGTGGCAATACATCCACCTGTTCCGGTGTTTCCCAGCGGCAGACCGTAGTCAAAATCGACAATCGTGCTGCCAAACGAGTAGGCTCCCGTAGTAGGATTAACGGTAACAGGCGTGACGGCTTTATGGTTTGTAAGACCTGTGGACGAAGTAACACCATTGAGTGTGCTGCCAAAGACGTAAATCAGATTTGGGTTAACACGCGAGAAAAATACGCTGCCGAAATCGGCGACTGGACATCCCGTTGACGCCTGGGATTGTGCAAGAGAGCATGTACCGTTTTGCCCCGTTGAAATGAAGATGCCTTGCGATGGATAAGTCCCTCCCCAATTACTTGTCGAGCAAAAGCCGGTCGCGGTGTTGAACCGGCAAAGCGCCTGCGCCCCTCCCGTAATCACGAATGACACAAGACTTGTATTCGTGTTGGTCAGCGTGAAGTATCCCGCTCCTCCCATCCCCGCCGTGACCATATTGGAAGCTGACCCGGTGCTGTTTTCATCCGTCAAACGGGTGATGGGGCTCAGATTAGAGGCACTACTGAACGTGGTCCCATTCCAATTCTTATGGCCTATAAACGAAGTGTCGTAAACCGTGGCTCCGTTGTTGATAAGGCCGCCAAGGTCCGGCGGCGTGCTCACGGGAATCAGATCCACGCCGTTGTAAGCGCAAAAGTTTGGCGCCGCGCAGCTGCCATATGTGGCCGATCCCGAGTACCACCCCAAACCTGAGTATGCCGCTTGCCCAAAGACAGGAAGGCAAAGCACTAGAACCGCCAGGAACTTATTCATCGCTTTTCACTCCACAAGAAATCGCAACCCGCAATAAGCAGGTCGAGGACTTGCCGCGGCGTAACATCCGGCGCAGACTCATGAGTCCATCCCACGAAGCCGCGCCCGCCTTCGCTATAATGTTGGTTCGCTCTTCTCGCGCGAATCGCGGCAGAGCTTCATGGAAAGGAAACCATGCCGACCGACGTAGTCATGCCCCAGATGGGCGAATCGATTTTCGAAGGGACCATCACCAAATGGCTCAAAAAGCCCGGTGACAAGGTCCAGCGCGACGAACCCCTGTTCGAAATTTCCACCGACAAGGTTGATGCCGAAATCCCCGCGCCTGCCAGCGGCATCCTCCAGGAAATTAATGTTCCCGAAGGCAGCACTGTTCAAGTCAACACCGTCGTCGGCGTAATCGGAGACCGTGATGGCGCTCCCGCTGCTGCCCCCGCCAAGGCCGCTGCGCCCAGTGTGGCGCGGGCGTCCTCGCCCGCGTCTCCGTCAGCGCCACCCGTTCCTGCCCCAGCAGTTCACGACGAAGAAGATTCCGAAGTCCGCTCTTCCCCCCTCGTCCGCAAACTCGCCCGCGAACACAACCTGGATCTCGCGAAAGTAAGCGGCACCGGCGCCGGCGGCCGCGTCACCAAGCAAGACGTCCTCGATTTCGTCGAGCGCCGCACATCCGCTCCCGTTGCCGCCCCCGCGCCTGCTGTGATTCCCGGCGACCTTGTGCCCATGTCCCAGATGCGCAAGATCATCGCGCAGCGCATGGTCGAGTCGCGCCGCACCAGCGCTCACGTCCACTGCATGTTCGAAGTGGATATGACTCGCATCGTCAACTTACGCAACAAACTCAAGAACGGATTCGAGCAGCGGCACGGTACCCGGCTTACATTTATGCCGTTCTTCGTCCGCGCCGCCATCATCGCACTGCAGCAATATCCCATCGTCAACAGCTCGCTCGAAGGCGAAAGCGTCCGCTACCACAAGCACATCAACGCCGGCATCGCCGTTGCGCTCGATTGGGGACTCATCGTCCCCGTCCTCAAAAACGCCGGCGATCTCAACTTCCTCGGCCTGCAACGCGGCATTGCCGACCTGGGCGAGCGCGCCCGTTCGAAAAAACTCATGCCATCGGACGTCGAAGGTGCGACCTTCACCATCACCAATCCCGGCCAGTTTGGCGCGGTCTTCGGCTTGCCCATCATCAACCAGCCGAACGTCGCCATCATGGGCGTCGGCGGAATCGCCAAACAACCCGTCGTGATCACCGACAAAGACGGCGCGGATTCCATCGCCATCCGTTCCGTCGTTCACCTCACCCTCGGCTATGACCATCGCATTATCGACGGCGCCCTGGCCGATCAGTTCATGGTTGTCGTAAAGAAGACGCTGGAAGACTGGAGCGAAGAAGTCGGCTAGTGCGTTTTTAGATAGCTTTACTGCGTCGATGACCCACTTTGCAGATTTCTATTTCCAGAAGTGCAACATGATCTGCACGACCACCACCACAAATCCCACCATCGTGGCAAACGCTGCTGTCCTTCCCGATTGTTCCCCGCGCACAATTTCCAGGTTCTTCACCCGTTCCGCCAGGGCACCGTGCTCGCGCTCATACATTTCGCGCCGAAGATATTCCGCACGCTCCTGGTTGATTTGCGCGCGGAAATTATTCATCTCTTCCAACCGGTAATCGAGGACCTCATTCGCTTTTTGGATTTTGGCATCTCCGGCCTCATGCCGCAGGTCCTCCGCTCGGGCGTGCGCTTCAAGCGCCGTATCGTGGCGTCGGAGCTCAGCCTCCGCCCACCTCCGCTCGGCCTCGAGCGTCCGATCGATAAACTCAACTAACGGCAACGGGACCAGCGGGGCCTGTCGCGAATCGAATTTTCCCATGGTTCGCGCCTCTTCCTCGACTTCATCGCTCGAGTGTTTCATGTCAGTGGATAGTCCACGTGCAGCGCCGTCGAATACCGCGAATACTTCGGCGGCCCGCTGCCGTCATAGCCCCTTAAGAAATAGGTCTGTGCCCGCGCGTACCGCGTTACCGTAAAGCTGCTGCCCGTGAATCGGCCCACCAGGTTCCCGTTATAACCAACTCCCCAACCCTGATCTGAATACCGAACTTCAATTCCGCCGCCCGCAACCGGAGTAAATCCGACGTCCACCGTCACCGTCGTCGAAGTCACAGTCGTGACCTCCGCGTCGGTCAGATCGCCAATATAATAATTCCCCACCTCGGTCACATCCATTGGCGTCAGTACCTGTGTCTGTTTCATGAGGGCCGCCGCAAAAGCAAAATCCAGAGAAAAATCTCCCGCATCCGCGAATTTCAGCGTGTAGCGGATGTTCTCGCCGGCCATGTCGGCGATCTCCACCTCCACTTCGCGCACGATCGCCAAGAACGACGCCAACCTCGATGGAACATTCACCGCCAGCCCATCTCCAGGGAAAATGTCCGCCGCCCCGCCCGGCAGAAATTGACTCCACGCTTGATACTCCCCAGTCCATCCCTGCCCGGCGTCATCCAACAAAGCCAACGCCGCCGTTTCGCAATCCGCCGAAGTCCGTGGAACGGGCAGCCCAATCTCCCGCACACTCCCGCGCACTCCGTCGTCCCCGCCACGCTGATGGGCCGCTATGTTCGCCGAGTTGATCACTCGCGCCATGGCGTGGCTCTCGCCGCGATAGCTGACCACGATCAACTCGCTCAACGCCGGTATGTACCCGGAATAAAACTCCAGCGCTGGCGCGCTCGTGACCTGACATGCGGCCCCGTCCAGCAACGATCCCGTCAGCACCGTTGCCGTGCTTCCCCCATAAGGTGTGGCGCGTACCAGCGCATCGACTGGCAGCGTTATGTAAGTAAATGCCACCGAACACCGCAGATTGCCGGCATTGATCAGCGCATACGTGCAAAATCCCGGCGCGTTCCCAATCACCTCATCGTACAAAACCGTGGCCGGTGCAACCTGTGTCGCCGGATTCGCCGGATCGATGTCCTGCACTTCCAGCACAACCCTCACATCGCAGCCGACTGCGCCTCCGCCTCGCGCCCCGCCGCTCGGGTGCAGCGAGGAATGAAACACCTGCCGCATTCGGTACGCCTCTGTCGGATACAGCATCGTCGTGAACACGTAATGGTGCCCCGCCTGGGTGCCAAGTGGAGTGCCCGTCACCGCGCCTTCGACCAGAGCCTGAATATTGCAGGCGCCGCCCACGGGCGTTATGCGAAAGCCCGCCAGGCAACCCGCAATCGAAACCGCGCCCGCGTAAAGTCCGCCGATCACTCCATCCGACGCCGCACTGGAAACGAACACCACGTCCCCGTGCTCCAGTTTCGTGGCTCCGCCCAGTTCGATCCGTTCGATAAAATTCAGGAGCGTTTGCCCATCGGTCCCTGTGCCTCCCCCAACCTGCAACTCTCCGTTGCTGACCGTAATCGCGCCCAGCGGATCGGTGACTGTCCAATGCGTCGGATCCAGTTCCGTATAAATCTCGTCCAGAATCGTGCGGTTATACAGTGCGACCTGGCTGCTGCGCGTGAAAGGCTTCTGTGACAGATAGAAATAGGTCGTGAACCCGTCGCCGCAAAAGTAGTCCTTCACATGCGCGCTCGGTTCCAGCGGCCCCAGAATCGTCAAATCATTGACCAGTCGGTTCACGCTATGCAGTTGCAGGTCACCCGGAGAAAACGTTGCGGCACTCTCCGCGAGCGCATACGTGTTTGCCCCCAGCGGCGCAAAAAACAGCTTGCCGTTGTCGTCCCGGTAAGAGCAGCGCGCCAATAGCGCAATCTCCGCCGCCGATGCCGTCCATTTCTTCGCTGGGTTGACGCTGTAATAAGGAATCGCGTCCCCTGCCTCAACGCCGCTAACATCAAACCATCCCGGCAGAGCTTCCGCCGTCAATTGCTCGAACGCGCTGCCAGCGCTGCGATCCACAAACGGCGGATGCGGGGGAGGGGCCTTTTGATCCATCAGCATCACGTCGCTGAGTGCGTCGATTTCGTATCTGTACACCGGCCCGCGCTCCGCCCAGCCGAGATACTGATACGTCGGCGCCTCGACAATGTATCCCGTGAACAAATCATTCCCGTTGCTCAAGGTCAGTGTCACGCGACCGCCGATCAGCGGCGCCGTCAAACTTCCTTGCCCAGCTACCAGTCCGAAGTTCAATTCCGCCGGACTGTTCAGCTTGCGCGTCACGAGAGGAGCTTTGCTCGCATCCACGAATGCCGTGTAGTCCTGCGCTCCCAGACCGTCAAGGTTGTCAATCAGTAATTTCATGATGATCGGAAAACTCCGCCGTCCCCTGTGCCCTCTGTGCTCTCTGCGTTAAGGTCCTTGCTCTTGTTATTGCGACGAACCCCTAATACACCGCCGCCCCACTTGCTGGAAAGTAACTTCGGTAGCAAAGAACCAACGCTCCATCGTTGACGTCCACGGTGGGCAGCGCCGTAAACGAGGCTTGCAACGCCCACTCTCCGATCGGTTTTTGAATCTCAATCACGCTCTCCCGTGCCCATTCCGCCTTCACCGTGCACGGACTCAAAATCGGATAGAAAAAACACACGCGCCCACCAGATTCGTCTTCCGCCACGAATAACCCCGACCACTGTTGCAGAAACGCGCCACCTTCGCGGTCCACAAACGCCATCACCTTCTGCACCGCCGCTCCAGCCGCCGGCACTCCCCCCGGCAACGCCTGCGTCAGCAGCAACGACGTCTGCGTCACCTGCGCGACACGGCCCACGTTGAACGTAACCCGGCGCACATAGTTGGCGTCCCGCCCCACGTCTGCCGGATTCTTCACATATGCCGCCGCAATGCCGGTGCCCACATACCCGATCTGCTGCGCGTAATCCACATCGCATGCCACCAGGCATCCCGGCTGGAATCCCGCAACTGCACCGGCTCCCAACACCAGTGCCTCAGCGGTTGACCCCGTCAGCAAAGGCACAGCCGATACCGGGATGCCGCCTGACCCTGCCGGCGATGCGCTCGGATCGGTCGCCAGCACATTCATGTGCTCCGCGCCTCCCGCCAGGGCCATTTGCAGCTTTCCCCACTCGCGAAATTCGAAATCGACGCGCGCTCCCAAAGCGTGCCGCGCCTGCCCCGACACCGCGCCCGCTGTCCCGCCGCTTAAGCCTTCGATCTGCGATGTGCTGGTGCGCTGAAAATTTCCAATCCATCCCAAGTCGAGCCACGGAGCCGGTGGGGCATCAAGTTGGAAACCGCTGTTTTGCGATGGATCGAACACCGCCGTCGGCCCGTTGACTCTGTCCACTGGCGCAAAATAGGCGCGCGTCTGCCGTACTATCGGCCGTAACCCCGCCCGCGTCATGCTTCTACCTCCGGCAGGAAAAAATAAATCCTCAACAGCGCATACCGGTCGACCCGCGCCGCTCCGGCGCCCCACTGCTGCTTCTGGATCGGAACATCTCCCGGTGCATTTCCCAGCACTGGCACCGTCCAGAAAATCCCCGATCCCAGATCAACGCTCGGAGTCTGGCTGTAATCGAGCATTTCCGTATGCGGCGGATCGCAGATTCCGAGCAGCTCGACATCCATCTCCGCCAGCATGCGTCCGCGATCCACTCCCGTTCCGCCGCTGCCTTCGCTCCCGTACCAGATATGGCAATCCAGGCCCAGCATCGGACGTGTGCTCTCCGCAATCAATACTTCGCCAAAATCTACGTAGAACGCTCCCGGCTGCGCTTCTCCAAACCGCGGCTCCATGTTTTCCCGGACCACGATCGCCGGCACCGTGACTCCGTCGATCACCATCGTGCGCGCCGGATTCAACGCCGTCAGCCGTTCCCGCAGCGCCATATAGAAACTGTCCTTCGCCGCCTGCATATCTCTCCTATTAGTCCGCAGTAAGTCGCCATGCTCGCAATAACTTAGTCTTAGTCGAACAATTTGCCTTCAGATGATCCGATCACCCGATGCCTCTCAAGACACCGCCGCCACCCGGTACAGATACGGCATTCCCCCGAGCCGTTCAACCACAAACCCCTCGATGTGGAAAACTTCCCCGCAGTACACTAGCCCCAGCGCCGTCTCAAACAACACTTCCGCCGAAGCCACGTTCCGCTGACTCACCTGCTCCGCCATCGCCGTCTGTCCTGCCAGTAACTCGATGCGCCGCCGTGGGCCGTTCGTCTCAGACGTCAGCTCGCGTACAACCACCGGCGCGATCAACGCCTGCTCCACTCCCGGATCCACCAGCCCCAGTCCCGCTACCGCGTCAGCCGGCAGTCCCGCTGCCGCAAACAGCAGAGTCACTTCCGCACCGCCCAGGGTCTGCAATATTGCATCCACCGCCCGCATTGCCGCTGCTCCAGAAATCCCAGTCATCGTCATCCCACTCTCTGCGCCACAAACGGCGCCAGCAGCTCTTGCACCGTCGCATCCAGCAGCGAAGCGGAGAAGTACCACAACTGCATTCCGTCGGGGACAACGTTCTTCTTCACATTCAGCGCCGGAGTCGCCTGAGCATTCTTTACCAATTGCGCGCATGCCACTTTGACCGCATCGGGAAACGTGTCAAACCCCGCCGTATACACAATCTCTATCTCGGTGAACGCCCACCCCATCACATTTACCGGAAGCGTAACTTCTCCCGTCTCTGCAAATGTATCCAGGTCCGCCACGTTCAAGTCCACCCACGTCCCCGGAATTCCGAACGCGAGGGCGATGTCCCACAAATCGGCCTCGTAATCTAACTCGCCCCGCCGCGGCACAGCGTACCGCCCGCGCGCCGAGACCAGCGGCGATGTCGCCGGCGCCACCGGATTCAGCGGCAGATAAGTAAGCTGCACCGGCCTTTGTCCGTTTTCGGTTCGCAACCGCTCCGTGTACTGATTAGTCGCCAGCGTGATTCTTCGGCAGTGCGCATCGATCATCGCCGATGCCGCCGTCACCCACGCCACATTGGTCGTTGGATCCAGTCCATACAACTCGTATTCCGATGGCTGCAAATAGTTCATGATCAGTTCCCAGTTCTCAGTTGCCAGTTGCCAGCACCGTTGCCTTACTGGCAACTGGCGACTGGCAACTGGCGACTGTTGTTACCGGTTCACTTTCACTTCGTAGTGCGCATAAGACGCGCCCTTCACCACCACGCCGCCAAACTTCACCACGACGCTTTGCGTCGTCAACGCGCTCGGCAGTCCCAGCTTGAAGATCCGCGGATTCGGATCCGTCAGCCAGTGGTACTCAATCAGGTCCTCGGTCACGATGTAGGCCGGCAACACCGCGCTGCCACTTCCCGGTACGCCCGTATAAGGCAGCGCCCACTCCGGAATCAGCGGCAAATTGCCAGCCTGTGTGCTCAGCGTCTTCACCGTGAGTCCGCCCGTGATCTCCGCCTTATCCAGCACCACGTTGAACTCCGCCTTCATCTCGCGGTCGATCAGGTCGAGCAGCACCGGGTTCGCATAGATCGCCGTCGGCCGTACGTCGAACGAAGAACTCGATACCATCTCCGCGATGGTGCTCTTCAGTCCGTCCACGATGCTGGCCGTGGTCGCGATGGTAGTGGTGTTCCCTCCCGCCTCGATCTGTCCGATGGCGCCGAAATACTGCGGCGTTGTGGGAGTGCTCAGCGAGGTGTCGTTGCCGTTCCACAACGCCACATCGTGTGTGCGCAAAAGCCCGTCCACCGAATCGGCCAGGTCCTTGGCTTGCAGATAAGCGAACTGGCTCTGCTGTGTCCCCAACTCCATGTCAAACAGGTTGTAGTTGATCTGCGAGACCAGCGCTTTCAACGGGACCGTGCGCTCCACCCGCGTCGGCGATTGCAAAGTCGGCGCAATATTGCGCGGATCGACAAATGCCTGCGCCGCCGTTGGCGAAGCAATCGCCGTTTCCTCAAAAAACCGCGATGGATGCCCCGTCGCCGGCACCTGCTTCATTCGTTGCCCGAACACTCCCCGCCGCCGCACAATGTCCGTGATCTCGGTCTGATACCGTTCGATTTCGATCGCGCCCGGCCCCAGAAAGTCCGCTGCCGCATGCAAATCCAGAAAATTCGCTTTCATGTCTTCTCCTCAATTGAGTTGTTACTGCCCGTTCTCTTTCCGATTTCCGCTTGCCGGGTGCCCCACTTCTCGCGCACTTTGCGAGAAGTGGGTCTTCTTCACCCAAAGAAAAAAGACGCGAACTAACTCGCGTCCCTAACGACTAATGACCATCAACCGACGACTAACGACCAACGAGTAACGACTAACTACTAACGACCGCCTACTCGATCATCCCCGCCCGCGCCAACTCCGCCTTCACCGCGATCCGCTGCTCCACGCTCAGTGCCGCAAGCGTCTTATTCAGCACCCCCGGATCCAGCCGTTCCCCCTCGATCTCGTTCTTTCCGATCAGCGCCGACACCACCGGTGACAGCGTCTTCCTTGCCATCCGCGACGCCTGTGCTTTCAGGTCCGCATTCGACTTTTCCAGATCCACAACGCGCTGCTGCAACTCGGGATTCCCCACATCTCCCTGGTTTTGGGGGACGTGGGAACCATCCACGTGGGCAAGGTTCTCCTCAACCGCCGCGACAATCCGGTCCACTTTCGCATTCAGCATTTCCTGCTGCGCGTCCAGTTTCCCCAACACGCGATCGAGCGTCTCCGTGGCTGCCGCCAGCCGTTCCGCCGCCGCCATCATCTGCTGCACCATTTCCTCGTTCATTTCTCTTCTCCCATTTGTTGGTTTATCCTTCCAGCGCTACCGATCCAAGCCCAATAACTAACGACTAACGACCTTTCTTACCCCAACTCGATCCACGTCGAGTAATACGCCGCCTTGTCCCGCCGCAGCACCGCTGCGCCCGTGAACGTCACGCGGTTCAGCACCCACACGCTGGCCGTGATGTCTTCCACCAGCGCATCGGTAATCTCATACGACATCCCAAGCGGGTGCCGGGTGCCCCACGTCTCGCGGTTTTCCTGACGTGGGTGAGGGCGCCCCATCCTTTCGCGTTCTTTGCGAAGGGCTGGGTTTGCCGTCGGTCCCCCGATCTCTTTCACGATCTCCGGAAAGTCCCGCGCATACAAAAATCCGCCAACTTCAATTTCGCGCCCCACAATTTCAGCTCGCGTGATCACCCCAATCTTCCGCCGCGCATCGTGCCGATCCAGCGCCGGCGAGTAGTCCAGCCCCATCCCCATCAGCGAAGGCATCGCCGCTTCCGCCGCCCGCCGCGTCAGCAACACGCGATGTCCCCGCGCGCCCGACGGCGATTTGTCCGATGCAACATCGACGATCGTCAATACTCCCCGAAACCCCGCCCGATTCGGATGGCCGTGTACCGCCGGCATCGTAATCGCCATCGACTCCAGTGATATTCCCATCTCTAGTCTCCTCACTCCTGACAACCCTGCGGGTGCCCCATCCTAACGTCGCGTCTTTTGCGACGTTAGGGTGGGCCTTCTGCAATCTGACCTCTAACCTCTGCCCTCAAATAATCTCCGCCAACCCTCGCGCCCGCCGCACCTCGTTCACCGTGACCACCCCATTGCGCAACAAAATCTCGTCGATCTGCGCCTGTTCCATCTCGTCCTGCGCATCCACGTCGGTAAATACAAATTCCAGGTCCGTCCACCCCAGCCTCTTCGCAATCGCATCCCGCGTCAGATACTCCGCCACCAGTCGCGCCGTCGGAACAATCGCCGACCGGAACCCCAAATCGCTCATCTCTCCGGCCGTGGACCGGTTCACATCCTGCTCCAGTCCCAGGAACTGCGCTGGCAGATCGAACGCATTCGCGATGATTCGCACCAGAAACTCCTGCCACGCCAGCCGCAGGTCCGCATCCGTCCCCGCCGCAAACCGCAGCACCTCCGGCTTCGACTCCGCCGACAGAATCGGCACCCGCCCCGTGCCCTCAATCTCGTCCTGCCACCACCGGATCAGCCGCTCATGATGCGCCGGAGTCAAACCCGGTAACCACAGCGCATACTGCACCACCGAGTTCGACGCCAGCCGTCCCGCATACCGGTATGCCGCCAAAAACGCATTGATCGTCTCGAACGCCACCTCTAACCGACCCAGCCCAAACGGCGTGTGCGTTCGCGGATTCAGCCGGATGTAACTCAGCTCGTTATCGTTCAGCACGATCTGCCCATTCGCGCCATACAACCCCGTCACCTGCGCATAACGCGGCGAGTCGGGACGCCCATCCCAATCCGTCATGATCCGGATCGTCGCCCCATCCACCGGCCACATCACCAACGGACCAGAGTTCGGATGGGTGCCCCATCCTAACGTCGCGTTTTTTGCGACGTTAGGGTGGGGACTTTCCCGTCCACTCTCCGCAGCTTCCAGCGACCATCCCTCCACCAAATCAATTTCAATCGCCCCATATCCCCCGACAATCACGTCCTCCAGTACCTGCTCGATCAGCGACCGGAACGAATCATCGGGATTCGGGGCCTCAAAGTTTTCAGTCAACACTTGGATCCGCTGCGCCCCATCCGGAATCTGCTCCAGCACTCGCCCACGCCGTGGCTGGATGCGCCACCGCATGCCCACAATCCGGTCCTTTATTACATTGATCGCCCGCCGCGCCACCGGAGTCTCCGCAAACCGCCGCAGGTTGGCCGGCGTCGGCTTCGGCACCAGACTGTGTGGCGCGGGCGCCCCCGCCCGCGAACCAGCGCCCGGAATGCCTGCCCGCGAAAATCCCGGCGAAGAGAACGGAGCCAGGTTCGACCCCGCTCCCACCGTCCGCCGTGTGGCGCGGGCGCCCTCGCCCGCGAACACGCGCGCAAACGAACCCGCCGCCCACTCCCGCAAAGACACCTCTCCCACCCGGCGCATCGCGCCGCTCACTTTTTCTCGTATGTTCATGAATCTCCCCGTCTCGATGTTTTCGATTCGAACCTCAACCCCTGTCATCCTGAGCGAGGATTGCTGCTTACGAAGTAAGCGGCAACCGCAGTCGAAGGACCCCTACATCTCTCATCCTGCCTCGATAACACCAAGGCGTTCTCATCCCCAAAACAAAACGGCACAGCGTTTCGCCGTGCCGTTGCTCGCTCTCCCGAATTTCGCTGCTATCTGCGGAAGGTCCCCTCTCTAAGGGATCGTACTCAAAACCCAAAACAGCGCCGTCCCGATACATGCCGACGCGATCGGTGCGATCAATCTTGGCCGCCCCAGTAAGCCCAGCAGCAGCCCAACTGCACACACTACTAAACTTACCGCGGCCCATTTGTCAGCAAGTCGAACCTTATCCCCCAAGTCCTGTCCCCAAAATGCTGGCATGACGAATCTAATAAGGATATCTACTGAAACAAGCGCCATCGCCGCAAAGCTGGTCCAATCCCGCCAGCGCCACGATTTCTCCGCATAGCTTTGTGCGAGGCGAAACCAGGAATAAAAGAACCCCATCACGCACGTCAGTAAGATTGCCACGGGAATCAAGTCCCAAAACGACCTCACGCCCTCATCTCCCTCCGCACCTCATCCGCAATTTCCGCCATCTCCCCCACCGTTCTCACCCGCACCGAATTCGCCTCCAGCATCCCAATCGCAAATCGCGTTTTCTCATCCTGCAGCGCCATCTCCTGCTCCACCAACCTAATGTCCACTACCGCCGTTAACGAAGCCTGCAATTGTTCCTGCCGCATCCCCGCCTCAACCCGCGAATAACGATACGCCAGCGCCAGCACCTGGTCAACATTTGCCGTTACTGATACCGCGTGAAACATCTTCACCGCACTCCCCACCCGATATCCAAAATCAATCCGGAACGGGTCTCCCTGCCCCGTGTACTTCACCACATCCAAATCCCGTTGCATCAATTCCAGCACGCCCGCCTTCGCGAACGCCTCTTTCATCGTGCTGACAATTGCCACCCGCCCCGTGCGCTGCTGCACTCGCTCCCCGCGTTTCATCGGAACCAGGTACATCCCAGTCAACACTTCCATCTCTTTCGCCGGATCATCCGTCAGCACCGCTTTCGTAGGAGCCACATCCAGCATCGTCCCAAATCTTTCGCTCACCAGTTGCATCAGGTCCTCGCGCCGCCGCAACTCCCCCAGCTTTCCCCGGATCTCGCTCTCCACCATCCCGAACCACTCCAACTCCACATCCGGAGCCACGCACTGCAACATCCTCCAGTCCCGCGTAAACCTGACCTCGGCAAACCCGCCATCGCTCTCCAACAGCAACACTCCAACCGTAACGAAATCGTCCCGCAAAGCATGCGGCAAAAATCGCAGCAAATAAAGTTCGAGTTGTCGCATGGTAGCCATCAGCCGTCAGCCATCAGGAAATCAATCCCTTGTCATCCTGAGCGGAGCATGGACTTCACGAAGTGAAGTCCATGCGGAGTCGAAGGACCCCTACCTCTACCTGTCACTCACGCATCTGCCACCCACTCCGGAAACGGCCTCCGCGGCGACCCGCGAAACGCCAGAATCAACTCCTGCACCAGCGTCTTCCTCTCGATCAACCGCTCCACCAGCGCCTCCAGTTCATCCCACGATCCGCCATACCACGCCGGAGGAATCTCTCCCGCCACTCGCCAGATCGCGTCCTCATCCAGCTTCTCGATCCGCGATAACCACGGCTCGAACGACGCCCAGCCGCTCACCCGCGCATAAACTTCATTCCTCGCATACACCCCGCGCAGCGGAAAATCCGGAAACGTCCACTCCCCCGCATTAAAGCAATATCCCTGGTCGATAAACGACGCCGAGTACTTCTTCTCCCGCAGCTTGCGCCAGAACGCCGCCTGCCGCCCATCCGCGTTGCACGTCCACTTATCCAGCGCCAATATCCCCGCAAACGTATCCAGATTCCGCACCCGCTCCAGCATCTCCGGAGGCAGATAATCCAGCACCTGCCCTTCCACTGGACTCACCACATACCTCGACCCAAACTGCAGTCCCGCCTCCACCTGGATCGCGTGGTTCCCCAGAACGATCGTCAGTTCCGTCGTGTGCTCCACCAGCCACACCGGCACATCCACCACCTCCGCCGCCGGCACCGGCAATCCCACTCCCTCCGCCAGCCGCGTCGCCAGAAACTCATTCGCCAGCACCCGCTCATGCTGCGGATTATTCCGAAACTTCACCACGTAGTAATGCCCATCGTCGCAGCGCATCAAGTGCCCCTGCGCTCCGCCCCGCATCCTCTTCACATGTTGAACCGCAGTCGTCGGCATCCCACAGAACCTTAATTCTCTTGTCATCCTGAGCGGAGCAGAGTGATTCGCGAAGCGAATCGCTCTGCGGAGTCGAAGGACCCCTACCTCATCCGTCCGCCCGAGAGATTACCACCTTCCACGGTACCGTCCTCCCCATCGACTTGCCTGTGACCGCCACCACACCAAAATTGTTCACTTTCCCACTACTAAACCATCCAGGGACGGACGCCAGGGTGCCCCATCCTAGCCGCGTTCTTTGCGGCTAGGGTGGGATTCCCCTGCTCCATCTCCCGTTGAAGTTTTCCGTCGCGCATCTCCGCTCCCCGCCTCCGCCTCCCGCACCGCCCACGCAATTGCCATCGCCATCACGCAATCGTCATGCGTCCCCGGAGCCCCGCCCGGCCTTCCATCCCTGTCCCTCACAAACGTCCGGCACTCGTTCAAAAACCGCTCGCTCCGAAACAACCTCGGCGCCGCCGCCAGCCCCTCCGACAGCCCCGCTATCATCCTCGGACGGCTGTACGACGACGTTAGCCACCCCTCTTTCTCGTTCTCCTTATACAGATTTGGATACCCCCACGTCTCCAGGTGCGCCAGCACCCCCGCTCCTTGGTTGTTCCTCTCCACTACCAGCAGCGCCTGGTTGTATTCCTTCCCCAACTCCATCACCCTTTGCGCCAGTTCCCGCTGCGGATAATGCCCATGCAACTCCGCGCACTGCATCCCCGACTTCCGATCGATCACTTCCGCGCACGAATAATCCCCATCCACTCCTCCCCCCGCCGGATCCACCCCGATCACATACTTCCGCCCCCGTTCCACCGGCATCCAGATCGCCAACCGTCCATTCTCCCGCGTCTCCACCGGATCGCTCATCGCTCCCAGCGCCGCCTCCACCGCCACCAACTCGAACACGCATTCCCCCGACGCCCGGAAGCACGACACCGGGTCCTCGGCAAATTCCTGCGCCGCCATCCTCCGCAACGACGCCCATTGCTGCCGCCGCCATGCGATCTGCCCAGCCGTCAGCCCGTGCTCTTTCACCAGCGCCGTCTCTTCTTCCGTCAACAGCAGTACCTCGGGCCCCGCCTGCGCCACATAACTTCCCTCATACCACCACGGAAAAAAATGCTTCGTGTATCCCGTCTCCTCCGCCCGCTGCCACTCTTCGTAGAAAAATCCCCACGCCCCATTCGCCGTCGATTCCAGCACAATCTCGCCCCCCGGAACCACCGCCGCCCGCAACGAGGCCAGCGCCTCCACCCCCTCCCGCCCCCACCGCGACACCTCCGTACAATGCAGACTCTGGATCGTCCTCCCCCGCCCCGCGTTCTCATCCGCCGACGTCACCGTGAACTCGCTGTCCAGCCGCGGAAACACCAGCTCCCGCGCGCTGCTATGCGACGTCTTCAACACCCCCTTCTGCAATTCCTCCGGCAGGTTGTCCCAGAACCGGTGCACTATCCGGAAAATTTCCTCCGCCGCTTCCTGGTCGTGCGCCACCAGCATCGTCAGCGTCCCTTTCCGCGTGATCGTTTGCACAAAAGACCGCGCCGCAATATACGACGTGATCCCGAGCTGCCGCGCCTTCAGCACGATGTTCTGCTTCCCGCACGTCCGCGAATATTCCCGCTGCACCGGGTTCAGCCAGAACGGACTCGCTCTCCCGATTTTCGTCCGGATCTTCAGATTCTCTTCAATCCACCCATCCCGGCACGTCGGTTTCCAAATCTCGCCCGTCTTCGAATCCTCTCGCCAGTGCCTCTCGATCGTCGATTCCAAATCCAGCCTCTCGCCCAGCTGGAGAAGATTTTCTATCTCTTCTTCCCAATCGCCCTCGCCCTTGCTTTTTCCAGTTTTCGACAAGTCCGTCCCCGATCATCCCGATTTTTCCGTACGGGCTCAGCGCGCCTTTCACCATAACGAACTGTCATCCTGAGCGAACCGGGGCCCCCAGCGCGCCCGCCTTTGGCGCGATGGGGTGGGGGAGCGAAGGATCCCTACCCCCGCACCTCTGCGGGTGCCCCATCCTAGCCGCGTTCTCTGCGGCTAGGGTGGGCTCCAGGGTGAGAATTTCCGGCTCTCACTTCTGCAATCTGACTTCCGCAATCGCCCTTCAATGCCCCGCGCTGTAACTCTCCCCCACATACGCGTACGCCCCTATCTCCCATCCCGCCGGGTACGGTTTTTGTTGGATTCCCAACAGATCGTACTGATACTCCGTCCCCAGATTCACTCCCGCATCCCGCACCGGAGAATTCCCCGTCGGCCGAAAATCCGCGCCCGCCCCACTTCCAGCGCACGCGTAATAACTCCCGGGCACATAACCCGAAGGCGTCAAATCGTTCGCTGGGCACGACTGCAGCAGGTTCACCATTTGCGTGTTCGATTCCAGCGTCGCGCCCCCCTGCGCCAGCGCATCCATGAAATTCTCCACTTCATCCGGCCGCAATTCGTTCACATGCCAGAAGTACCCGATCGGCCTTCCCCACAGCGCGTTCTTAAACACATCCTGGCTGACCAGATTTCGCATCTGCTGATAACTCAAGTGCTGATAATTGGGTACGATCCCCTGGCTCAAAATGTTGAACCCGTCATAGCCCTTTCCGAGCGTCGCGTCCGCACCCCCTCGAACCCACGTCGAACTCAACGAACCCGTGCCGCGCACACCCTTAAATCCCAGACTGCTAGCGATATTTTCCGTCACCGCGTCGCCATACGTGCCCGGCATCACGTAAATCAGATTGTTAACGTTCAGTCCCGAAAGCCCGGATAGGTTTTGCCGGAACCACGACAGCGCCCACGTCATCTCATCGGTCTCGAGGTTCGTCTCGTCGAAGAGCACGCAGCCCGGCGTCGACGGCACCGCCGTACAACTCGAAGCCGCCGGCAACGTGCTGGGCAGCGTCATCGGACCCATCACTCCCGGGCTCGACAACGTGTTGGCCAGCGAATACGCGTGCGCCCGCCCTTTCGCGAACTGACTGCTGTAGGCCGCCGCTCCCACCGCATAGCAACCCGGTTGTCCCTCCAGCGTCGAGACAATATTGGAAAGCGTGTCAATTTGCCCCACCCCACCCGTTCCCCCCGGCCCAACCGGCGTCAGGTCCCATGAGTGATAACACGTCGCGTTGTAGGGCGATGTCGTAAGCGTCAAGTTCCCGCCCCCGCCGCTATGCGTGATGCTCATCGTGTAAGTCCCCGGTCCCACGTACGCCAACAGAAAAGCATCACAGGGAATCGGCCCGTTCACATCGTCACAGCCCGTCGTCGATGGCGGATTCCAGTATTGGTGCGAAACCGAGTGCGGGTTGATGTCCCATCCCCCGTTGATCCACCCCTGCACTTCGCCGACAATCGACTGCGAATATGTCCCGTTCGTCACCACCGCAATCGAAAGCGGCACCGACTTCGCCCTCATCATCGGCAGCAGCCCGTTGACATACGTGTCGCTGTACTGCACCAGCCCCGGATCGTCAAACGTCGCCGTCGTATACGCCGGCCATCGCCGCCACTCGCGAATCCACGGCGGCGTTTGCGCCGGTATGTTGTGCACAACGCCGTTCGTCCCCGCCGTCGGCCCCGGCGTTCCCGAAACATCCACTGCCAGCGCCGTCGCCAGGTAGTTCCCATACAGATGGCAATAGTCGTAATGCACCGCTCCATCAACCGCGTCCACGATCCCGTACGTCCGGTTCCCATACGCGCGGCAGTTCTTGATTTCGAAGTAGCACCCGCCGCCGCTGCACCCAGGGCCGGGGTTGTTGAAGCTGTAGCCCACGTAATTCATATTGGCGTCGGTGTTATAAAGATGGATGTCCACCGGAGTCCCTGTCGCCTGCACATAGAACCCCAACGGCACCGTGCTGTTCTCCACCTCGCTGTTCGCCGCTATGTTTGCCAGCCAGATATGGTCGCTCGCCCCCTGCACCTGCACTCCATAGCTGTCGAACCAGTCGATTTGCAAATGCTGAATCTCGAGCCACGAAACCCCGTTCAAATTCAGCACCGTCCCGCCGCTCAACACAATCGGCACAACCGCCGGGCTATACGCCGAATTCCCCGCCGGATTCCCCTCGGCGCTGTACACATACAAAATGTAGTTAGTCGCGTCGTACCAGAAGTCTCGGTCCTGACTAAGCGCCGCCTGATTCGCCTGCGCCGTCCCCCACACCGTCCCAAACCGCACATACTGTAACTGCGTCGGCGCCTGTGTAAGACAGTAAAACCCCCGAATCCCGCACTGCACCACATTAGTCAACCCGCCAGTCGCCGAATACAGCGTCGCCGACCACACACTAGTGTTCCCCACCTCGGTCCACCACTGCGCCGCGATCGGCATATACCCGGTCAAGTGCGGCGGTTTCCCATTGCCATAACTGTCAATCTTGATCAGCGCCCCGCCCGTCGCCGGATTCGTCCCGCTCGATGGCGGAGTCAATGTTTCGTTCCACGTACAGTCCCGCAACAAATTAATTGTGTCCCCCGGCAGAAAACTCGAGATCCCCACCTTCAGCAGCGTCCGCCAGGCTGTCTGCGGACTCGTCCCCGCGTTTCCATTCGACCCATAATTGCAATCGACGTAATAATTCGAGGCACACGCCACCCGCGCTCCTACGAATAGAAGCAATAACACCAGTTTTTTCATGGATTCCTGACTCTATGGCTCTGCTACTACCCTAAACAAGTAGCGCCGGCATCTTGCCGGCTGTCCCGAGGGCGTCTCGCCCTTGGCTCGGCGGACGAGCACGCCCGCCGCGACGGCGGCCCTACTCTCCGTAGTGAAACGCTATAAATCAAGCGCTCGCGCCGCTAGTTCTGCATCTGATACGTCACCGTCGCGACCATGCCGGCAGGGACCGTGCCGCACCCCGCTGCCGCGGTCGTGACCTTGATCCTGAGCTGATGCCCCGCCGCAACATTCGCGCTGCCCGTGACCTGCGTATAGAAACTCGTGCCCGAAGAAAGTGCAATCGAATAACTGCCAACCTCCGCCACCGCTGTCCCATCCCACACCTGCACCACCGGATAGGTCGTGCAGGTAAGCGGAGCCGTGTTCGCCGCAAAATCGAATCCCGTAATCGTCAGCCCCGCAGGCACCGTCCAATTGCAGTTTTGCGAAACCAACGTCGATCCCGCCACCGGACACGTCCAACTAAAATAGCTCTCGCTCTTTACATACGCCGTGGTCGCCAGTTTCCCCGAGTTATCGCCCGCCCCCTGCGTCGTCGCCGTCGTCCCGTTCGGAACCGCCGGCGTCCCGCTCAGGTTCGCCGCCGTTCCCGTAGTGTTCGCCGCATTATTGGGAATGTCCCCCGCCACCAGCGCCGGCAGCTGCGCGTGCGGCAGCGTCCCCGTCGTAATATCCGACGCCGCTACCGTCACATTCCCCGACAGCGCGTGCCCATTCACCGTCGTGCCCGTGGTCACGTATCCCGGCACCACCGGTGTTCCCGTGAACGTCGGCGACGCCAGTGGCGCAGCTCCCGTAATCTGCCCCACCGAGTAATCCCCACTCCCCGCCACCACCGCCCCACCCCGCCCAAAGACCGAAGCAACCGCGCCCGCCGGCATGCACGACGCCCCGCTCGTCAACTGGCACTTGAAAATATTGTCCGACCCAACGCCCAACGAAAACGCCATCCCGCTCGGCACCGTAACCGTCGTTCCCGTCCATTCCTGCCCCGACCACTGTGTCGGCCCAGCGCCCGTCTGATTGATCGTCCCCGCAACATTCAGATTCCCGCTCAGTGTCACGTTGCTGGAAAACGTCTTTGCCCCCGTGATCGTCTCCGTCCCCGCCAGATGAACCACCGCCGAGTCCGCCGCCGCCCCCGTTACCTGCGCCACCGTATAATCGCCGCTCCCCGCCGTCACCGCGCCCGTCCGCCCAAACACCGAGCTCACCGCCCCGCCTCCACCACCCCCACTCGGAGGTCCCAGGCTCACTCGCACCCCGGTACCCTCAATCCGCCCGATCACCTGCACCCCCGTCGGCCGGTTCGTTGACCCGCTGTCGTGACACTTCCCCGCCTGCGTCGTGCTCGCAATCGCATAGTCTCCCGCCACCACGCTGCCACTATCGAACGTACACGCCGCTAACCCGGCCCACGTGATCACCGCTTTGTTCGACGTGCCCGCGCCGCTGCTCACGACGCCAACCACTCCATCCGTGCTCGAAGTCGCCGCCGTCTGCACCCCGCTCCCGCCGCTGTTATACACGGCCAGGTAATTCAGTGTCGTGCCGTTTGTGCCGTCGTTCGGAAACTCAAAATCCTGCCGCCCACTGCTGTACATATTGAACGAGGTCTTCGCGAATACGCTCCGCATCGCCTGCCCCGTGTCGGTCCCGATGTCGTACAGGTTGTCGCTGTTCGGCTTCAGCCCGCCCGTCTGCGCGAACTCCCACTTCAGACTCGCTCCGATATACATTCCCAGCCCCAGCGCGTTGCCGCTCGTCGCATCCTCGCTGCGCAACACCTGGTAGCCGCTCGCCGCGTCATACCCCAGCGACATCCGCGTCCACGTCGAGCTGTTCGTATAACTCGAATACACGCGAAAATTCTCCGCGTTACTCCCATTCCGCTGCTCAAGATTGTCCGCGACGTCGCCCCCAGGGTCCGAGTTGAACAAGTTATTCAGCCCCACCTGCGTCGCTTGCCCGTTATTGTCAATGAAGAACGGAGCGTGGTGCGCCGAATCGAACCAGAACACTCCCCAGTTGGGAATCCCCGCTGGTGGCGTGGTTTCAGCCAGCTGGACCACATCCGCCGTCGAGCAATTCGCATTTCCATTCGCCGCAATGCCCGTCGCGAACGATCCGCTGCACTGCGTCGGAGTCGCCGCCAGCGCCACCGCCGTCCCCGCCTGCCCGCTGATATTCGAACTCGTTAGCGCTACCTGTTGCGTTGTCCCGCCAATGTTGACCACCGGCATCCCCGCTGCCGTATCCAGACCAATGCCCCCAACTGCCGGAACATAACCGCTTCCCTGCGGCAATAACAAGTTCCCGCTCATCGTCACATTGCTGCTAAACGTCTTCGCCCCGCCGATCGTCTCCGTACCCGCTAGGTGCACCACCGCAGCGTCCACCGCCGCCCCGGTAACTTGCGATACCGTGTAGTCCCCGCTCGCCGCCACCACCGCCCCCGACCGCCCAAACACCGAACTTACATTCCCGCCTCCACCCCCCGATCCGCACGCGCTTCCCGTCGACCCAATCACCCCCGACGCTATACTCAGGCATCCATTCGTCAGCCCGGCAATCGTCACGCTCTGATCGAACTTCACCGGAACGTTGAACTCTTTCAGCCCGCCGTTCAGCCGCTCCAGCCAGTTTGCATGTACACCATCACCCGTCTGCCCGATGTAATTCGTGATCGAAACCGGCGAACCAAATGCTAGCTGCCCCGCTCCCAGTCCCGCTCCCCCGCTCGGCACGTCCGTTCCGATCCACGTATCGTTCCCGCTCGCTGGCGGCCGATATCCCCAGGTCGCCTGCGTCAGCGTGGGTTGCGAGTCAATCAGTGTGATCATGTGGTGAGGCGTCAGTGCCGCCCCCACCGTTGTCGTGAAATTCAATCGCCCCTTCGATAGCGTCATGCCGCCCGATGCCTCTGCCCCGTCCGACAGTATCGTGGCCGTTTGATTGGCGACGCTATTGTTCCATGCCGTGATACTCGCTAAACACGTCGTGTAACCTCCCGGCGACGCTACTCCGTAGTCTGAGCACTGGGTTGCCATCTGCAGCGGATTTCCGTTCAACCCCACCCCGACGACTCCCCCCTCTTCGAAGTCAACCTTGACGCTCCGGTTCACCGATACCAGCGAACCGGGCCAGAAATTCAGGTTTCCACCGTAGTTGGCTTGATTGATCGTGTATGCGGAAGTGGACGACGATCCGCTGTCTGTGTAACTGCATACCAATCCCCCAGCACACGCCGCCGCCTGAGAAAGCCCTGTCGCCACGTATCCGCATGTCCCGCCCGGCCCTCCTGGGCATCCTCCGTTATAGGGAAACACTGACCCCAGTCCCGCCGGAGTTGTCATCCGGATCACGTCATACGTAATAACATCGCTTCCGTTCGCGACTCTCGGCCATCGTATCGGAATTGAATCGCTTCCCGTAGTAAGCCAGTTGAGCACCTGCATCGGAGAGGTGTGACTCTGGTAAACCGGGTTGACTACGCAGTTGTATCCCGCCGGGCAGTCATTGGCTACGATAAAGTACGTGTACGGCGTCGATCCCGATCCTCCCGTCGCAAACCCTCCCCCTGTCCCGCCACTCCCCGCAATCTGAAAGTTGGCCGCCCCGCTTGAGCCTCCCGCAATCAAACCCGCGATTCCAAGCCCGGCAAAAGGTGACTTCGCCGGAGAAATCGGATTCTGTCCAGGCGTGCTCTCCGAGTAGATGTTCTGGAGATACGCCCCTAGATAGTTCCCCGTCGTATTCGACGAATAGACTTCCCACGGCCCCGACGCCTGGCATACCGTGTTTTCAATGTAAAGCCCGTTCGAGTTATAGTCCGTGACACAGTTCGAGTAGTTCGCTGTTATGCTCGAATCGCGCAGCGTGATCACCGGAGCGATCTGCATGCTCTGGTTCCCTGCGGAGAACACAAACGAACCCGTCCAGTTCGCGTTCGCGTTCAGTGGGATGGCCTGATTATCGAAATGCTCGATGGTGGCGTTTTCGTCGTCCCATAGGTCGAAAAAATTATTGAACGCCCCGTTCTCTCCCACCAGATCGTACGATATGTCAGTCAAGTGGGTGTTCTGCGCGTTGTCTAACACCGCCACATACGCCAAGGCCACTACCCCGGGACTTGCCTGCGCCCCTATGTCGCCGCCGGCGTGTGCGTACTGGAACGTCGTTGCATTCGGCACCGCCGTCACCGTCGCATCGCCCCAGTAGCTACTGTTGTCGGTAAACAGGATCGTTACCATATCCCCCACGCGAAAACCATGTGCGCTGGCCGTCGTAATCGTCGCCACCTGTGAGGTCCGTTGCGTTTGAACGATCGCCACTCCGGCAAATGCCGGATTGCCTGCGAGATACACCGGCGCGCGGAAACTCAGCCCGGCGACGGTGCTGCTTGTATAGTCGGTGGAATTGTGCAGATCGCCAATTTGCAGACAGGCGCCGCGCCCCAGGCAATTCAGCGATGTCCCGTAGCCGCTCAACACAGATTGGTTGGAATGCAGATAGATCGTCCCCGAGACGTTGTAAGTGTTGACCGTGCCGTTAGGCCCGTTGGCCGGAATGATCACGTTGCACTGGCTGTTCCTGTAGGCAACCGCATTCATCCCGCAGCCCGCGTTCAATGTCTCCTGAATCCCGGAAGATGCCGAGCTAATCGTGTACCCCGCCGCATACGAGTAGAACGGTGTGAACTTGATCGTCCCCGAACCCGCTCCCGATGTGCATCCGCCGGTCGTGCTCATTACGCTGACCGCCTCGCTGTTCCCTCCCCCGGTCAGCAAAACCTGATATCCCACTCCGCTCGTCGTGTCAATGCCAACCGGACAGGGAGTAAGCGTAACCGTCGCCTGCGTTCCGCCGGTCAACGTGCCGGAAATAGTCTGCGTCCAATTCAGCGCCGTCGTGGCATAAGTGATCCCCGCCGGCGCCCCGCCGCCACATGATCCCCACGTCGAGTTACCGTTCAAACAAGTCGACGAACTGGCAACCCCTGCCCCCAATTCCCCGGATGGAATCGTCCCGCTCACCAGGTCCGCTTTCGCCGCCAGCCCACTATTCACATAGTGCTGGTCGGCGGCCTGGTTGGGTGCCGTCGGATCGGCGGGCAGCGTCAGTGGACCGGTCATCGTGGCGCCCGCGATCGCCACATACGCTCCCGACCCGACCGTCCCCACCGCTGCATCCACATAACCCTTCGTCGCCGCATCATTCGCTCCCACTGGCGTGGGCAGCGACGGAGGCACGGCAAACTGTTTCGTGCCCGCAATCGTTTCCGCTCCCTCCAGGTGCACCACCGTTGCATTGAGATTCGCAACCGCCGCATCCACGTACCCCTGCGTCACCGCCAGGTTCCCCAGCCCCGTTCCCGGTGTCACCACGATCTCGCCAATCGTCACCGGAGATGTCGTCGGAACCGCCCAATATTCCGTCCGCACCGTTCCATCATCCAGTTGGAAAACCGCGACGTAGTAAGTCCCCGCCGGAGTCGCCCCTGCGTTCGGCGCCAGTTGCGCCGTAAATGCGCCCAGCGGCCCTAGCGTCACAGCCAGGTTCCCCGCCGCCACCTCGTCGCCCTCCGCGCTCTCGAACGACGGCCATGAAATCAGCACCGTACCCGCTGCCGCAGTCCCGTCAGCCCGGTACACCGTGTCGTTGATCGTGGTGAGGGCCGGCCCTTCCGCCTGCATCTTGACGGGCAACGCCAACGCCAACGCCAACCCCAGCAGCAGCGCCAGCGCCAGAAACCTCGCCCCCTCCGCCGCCATCCCCAAATACTCGCTATTCACCGCGATCCGTCTGGGCATTCCTTGTTCTCCTCTCGCCAGCGCATTCCGCCCCAATTCCGGCCAATAAGAAAGCCGCTCTCCCGAGCGGCGCCCCTTCCAGGGTTCCCCTGCATTCCCCTGTGTACCTCTGTGTCCTCTGCGTTAAAGCTCGTCACCTTCCTCGCCACCGTACCGAAGCCGTCCACAGGTCGCTTCGCAATCCCCACCCAACTCGATAGCCACGCTCAGCCCGAATGGCGCCCCGCCCGCTCCACCCGTGATTCCAGAAATCGCCGCACGCTCTCCACATACACGTCCGCGAAGTCCGCCGCCGGCCTCCGCGTCTCGATCAGCGCCATGGCCGCTTCCATTTCCCATTCCATCGCACATAATACCGCCAGCGTCATCATCGGCGCCCGGTGCACCCCCGCCGCACAATGAACGTAAACCCGCGCCTTCGGATCCTCCAGCGCTGCCAGCGCAAAATCCACCCCGCGTTTCAGCAACTCAGGCGCCTTCGGCAGAAAATCGTCGTCCGTCGGGTTCCACAGCACCTCAATCCCGCGCGCCTCCGCCAGCGGCCGGTCGTCGAACTCAATCTGCATGTTGACCACGTGGGTCACGCCCGCTTGCGCCACTTCTTCCATGTTCCGGGCGTTCCAGATCCCTCCGCCCAGCGCAACTCGTTCCGTCACCCACGTCATGTCCATGCCGCGTTCCGTTCGCCTTCCTGCCCTGGTCCTCTATCCGCCTGCTGCGATCATTCTGATTCTACCTGCTCCACTCGCTCGCTCACAGCCGTCCACCCGCCCGCATTCGCCTTTTTCGCATAAAAAAAGGGCGCGATTTGCGTCGCGCCCTTCAGAGTTTCCATTTTTTCTCGACTCTTAAGTTTAGGATATCAAATCCCAGGGGGTGTACCGCCAACTTTTCCAAATTTATTTTTCCCTTCTTTTGAGTCACTTACATCGAATTTGTCGTTTTTACCCCCTTGACAACTTTTTCCCCCCGCGTTACTCACCCCTAATTCTTCCATCAAACCGCCTGCAAGTAGGGTCCGGGAGAGATGGTCAAGCGCATTTTGAAGAAGGCGTTCGACCGTTCTCTGGGTATTGCCGAGCAGCCACGCTATTTCGGGTGCGGTGTATTCTTCGAGAATGCTCATGGCCAGCATTTTCTTTTCCAGGGCGCTTAGTTTCTCGATCGCCCGCTCCATGTCAGTTACGAAGATCACAACGTCCTCAAAGTTCCTCATCGTGTAAGACGTGACTTGCGACCGGAAAAACTCGCGCCCCAGTAACGACGGCAACCTTCCCATCTCGACCGAGGCCCGGAAATACCGGCGGAGCAGCGCCACCGTGCGCCTGCGGTACACGCACAACTCCATTTCATCTTCACAAAACAGAGCCTGCGGCCGCATTTCCGCCTGCCCCATCAATCTCCATTCTCCTAGGTTCGTCGTTTGTGCACTCGTCATACGCAAACCTCCATCCTGGCCACGCCTTCGAGATAATCAATCCTGACCGGGCACCCAAGCTCTTCTCTTGGAGCCTTTCCCTGAGCCCTCGTTCCCGGAAGCCGCGCTTTGCGTCGCCGTGCTTTGCGCACAGGCGCCTCGTCAGCATTTGGCATTGCCGCCAAAACTGCGCGGCACTTGGCGCAATACACCTCCTCCGCTCCCTCCGGACGCAGCCATAATCCCCCGCACCGCTCGCAGTACTTCAGCTCGATGTGTATTACCTGGCTTTCCAATTCACTTATGAAGTTCATAATTGCCTCTCTTCGAATGAAATGACGATCTTCGGACCAATAAAAAACCCTGGCGCCGATCGCTCGGCCCAGGGCTCGTTTCTCTTACGATGACCTGTATCGCTATTTAGTTAACAACGAACCGATTACTGCAGTCTGGCGGCGATTTCCGCCTCCGGTTGCCGGAAGTAACCCTCTTCATAACCCGACTTTAGCACCCGTCCGTTCTGGACAACGACGCTCAGACGCCCGCTGAAGTGAATAACCTGCAACAACCTTTGCATGGCTGCGGAGAGTACCTCCGCCGCCCGCACTTTCCGGCGAAACTCTCCGAAACTTCTTTCTTCGTTTTCAGGACACTGTGCCTCTATCATGGCTGACAACCTTTCTTGCGAAATAAGTGCATTTTGAGACATATTAGAAAAGCATACTATAGCTCAACCGTAACTAAGTCAAGAACTTTATTCCCTTGCGGATGTTACACTTGAATTCACAATAGCGCCCAGCTATTGCTACGTGTTATACTCCGGCGATGAAATTCCGCATGCTTCAAGAGAATCTCCGCAAGGCCCTGTGGGAGCGCATCGACGCAGGGGAGTTGACGGGCTTGCGTCTGGCGGAACAAACGGGTTTCAAGCAAGCCCACATCTCCAACTTCCTCAACCGCAAGCGAGGCCTCAGCGTGGAAGGCATGGACAGGGTCTTGAACGTGCAGCATCTCTCCGTCCTCGATCTAATCGATCCCTCCGAAGTCAACAAGCGCGCCTCCATCGTTCCGCCGAGTGCGGACGAATTCGACAACGTGGCCGTCGCCGACTCGCATATTGCAGCCTCTGAAGCGGTGATTATGAGCATGCACGTTAGGGACATGCTGAAGTATAAGAAGAGCTTTCTGAAGCGATTGAAGCCCGAAATGGACGGCGACCGCAGCGCCTGGGAGCGCTTTGTTATCATCAAGCTGGATGCGCAGGAGGGTATGAGTATGTATCCTCGTACCATACCCGGCGCGACCCTGCTGCTCGACCGTCACTATAACTCGCTGACGCCATACCGAAAAGGCGAGAGTAATATGTACGCAGTTCGTAGGAATGAGACTTGTAGGGTCCGGTATGTCGAACTTTCAGACCACCATTTGGTCCTGCGTCCGCACAACCGGGCCTATCCGATTGAGGTAATGCCTCTCGAAAACGGCCGCAAGCCCTACGATTACATCGTGGGCCGCGTATGTCACGTGGGGATAGAGGCGTAGGCAGTAATAAGTGGGCCCGATAAGTGGTTCGGATACTAAAGCGGCGGGTACTAAGGTGGTATATTCCCGCCGTGTACAAACCGGCAGCTAACCTTTAGCGCTGGATAAATTGCGAGCAAAGCGATAGGCTCGGAAAGCGACGTCGCGCCTAATATTTTTATGAATTGGAAAATCTCGTCTCTTCTTCTGGCGGTGCTTTCGGCCGCCGCGGTTGCATTCGGTCAAAAGTCTTCCTCCGAGCCGGTGCTCGAAGTTTCCGCCATGGACAGGACCGTCGATCCCTGCCTGGACTTTTACACTTACTCCTGCGGCGGCTGGATGAAAAGCAATCCGATTCCGCCGGACCAGTCGAGTTGGAGCACGTCCGGGAAGCTTGAGGACGAGAACCGTGTTCAGTTAAGGGCCATTCTCGAAGAAGCAGCGCTAGCGAGTCGCGCGCGCGACGCGGCAACACAGAAGATCGGCGATTACTACGCCTCCTGCATGGATGAGGCGGCCATCGAGCATCTCGGCGCCAAGCCCCTGTTGTCGGAACTGGAGCGTATCACGCGCCTGAAGTCGAAGCAGGATCTGGCGGAATATGTCGCGACCGCCCAGTTCCCGCCTTCCCTCGACGAAGGCGGAACGCTGTTCACTTTCCGCTCGAATCAGGACTTTAAGGACTCGACACAGGTGATCGCCGAAGCCGATCAAGGCGGACTCGGCCTACCGGACCGCGATTACTATTTAAAGGACGACGTCAAATCCGAAGAGCTCCGCAAGGCATACCTGTCGCACGTCGCAAAGATGTTCGAGTTGGCCGGCGACACGCCACCCCAGGCCGCCACGGAAGCAGCGACCGTGATGCGCATCGAGACGGCCCTCGCCAAAGGCCAGATGACCCGCGTCGAACGCCGCGATCCGCCCAGCCTCTATCACAAGATGAGCGTGGAGGATCTGCAAAAGCTGGCGCCGTCTTTTAACTGGAAGACTTATTTCACAAAGAACGGCGTGGCATTGCTCGCTTCGCTAAATGTGGTAACGCCCAACTATTTTCAGGTCCTGAGCGAGGAAATCGACAAAGAGAGTTTGGCGGACTGGAAATCCTATCTGCGCTGGCACGCTGCCCACAACGCGGCCAGAGATCTTTCCGCGGCCTTTGTGAAAGAAGACTTCAGTTTTTACGGTAAGACTCTGCGCGGACAGGAGGAACTCCCGCCGCGCTGGAAGCGCTGTACGAATGATGTGGATCAAGATCTGGGAGAAGCGCTGGGCCAGGCTTATGTGGCGAAGTACTTTAGTCCGGAGGCGAAGCAGGCGGCGCAGAAAATTGTGCAAGAGGTCGAAGCTGCCATGCAGAGCGAAATCCAGGCGCTGCCCTGGATGGGCGCCGCGACCAAGCAGCAGGCGCTTACCAAGCTCCACACCATCGCCAACAAGATCGGTTATCCCGACACCTGGCGCGACTACAGCGCGCTCCAAGTCGTCCGCGGCGATGAGATCGGCAACTCGCAGCGCGCAGCCTGGTTTGAGTTTCATCGTCAACTCGCCAAGATTGGCCAGCCGGTGGACCGCAAAGAGTGGGGCATGACGCCGCCCACCGTCAATGCCTATTACGATCCGCAGAAGAACGACATCAACTTTCCCGCGGGAATTCTGCAGCCGCCGCTGTTCAGCCTGCTCTCCGACGCTGCGCCCAATTACGGAGACACCGGAGCCACCATGGGCCACGAACTCACCCACGCGTTTGACGACGAGGGCAGCCAGTTCGATGCCCTCGGCAATTTGCGCAACTGGTGGACGGAAGCCGACCACAAGGAATTTGAGCGGCGCGCCCAATGCGTGGTCGACCAATATTCAGGCTACACGATCATCGACGACATCAAGATCGACGGGAAACTCACCAACGGCGAGGATCTGGCCGACCTCGGCGGAACGCTTCTGGCGTACCTCGCGTGGAAGGAAGATACGAAGAACCAAACGCTGCAACCACTGGATGGCTTGACGCCCGAGCAGCGTTTCTTCGTCGCCTACGGCCAGGGCTGGTGCACGAACGAGCGCGATGAGAATAAACGGCTGCGCGCGACCGTCGATCCCCACTCGCCGGAAAAATATCGCACCAATGGCGTGGTCTCGAACATGCCGGAGTTTCGCGCCGCATTCCACTGCCAGCCGGGGCAGCCCATGGTGCGCGACAACGCTTGCCGAGTGTGGTAGCGAGCCACGAAAGCATTGGTATGGGCGTCCTTGGCCACTAGATTGCGGCGAACTTCAGGCTATGACCGAGCCCGCGAGTTTCGCCGTCGACCCTTCCGACCTGCCCAAACTTCGCGCTGTTCTGTCGAAGCTTGCTGACGCCGGCTACACCGAGAGTTCCGTTCGAGAGCGCCTCGGTTTGGAGGACCTCACCGATCTCCAGTGGCGTTCCCTGCCCATGTACCGCTCGGAGCGCTTGGCCAGCCGCGATCCGCTGGCGCTGGCAATCGATCTGTTTCTCTTACAGGGAACTCTGCCAACCAACGAGCTCGACCGATTGTTCACTCCCTCCGAGCGCGATGTTCTCTTTCGAACCGGGCTGCTCGCTATTAATAAAGATACGAATGATGCGACGAACCTGGCCCGAGTGCGCGCGTCGCTGTTTCCCGTCGGCGACCGCCTGATCTTCTCCGACCACGCCTGGCCCGAACTGCCGCATCCCGGATACGCCACCGTTCCCCGCGATCACGTCATGGCGATCGGCTCCGACAGCCGCCGTCTGGCGCGCTGTACCACGCGCCGGCCGTTTCGCGCCGCACTTGACCTTTGTACTGGCTCGGGCATTCACGCGCTGCTCGCTTCCCATCACGCCAGCCAGGTGCTCGCCGTGGATATCAACCCGCGCGCGGCCCGTTGCACGCGCTTCAACGCTCTAGCCTCGGGCACCACCAATCTGGAAGTTGTGCTCGCCGATCTCTACGATCCCGTGCGCGGCCAGCGTTTCGACCTGATTACCGCGAATCCTCCCTTTGTGCCCTCGCCCCTCGACGCCCTCCGCTTTCGCGACGGCGGACGAACTGGCGAAGACATCCAGAAACGAATCGTCGCCGGCTTGCCGCATCACCTGGCTCCGGACGGAATAGCGCAGATGGTCACCGAGCTTGGCGAGCGCGACGGCGAGCCGCTTGTCCACCGCTTGCGCGAATGGCTTGGCGGCGCGCCGATGGATATCTACCTTCTCCGCCTCGGCGAACACACTGCTGCGCAATACGCCAGCGCCCACGCCAAAGGCGACAACTACCAGGCGGTGCTCGACTCGACCGCCGAGTGGGCAACCAACCTTCGCGAACAAGGGTATCAACGCATCGTTTCCCTGGTGATCTCTTTCCAGTGGAGTGACGCCAGCTGCTGCGGCCCTTGGGAGCGCGTCGATCAATCGCCCTCGCCACATCGCGCCGCGGCCGCGGAGATTGACTCCGCTTTCCTCGCCGAACGCCTGACTCGCCGTCCCGATTGGGAGCGCGTGCTCAAACCGAGCCGTCTTCGCCGCGCTGGTCCGATTGCGCTATTCGACGCGCGCGTGTTGGGCGGCGACGTACGCGCAGTCGCCAAGGCGACCCTGATGGGACAGGCGTTGACCATTGAACATCAGATCGATCCGGTCGAGCGCGAGATGTTGGGTCGCTTCGATGGCGATGCGAGCATTCCGGTTTCCGATATCGTCGCCATGTTTCGCGATCTCGCCGTGGACGAGCCAACCGTCCTGGCAGCGGCTCGTTCCCTGTTGCGACGCGGACTACTTCGCTCGGACGGGCAAAAGTGTATGTATCGGTAAGGGTAAGTGTAAGTGTAAGTGTGGCGCGGGCGCCATCGCCCGCGTCTTTTGACCTGGGACGTGAAGCGGTCGCCCCACTCTTCCGTTGGCACAACCACGAAAGTGGGTGCCCCATCCTTGCGCGTTCTCCGCGCAAGGGTGGGCGCGGAGTTCTGATCGTACACTGGATCCCCGCCGGGTGCCCCACTTCTCGCGCATTTCGAGAAGCGGGCCCCGAGGTCGCCAGCGTCATCCCCCACCCAGCACCACACTGCTCTATGTATTTTTATCCGAGACAGGTAGATAATGATCCCGACCGAGGGGGCCATAGGGAAATCTATGGCCTTTTTTGATTGAAGGCGATTGCCACGTGCGGGGAGTTTTGGCGAGCGGCCTCATAACCGAAGAGGACGCCAAAGCGGTGCATTAGCCAATCGCCTCATCTAGAGATGAAATTATGCCTAGTATTCAAGAGGAGATTCTCGAGAAGTTCTTTCAGAGACTGGCAAAAGCGGACGGCTTCACTGAAGCGAAGGCGAAGCAGGTTCGCGATTTGTTCAGCGGCGGCAAGAAACCAAAAGCCCTCGACCTAGTGAAGGTGTTATCCGAGAATTCGAAGGGAAACCTGCCGTGATCCAGATTGAGTCCGTCCATATTAAGGAGTTCCGAGGCATTCGCGACCTGGCACTGAATATGGGCCGCGAGAGTTTTGTTGTGTACGGACCAAACGGATCGGGGAAGAGTGGCGTGGTAGACGCGATTCAGTTCGCGCTCACCGGAGAGATCGGTCGGCTTAAGGGAACGGGGACGGCCGACCTATCGCTTTCCGAGCACGGCCCGCACGTCGAGAGCCGCGGCCATCCTGACGTCTCCTCGGTGCGCTTGGATGTGTACATCCCGCATCTCAAGAAATCGGCGTCTATCACTCGCACGATCAAGAAGTCGAAACAGCCAGAGATAGCGCCGAATGATGCTGCCGTCAAGGCAATATTCACTGAGCTCGCCGAACACCCAGAAATAACGTTTTCGCGCCGCGAGATAATCAAGTTCATCCTCGCCGAAGCGACAAAGCGATCGCAAGATGTGCAGGCGCTCCTCAAACTCGACGACATTGACCACACTCGGGCGACGCTAAAGACAACAGCGAACAAGCTTACCGACGAGTATTCGACGGCAAAGACGCAATCTAAGAGTGCCGCGGACAATCTGATGCGCCATCTCGACCTGCCGTCTCTTAAGCCGGAAGATGTCCTGGTAGTGGTAAACCAGGGCCGAAAGCTGCTGGGTCTTCAGGCGATTTCCGAACTTAAGAAAGACACGGATTTATCCGACGGACTTTCGCAAAGCGTGGTGCAGGGAGAAGGCGGACAGACCAGAGAATCGGCGCTTGCGGATATCAACACTCTTTCGGATGCGGCAGCGAAGGGTCTCGAATCATCAACGCAAGATATAGTGAAATCGCTTTTACAGAATATTGCAAAGTTGGAATCCGAACCGCTGCTCCTGCCGTTGGTCAAGCGGCACTCGTTCCTCCATACGGGCCTCGATCTGGTGGACGGCCCCCAGTGTCCACTATGCGACCTTGAATGGGACATAAACAAACTTCGGTCGCACCTGCGGGAAAAACTGGAAAAGTCGAAGGAAGCCAAGTTGGTGCATGATCAGCTTGTCGAGTCCGGAAGGGCAGTTTCGGCGGAAGCCATTCGTCTGCGTGGCCTGATTGAGCTGATCACCAAGCTTCCAGAGACGACCAAGGAATTCTCCACACGTCTAAGTGAATGGTCGGGAGGCTTGCTGACTTTCTCCGAATCCCTAGCGTCGCTAGACGGAGTAATCGCAGCCAAGGGACGTTTCGAGATCGGATGGGCGGCAGCTCCCGAATCGCTCATCGGAGATCTGAATGTCACACGGGGCAAGGTAAAGGCACGCCCTGATAAGAGCGATACTACGGACGCCAGCAGCTTCTTAGTCCTCGCCCAAGAGCGGTTAAACAACTGGCGAAAAGCTCGACGGGATGAACAAGCCAAAGAGATCAATGCGGCGCTCGGGAGGTCAGCCTACAAAATCTATTGCGAGGTTTCCGAGGCGGCATTGCTCACACTCTATCGCGAAGTGGAAAAGGAGTTCGCCTCGTATTACAGGCTCATCAACCACGATGACGAAAGTGAATTCAGAGCCGAGTTCGAAGCGGAAGACGGGAAACTCGGCCTACTCGTCGACGTTTATAAGAAAGGGATGTTCCCGCCAGGGGCTTACCATAGCGAAGGGCATCAGGATGGAATGGGCGTATGTCTATACCTAGCCCTCATGAAGCGAGTTTTCGACAAGAATTTCACGTTTGCGGTGCTCGACGATGTGGTGATGTCGGTCGATTCGCAACACCGAAAACAATTCTGCAAACTGCTGAAGACGAAATTTCCGAGTACTCAGTTTGTTATCACTACTCATGACCAGGTCTGGGCCAAACAGCTGCGCACCGAGGGATTGGTGAGCGCGAAGTCAGCTGTAGCGTTCCACACTTGGACGGTTGAGACCGGTCCCATCCTCGATGCGGTTACGGAAGTATGGGAGAAGATCGATGCTGATCTAGCCAAGAACGAAGTTCCAGCTGCCGCGGCCCGGTTGCGTCGCCATCTGGAGTACGTACTCCGCGAACTCGCCGACGAACTCGGGGCGAAGGTCTGCTTTAGAGCTGATGGCGGACATGAGATGGGTGAGTTGTTTGGCGCGGGGATTGGCCGCCAAGGCGATCTATTGAATTTGGCACTAAAGTCCGCAAAATCCTGGGACGACGAGGACCAGTTAGAAAAGGTGGAAGCGCTTCAGAAGGCGCGCAGCGAGATCATGGCGGCCAGCAATGTCGAGCAGTGGGTGATCAATAAGGCAGTTCACTATAATGAGTGGGCCGCCGATCTTTCGAAGGACGATTTCAAGCCGGTCGTGGCCGCCTTCAAGCAGCTCCTCCAACAGTTCCGCTGTGACAAACCGAAGTGTGACTCCTGGCTGTTTGTGACTCCGAGGAACGCTCCGGCCGAATTACGGTGCGCCTGCGGATCTTTCCACCTGAATCTCAAAGAACAGTGAGCGGGCCGCCGGCGAAGGGCGGACGGCTCGCCCACTCAAACCTCTTTCTTCTGCCTGAGCGGGCCAGTTCCAACCTCAGCCCCAAAAAGCCATGACGCAAGAAAAGACCCCCCTCTCCCAGCCTCGGTTTTGTCAAGCTTGACTTTTTGCTCGGGACGAAATGGGGGTCCCGCGCCCGCAGGCAGCAAAACCGCCCATCCCCGGAACCCCAAAAAACAGCGGACGCGAACCTAACCCCAAGGCAATCAATACTTTGCCTCTAAGCCGTTCCCCTTCAATACTTTGCCAGAAAAATCCAGCCAAAGTATTGATTCCAAAAGACCGGCCAGGGGAGGGGCTATCCCCAACCCCCAACCAGTAAACACCGCAGGAAGCCAGAAAACCGCAAAAACCGTTCCCGCCAACCCACCATCAAAATATTTATTTTCAAGCGAACAAACGGAGAACAATCGCCCGCCCTTTTTCATCCCACCCACTTTTGTGCTTGTGCGAACGGAAGGCTGGGGCTCCCGGCCGTGCAGCCCGGAGTCGCCCGTGCGGCTTAACCATTCCACCCGTAGCAAGGTTTTGACTTTTTTGCTTGCGCTGCAATAGAGAATCTAAAGCGCAAAATGTTTTCAACGACTTACGGCACGAGTGAACCCGTGCCCTTCCCAAAAACCGGTGCGAAGCTGCGTTTTTCCGCAGCCTGCCACGACAGGCGGCTGGTGATGAAAAAAACTCCCGATCCCGGTTGCCAAACTAAGGAAGTTCTCAAACAACTCGCAAAAGGCACCCTGCTCCGGATTTATTGCACAAACGGCCAGCCGTCGGAGGTGAAACTCAGCCGGTTGATGCCCAGCGTAGGCGTTCCATTGTTGTTGCCGTCATAGTAGTGATAGACGAGCGTAGGAAGTGTGCCATCCGTGAAGACGCTCTGCCCCCCTGGCCCATAGATATTGCCGTGTGAACTCAGCAGGATCGTTCCACCACCAGCCGTCAAATCAAGCCCACCGCGATCCAGATACGGTCCGGTTGGACTCGTCGACCTTCCAACAATGATTCTATAGGTGCTGGAGGTTCCGTCACAGCAGACGTTGATGGGGGCAAAATAGTAATAATACTCGGTGCCATTGTAGATATAGGGATAAATAAAAGAACCCTCTTCACCCGCTGGCCTATAGGCAATGACGGGAATCGCCAAGTTCGACTGGAGCTGGAGCCCAGTTGCTGGATCGAGTTGCATGATGTGAATGCCGTCAGACCAAGACCCAAATGACATCCACCAAAGTCCACTCGCATCTATAAACGGGGCCGGATCAATGGCGTTCCAGGTGGTTCCGGTAACAAAGCCCCAGGGATTGGGAGACGGAAGAGGACTCGTGGTGGTCCAGGAAGTGACGACATAGCCGTTGTCCGTCCACGGCCCGTAGGGAGTGGCGCTGGTGGCCAGTCCGATGACGGCCTCGGCTCCGGTCGAGGGTTCGTAGGGAATCGCGTAGTACTGGTAATAAGTGCCGCTGTAGTACATCAGGCTGGGCGCCCAGACATCGATGTTTTCCCCATTGTTATCCGACGGCGGAGTCTGCAGTCCCGTCCACGAAGTGAAGTCGGGGCCGATGATGGGGCAGCGGTTGTCGTCCGTGAGCCAGTAGGTGCCTTGCGCGGTGGTGCAGGCTCCTTGCGCGGAGGTCGCGGTGGTATAGGTGAAGGTCGCGAGGTCGGTGGAGAAGGCCAGCGTCTGGTGCGTGCCATAGAGCCAATAGGTCCCACTCGGGTCCTTCAGCATATAAGGGTCATGCACATAGATTCCCGTGCCGGAGACGGCAAGCGGGGCCGGATAGGGCGAGGTGCCGGTTGAGGTCAGCGTCCACTCCTGGCAAGAGCAGCCGGTGCCAGTTGTTGCCCGGGCGGCTTGGTCGATCACGGCGGACGGAGTCGTATCCGAACCGCGGTCCTCCAGATACAGGCTGCTGTTCGCGTTCTTGATCAGATAGTTTCCATCCGTGAGCAGATAGAATTCCCAGAGATGGTCAGGGGTGCCGTTATCGGCCCACTGGAGGGCGGTCGCCCCACTTTGTTGCGAGGCATTGGTGATTCCCACGACTTGATGGGTCAAGAGATACTCAACATTGAATTGATCGTTGCCCATGGGCATGAAGTGCCACGTCTGATCGCCGTTTCCATCGTCGGCTGCTTGCGCTAACAGGGCGCCAGCTGTTTGGCTCTGGCCCGCGACCTCCAAAAGCAAGCCGCTGCTGACGTTCTGGATCTTGTACTGAAAGCCGTCGTTCATGGCGGTGAGGGTTCCGTTGTCGGGCCCCGATCCCGAGCCGCCTCCGGAACTGGAACCGCCGCCACATCCAAGTTGGGCCGAAAGCATCGTCACCAGAAGAACCGCCGCGCTCAGCGAGAATTTCATTCGAACGTCCTCCTGTCAGGAACGGAAACCCCGCGCTACAGCAAACGTTTACCACCCGATTCTAATGGAGTAGATGGCGTAAAATCCACATATTTGCACGTATGAAGTCAACCCCAAGGCAGATGTCGGGTAAACGTCCGTTTCGTTATGGAAAAGGAAGAACAGGGCGTGGAGAAAGGTGGGCCACTCGCGCTCGAAGGATCACTTAGCGGACAATTGCAGCACGGTAAGCGACTGTGGCGGGAAGGCGTACGAGAAATTCGGACCGGGCACGGCGATCTTGCCGCTAACCGGGTAAACCTTCTGTGGTTCGTCGAGCGAGTTTTCGTCAGTCAGTTTTTTCGAGGTGAGCACGGTGGCCCGAGCGAACCGGGCAAGCTTTTTCACGCCATCCAGTTTGATTTTCGTCTTGATGGGAGTTGCCGTACCGTTGACCACTTTGACGATCACGGTGCCGTTCTTTTCGCGTGTGGCGCTGGCATAAAGTTTTTGGGCCCCGGAAGCGGACACTTTGGCTCCGTCCAATTGCACGGGCAGCGCAACATCGCCCCGATTGCGGCTGAAGAGTTGTTGAACGTAGTAATTCGGTGTGCCAAAGACACGAAGATTGTCTGTCCAGATAAGATTCGGCCGCCATTGCCACGCCTCCGCATGCGCGAACAGGGGCGCGTAGGCGGTCATGCGCACGACATCGGCGTTGCGTTCGAGGCCGGTCAGGTAGGCCGCTTCAGCAAGGGCGCACTCCAAGTTGTTTCTGTTGTCCACGCTAACCGGCCTATCGCTCTGCGCGGCGTACTCGCCCATAAATACCTTTGGGCCATCGCGATCGTAGTCGTCGTAGCGGTGCGAATTGGAGAAGAACCAACTGGGAACGGCATAGCAATGCTCGTCGATGACATCGGCGCGCAACTCGCGCAGTTTCGCCCAGGCGAACTCGAAACGCTCGTCCGCAGGTTCTGGACCCGAGGAAGCAACGAGAGTAATTTCGGGATGTTTTTCCTTCAGAACCTTGGCAATCCTCGCGTAGCGCTCGATGTATTGCGGCCCCCACTGTTCGTTGCCGATGCCAAGCATCTTCAGGCTGAATGGCTTGGGATGCCCCATCGCGGCGCGCTTTGCGCCCCACACGCTCTGGGCCGGGCCATTGGCAAACTCGATCAGATCGAGCATGTCCTGGATGTAGGGATCAAGCTGGTCGGTAGGGCGGAGCTCGCCGGAGTTGAACTGGCAAGCCATGCCGCAGTTCAAAATTGGCAGAGGTTCCGCGCCGATGTCTTCACACAGCTGAAAGTACTCGAAGAAACCGAGGCCGAACGACTGGAAATAGTCCGGCGCAGGCCGATGGAGGAATTCATAATTCCAACGATTGATGAGAAGCTTACGCTCCTCGACCGGACCGATGGTGTTCTTCCACTGGTAACGGCGGCTAAGATCGCTGCCTTCGACAATGCAGCCGCCGGGAAAGCGGAGAAATCCCGGCCGCATGTCGGCGAGCATCTGCACCATATCCGCGCGCAGTCCACCGGGGCGTTTCTTCCACGTACGCTCCGGGAAAAGCGAGACCACGTCGAGGTCCACGGCGCCGTTGCCGTCCATGAGGATGTACAACTTTGCCTTGGCATCCGTCGCCTTGGGATGCAGAACGGCGGTGTGTTTCTTCCACTCGGAAGAGAATCCCTGAAGAGTTACGGAATCGAGCACTTTACCTTCGCTGGAGTAAAGCTCAACCCGCAACGCCGGCGCGCCGAAGACGTTGCGAATTTGCGCCGAGAAGTTGTAAGCCTCGCCCTGGCGCACGCCCATGCCGCGGAAGCCTTCATTGCCTACGCCGAATGGCGCCGTGCCTTCCGAATCGATACGCAGGTAGTGCGGATTTGCGATATTGAACGGCTTGTCGTCGCGGATCGACAACTGTCCGTGCGCCAGGCTCGGGCTGAGTTTTGTCCAACCCATCAGCGGGTCGGGGAACTCGAAGGAACGATTCTTGACCAACTCCGCGTATAGACCGCCATCGGCACCGAAGTTGATGTCTTCGAAGAAAATTCCCCACATCGTGGAGCTGATCTTCGCACCAGGCTTGCCGGCGGAAACAATGAGGTTGACGATCTGTTTCTCAGTTGAAAGCAGTTTCTTCTTCATGGCAAATCCCTATAAGCGAGTGATGGAGAATAAAGTTCGAGCCGGCGGACGCTAGTTGGCGCTTTCCGCGCTCAGGCCAGTAACGCCGGCCTGTCCCTTCATCATCTCGTTGTAGTACTTGTCGGTGATGCGGTATTTGAACATCAGAAGTCCCATCACCAGGTGAAAAGCGCCCGGAATGACCGTAAGCAACAGCGCGATGCCATTCAGCGTGAATGGGCTCTGCACCTTGTCTGCCTCGTAATGGAAATAGGTGAGCAGCCAACCCACGACTCCCGCGGCCAGGCTCATACCCATCTTCTGACTGAACGATATGCCACCGAATGCCATGCCCGCCACGCGCTTGCCGCTCTTGATTTCGCCATAGTCCACGGCTTCTGAAATTGCGGACCAGAACACGGGCGCCTGTAAGTCGACGACAAATTGGATAAGGAAAAAGAGAACGAAAGCAGCAGCGATGTTGCCGGGCTTCACCGCAAGATACATGACCACGCTCAGGAAGAAGACGGTGACCTGCGACCAGCGGAAGAGCTGGATCTTGCAATACTTCTTCGTGATCCAGGTCGAGGCGACCATGGCAAGGATGTTGGCGATCACGCCCGTCGTAACGAACGAAGCCTGCATCTTGGCCCCGCCTTGGAGAAAGTATTTCGCGTAGTAGAACCCCACCGAACCGCGGATCACGTAGCCGATCGTGCCGATCACGCATACGGCGGCAAGCACCAGCCATTGATCGTTCTGGCCGAGCAACCGGAGTTGAAGTCCGAGCGGCTTGCGGTCAATCACGTGGGTCACGCGCTCGGTCGTCGTGAAGAAGCAGAACAGGAACAAGAGCGTCGCCATGCCCGCCATCATCGCCATCGAGACTTGATATCCCCGCGCGATATGCGCCGAACCCCAGCGGGCGGCAAAGACCGGGACGAACGTCGTGACCATCAACGCAGCACCCTTGGCAAAGAAAAGCCGGTACCCGTTGGCCGAAAGACGTTCCTTTGGATCGGCAGTCAACACCCCTGGCAACGAAATGTAGGGGATGGTTACAGCCGTGAATACGAGCATCATCAGAATGTAGGTCGAGTAGGCCCAAATCAGTTTCCCGTTGTACGACAGATTCGGCGTTGTAAACACCAGCATGACCGCAATGCCAAACGGGACGGCGAAGAGCAGAAGATACGGACGATAGCGCCCCCAGCGGGTGGTGTGGCTGTCGGTGTACATGCCCATTCCGACATCGGCAAATGCGTCGATCATCCGCGGCACGAGGCCCAACATCGCGATGTGGGCCGTGTTCAGCCGAAACACGTCGGTGTAGAAGAACGTTATGATGAGCGCGACTGATGACCAGACGACATTGACTGCCGCATCGCCGCCGCCAAATCCAATTTTTTCGAGGACGGAAAGTTTAAGAGTTTTCATGATTCTTCTTTATTAAGATGTTTTCCCGCTGGCCGAAAACAGCGATCGATCCTGAGTGCCTGGATTCCGCTTGGCAAGACAGGACGAGCGACTTTCAAAACGGGTCACTTGACCAAAACACTCTGGTACTCGTCGAGGGTCTTTTCGTCTATCACTGGCCATTGCATCGCATCCCACTTTAACTCCGCGATCTTCAGCTTCTGCAGGCCGTTGTCGGCCGCTTCATAGGCGTGAAAAACGAGATAATCCTTCCCGTCGAATGTGTATGCGCTGTTGCCGCCCCGCCCGGGCCAGTCTTTGTCGCCGGCCAGCAGCAAGGTGCCACCGCCCTCGGTCATATCCTTGCCATCCTTGTCGAGATACGGACCCTTGACGTCCCTCGATCGTCCAACCATGATTTTGTAGTTGCTGTTCTTGCCCCGGCAGCAAAAGTCCCACGAGACAAACAAGTAATAGTAATCGGCCTTCCTGAAAATAAAGGGCCCCTCGATCGCCGCAGGGCCAGGGTTCGTGTCATTGAGCAATACGGAACGCTCTCGCTTGGCAATGGAGTACCATTCCTGCGGTTTCGCAATGGCCGTCCAGCTTGGGTCAAGCTTGACAAGTTTTATGCCGGACCAAAATGAACCGAAGGTCATCCAAGCTGTGCCACGATTATCGACGACAATATTGGGATCAATCGCATTCCAAAGATCGCGATTGGGCACGGACTGAAGGACTATGCCGTGGTCTTCCCAGCGGTAGCCGGGAGCGTCGGGGTCGAGGGTCTGGTTGATGGTCACACCGATGGCTGAGGTATTTTTGCCCATCGCGGAGACCGCGTAATACAAATAGTACTTGCCTCGATGGTACGTAATATCGGGCGCCCAGATATGGCCATTAAAACCGCTTGCCACTCCCTTGGCCCAAGACGGATCGCCTGGGAATACCCGGCCTCGCAGCTTCCAGGTTTTCATATCCTTGGAGCTGTAAAAGGTGATCCCGGGACCGGTGCTGAAAAGATAGTAGGTATCGCCATCCTTGGCCATGGCAGGGTCGTGAACGTCTACCTGTCTCGCCCGTGCCAAAAACAAGCTTCCGGCGATCAGCAACGCGCCAGTCAGAATCATGAGACGAATTCTCGTTCTCATTTTGCCTCCAAATCCCGTATTACCGATATTATACGATTGCAAATCAAAGACCCCGCGCAGGGTCTGACCAGCGGTTCAAAAACTGGCCGGCACGAGGAGACTCGAACTCCTGACCACTACCGTGCCAAGGCGGCACTCTAGAAGCCGGCCCTTGACTCAGAAGGACTCAATAACCGGAGGGACCGGCAAAACCGTAATCCTCGGCGCAATTTGCTTGAACCCATTTCATCAATGGGTTTATGAGAGCGAAGGAATGCAGTTGCTGTGATGCAAGCCGTGGTTGCCTAAGCGGATCATAATTTTGGCGAATGACAGCCTATTTTTCCCGGCATCTGTCCCAGGGTTTGTTTTGCAGTCGCCTTCATTGGCTTTTCTGCTGAGAGTTTCGCATTGGTAGCCATTCCGGTAACATAGAGCAGTCGCGCCGTGCAGACTATCCGAATGTTGCGGTTAAACGGCTT